>Ga0164307_10001227_pt1 | contig 11555 bp, 9 predicted proteins | sample Whisoiple_243_MG_FD_110214 | JGI IMG/M metagenome (GOLD analysis project Ga0164307, IMG submission 110214) | Soil microbial communities amended with fresh organic matter from upstate New York, USA - Whitman soil sample_243_MG | ecosystem: Environmental > Terrestrial > Soil > Unclassified >...
GGTCCGCAAGAACGGGACCATCCCGTACCTGCGCCCCGACGGCAAGACCCAGGTCACCATCGAGTACGACGGTGACAAGGCCGTCCGCCTCGACACGGTCGTCGTCTCCTCGCAGCACGCGTCCGACATCGACCTGGACTCGCTGCTCGCGCCCGACATCCGCGAGTTCGTCGTCGAGCACGTCCTGAACCAGCTCATCGAGGACGGCATCAAGCTGGACACCGAGGGCTACCGCCTGCTGGTGAACCCGACCGGCCGCTTCGAGATCGGTGGCCCGATGGGCGACGCCGGCCTCACCGGCCGCAAGATCATCATCGACACCTACGGCGGCATGGCCCGTCACGGCGGCGGCGCCTTCTCCGGCAAGGACCCGTCCAAGGTCGACCGCTCGGCCGCCTACGCCATGCGCTGGGTCGCCAAGAACGTCGTCGCGGCCGGGCTCGCCACACGCTGCGAGGTCCAGGTCGCCTACGCGATCGGCAAGGCCGAGCCGGTGGGCCTGTTCGTCGAGACCTTCGGCACCGCAGCGGTCGACACGGAGAAGATCGAGCACGCCATCGGCGAGGTCTTCGACCTGCGCCCGGCCGCGATCATCCGCGACCTCGACCTGCTCCGCCCGATCTACGCCCAGACCGCCGCGTACGGACACTTCGGCCGCGAGCTCCCGGACTTCACCTGGGAGCGGACCGACCGTGTGGACGCGCTGCGCGCGGCCGCGGGGCTGTAGCACGCGGGTAGTTCTCACACCGGGGCCCGGACACCGCACGCGGTGTCCGGGCCCCGGTGCGTGCCCCCGGTCCGCACGCCCGGGACGTGTCAGTGGTGTCTGGTAGGAAGGTGGCTGTGAGCAGCGACGACGAGCAGTCCGAGGAGCCCGGGGCCGGGGCGCCGGAGCAGCTTGCGCTCATCCGGGAGACGGTGCGCCGGGCCAAGGTGCCCCGGGCCAAGCCGCGCACCTGGCGGGGCGCCCCGCTCGCCGAGGAGCTGCCGGTCGCCCGCGTCCTGGTGAACAGGGGCGCGCTCCACCTCGACCAGTACTTCGACTACGCCGTCCCCGAGGAACTCGACGCGGAAGCCCGGCCCGGCGTCCGCGTCCGGGTGCGGTTCGGGGCCGGAGGACGCCAGGTCCGCGGCGGGAGGCGCGAGGGCGGCGGCCTGGTCGACGGCTTCCTGATCGAGCGCCGCGCCTCCTCGGACTACCAGGGAGCCCTGGCGGCCCTCGCCTACGTCGTCTCACCCGAGCCGGTGCTCGGCCCGGAGCTGCTGGAGCTCTCGCGGGCCGTCGCCGACCGCTACGCCGGCAGCCTCGCCGACGTGCTGCAGCTCGCCGTGCCTCCGAGGAACGGACGCGCCGAGGGCAAGCCGTCGCCCGCGCCCCTGCCGCCGCCCCCCGCCCCCTCGCCCGGCTCCTGGGAGCGGTACGCCCAGGGCCCCGGCTTCCTGCGTGCGCTCGCGGAGGGCGGTGCGCCCCGGGCCGTGTGGACCGCGCTCCCCGGACCGCACTGGCCCGAGGAGATCGCCCGCGCCATGGCCGCCACCCTCGCCTCGGGCCGGGGCGCGCTCGTGGTCGTCCCGGACGGACGGACTGCCGGGCGGGTCGACGCCGCGCTCACCGAGGTGCTGGGAGAGGGGCGGCACGCGCTGCTGACCGCCGACTCCGGACCCGAGAAGCGCTACCGGCAGTGGCTGGCGGTCCGGCGCGGTTCCGTGCGGGCGGTGGTGGGGACCAGGGCCGCGATGTTCGCCCCGGTCGCCGATCTGGGCCTCGTGGCCCTCTGGGACGACGGGGACTCCAGCCACAGCGACGACAACGCGCCCTTCCCGCACGTCAGGGAGGTCCTGGAGCTGAGGGCGGCGCACGGCCGCTGCGGCTTCCTGCTGGGCGGCACGAACTGCACGGTGGAGGCCGCCCAGCTGGTGGAGAACGGCTGGGCCCTGCCCCTGCGCCCGGACCGGGAGCAGCTGCGGATCGCGGCGCCCCTGGTGCGTACGGTCGGCGACGGTGAGCTCGCGCGCGACGGCGCCGCGCGCTCGGCGCGACTGCCCAGCCTCGCCTGGCAGACCGTCCGGGACGGCCTGCGCAGCGGTCCCGTGCTCGTGCAGGTGCCTCGCCGGGGTTACGCTCCCCGGCTGTCCTGCGAGCGCTGCCGCGAACCCGCCCGGTGCCGGCACTGCGCGGGGCCGCTGCAGGCCCCTGACCAGCAGGATCTCAACTGCGCGTGGTGCGGGCGGGCCGAGACGGCGTGGAACTGCCCGACGTGTGGCGGCGTACGCCTGCGGGCCCGGATCGTCGGGGCGAGACGGACCGCCGAGGAGCTGGGGCGGGCGTTTCCCGCCGTCCCGGTGCGGACGTCCGGCCGGGATCACGTACTGGACTCCGTTCCCGGCCTGCCCGCCCTCGTCGTCAGCACCCCCGGGGCCGAGCCGGTCGCCGAGGGCGGTTACGCGGCGGCGCTGCTGCTGGACGGCTGGGCGATGGTCGGCCGGCCCGACCTGCGGGCGGGGGAGGAGGCCCTGCGGCGCTGGACGGCCGCCGCCGCACTGGTGCGGGGCCGTCCGGAGGGGGGCACGGTGGTGATCGTGGCAGAGCCGACGCTGGCGCCGGTGCAGGCCCTGGTCCGCTGGGACCCGGTCGGCCACGCCCGACGTGAACTCGCGGAACGCGCGGAGCTCGGTTTCCCGCCGGTGTCCAGGATGGCTTCGGTGACCGGACCGCCCGAGGCGGTGGCCGCCTACCTCGCCGGTGCGGAACTCCCGCCCGAGGCGCAGGTGCTCGGTCCGGTGCCGGTACCGGCAGGTGCTCCCGGCAGACCCCGCAGGCAGGGGGACGCCCCGCCGGGCGAGACCTGGGAGCGGGCGCTGGTCAGGGTCCCGCCCGGGCGGGGAGCCGCGCTGGCCGCCGCGCTGAAGGCGGCTCAGGCCGCGCGGACCGCCAGAGGCACCGGGGACCCCGTACGGATCCGGATCGATCCGCCGGACATCGGCTGACGCGGGGCGGGTCGACGGTAGGACACGGAGGACGGGCCCGGCAGCATCTCCGTCGCCGTCCTCAGCCGTTGCGCGGGCCGGGGAAGGCGCCGGGGCGGTCCGACGGCTGCGGCGGCATCGAGCGGGCGGCCGGCACCGCCGGCACGGCGGGGGACGACCCCGGCGCCGCGGGTACGGTCCGCGTCGTGCTCTCCGACGCCGCTTCGGCCGCCCCCGGCTGAGGGGTGGCGCGGCGCGCGCCGTAACGGCGGTGCACCGCCTGCTTGGTGACCCCGAGGGCGGATCCCACCGCGTCCCACGAGAAGCCGAGCGAGCGGTCGAAGTCCACCGCGGCGGTGACCAGCGTCTCGACACTGTCGCGCAGTTCCTGGGCGAGCCGGACCGTCGGGGCGGGTGCCCTGCCGTAGACGACGAAGCCCGTGGAAGGGCCCGTGCGGCGAGGGCGGTAGACGTTGCCCAGCTGTGCGGTGAGGGTGCGCAGCGCGTCCACCTGCCGCCGGACCCGCTCGATGTCCCGCACCAACAGGTGCAGGCTGGCACGCGCTTGGGCGTCGTGGGTTGCGTGGTCGGCCATGAACAAGCCTTTCGAACCGGCGTTGAAAGGGATCGGACCGCCCGAGGACGGTCCACTTCGGTCAATCTCACTTGACCAACGCGTCACCCGGCCATGTGGTCACGCAACTGGGGCGTACGCGTGTCCGCGTGGGGGCGCGTGGACACGCGTACGCCCCCTGCCCGCCGGTCCAGGACAGCCGGGGCGGGCCGGGCGGTGGCGCGGCGCCACCCCTAGACTGGTGTGCTGCTCGCCACGTACGTTCCGCCCGAGAGGCAGTCCGCCACCCATGAAGCTCGTCTTCGCAGGCACCCCCGAGGTCGCCGTTCCCGCCCTGGACGCCCTGATCGCCTCCGGCCGCCACGAGGTGGCCGCCGTGGTGACGCGCCCCGACGCACCGGCCGGACGGGGGCGCCGGCTGGTCGCCAGCCCGGTCGCCGAACGGGCCGAGGAGGCGGGCATCGAGGTCCTCAAGCCGGCCAAGCCGCGAGACGAGGAGTTCCTGGCACGGCTGCGGGAGATCGCGCCGGACTGCTGCCCCGTCGTCGCGTACGGCGCGCTGCTGCCCAAGGTGGCGCTCGACATCCCCGCGCGTGGCTGGGTCAACCTGCACTTCTCGCTGCTGCCCGCCTGGCGTGGGGCCGCGCCCGTGCAGCACTCCGTGATGGCCGGCGACGAGGTCACCGGCGCGTCGACCTTCCTGATCGAGGAGGGCCTGGACTCCGGACCGGTCTACGGCGTCCTGACCGAGGAGGTCCGGCCCACCGACACCAGCGGTGATCTGCTCACCCGCCTCGCCTTCGCCGGAGCCGGGCTGCTCGCCGCGACCATGGACGGCATCGAGGACGGCACCCTGCACGCCGTCCCGCAGCCCGCCGAGGGAGTCACCCTCGCACCCAAGATCACCGTCGAGGACGCCCAGGTGCAGTGGTCCGCGCCCGCGCTCCGCGTCGACCGCGTGGTGCGCGGCTGCACCCCGGCCCCCGGCGCGTGGACCCTGTTCCGGGGGGAACGCCTCAAGCTGGTCCAGGCCGCGCCCGTGCTGGACCGCACCGATCTGGCCCCGGGCGAGCTCTCCGCGGGCAAGAACAACGTGTACGTGGGCACCGGCTCGCACGCCGTGGAACTCCTCTGGGTCCAGCCCCAGGGCAAGAAGCCGATGCGGGCCGCCGACTGGGCCCGCGGGGTGCGCATCGCCCACGGGGAACTGCTGGGGCTCTGAGCCGCGGCGCCCAGGGACGGGACGGGGGGCGGGCGACGTACGCTGGACGGGTTCGCCCCCTCACCCTCAGCGGAGCACCTTTCACGTGAACGACCAGCAGCGCCGTCGTCCCGCCAAGCCCCACCGCCGCCCCAAGAAGGACCCCGTCAGGTTCCTCGCCTTCGAGGTGCTCAGGGCGGTCGACGAGCGCGACGCCTACGCCAACCTCGTCCTGCCGCCCCTGCTCAAGAAGGCACGCGCCAAGGGCGACTTCGAGGGAAGGGACGCCGCGCTCGCGACGGAGCTGGTCTACGGGACCCTGCGCCGTCAGGGGACCTACGACGCCATCGTCGCCGCCTGCATCGACCGGCCGCTGCGTGAGGTCGACCCGCCGGTGCTCGACGTGCTCAACATGGGTGTCCACCAGCTCCTCGGCACCCGCATCCCCACCCACGCGGCGGTCTCCGCCAGCGTGGAGCTGGCGCGGGTGGTCCTCGGCGAGGGCCGTGCCAAGTTCGTCAACGCGGTGCTGCGCAAGGTCTCCGCGCACGACCTCGACGGATGGGTGGAGCGCGTCGCGCCCTCCTGGGACGAGGACGCCGAGGAGCACCTCTCCGTCGTGCACTCGCACCCCCGCTGGGTCGTCTCCGCGCTCTGGGACGCCCTGGGCGGCGGACGTGCCGGGATCGAGGACCTGCTCGAGGCGGACAACGAGCGGCCCGAGGTGACACTGGTCGCCCGCCCCGGCCGCTCGACCACCGACGAACTGCTGGACGCCCTCGGCGAGGAGAGCGGCCTGCCCGGACGCTGGTCGCCGTACGCCGTGCGGATGGCCGAGGGCGGCGAGCCCGGAGCCCTGGCCGCCGTACGGGACGGCAGCGCCGGCGTGCAGGACGAGGGCAGCCAGCTCGTCGCCGCCGCCCTGGCCGCCGCGCCCGTCGAGGGCACCGACACCCGGTGGCTCGACGGCTGCGCGGGACCCGGCGGCAAGGCCGCGCTGCTGGCCGCGCTCGCCGCCGGCCGCGGGGCGACCCTGCTGGCCGCGGAGAAGCAGCCGCACCGCGCACGGCTCGTCGAACGCGCCCTGGCGGGAAACCCCGGGCCCTACCAGGTGATCACCGCCGACGGCACCCGGCCGCCGTGGCAGCCCGGCTCCTTCGACCGCGTCCTCATGGACGTCCCGTGCTCCGGTCTCGGCGCGCTGCGACGGCGCCCCGAGTCCCGCTGGCGCCGCCGCCCGGAGGACCTGGAGAGCTTCGCCCCCCTGCAGCGCGGCCTGCTGCGCGAGGCGCTGAAGGCCGTGCGCATCGGCGGCGTCGTCGGCTACGCGACCTGCTCCCCGCACCTCGCGGAGACCAGGGTCGTCGTCGAGGACGTACTCAAGGGGCGCGGCGGTGCGGCCGTCGAGGCCGAGTGGATCGACGCCCGCCCGCTGCTCCCCGGTGTGCCCGCGCTGGGGGACGGGCCGGACGTGCAGCTGTGGCCCCATCTGCACGGCACCGACGCCATGTATCTCGCCCTGCTGCGCCGCACCGGCTGAGACCCGGCCGCACCACGCGTGGGGGCCGTCCGTCAGTGCGGACGGTCGCCCGCGACGGCCACCCGCTCCGCCACCCTGCGGTGCGGGGCGTAGTCGTTCACCGCGTAGTGCTGGGTCGCCCGGTTGTCCCAGAACGCGACGTCACCCGCGCGCCAGGTGAAGCGCACCTGGTACTCGGGCACATGGGCCTGCTGGAACAGCAGCCGCAGCATCCGGTCGCTCTCGTCCCGGTCCCAGCCCACGATCCGGGTGGTGAACGAGGTGTTGACGAAGAGCATCCGGCGTCCGGTGACCGGATGGGTCCGCACCACCGGGTGCTCGACCGGCGGGAAACGGTCCTGGAAGGGGATCAGCCGCTCCTCAGGGGTGAAACGCGCGAAGCCCGGGACGAAGTCGTGCACCGCGCGCGCCCCCTCCAGACGCTCCTTCACCTCGGGCGCGAGGTTGTCGTACGCCGAGGCCATGTCCGCCCACATCGTGTCCCCGCCGTACGGAGGCACCTCGCGCAGGTGGAGGACCGCGCCCAGCGCGGGCCGTTCCCGGAACGTCACGTCGGTGTGCCAGACGTTCTCGAAGCTCGGCGCGGAGGAGCGGTCGAAGCGGGCCACCTCGGGATCGTCCCCGGCCGCCAGCAGGGGGTTGGTCTCCAGCTCGCCCCAGTTGCGGGCGAAGGCACGCTGCTGGGCCGGACTGGGGTGCTGCCCGCGGAAGAAGAGCACCTTCCACTCCAGCAGCGCCCGGTCGATCTCCTCGCGTACGGCGGGCGCGAGCGGGCGGGTCAGGTCCGCACCGCGGATCTCGGCGCCGATGACCGGCCCGAGGGGGACGACGTCGAACAGGGTGTAGGGCCGGTCGGGCTGCCCCGGCGCCAGCCTGCGCAGCTCGCGTGGGCCCTCGTACAGCCCGTCCGGGGGCAGGCGGGAGGCGCGCAGCGCCTGGCCGGAACCGAGTGACGTGGTGAGGGACATGGGGACTCCTGTCTGCGTGGGAGGGGTGCGGGCGGGCCCTTCGTCCCGGCTCAGCGGGCCGCGTCGCGTACGGCCGCGCCGATCTCGGCGCGCAGGGCGGCGTACTCGGGCAGTCCTCGCAGCCCGTCCGGGTCGTCGTTCCCCGTCCGGGGCAGGGAGATGCGCACGTCCAGGGCGACCGTGCCGGGACCGGCGCTCAGGACGACCGCGCGGGTGCCCAGGAAGACGGCCTCGTCCACGCTGTGCGTGACGAGGACCGAGGTGATCCCCGTACGCGCGCTGACCGTGCGCAGGTCCTCCTGGAGCCGCTCCCGGGTGAGCGCGTCCAGGGCCGCGAACGGCTCGTCCAGCAGCAGCAGGTCCTTGCCGCCGGCCAGGGCCCGGGCGATGGCCACCCGCTGCTGCTGGCCGCCGGAGATCTGCCAGGTCCTGCGGCCCGCGGTGCCGGCCAGTCCGACCCGCTCCAGCAGGTCCTCGACGCGCGCGGGGCGTTCGGCCCGGGGGACTCCCGCGTACCGCAGCGCCAGCGCGATGTTCTCCCCGACCGTGCGCCAGGGGAACAGCCGCGGCTGCTGGAAGACGACGCCCGCCTGGCGTCCCGGTTCGGGCGTCCCGCCGTGCACGGTGACGTCGCCCGACGTGGCGTGCTCGAAGCCGGCGATCAGCCTCAGCAGTGTGCTCTTCCCGCTCCCCGAGGGGCCCACGAGCACCAGGAACTCGCCGGCCGGGACGTCGAGCGACAGCGGGCCGAGCGCCGTCACGGCGTCCGCGCCGCGCCCGTAGCGGTGTGTCACCCCGCGCACGGAGACGGCGGGCGTGACCGCCGCCGTCGCGGCCTCCCGGACGCCGTCCGCGGCACCGGTCCGCAGGTCATCCGGAGACGGCATCGCTCAGCCCTTCCACGTACACGGCCTTCTCCAGTTCCGAGAGCTCCGGTGCGGCAGGGATCTGCTTCTGTCCCGCCAGGAACTCCGCCGCGCTGTGCAGGTTCTCCGCCAGGTTGCCGACCTTCCCGGGGCGGCCCAGCCACTTGTCGTCCGCCTGTTCGGCAGGCTTGAGGAAGATGCCCTGCTCCAGCTGGGCGGCGGCGTCCTCGGGGCTGATCCCGAGCTGCTTGCCGACGGCCTTGGCGGCGGCTGGCGGATCGTCGTGGATCAGGTCCAGGGCCTGCGCCTGGGCCTTGCGCCAGGCCGCGATCACCTCGGGCTGCTTGTCGATGAAGGCGGTGGACGCCACTCCGAGATCGAGGGTGGGTCTGCCGGCCGCGGCCAGTTCCCGGCTGGAGAGCAGGGTCTTGCCCGTCTTCCCGAGCTCGTCGAGCGTGGGGAGCCAGACATAGGCCGCGTCGATGTCCCCGCGTGACCAGGCCGCGACGATGTCCTGCGGTTCGAGGTCGAGCAGATCGACCTCCGACGCGTCCACGCCCGCCTTGTCGAGCGCGGCGAGCAGGCTGTAGTGCGAGGTCGAACTGAACGGGGTGGCGACCTTGCGGCCCGCCAGGTCGCCGACGCCCTCGACACCGGCGCCGTCCCGCGCCACCAGCGCCTCGTTGTCACCGGCGACATCCAGCACCCAGGTGACCTGGTACGGGATGTTCAGCGGCTCGGACAGGCCGCGCGCGACCGGACTGGAGCCGATCGCGGCGAGATCGACCGAGCCCGCGACGAAGGCGGTGTTGATGCTGGCGCCGGAGTCGAACTTGATCCACTTGATCGTCCGGTCCGGCAGCGCCTTCTCCAGCAGGCCCTTCTCCTTGACGATCAGGTCGCCGCTGGGGAAGGCCTGGTAGCCGATCCGGATCGTCCTGCCGTCGCCCTGGCCGTCACCGCCTCCGCCGCCTCCCGTCCCGCAGGCGGTCACGACGACGAGTGCTCCCAGAGCCGCGACGAGCAGGGGGGTGCGGCGCTTACCGCGTGTTCCGGGCATGGCGTGGTCCTTCGTTCGTCGGTCGGGAGGGCATGGCGGGTGGGGCGGTGCGGTGGACGAGGTTCCCGGCGGTCACGACAGCCGGCGCCACGGAGCGAGCCGGTTCTCGGCACCCCGCAGCAGGGCGTCGATCAGCAGACCGGAGACGCCGATCGCGAAGAGCCCGAGCACGACCACGTCGGACTGGTTGTAGCGCTGGGCGTCACGGATCATGCCGCCGATGCCGGGCAGCCCGTTGACGGTCTCGGCGGCGACCACCGAGGAGTACGCGATGCCGAACGCCAGCCGGACGCCGACCAGGATCTCCGGCAGCGCGGACGGCAGGACGACGGAGGCCACCACCTGCGAGCGGCGGGCGCCGATGGCCCGCGCGGCCTCCACCAGCGAGGCGGGGGCGGAGGCGACGGCGGACGCGGTGGCCACGGCCACGGGCGGCATGGCCGCGATCGCCAGCAGCCACAGCTTGGGGGCCTCGTCGATGCCGAACCAGATGATCAGCAGGCTGAAGTAGGCGAGCGGCGGCAGGGTCCGCAGGAAGGCCACCGCCGGTTCGAACACCACGCGTACCCACGGCAGCGTGCCCATCAGGATCCCGGCCACCAGACCGGCCAGGACACCGGCGCCCGCGCCGATCGCGATCCGGCGCAGACTGATGCCGAGGTGTTCGACCAAGGTGTGGCCCTGGTAGCCGCGCACCCCGTCGTGGGTGCCCGACGTCGTGACCAGGGCGTCCCAGACGGCCGAGGGCGGCGGCACGAGCAGCGGTGACCACAGCCGGAGCGCGGTCACCAGCTGCCAGAGGGCGAGCAGCACGACCAGCGCGACAAGCCGCAGTCCGGCCCGGCGCAGCCGCGCGGTCCTCTCCGGCGATCGGCGGCGCGCCGGGCGCGCGGGGGCGGGTCCGGGGGAGAGGGGCGGGCCTGACGGCTGCTTCTCCGTGGTGGTGGGCGTGGTCATGGGCGGGCTCCGTCGAGAGGTGCCGAGGACACCGGGCCGTCGGGAGGCGGACCGGGCATGCGGCAGGGGACGCGGGGCGCAGGGACGACGGCGCCCGCGGGCAACGGGGGGAGGGGCCTCACGGGACGCGTGCGGCCGGACACCGGCGAAGGACGTGAGAACGTCCGGTCCGGACGGGGCCACAGGGTTCCGGAGGGGCCGCCGGCTCACCCCAGGGGTGGCCGGAAGGCGGGCGGACGACGCCGCACAGTTCTGGAAGCGCTCAGCGCTGCCGGGCCAGGCTCAACAGGAGCAGCTGGTCACACGGCAGAGATCGATGCTGATGCGCTCCTTCAGGAACTGGTCGCTGATCACGGGAGTTTTCTAACACAGGCTCAAGACCGGCACCAGGGGCTGTCCGCGTCCTGGTACGGACCGGAGCGGTCCGCCGGGGCGTGCCGCCCGCCGGACCGGTGAGCCGGCCGGGAACGGGAGCGGGACCGGGAGGGAATCCGGGGCCGTAGGGCCGCCACCGTGCGAACCGTAATGATCCCGTGAGGCTTTGGGGCGCACTGCGGCAAGGAAGTGGCGCCGGGCATGGCAGGCTTGGGGGCATGGCCCAGATCAACCCCAGCATCCTGTCCGCCGACTTCGCACGCCTCGCCGAGGAGGCGAAGGCCGTGGAAGGCGCCGACTGGCTCCATGTCGATGTCATGGACAACCATTTCGTGCCCAATCTGACGCTCGGCGTACCGATCGTGGAGGCGCTGAGCAAGGCCACGGACACCCCGCTGGACTGCCACCTCATGATCGAGGACGCGGACCGCTGGGCACCGCAGTACGTCGAGGCCGGTGCGGGTTCGGTCACCTTCCACGCGGAGGCCGCGGCGGCGCCCGTACGCCTGGCCCGGGAGATCAGGGCCAAGGGCGCCCGCGCCTCCATGGCGCTCAAGCCCGCCACGCCCATCGAGCCGTACGAGGACCTGCTCCCCGAGCTCGACATGCTGCTGATCATGACGGTGGAGCCGGGCTTCGGCGGCCAGGCGTTCCTCGACATCATGCTTCCGAAGATCCGCCGCACCCGTGAGCTGATCTCCAAGCACGGCCTCGAGCTGTGGCTCCAGGTCGACGGCGGGGTCTCCGCCACCACCATCGAGCGGTGTGCCGAGGCCGGCGCCGACGTGTTCGTCGCCGGCTCGGCGGTGTACGGGGCCGAGGACCCGGCCGAGGCGGTGCGGGCACTGCGCGCACAGGCCGACACCGTCACCGCTTCCGCCCCCTGGGCGTGCGGCCACTGAACAAAGGGCAGATGAACGCGGCCCGACGGGGCCGATCAAGGATCGCCGGATCTGACAGGATGAAGGCGTATCGGGCGTGTGAACAGCAGTGAGGAGATCGCGGTGTCTGGCATCTCGGCGGGTCGGTCAGCCATGCGGATGGGAC
>Ga0164307_10001228_pt1 | contig 11548 bp, 15 predicted proteins | sample Whisoiple_243_MG_FD_110214 | JGI IMG/M metagenome (GOLD analysis project Ga0164307, IMG submission 110214) | Soil microbial communities amended with fresh organic matter from upstate New York, USA - Whitman soil sample_243_MG | ecosystem: Environmental > Terrestrial > Soil > Unclassified >...
AAAGCCAACCGCCGAAGGATCTTCAAGTACGTCTACGAGGGCTCGTGGTGGGTCAACATCGACTCGATCGAAGCCGAGGCCGCCGACCTGATGAAGACGGACCCCGCCCAGGCGGAACGGTTCTTCGGGAACCGGCTCGTGCAAGGTGGCGGCGCGTGGCTGCCCGACGGCTGGTGGTCTGCTGCTTGGGCTGGTCACGATGCGGCGTGAGATCTGGCTACCGCCTCCCCCGGACGGGACGTCGGTAGCAGGCGGGTTCGACGGCAGCGAGAACAACGACTGGACCGGCATCCGGCTTGAGACCAAGGCCGGGTACATGTTCACCCCGCGCTACGGCCCAGACCAGATCCCCGCTGTCTGGAACCCCGCCGAGTGGAGTGGCCGGATCCCCCGGCACCAGGTCGACCTGGCGTGGGCGGAGATCAACGATCGGTACGACCTGCGGCGGGCCTACTGCGACCCGGGGTTCCACGACGAGTCCGACTGGTCGACGGAGATCGAGACCTGGGACCAAGAGCACGGACCTGACGTGTTCGTGCCCTGGCCAACGAACAGCATCCCGCGGATGTACCCGGCGATCCGGCGCTTCGAGTCCGACCTGCAGAACCGGCAGTTCCGCCACGACGGCTGCCCCGTCACCAGCACCCATGTCGGGAACACCCGAAAGATCCCCGTCAAGGGCGACAAGTACGTCCTCGGCAAGCCGTCACCGACCCAGAAGATCGACCTCTCCGTCGTCTCGATCCTCGCCCACGAGGCGGCGTGCGACGAGCGCGCGGCCGGCTGGCCCGAGCAAGTCGACACGACCGTCCACGTGTTCCGTTGACCCAGAAGGGGTGACAGCCCATGCCCCTCACCGATGCCGAACTCGACACCCTCCGCCGCCTGCACCACCGGCTGGACCGGTCCATCCGCGGGTACACCGAGAACGGCCGCCGCCGACTCGGGTTCCGCGTCCTCGACCGCTACTACGACGGTGAGCAGCACCTCGAGCAGTTGGGCATCGCGGTCCCTGAGGACCTGCGCCGGTTCACCACGATCGTCGCCTGGCCAGGCACCTACATCGACTCCATCGTCGAGCGGTGCACCGTCGAGGGGTTCCGGCTGCCTGGCAGCAAGACCGCAGCCGAGGACCTGTGGGAGATCTGGCAGGCCAACGACCTCGACACGGAGTCGCCGATGGCGCGCGTCGACGCGAAGGTCTTCGGGCGCGGCTACTACTGCGCCGGCACTGGCGACGACCCGGACGTCCCGCTCGTCACCGTCGAGTCGCCGCTGCAACTGATCCACGAGTGGTCGAACCGTCATCGTGCGGTCACGAGCGCCGCCCGGTTTTACGAGGACGAGTCGGACGGCGAGAAGACCCGCCGGGCGACCCTCTACGAGCCGCGCCAGACGACCTGGTGCAAGCGGGCCCGGAACGGCCGCTGGGTGATCGAGGAACGCGACGAGCACGGGCTCGGCGAAGTGCCGGTGGTGCCGCTGGTCAACAAGTCCCGCACCCACGACCGGTACGGCGTCTCGCAGATGGTCCGGATCATCAAGCTGACCGATGCGGCGGCGCGGGCGCTGACCAACGCCCAGGTCGCCACAGAGGTGATGGCCCTGCCGCAGCGGTTCGCGGCCGGCATGACCGGTGGCGACTTCAAGGACCCCAAGACTGGCGAGCAGCTCACCGCCTGGGAGGCGTACTTCGGCGCGGTGTGGGCCACCGCGAACAAGGAAGCGCGGTTCGGGCAGTTCCAGGCCGCCGACCTGAAGAACTTCACCGAGATTGTCTCCCACTACGCCCAGCAGGTCGCCGGCACGACAGGGCTGCCGATGCGGTTCCTTGGCCAGCTCTCCGACAACCCGCCTTCAGCGGACGGTATCCGGGCCGATGAGTCGCGGCTGGTGAAGACCTGCGAGCTCTCGAACACGGCCGAGGCCGGGTCGCTGGAGCGGGTGATGCGGCTCGTCACTCGACTGCGGGGCGACGACGAGAAGGCGCTCAACATGCTGGAGACCATCCACCGGGATCCGTCGACACCGACGACAGCGCAGTCGGCTGATGCTGCGGTGAAGAAGCACCAGGAGAGGCTCATCAGCCGGAAGCAGGCGCTGCGCGACATGGGGTACTCCCCGACCCAGATCACCAAGATCGAAGAGGAACTCGCCGAGGAACTCGCCGCAACGCGCGAGGACCCGACGCTGGACCGGATTACGCGCGATCTGATCGATGCTTCCGGCCTCGGCGCGTAGCCACTACAAGCGACTGCAACGACTCCAGGCTGTCGTCGTTCTCTCCGCTCGGCGGGTGTGGCGTCGCATGGAGCCAGCGGCGAACTGGGAAGAGCAGTATCGCGGCGACGTGGGACCGAAGCTCGTGGCGCTCGTTGTGGCTGCTCAGATCGCCGCTACACGGGAGTCAGACACTTACGTCGCCGCCGTCCTCAACGAGCTCGCGCTCGGGCCCGCCACGGTGCCCGGTGTCCTGGTGCCAGAAGGCATGGCTGGGTGGGCTGGCGACGGGCGGCAAGTTGGTTCCCTCCTCGAGGGCGCTGTCGTGATCGCCGGGCGCTCATACAACGCGGCGGTGGCTACCCCTGAGGCGATCCTCAGCCGCCAGGCTTCCCTTCCAGCGGCTGAGCAGGCGCTCGTCGCAGCTGAACGGTGGATCGAGATGGTCGCCCAGACGATCATCTCGGACGCTGCCAGGGCTGCTGAGTCGGTCGCGATGGTTCAACGCGAGTGGGTCGATGGCTATGTTCGGATGCTCAACCCACCATCGTGCTCGCGGTGCGCGGTTCTGGCAGGACGGTTTTACAGGTGGGACGAAGGTTTCGAGCGGCACCCGCGTTGCGATTGTGTTCATATCCCAACCTCCGAGGCCCACAGTGACGACCTGAGGGTCAACCTCGACCGCTACTTCGAGAGCCTGTCCCGGGCCGAGCAGGACAAGACCTTCACGATCGCAGGAGCGGAAGCGATCCGCGACGGCGCCGACATCGGCCAGGTCGTCAACGCACGTCGCGGCATGACGACTGCCCAGCAGATCGCAAAGAACCACGCGCATGCAGAGGCATGGTCTCAGGCGCTCGCGAGCGGTGCCACGAAAAGTGAGGCCCGCAGGATCGCCCAGGCAGCGTTCCGCGACACCGGCTCGGGACGCCGGAAGCTCATCCGGAATTCGGCCGGCCTGTACGTGACCGACGAGGGCGCGTCTATGCGCGGCCAGTTCGAACGCTCACGTCGCGCAGGTCAGTCCACGACCCGACTGATGCCGGAGTCCATCTATGAGCTCGCTGCCGGGAACCGCGCGGAAGCGATCCGGCTACTGAAGCTGAACGGCTTCATTCCCTGACTTCCCGCCGACGGCGGAAGGCGCTACGACCGCGCACCTCGGTCGGATGCTGACGAGCTACGGAGACACCACATGCACCAGAACAGCAACCCGTTCGCCTACCGCGGGCCGATCACCCTCGACACTCTCGACGACCTCTTCGCCCACCACCGCAACCGGTTCGCCGGCTGGTCGATGGAGGGTGACGGCGGCGCCGGGGGCGGTGACGGTGGAGCAGGAGGCGACGGCGGCGCTGGTGGGGACGCCGGCAAGGACTACACGCCGCCGGCCACCCAGGACGACCTCAATCGCCTCATCGGTGAGCGGGTCGCCCGAGAGCGAGCCAAGTTCGCCGACTACGACGAGGTCAAGCAGAAGGCCGCCGAGCACGACGCTGCGCTCGAGGCCGCGAAGACCGAGTCCGAGAAGGCGATCGACGCCGCCCGCAAGGAGGGTGCGACAACTGCCCGACAGGACTCGGACGCACGCATCATCCGCGCCGAGGCCAAGGTCGCTCTGGCGGCAGCGAAGGCCAAGAACCCGAGTGCCGCAGTGAAGCTGCTGGACCTCAACGGGCTCACGGTCGGCGACGACGGCGAAGTCGACCCCGAGGCGCTTAAGGCCAAGATCAAGTCGCTCCAGGAGAGCGACGACTACCTGTTCGACGACGGCAAGGGCGGCAAGCCCAAGCCGGACCACTCGCAAGGCGGCGGCGGCAGCGACTCCCCCAAGACCGTGAAGCAGGTCATGGACGAGCGCCGCGCCGCACGCGAGGGCTCCAAGCAGTAACCCGTCAACTCCTAGTCCCGAAAGGACACCGCCATGCCCGGTCTGAAGACCACCAGCTACGGCACCGGTGACTACTCCTGGATGCGCAACACCGACGGCCTCGACGAGGCCATCACCGGTGTCATCGACATCTCGGACTTCACCAGTGGCACCCACTTCCCGAACGGCTTCCTGCCGTCCGGCCTGCCCATCCGCGTCGACGACCTCGACGACATCCGCCCCTGGGCCGATGTCGCCGGCGCGGTCCTCGGGTTCCTCAAGGGGGACTGGAAGACCGACGGCGTCGAGGACCTCAACGTTGCTTTCGTCACCCGAGGCAACATCAAGATCGCGCGACTGCCGATCGCCTTCGTTGTCCCCATCACCGCGGTCCAGCCGCGCTTCTTCTTCGGGAGCTGATCCGTCATGCCGCTTTGGACAGACCTCATCGACCCCGTCGAGGCGACGGGCATCGCGCGTGACGAGCAGTACCTGATCGAGCAGGCCCGCGGCGGCACGCTCGCCCGGTTCCTGCCGAACGTGTTCGTCGACTCCGACCACGTGAAGTTCTTCCCGGACGCCAACGGCCTGGTCGACGCCGCGCGCTACCGCGCGTTCAACGCCCGCCCCGAGGTTGGGAAGGGCCAGGGCGTCACCTCCAAGACGATCGACCTCCCGTCGATCGCCCGCAACGAGCCGATCGACGAGGTCACGCAGAAGGAGCTCGCCCGCCTCGAGCAGACCGACGCTGGCCGCCGACGGCTGCGCAAGAGCATCGAGTCGGCGATCCGCCGCAACGTCCAGGCCATCTCCATGCGCCAGGAAGCCACCCGCGGCATCGCGATCCACCAGGGCAAGGTCGTCGTCGACGAGTCCAACTTCTGGATCAACGACGACTACGGCCGCGACGCGTCGCTGAGCGTCGCTGCCGGCGCCGGCAACTGGTGGGCCGACGCGACCGTGGACCGCCTCGAGGCCATCGACGGCTGGATCTCGATCTACCGGGGGCTCAACAACGACCAGGCGCCCGGGTACATGGTCTTCGGGTCCCGGGCGGCCTACAACGCCTACGGCAAGGGCAACCAGTTCAAGACCAACGTGGGCAACGCGACCCGCCCGCCCCGGGGCGACGAGCTGAAGTCCTACTCCGACGGAGCCAGCGTCCCGGAGTACGAGGTCTACGAGCGGACCGTCTCCATCGAGGGCACCCCCACCAAGGTGCTCAACCCGAAGTTCATCTACTTCCTCCCGGAGCCCGTCGAGACCGACGCCGAGGACGGGTCGCTGCTCGGCGCGACCTACTGGGGCCGAACCGTGTCCGCAGGGTTCGAGTCCTGGGGCATCGAGGAGGACGAGCAGCCGGGGATCGTGACCGGCATCTTCCGCGAGGAGCGTGTCGGCGCGTCGATCGAGGCAGAGGGCGACTCCATCGGTGAGCCGGTGCTGGCCAACGCCAACGCCTCCATGGCTGTGCAGGTTCTCGCGTGAGCGCCCCGAAGGTCATGGCGTACACCGTGGTGCGGCCTCACCCCCAGACCGGCGCACCGACGGCCATCCTCGCCGGCAAGCCGGTGCCCGCCTGGGCCAGGGACCTCATCCACGACGACGACCTCGTCAAGGCCGGGGAGGTCGACTCGGCCACCGGCCCGTCCGGGCCGCCGGGGGACGTCGACTCGAGCGACGGCACCTCGGGTGACGCCGGGTCGTCCGGCTCCAGTGATGGTGGCGGCTCGGGAGCGGACCCGGTCGAGCCCCCGCGCGCGGGGCGCGGCGCTGGCGCCGAAGCGTGGACGGCGTACGCCGCCGCGCTCGGGATCACCGTGCCCGACGGTGCGTCCCGCGACGCCGTGATCGAGCTCGTCGACCAGCACAAGCAGAACTGACCGGGAGGGGGGCGGAGATGACCGTGACCGTGGCGAACGTTGCGACCACACTTCTCCGCTCCCCCCCGGCCGAGGCATCCCTCGACTGGGCTGCCTGGACGATGTGGATCGATGACGCCAGGCGGCAGATCAAGAACCGGCTCGGCGATCTCGCGCTGCTCGACCAAGACGACCTGGACTACGTAGTCCGAGAGTCCGTCGCCCTCAAGGTCAAGCGCCCCGACCCGGCCACCCAGATCAGCGTCTCGATCGACGACGGCACCATCTCGAAGTCCTACGAGAAGGGCGCCGGGCAGGTCACCATCACCGACGAGTGGTGGGACCTCCTCACCCCGGAGGCCGTCGACAACGGGGCGTGGACCATCAAGCCCTGGGCCCGGCGATGCTGATCGGCGACGAGCTCGCCGCCCACCTCGGCGAGTTCCAGGCGCACGCCGAGTCGAGGATGCGCGACACCTGCCAGATCACCCGCCCGTCCGACGAGCGCGGCGAGTTAAACCCCACTACCGGGAAGTACGACGCGCCGGACCCCGTCGTCATCTACGAGGGGAAGTGCCGGATCCCGCGGCTCACCAGCGTCACCGGTGGCGTCGCGACGGCAGAAGCCGGTGACGCGGTGTGGAAGGTCGGCGAGTACCCCTTCGCCGTACCGATCACCGACCCGACCACGGCGTCCATCCAACCGGGCGACACCGTCAACTACCTCACCGCCGCCGACAACCCGGCCCTCGTCGGCATGGAGTTCGGGATCGTCGACCCGCTCACGTACAGCGCCTCCAAGGACCGCCGGTTCCGGATGAAGAAGGTGGTGGGCTGATGGGCCTCCACTTCGACACCAGCCAGGTGAACCGGCTCGCCGTGGACCTCTCCGAGGCGCCGAAGCGGCTGCAGTTCCGGGCACGGAAGACCATGAAGCGGTCCGCGCTCGAGATCAAGCGGCGGATGGCGAAGGACTTCTCCGGCCACCGACAGGCCGGCGGTGTTCCATTCTCGCTCGAGTTCCAGCAGCTCGACGCCGCCGGGTTCGCGTACGAGATCGGCGAGCTCGACTCCGCCGGCCGCCAGTGGGGCCTCGCGGCGATCCTCGCGTACGGCACCTCGAACAACGCGCCCGTCGTCGACCACACCGCAGGACTGTGGCGTGAAGCGCCCGTCATGGCGATGCATCTCGGTGACGACGCTGAGGACTCTGTGTTCGGCGGTGCCGAGTGACGTCAGCGCTCGACACCGCGGTCCTTGCGCTGCTCGATGCGTCCCCGAAGATCGTGCTCTGGGCCGGGCCTAACACCCACCTCGACGACAAGACCGCCCTGTACGACGGTCGCGTTGAGGACGCCGACGACAAGGCCATGACCATCGGCGCTCCGCTGCCGTACATGGTGTTCCACACCACCCCCGGACGACCCGTCCGGCCCCGTGTTGGGCGGTCGTCGACGGTGCGGACCGTCGAGTTCCAGATCAACGCCGTCGGTGAGGACCGGCGGCAGGCGAAGTGGGCAGCCGAGCTCGCCGAGTCCATCCTCGACGGCGCCACCGTCATCGAAGCCGCCGGCGCCCGGCCCCGACGGATCACCCGCACCCCCGACTCGCCCTACGTCGCCAAGGACGAGACCTGGACCCGGCCCGGTGGCCGGCCCCTGTACCTCGTGGCGACCAGGTACGTCGCCACCGCACGCCGTCCAGCACCCACCACCTGAGGAGCCACCCATGCCCGAGTTCAAGCGAGTCCGCCTCGACGCTTCCGGAGCGAAGGTCACCGTCGCGCACGTCCGCGACGGGATGACCGTGATCGACGAGCCCGCGCTCGACCGCAACAGGCGTCCCCGCGAGCCCGAGTACCCGGCCGAGCCCGTCGAGGTCGACCCGTACAAGGGCTGGAAGGTCGACCGGCTCAAGAGCGAGGTCGACGCACGCAACGACGCCGCCGGCGACCACGAGCCCCAGATCGTCGTCGACGAGCCGGGCAACAAGCCCGAGCTCCTCAGCGCGCTCCGCGCCGACGACGCCCGCCGCGCGCAGTCCTGAACATCTCCCCGACCCGAGCCCCCCGCCCGTCCGCAGGACCCCTGCGGCGTAACCGACCGACCGAGCGGCACTCGTCGTCCCTCGGAGCCTGAGGAGGCAAACCCATGTCCATTTTCGAGCCCGAGGCCGTCGAGAGCCAGGGGAACATCAAGGTCGTCGTCCTGCCCGCCGTCGCCGTCAAGACCGCGGTGGACCTGTCCACCGAGGTGCCCGCCGGCATCGACGTGAGCCTGACCCTCAACGACTGGAACCCGACCCGCACGCCGAACACCGGCACCGCCCCGCGGCGCGTCGGCACGCGGGTCCAGTTCCCCCGTGAGGGCAACATGCAGTACCAGGCGATCCCGATCACCTACCCGGACGACCCGCAGGCCGACCCGGGCGACCCGAACATCGAGGCCAAGGAGACCTTGGTCGAGGGCACGGTGCAGGAGTTCCTCATCCGCAAGGGTCCGGACGCCGCGGACGACCTCGCGGTCGGTGACAAGTACGAGCTCTGGGAGTGCCGGTGCGGCGCCCAGGTCGAGGGCCGCTCCGGTGACGACGAGTTCTCCGAGTTCCAGGTCCAGCAGAACGTCTACCCGATCCGGCAGGTCGCCAAGGGCGTCATCGTCGTCTGACCTGCTCCCACGGGAGCCCCCGGTCGAGGGGCGACGAGACCTGGCTCGGACTCGTCGCCCCTCTCTCCAACCCCTGATCCGAGCCACAAAGCCGTCCGAGCCAGGAGCCGCCATGTCCATCCCTCTGTCCCATCTGATGCAGTCCGACAACCCCGACGTCGGGCCGCCGACGGCGACGCACAACCTCTGTCTGTCCGCGAAGCTCTTCCAGGAGTTGCAGGACGCGACCGACCGGTACACCGACCTCGAGGGCCGGATCGCCGTCGCGCACGAGAACGTCGACGACCCCGACCGGCCCACCGGTCCGCGGCCCCGCCTCGGGCACAAGACCAAGCCCGATGTGGCCAAGCTGGAAGCCGAGGCGGAGGTAGCGGCTGAGGTGGCGGACGAGATCCGAGACCGGATGGAGGAGGTGTCCGTCGACCTGCACCTGCGGGTCAACGAGGACGCATGGACCGAGTTCGTCCGCGCCCATCCGGCCCGTGACGCCACCGAAAACGCTGCTGGGTCTCGGCTCGATCGGATGTACACGGGCGGTCTGTGTGACGTCGACGCGCTGATCGACAAGGCACTCACCTCGTTCATCGCGAAGTACGGCGACGAGAACCCCACCCCAGCGATGTGGGATTACGCCCGCATCAACTCCGCGCGCGGGGACCGGTACATGGCTGCGTCGAAGGTGGTGCAGCTCCACACGGCGGGCATCGACCTGGGAAAATCGCGGACCGCCTTGCGCAGCGCCCATCGGAGCTCTCCCGGCTCCGAGTAGCTCAAGGCTGGGCAGGACCGTCCCCGAAGGTCTACGAGGGCTTCACCCCGACGTTCGAGACGACCTACGAGTGGGCTCTCGACGTGTGGGGGAAGCCGTCCCACATCATCAAGGCCACCACCCGGCAGGTCGAGCCGGAGTGGGACGCCGACTCCCGGGCCCTCGCAGAGTCGGTCGCTGAGTACGACCGCGGGTGCTGCCCCGGGTGCGGTGTCCACCGGTCGCTGCGCGACAACCCCGACGAGCACCTCTACAAGATCAACGAGAACGACTGCCAGATCTGCGCCGGCGTCGAGCGCCATGCACGGCGAGTGTCGGCGCGCGACCACGACTGGGAGCAGCGGAACCCGGCACCTGACAGCAAGGCGCCGCTGACTCAGCAGATCGCGCACGCCGGGAAGAAGCGGCCCCGCGACGGCAGGCACGTCTACCTGCAGCACATGACCCCAGAGCAGGCCGAACTGGCCAAGACCCAGGACCAGCGACCGAAGGAGGGGTAGATGACGAACCGCCGCGTATCGGTCACAGTCGACGCCGACGTCAACCCGTTCGTTCGGTCGCTGGCCACCGGGTCCGCCGCAGCGAAGTCGTTCGCCCGGGACCTCGAGTCCGCCGACGGTCGCATGGCCAACCTGGTGCAGACCGGGCTCGCGCTCGCACCGGCGCTCGTGCCCCTTGGTGCGGCGGCGATCCCAGTCCTGGCTGGGCTGACGAACCAGCTCGGTGCCACCGCGGCTGCAGCTGGCGTGACGGTCCTGGCGTTCCAGGGCGTCGGTGACGCCCTCACCGCGCTGAACGACTACCAGATCGAGCCGTCCGAGGCGCACTTCAAGAAGCTGCAGAAGACGATGGACGCACTCGGTCCGGCCGGGCAGGTGTTCGTCCGGACCCTGCAGGACCTCCGCCCCGAGCTGCAGGCCTTCCAGGACGAAGCGCAGCAGGAGATGTTCCCCGGGCTCACCAAGTCGATCCGGGAGCTGTTCCAGCTGGCGCCCGAGGTGGAGCACATCATCGGGACCATCGCCGGCACCGTCGGCGACCTCGCCGCGGACGCCGGGGACGGGCTGAACGACCAGCGGTGGGTCGAGTTCATCGAGTACCTCGACCGCGAAGCCCGCCCGGTGCTGACTGCGATGGGGCAGACGTTCGGCACCGTCATTGAGGGTCTGACGTCGATGATGGTCGCGTTCGACCCGATCACCGACGACTTCACCCAGGGGATGCTGAAGTACGCCGAGGCGTTCCGTGGTTGGGCCGACGGGCTCGGCGAGAGCGACGGGTTCGAGGAGTTCGTCGACTACATCCGCGACAACGGCCCCGAGGCGATCGAGACACTCGGCGCCCTTGGTGATGCCCTCGTCGGGCTCGTGATCGCCGCTGCACCGGTTGGGTCTGCGCTGCTGCCGGTGATCGAGGCACTCGCGGACGGGCTCGGGGCGATCGCCCGGTCTCCAGTCGGTCCGGTGCTCATCGGTGCGGCGGCGGCGGTCGGCACGCTCGGGCGGTCGCTGGCGATCCTGGATGCTGTCGGGCTCCGATCTGGGGACTCCCTCCTCGGGAAGATCTTCCAGGTCGACAAGATCCGTGCCGGTGCCGCAGCCCTCACCCAGGTCACCACCGCGCAGGACCGAGCCAGGCTGTCGACGGCAGCGCTGCTCGACGTCGAGCAGAAGCGGGCCGCGACCGTCCGGGCCGGCGCCGCGCAGCTCGGAAAGAACGCCGCCCTCATCGGCGGGCTCGCGCTGGCGACGTCGGGGTACGCCGAGAAGACCGGACTCGCGAACACCGCGACGTACGCCCTCATGGGCACGATCGCCGGGCCGTGGGGAACCGCGTTGGGTGCTGGGATCGGGCTCGTCATGGACTTCGCCGCCGGCGGCGACGAGGCTGCCGAGGCGACGGACCGGTGGTCGAAGGCCCTCCGGACGAACCAGGGCGACCTCGGCACCCTCAACAGCGAGCTGGAGCGCACCGAGGCGCAGTTCCAGAAGACCCTCTCCGCGTTCCCGGACTCCTTCGGCGACCAGATGAAGTCGGCGTTCTCCCCGGACGGCATCAAGAGGAACCTCCAGGCGCTGACCTCGGCGCTCGGCGCCCCGGCCTCCATCTCGCCGTTCGGCGACCTGGACGACTCCGACCTCGACAACCAGGCCGAGGCGCT
>Ga0164307_10001229_pt1 | contig 11545 bp, 7 predicted proteins | sample Whisoiple_243_MG_FD_110214 | JGI IMG/M metagenome (GOLD analysis project Ga0164307, IMG submission 110214) | Soil microbial communities amended with fresh organic matter from upstate New York, USA - Whitman soil sample_243_MG | ecosystem: Environmental > Terrestrial > Soil > Unclassified >...
CCCGCGAGCACCCCGTCGACGCCGGGGCGGGCCAGGGCGAGGCAGAGGCGTTCGAGCAGGTCGAAGCGGTCGGCCATGGCCAGGCGGTCGTCGCCGACGGCGAGGGCGCCGCGGGCCGGATGGTCGGCGGCGATGATCATCAGTCGTCCGGTGGGGCCGAGGAGCGGGCGTCTGCGGCGGGCCCCTGCGGCCTCGGCGACGGCCTCGGGGTGGTGGGCGCGGAGCCTGACGAGATCGGCGACGCCGCCCGCGGCGGGCGGGGTCACGGGGCGTCCCCCGTGGCCGGGGCCACCAGGCCTTCGGCGAGGGCCTGTTCGACCTCGTGCGGAAAGGGCATCGCGGACGAGCAGGCGAGCCGGGAGGCGACGATGGCCCCGGCCGCGTTGGCGTAGCGCATCACGTGCCCGGTGTCCCAGCCGGCGAGCAGACCGTGGCAGAGGGCGCCGCCGAAGGCGTCCCCGGCGCCCAGGCCGTTGACGACGTCGACGGGGAGGGGCGGGATCTCGGCGGTGGTGCCGTCGCGGTGGACGGCGAGGACGCCTCCCGGCCCCTGTTTGACGACGGCGAGTTCGGGTCCGGCGGCGAGGAGGGCGGCGGCCGCGGCACGGGGGTCGCGCTCCCCGGTGGCGATCTCGCACTCGTCGAGGTTGCCGACGGCGACCGTGGCGTGGGCGAGCGCCTCGCGGTAGTGGGCGCGTGCGGCTTCGCCGTCGCCGTCCTTCTGCTCGCCCCAGAACATGGGGCGCCAGTCGAGGTCGAAGACGGTGATGCGAGGAGGAGGGCCGGGCGACTCCGGTGGCCGGCTCCCGGCCGGCCCGGCGGCCGGAGCCCCGCCGTCGGTGCGACCGCCCAGGGTTCCGTCGTGAGCAAAGGTGCCCCCGGTCCCGGCCCGGGCCCTGCTGTCCTCGGTTTCCGCGCGACGGGCCCTGCCGTCCTCGGTCTCCGCGCGGTCCCTGCTGTCCTCGGTTTCCGCGCGGGCCCGGCGGTACGGGCGCTCGGCGCGGGCCCGGAGTGCGGTGAGGGTGGCGGTGCGGCTGGGTTCGGCGCAGAGGCCGGTCCCGGTCATCCAGAAGACCCGGGCGGCCCGTACCGCGTCCAGGTCCAGCTCCTCGCCCCGGATCTCCAGGTCGGGGGCCTTGGGCTGCCGGTAGAAGTAGAGGGGGAAGTGGTCCGGCGGGAAGATCTCGCAGAAGGTGACCGGGGTCGGGTACTCCGGCACAGCACTCACCCACCGGTCGTCCACGCCGAACTCCCCCAGCGCCTGGTGGAGGTAGTCACCGAAGGCGTCCCGCCCGGTCCGTGTGATCACTGCCGTACGCCGTCCCAGCCGGGCGGCGGCCACGGCGACGTTGGACGGTGAGCCGCCGAGGAACTTCCCGAAGGTCTCGACCCGGGCCAGTGGTACACCGGTCTGCAGCGGGTAGATGTCCACCCCGATCCGCCCCATGGTGATCACGTCGTACGGCTCAGGCATACGCATCCCTTCGACCCGGTGCTCCGGCCCGGCGCACCGTCCCCGGAGTCGGCCACGGCCGGACGGCCGCTCCCAGGTCTAGCCCTCGCCCTGGACCCTGTCAACACTTTGTCCGGACATTCGGACGAACTCTTGACACTGTTTCCCGAGGACTGGAGGGTGGGCGATATGACCTCCTCCGTACCCTCTTCGGCCCGCATCCGCATCGGCTCGGCACCCGATTCATGGGGGGTGTGGTTCCCCGACGATCCACAGCAGGTGCCCTGGGAGCGATTCCTCGACGAGGTCTCCGAGGCGGGCTACGAGTGGATCGAACTCGGCCCCTACGGCTACCTGCCGACCGACCCCGCCCGCCTCGCGGACGAGACCGCCCGCCGGAATCTCGCCGTCTCCGCGGGCACCGTCTTCACCGGATTGCACCACGGTCCGGCGGTCTGGGACCGGACCTGGGAGCATGTCGCCGGTATCGCGGCACTCACCCGGGCGATGGGCGCCGGGCATCTCGTGGTCATCCCGTCGTTCTGGCGGGACGACAAGACGGGTGAGGTGCTGGAGGACCGGACACTCACCCCCGCGCAGTGGCGCGACCTCACCACCCAGACCGAACGTCTGGCGCGCGAGGTGCGGGACCGCTACGGGCTGCGGATCGTGGTGCACCCGCATGCCGATACGCACATCGACAGCGAGGAGAACGTCAACCGCTTCCTCGACGCCACGGACCCCGAACTGGTCTCCCTCTGCCTCGACACAGGCCATTACGCGTACTGCGGCGGCGACAGCGTCGAACTCATCCGGACCTACGGCGAGCGGATCGGCTATCTGCACCTCAAGCAGGTCGACCCGGCGGTGCTCGCCGATGTCGTCGCGAACGAGGTGCCGTTCGGGCCGGCCGTGGCGCGCGGGGTGATGTGCGAGCCGCCGGGCGGGGTGCCCGCGCTGGAGCCGGTGCTGGATGCCGCGCGCGCTCTGGGCACCGACCTGTTCGCGATCGTCGAGCAGGACATGTACCCCTGTCCGCCCGACAAGCCCCTGCCCATCGCGCGCCGCACCCGCGAGTTCCTCCGCATCTGCGGGCCCGCGCGTCCATCCTCCTGAGCCGCCTGGAACCTCTCCCGTCGCAGCAGTCGCTACTGCCACTGCAGCTACCGCAGCCACTGACCGGTGGTCAGGCCTCCCTCGCCGGTTCGATGATCGTGACGCCCGCTCCGGGCGCGGTGCCCATCGCGGCGAGGGCCGCCGGGGCGGCGTCCAGGGTGATGGTGGAGGTCACCGGGAGGTCCGGTCGCAGGGTCCCGGCCCGGACCATGTCCATCATCGGCGGGTAGTCGTGGGCGGCCATGCCGTGGCTGCCGAGGATCTCCAGCTCCAGGCCGATCACCCGCGCCATCGGAACCACCGGGTCGCCGGTGGCCGGGGGCAGCAGCCCGACCTGGACATGACGGCCCTGCCTGCGCAGGCTCCGCACGGAAGCGGAGCAGGTGACCGGGGAGCCCAGGGCGTCCAGCGACAGATGGACACCGCCGCCGGTCAGTTCGCGGACCGCCTCGTCCGCACCGGCGGGGTGCGCGGAGGCGTCCACGCACTCCGCGGCGCCGAACGCCCGCGCCAGCTCCAGGGCCCGCTGCGAGACGTCGACCGCGACGACCCGGGCTCCGCATGCCACCGCGATCATCACGGCCGACAGCCCGACCCCGCCGCAGCCGTGTACGGCCACCCACTCCCCCGGCGCCACCCGCCCCTGCCCCACGACGGCCCGGAACGCCGTGGCGAATCGGCATCCGAGCCCTGCCGCCGTGGCGGACGACAGCCCGTCGGGCACCGCGACCAGGTTGACGTCGGCCTGCTCCAGCGCCACGTACTCGGCGAAGGATCCCCAGTGGGTGAAGCCAGGTTGGGTCTGGTGTTCACACACCTGCTGGGCGCCGGACGCGCAGGCGGGACACCGGCCGCAGGCGCAGACGAAGGGCACGGTGACCCGGTCGCCGACGCGCCAGTTCCGCACGCCGGGGCCCGTCTCCTCGATGACCCCGGCCAGTTCGTGCCCGGGTACGTGCGGGAGAACGATGTCCGGGTCGTGGCCCATCCAGCCGTGCCAGTCGCTCCGGCAGAGCCCCGTGGCCTCCACCCTGACCACCACCCCCGCACCGGAGGGTGCGGGGTCCGGAAGGTCCCGGACCCGGGCCGCCTGACCGAACTCCTCGAAGACCACTGCCCGCATCGCTTCCGCCTCCCATGATCCGGTCGTCTCGGCCGGCCGCTGTCATCCACTGCCGTGGACCGGCCGCCGGCCGTCACCATCCCGCTCGCGATCCGGCTCGTGATCCCGCGATCCCGTGATCCCGCTCGTGATCCGGCGAATCTACGCTCCGGCGGTGATCTTGTCCCGCTCCCGCCCGGTCACCCCGGGCCGCTCCTCGGCGTCCTGACCGGCGGTGGGGGCCGACTCCCCCTCGCTCAGCCCGAACCGACGGTGGAAGGCGCGCAGCGGCGCGGGGGCCCACCAGGTGACCCTGCCCATCAGCTTCATCACGGCCGGCACCAGCAGACTGCGCACCACCATGGCGTCCATCAGCACGGCCAGCGCGATCCCGAGCCCGAGCATCTTGGTGTTGGTCACCCGCGAGGTGCCGATGGCAACCATCACCACGGCCAGGATCACGGCGGCCGCGGTTATCAGTCCGCCGGTGCGGCGGAGTCCGAACGTCACCGCGTGCTCATGGTCACCGGTGCGGTCGTACTCCTCCTTGATCCGGGAGAGCAGGAACACGCCGTAGTCCATGGAGAGACCGAAGGCCACACAGAACATCAGCACGGGCAGTGTCGTCTCTATGTCACCTGTGCTGGTGAAGGAGAGGATCCCGGAGAGGTTTCCGTCCTGGAAGACCCAGACCACCGCTCCGAACATCGCGGTCAGGCTGAGTGCGTTGAGGACGACCGCCTGGAGGGGGATCAGGACACTCCCGGTCAGCAGGAAGACCAGCAGCAGTGTCACCACGACGATGATTCCCACCGCCCAGGGCAACCGGTCCGCGATGGCGTCCTTGGAGTCGACCAGGACGGCCGCCGTGCCGGTCACCGAGGTGTCGAACGGCGCCGGCTCGGCTCGCAGCTCCCGCACCAGATCCTGGGCCTGCTCTCCGACCGGCTCTCCCTCGGGCAGCACGTCGTAGTACGCGAAGCCGTCCCCGGTGACGGGGCCGTTCACCTGCCGCACCCCGGGGAGCGCCTCGATCCGCTCCTTGAAGTCGGCATACCGGCCGGGGCTTGCCGCGCCCTCCGCAAGGACTTCGAGTCCGCCGCCGGGGCTGCCGGGGAAGCCTTCCCGTATGTGTTCCTGGACGATGCGCGACTCGGCCGTGGCCGGCAGCTGGCGGTCGTCCGCCGTGCCGAACTTCACCCCGAGGAACGGGAGCCCCAGGAGCACGAGTCCGACCGTGGTGACGACCGCGAAGACCGGAGCCCTTCGCATCACGAGCACCGAGAGGCGGGCCCATCCCCTGCCCGAGTCCTCGGGCGCGTCCGGGGAGGCGTCCGGTCCGGCGGCCGGCGTCGCCCGGCGTCGGCGGAGCAACCGGCGAAGGTCGAGCGCGTTGACCCGTGGGCCGAGCAGCATCAGGGCGGCCGGCAGCAGGATCAGGGCAGCGGCGGCCGCCAGCAGCACCACGGCGATACCGGCGTAGGCGAAGGAGCGCAGGAAGTACTGGGGGAACACCATCATCGCGGCCAGCGACACCGCCACCGTCAGCGCGGAGAAGAGCACCGTGCGTCCCGCCGTGCGCAAGGTGGTGCCGATCGCCGTCCGGGGATAGGCCCCGGCGGACAGCTCCTCGCGGAACCGGCGGACGATGAACAGCGCGTAGTCGATGGCGAGCCCCAGCCCGAGGGCCGTGGTGAGGTTCTGGGCGAAGACGGAGACATCGGTGAACTCGGTGATGCCGCGCAGCACCGCGTTGGTCCCGAGGATCGCGACGATCCCGACACCGAGCGGCAGCAGGGCGGCGACCGCGCTGCCGAAGACCATGACCAGCAGCACCAGCGTGACCGGAAGAGCGATGAGCTCGGCCCGCAGGAGGTCCTCCTGGATGATGCTCTGCATCTCGTGCCGGACGGCGACGGGCCCTCCGACCGAGATCTCCACCGGGCCGTGCACGCCCTGGTAGTCGGGGGCTATGCGGTCCAGGATCTCGCCGGCGCCCTTCTCGTCCCCTGTGATCCGGGCGGCGACGATCGCTTCGCGTCCGTCCGAGGAGCGCAGTGCGGGGGACGTCGTCTGCCAGTACGAACCGACGCCGGTGATCCCCGGCTCGGCGGACAGCCGTTCGGTGAGCCGGACGGCCTCGGCTGCCACCGCGGGGTCGTCGACCGGGACGTCGCCGCTGTCGACGAGCAGGAGCAGATTGGGCTGCGACGCGGGGAACTCCCGCTCCAGCACCCGGGTCGTCCAGGTCGACTCGGCGTCGGGCGCCTCCCAGCCGCCGCTGCCCATCCGGTCGGCCACCCCACTGCCCGCGAAGACGGCGAGCGCCGTGATCACGAGGGCGGCCAGCAGCGCGAGCCGTGGCCGCGCGGTGACGAAGCGCGTCCACCCCCCGACGCGCTCCGATCTGTTGACTTCCGACATGGTGCGGTGTCCCCTTAACCGGGACCCGGGCCGCACAGGGCAGCATGGGTCGGCCATTGCCCCGTACACTGGCAAACACGAGTCCTCGCTCGTGTTTCATCAGAATGCGAGTGCCCACTCGTGTTTGTCAACCGCGTCTTGAGAGCTGAGGATCGACCGTGCCGGAGGCCAGAGCGGAAGAAAGCGCCGGAACACCCGAATCGAGCGGCAGGGCCAGGACCGGAGCCGACAATGCAACCGGCGGCGGAACCGGCACAGGAGTCGGCACCGGAGCCGGACAGGGCGCCACGACCGGCCGGCCGCGCCGCCGTCAGGCGCGCGGCGAGGCCCGCATCGCCCAGCTGCTGGAAGCAGCTGCCGACGTCTTCTGCGCCAGCGGATACAACGGCGCCAGCACCAACGCCATCGCCCGCGAGGCGGGCGTCTCGCCCGGCACGCTCTACCAGTTCTTCCCCAACAAGGAAGCCATCGCCATCGAGCTCGGCGAGCAGCTCATGCAGCGCTGGCGGGAGACGTACGGCGCCGCCTTCGTCATCAGCCGCATCGAACTGCCGCTCGACAGACTGCTGGACGCCGTCCTCGACCCCCTGATCGCCTTCAACTGCGAGAACCCGGCCTTCGCCGTGCTCACCCACGGCTCCGAGATCCCGGGCGTGATCACCCAGGAGCACGACGCGCTCCACGCCACCATGCTCACCCGGACGGAAGCACTCCTGGCCGCCTACCTGCCGGAGCTCCCCGCGGACCGGGTGGCCCGCACCGCGGAGATGTCCTTCGTCCTGTTCAAGGCCGGACTCGACCTGATCATGGCGCACGAGGGTGCCGAACGGGAGGCGTACTCGGCGGAGTTGAAGACCGTGATGTACCGCTACCTGGAACCCCTGGTGTGCGACACACCCGACAGGACGGCCGAACGGAGCATTGATACCCCCTAGGGGTATAGTTGGAATGCGGGCAGGCTCACCGGCCTTCCGGTGCGCCCTCGCGCCACATCCGTCACACCACGTGTGCCTGCGAAGAGGAGAACGCCATGACCACCGAGACAGACACGCCCCAGGCCGCCGGCTCCTGCTGCTCGTCCACCGGCTCCTGCGGCGAAGGTGCGGCCGGCGCGCAGGCGGGGGGCGTCACCACGGTGTACGAGGTGAAGGGCATGACCTGCGGCCACTGCGAGGGGGCGGTGTCCGAGGAGATCTCCGGAATCGCGGGAGTGACCTCGGTGAAGGCCGAGGCGGCGACCGGCCGGGTGACCGTGGCCTCCGCGGCGGCCCTGACCGACGAGGCGGTACGCGCCGCCGTCGACGAGGCGGGTTACGAGCTCGTCGGCCGCGCCTGAGACCGGCGGGCCCAGCGCCCGGCGGAGCACGTCCGCCCGGGCGCGCACCCCAGGAGCCCACGCCCCGGCACGGGACCACGGCCCCGCGGGAGCCCTCGCCCGGCGCCACCGCACACCACCCCGCGCGATCCGCGCCCGGCTCGCTCCGCCCGGCGCCTCCCCCCGGGCCGGTTCCGCCACCAGGAAGCAGATACTGGTGGGGAAACGGCCCGACTGCTCGACCCAGGAGTCCGCTCACATGGCCAGCACCACGGCAGCCGAGACCCCGGCGGCCGAGACCTCCGACGCCGAACTGACGATCGGCGGGATGACCTGCGCCTCGTGCGCGGCCCGCGTCGAGAAGAAGCTCAACCGGATGGACGGGGTGACCGCCACCGTCAACTACGCGACCGAGAAGGCCCGCGTCTCCTACAGCGCCGGCATCACGCTCGGCGACCTCGTCGCCACGGTGGAGAAGACCGGCTACACCGCCCAGCCCGTCGCCCGCCCCGCCCCCGCACCATCGGCACCGGCACCGGCACCCGCGACGGAGTCCCCGACGCGTACCCCGACGCCGGCCGGGGCCGCCGGGGGCGGGCTCCCGACCGGCACCCCCCGTGACTCCGCCGGGGACGGAGCCGCGTCCTTCCGTGAGAGCGGCGAGCTCAGAGGCGACGACCCCGGTGAGGCCGCCGAGCGCCGGGCCGACGCGGCCCTCGCCGCGCTCCGGCAGCGCCTCCAGGTCTCGGCGGTGCTCGCCGTGCCGGTGGTCCTGATGGCCATGGTCCCCGCCCTCCAGTTCGACAACTGGCAGTGGCTCTCCCTCACCCTCGCGGCCCCCGTGGTCGTCTGGGGCGGGCTCCCCTTCCACCGCGCCGCCTGGACGAACCTGCGGCACGGCGCCGCCACGATGGACACCCTGGTGTCCATCGGCACGCTGGCGGCCTTCGGCTGGTCGCTCTGGGCCCTCTTCCTCGGCACGGCGGGCATGCCGGAGATGCGCCACGGGTTCGAGATCACCGCGTCCGGATCCGACCCCTCCTCCACCATCTACCTGGAGGTCGCGGCCGGAGTCGTCGGCTTCATCCTGCTGGGCCGCTACCTGGAGGCGCGGTCCAAGCGGAAGGCGGGTTCCGCCCTGCGCGCCCTGCTCCGCCTCGGGGCGAAGGACGTCACGGTCCTCCGTCCGGGCACGGGGCCGGGGCCGGAGGTCACCGAAGTACGCGTCGCCGTCGACGGGCTCCAGGTCGGAGACCGCTTCGTCGTACGGCCCGGCGAGAAGATCGCCACCGACGGCACCGTCGTCGAGGGCTCCTCGGCCGTCGACACCTCCATGCTCACCGGGGAGTCCCTACCCGTGGACACCGCTCCGGGCGACTCCGTCACCGGCGCCACCCTGAACGTCTCCGGCCGGCTGGTCGTCGAGGCCACCAGGGTCGGCTCGGACACCCGGCTGGCACGGATGGCCAGGCTCGTCGAGGACGCGCAGAGCGGCAAGGCCGCCGCCCAGCGCCTGGCGGACCGGATCTCCGCGGTCTTCGTCCCCGTGGTGCTGCTGATCGCCCTGGGGACGCTGGTCGCCCAGCTGCTGGCCACCGACGACGTGACCGCCTCGTTCACCGCGGCCGTGGCCGTGCTGATCATCGCCTGTCCCTGCGCCCTGGGGCTCGCCACCCCCACGGCCCTCATGGCGGGTACCGGGCGGGGCGCGCAGCTCGGCATCCTCATCAAGGGACCCGAGGTCCTGGAGACCGCGCGGAGGATCGACACGGTCGTCCTGGACAAGACCGGGACGGTCACCACCGGCCGCATGACCCTGGGACGCGTCCACACCGCCCACGGGACGGCCGAGACCGACGTACTCCGCCTCGCCGGCGCCCTGGAGCACGCCTCCGGGCATCCGGTGGCCCGCGCGGTGGCCGCGGGGGCGGCCGCCCGGACGGGCTTGGCACTGCCGGCACCGGCGGACTTCACCGACGTCCCCGGCCTGGGGGTGCGCGGCACCGTCGAGGGGCACGCCGTGCTGGCGGGCCGGGCGAAGCTCCTCACCGACGCCGGGATCGCCCTCCCGGCCTCACTGGAGGACGCCCTGGCGCAGGCGGCGGGTCAGGGAAGCACGACGGTCGCCGTGGCCTGGGACGGCGAGGCCAGGGGTGTCCTGGAAGTGGCCGACAGCGTGAAGGAGAGCAGCGCGGAGGCCGTCGCGGAGCTCCGGTCTCTGGGCCTCGACCCGATCCTGTTGACCGGCGACAACCAGGCTTCGGCGGACTCCGTGGCCCGCGCGGTCGGCATCGACACGGTGCACGCGGAGGTGCTCCCGGAGGAGAAGGCGCAGGTCGTACGGCGTCTCCAGGAAGCGGGCCGGTCCGTCGCGATGGTCGGTGACGGCGTCAACGACGCCGCCGCGCTCGCCGTGGCCGATCTCGGCCTGTCGATGGGCACCGGTACCGACGCGGCGATCGAGGCGGGCGACCTCACGCTGGTTCGTGGAGATCTCAAGGTGGCCCCTGCCGCCATCCGGCTGTCGAGGCGTACTCTGTCCACCATCAGAAGCAACCTCTTCTGGGCTTTCGGCTACAACGTGGCCGCACTGCCTCTCGCCGCGTTCGGGCTGCTCAGCCCCATGATCGCGGGTGCGGCAATGGCGTTCTCGTCGGTCTTCGTCGTGACCAACAGCCTGAGGTTGCGCTCCTTCACATGATTTCCACAAAGAGACTTAGATCACACCGATTCGAGGGTAACCATCTGATGGGTTGGTGAGTCTAAGAGTGCGATGCCAAGGATGTCTTGGGGGACGTCCGATGGAGTGTCTTGGGGGACGCTCCTGGCAAGTGTTGGCCGGGGCACGTGCACCGGGGAGCTTTGAGCGGCCCTCCTGTCCGTACGTACCCCGGCAGCCGCACAGCAGGACCGAACTGAATAGGCACCACCGCACAACAACGGGAGTTCAGGCTCCCTGCAGACGCCCGGCCGGATCCCGTGGGGGGAATCCGCTCCGGGATATGGGAAACGCCCTGTCCGTCGACCCGTGGGGGGATCGGCGGCGGGGCGTTTCTCGCTTTCGCCACAGCCCGTCGGCCGGCATCGGTCCCGGGCAGTCCCCGGAACGCCGAAACGCCCCGGACACCGCGCTCCGGAGTGGGCGAGCGCGGTACGCGGGGCGAAGGATGCCGGCCGCGAGCGGCCGGGGGTGGAGCGGTGGTCCTACAGGTTTCAGCGGCCCTCGACCGGGACGAAGTCGCGCAGGACCTCGCCGGTGTAGATCTGGCGCGGGCGGCCGATGCGGGATCCCGGCTCCTTGATCATCTCGTGCCACTGGGCGATCCAGCCGGGGAGGCGGCCGAGCGCGAACAGCACGGTGAACATCTCGGTCGGGAAGCCCATGGCGCGGTAGATCAGGCCCGTGTAGAAGTCCACGTTGGGGTAGAGGTTGCGCGAGACGAAGTACTCGTCGGAGAGCGCGTGCTCCTCCAGCTTGAGCGCGATGTCGAGCAGCTCGTCGGACTTGCCGAGCGAGGACAGCACGTCGTGGGCGGCAGCCTTGATGATCTTGGCGCGCGGGTCGAAGGACTTGTACACCCGGTGGCCGAAGCCCATCAGGCGGACGCCGTCCTCCTTGTTCTTCACCTTCTGGATGAAGGAGTCGACGTCGCCGCCGTTGGCCTGGATGCCCTCGAGCATCTCCAGGACCGACTGGTTGGCGCCACCGTGCAGCGGGCCCCACAGGGCGGAGATGCCGGCGGAGATCGACGCGAACATGTTGGCCTGCGAGGAGCCGACCAGACGCACGGTGGAGGTCGAACAGTTCTGCTCGTGGTCCGCGTGCAGGATGAGCAGCTTCTCCAGCGCGGAGACGACGACCGGGTCCGGCACGTACTCCTGGGCCGGGACGGAGAAGGTCATGCGCAGGAAGTTCTCGACGTAGCCGAGGTCGTTGCGCGGGTAGACGAACGGGTGACCGATCGACTTCTTGTACGCGTACGCCGCGATCGTCGGGAGCTTGGCCAGCAGCCGGATCGTCGAGAGGTGGCGCTGCTCCTCGTCGAACGGGTTGTTGCTGTCCCGGTAGAACGTGGACAGCGCGCTGACGACCGAGGACAGCATGGCCATCGGGTGGGCGTCGCGCGGGAAGCCG
>Ga0164307_10001232_pt1 | contig 11535 bp, 9 predicted proteins | sample Whisoiple_243_MG_FD_110214 | JGI IMG/M metagenome (GOLD analysis project Ga0164307, IMG submission 110214) | Soil microbial communities amended with fresh organic matter from upstate New York, USA - Whitman soil sample_243_MG | ecosystem: Environmental > Terrestrial > Soil > Unclassified >...
CAGCGTGGCTGACCCGCGAAGAGCGTGGCCACGACGTCAGCGAGGCGCAGATCCAGGCCGAGGCCGAAACGTCGAAGATCAGGCGGTACCTACATGCGATGAGCCCGCGCTTCGTGTGGTCGATGGCTGAGGGCTACCCGGTGGTGCTCAAGCAGTTCATCCAGTTCTGCCTGATCATCATCTATCCGGCCTGGGTGTTCGGCGTGCTGTTCGGCGCCGTGATCCACGTGCTGTTCTACATCACGGTGTATCCCGTGTTGTGGCTGCTGTTTTGGCCCGTTCGGGCACATCAGAAGAAGCACCATCCCGAGGAGTACGCCGCCAACCGGGCCAAGTACAAGAAAAAGAAGTAGTCGGCGGACTCAGTGGGATTGTTCAACCGCTCGGCCGGCGCTGAGGTGACTGTGGCGCCGGCCGTCGTCCGACCACGACAGACGGTCACGGCCACCGTCACCACCGACAAGCCCGTCGACAAGGTGACCGCAGCGACGCTGGAGTGGGGCTACACGAATTTCTATCGCTACCGATGGGCCGGCCGCGCAGACTCGACGGCCGTCGAGATGAACAACGCGTGGTGGATGTTGGGCGAAGTCGGCACCGACGCGGGCAGCGAGAAGGACACCGAGGACTGGGTCGGTGTGACGAAGGTCGACCTTCCCATCGCCACAGGCGAATTCACCGGTGCTACTTCTTCGTTCACCGTCCCATCATGGGCGCCTGGATCCTCGGACGCTCTGGCTCGATGGTCTGCTCGGCTGACTGTCGAACGCGGCGGCCGCGACATCGATACCCGCGGCGACTTCACCGTGGTCATCAGCGCCGACAACCTTCACGTCACCGACGAGCCTCAGCAGCGGGTCGGCGGCGACGGCGAGACCAAACTCGAGATCATCTTGCCGTCTCTCGTTTTTCGAGCGGGCCAACCGATCACGGGAACCATCGTCCTCACGCCGCAGAAGGACATGTCGGACGCCGAGCTCGGGGTCTACTGGGGCTACGCGACGCTTTCTCATCCGCTGGAGAAGACACCGGCGGCCGCCGGTGGATACAAATCGGGCGACAGGCTGAAGCTCGGCAAGGGGATTCCGCTGCGCTACGGCGCTCCAGTGTCGGTGCCGTTCACACTTCCTCTTCCGGCTGATGCCCCTCCGACGGGCTCGGCGGTGCACTCGACCCTGATTTGGTTTCTGGACGCATCGATGTTGTACGCCAAGTGGACTCAGGGGGTCGAGAAGGTGCGCCGTCAGATCGTCGTCGTCAACGCGTAGTTCGTCGCGGGTCAGGCGCGCGATATCGCCGAAGCGGCGGCGACCTGCTCGGCCGTCGGCCGCAGCCCGGTGTAGCGCTCGAACTGCTCGGCGGCCTGCAGTGCGATCACCTCCCCGCCGGTGATCACCTTCGCCCCCGCAGCCCGGGCGGCCGCGATCAGCGGGGTCTCCGACGGCAGCGCCACCACATCGAAAACCGTGTCCGCCTTGGCGATTGCCGACGGGTCGAAAGCGCTCAGCTGTTCCTCCGGACCACCGGCCATCCCGATCGGCGTCACATTGACGAGGACGTCCGCGGTCCGCGACCCCACCTCGCCCGCATACTTGTAGTCGAGTTGTCGGGCCAATGCCTCCCCGGTCTCGGCATTGCGTGCGACGACGAGGCCGTTGCTAAAGCCGTAGTCGCGAAACGCCGCCCCGACTGCGGCGGCCATTCCCCCGCTGCCATGAATCAGCACCGACTGCGAAGCGTCCAAGCCGTGCTCGCCGATGAGACGCTGCACCGCAATGTAGTCGGTGTTCGACGCGGTGAGGTGTCCGCCGTCGTTGACGATCGTGTTGACGGCGTTGATGGCGCGCGCCGAATCCTCAACGGTGTCGACGAGCGGAATGACGTCCTGCTTGAACGGCATCGACACCGAGCATCCCCGGATGCCGAGGGCCCGGACACCGCCGATCGCCGCGACGATGTCGGTGGTGGTGAACGCCTTGTAGATGAAGTCGAGGCCCATCAGGTCGTAGAGGTAGTTGTGAAATCTGGTGCCGATGTTACTCGGGCGGGCCGCCAGCGAGATGCAGAGACGGGTGTCCTTGTTCAGCGGCGGCCGCATCAGCCGACAGCTCCCATGACTTGCCTTGCCATACTGTGCATTTCGCGGTAGGACTCGCGTGATATCGACAGGTCGCGCAGCGCAGGCACATCGATGATCGTGGTGACCACGCCGAGATCCTCACGCTGCCAGTGCGCGCCGAACTTATCGAGGATCGCGCGCATCGCAAGGTTGTCGGAGAGCACGCGCGCAGAGAATCGTCGAATTCCGTCGCCACGCGCCGCGACCGCCAACGCCGCCATCAGAAACGATCCGATGCCACGGCCCTGGTAGTCGTCACCGACGATGAACGCCACCTCGGCGAGCGTCGGATCGGTTTCGTCGCGCACGAACCGCGCGTCGGCGACGACCGGCCCCTCGGGTCCCTCGGTCATCACCCACACGAAGTGGTCCTTGTAGTCGACCTCGAAGAGATAGGTCATCAGCGACTTCGATGGTGTCCGGGGAGTCTGAAACCTGCGATACAGCGTGTCACTGGAGAACTCGATCGTGCCGTCCGAATTGCGCTCGACGTCACCCGGCAGCACGGGTCGCAGGTAAAGCCAAGAGTCGTCACGCATTTGAACCGGGATCGGGGCGATGAACGCTGCCAGCCGTTGGCGCGCCGTCCTCACCATCTTGTCCATCAGGCCCGGCACGTCGAGCATGGCGCCGAATGCCGCTTGCCCCCCCGCCCAGCCGGTCAGCGGCTCGGTCGCGACCACCGTGGCCGTTCGCGGCGTTTCCCGTAGCAACGCGATCTCGCCGACGACCAGCGGCGGCACCAGCTCGAGGACGGTGGGCACGCCGTCGCTACCCATGTGTGTGATCTCGGCTTTTCCGGATTCGATCAGCAAGAACGACTCCGCGCGTTCTCCCTGGCGCATCAAGATCCGGCCCGCCGGTGCATTCAGCGGGCGCAGCTGCGCCGCCAGCGTCACTAAAGCATCCGGCCGGCAGCCCTTGAAGATCTCCAGGGCCGCGAGTTCGTCGGCGCTGACGGCAGTCAGTCCGGCCACGTCACGAGGTTACCGCCTCAAACCCCGGGCGCCGAGATCTTGGTGGCTTCGGACCGCCCCCTCAACACCTCGCTGCCCTTCGGTGTCCAGTGTGCGCTTTCGGCATCATCGGCCCGCTCGATAGCCGCCGACGAGCACAGGATCCTTCGATCCGACGTCTTCGCGAGGTCCGCGAGCCGCGCGGCCTCGTTGACGGGGTCTCCGATCACGGTGTACTCGTAGCGGTTCTCGGCGCCGATGTTTCCTGCGAACACCGCGCCTGCCGAGACGCCGATCCCGAAGTCGACGTGGGGCAGCCCGCGCAGCTGCTCGCCGAGGGTGCGCGCCGTCGCCAACGCCGCCGCGGCTGCGCCCTCGGACCGCAACGGCGCCCCGAACACGGCCAACGCGGCATCACCCTGAAACTTGTTGATCATCCCCTCTCGCGCGTCGACGGCGTTGACGACGATATGGAAGAACTCGTTGAGCACCTCGGCGACCTGTTGCGGCGGGTGACTCGCGGCCAGCGCCGTCGAACCGGTCAGGTCGATGAAGAGAACCGCCACCTCCTGCACACCGCCCGACATGGATGCGCCCTCTTCGATGGCGCGGCGCGCGACGTTGGTACCGACGTGTCGGCCGAACAGGTCGCGCACCCGCTCGCGCTCGACCAGGCCGGCGACCATCCGATTGAATCCGCTTTGCAGCCTTCCGATTTCGGAACGCTCGAAGACGGCGATCTCGGTGTCGAGGTGACCCTTCTCGACCTCGGCCATGGCGTCGACGACTTCGCCGATGGGGTCGGAGATCGACCTCGACGTGAGAATCATCGTCGGCATTCCGAGGAGCACCGCCGCAAGTGCGACGATGAGGACGGCGATCTCCACCGAAGCCGTCTTCGGAATGAGCCAGCCGTTCGACTTCACCACGACAAGGGCCACGATGACGAGGCACGGCAGCGCACTGCACAAAAGCCACAGCAGTATCAGTCGCGCCCACACCCCTGGAGCGGCGATGAGGCGCTCGGTGACCTGGGTGGCGGCGGCAAGCATGGGGCGAACGATGTCCATCGTCAGAAGTAGGCCGATGCCCGTCGCTGCGGATCCGCCAAGCACGACACCGAAAGCGGTTGCGACGACGATGCCTGCCCCGCCGCCGAGGTTGAGCAGCACGGAGATGACGCCGCTTACCGCCCACGTACCCGAGAGCAGCACGGACTGGCGGGCCAGCATCCGGGTCAAGCCCTTTCGCTGACGATCGTCGGGTTCGTGGCCGGAATCGACCCACCTCAGCGTCGGCGAGATGTTCAGCACGCCACCGACAGTGACGACGATCGTTCCGACGGCGACCAGCACCGCCGACGCAACGATGTTCTGCGTGGTGAAGTAGTGCTGCGCTCCGGTGAGCGCCTCGCCGCCGAGCGGGATCAGGATGGCGACCGCAGCGGTGATCGACAGCAGATAGGCGCCTGCGAGCCGGCCCGCATAGTTGACCGCCAACCTGCTCATGTGAACAACGTAGCGATATGGCTCGATTTACGGGTTCGGCTTGAACTCCAGGTGCAGTTCTGCCAGCCCGCGCATGATGAACGTCGGCTCATAGCTATAGCGTCGCGCCTCCGTGGGGCCGTGGTGCTCCTCCGAAACCCGGAAGTCGGTCATCCGGTCCAGGATCCGATTCAGCGAGATCTTCCCCTCGGTCCGCGCCAACGGTGCACCTGGACACGAGTGCACGCCGCGAACGAACGCAATCTGCTCCCGGACATTGCGGCGGTCCGGGCGGAAGGTGTGGGGATCGGGAAATTTCTTTCCATCCCGGTTACATGCGCCTGGCAGCAACATGACTGTTGTGCCCGCGGGTATCTCGGTTTCGCCGATGGTGGTCGACGTGCGGGCCATCCTGAAGTGAGATTTCACCGGGCTCTCCATCCGCAGTGTCTCTTCCAGGAACGCGGGAATGCGGCCACGGTCCTCGCGCAGATACGTCTCGTACTCAGGGTTCTCGGCCAAGACGCGCATCGCCGAGCTGACGAGCTTCGTCGTCGTCTCGGTGCCTGCGGCGAACAGGAACGTCGACAGGTTCATCACATCGTCGATGTCCGGAGTCGATCCGTCTTCGTACTTCGCTTGCGCCAGTTCGGTCAGGACGTCGGCACGTGGCTGGCGCCTGCGGTCCTCGATGTACGCATGGAACTTGTCGTTCAGCCACTGCAACGGGTTGTGCGTCGTTGGCGCCTCGTCGCCGAGTTGGCCGACCAGTTCACCCGCGAAGACGGCACGGAACTCGTCGTGGTCCTCCGCCGGTACGCCGAGAAGATCGGCAATGACCAAGAGGGAAAACGGCTTCGCGTAATCCTCGAGGAATTCGCATGCCCCACTTCCGACGAACTTGTCGAGCTGTTCGTCGGCGAGACGCCACATGAAGTCTTCGTTCTCCTTGAGCCGCTTGGGGGTGATGAGCTTGTTCAGCAGTCCCCTGGTCCGCGTGTGCAGCGGGGGATCCTGCGTGGTGATGTGCTCGCTCATCGGGACCGCTCCGCGGTGCTCCTCGATCAGCTCCGAGACGTCGTCCCCGCCGGGGCCGAAGGGCAATCCGGAAAAGGGGCCGGCCACCGAAACGCATGACGAAAACGCCGGGTCCTTGTACACCGCGAGTGCCTCGTCATATCCCGTGACAGCCAGCACGTTGAACGGGGTCGCCTGTGTCACCGGGCATTTCGACCGCAGATGATCGAAGTACGGATACGGGTCGGGAACCAGCGCCTCGTCGGTGAAGAAGTCGACGGATTCGAAGTCGGTCATCACGCACTCCTTTTTCTTGGCGAGCAGACGGAAATGCACCCGAAAGTCCGCAATTTAGGGAACTTTTGCGTCTGCTCGCGCAGAGACGGGGTCGAAAAGGATCGGCAGCGAGGTCGGCGAGCGGAACACCATGCCACGGATATGCGGGTCATCGCCGTCGGGATCCAGCCGCAGATTGGGCAGCCGGTCCAGCAGGAGGTTGACCGCGGTGCGCATCTCGAGCCGCGCCAGATGCATGCCGAGGCAGACGTGCACGCCGTGCCCCCAGCTGATGGGTACCTTGGCCTGCCGGAAGATGTCGAACCGGTCCGGATCGGGATACCTGTCTTCCTGCCGATTGGCCGCCCCGAGCATCGGCATCACCGACGAACCCTGCGGGATCGCCACCCCGCCCAGTTCGGTGTCACGCGTCGCGACGCGGGTGATGTTCAACAGCGGCGCATCCCACCGCACCGCCTCCTCGATGGCCTGTGGGAGCAGGCTGCGGTCGGCACGGACCGCCTCGAGTTGGTCGGGGTTGGTGAACAGGCCGAACAGCAGATTGCCCAGCGACCGATAGGTCGTTTCCACTCCGGCTGGAAGCAGAAGTCGAATGAAGGAGTAGATGTCCTCGTCGGAGAGCTTGTGCCCGTCGATCTCGGCCTGGGCGAGGCTGCTGATCAGATCGTCACGCGGCTCGGTCTTCCGTTCTTGCAGAATGGGATTGAAATAGTCCACCAGCGCCTGCGACGCCGCCTTGCCCCGTTCCGGGTTGACGGTGAAGCTCAGCATCGAGATGGACCACCGCTGAAACTGGGGGAAGTCTTTCTCCGGCAAGCCGAGCAGCGCGGCAATGATGCGGGTCGGATAGGGGAAGGTGAACTGCTTGACCAAATCTGCCTTGCCGTCGGCGGCGAACCCGTCGATGAGATCGTTACCGATGCGCCCGACGATCTCGTCCTCCCAACGCGCCAGCGCCTTCTGGGTGAACGCTTTCGTCACCAGCGACCGGAGCCTGCCGTGAACGGGCTCGTCCATGCCCAGCATCACGCCGTGACCGAGGACATCGCCGAAGATCTGGATCACGACGTTGGACGAATAGGTTTCGTTGTCACGCAACATGGTTTGGATGTCTTCGTGCCGGTACACGATGAATACGGGCTTGCCCTCCTCGCCGGGCATCGCCGACATGTCGATCCGCTGGATCGGCGTCTCCTGCCGCTGCCGCGCCAACTCCGGGTAGGGATCGCGGACGTTGCCCGAGACGACGTCGTCGAACGCCCCGAAGTCTTCGAGGTCGTCGAATAGATCTGACAAGGCTGACTCCTTATTGGGCCGGGTAGGCCACTGATTTCACTTCCGTGTACTGGTCGAAACCGGCTATGCCGTTCTGACGCCCGACACCGCTGTCCTTATAGCCGCCGAACGGTGTGTCGGCGCCGTACCCCACCGTGCCGTTGAGGCCGATGAAGCCGGCGCGCAACCGCTTGGCCACTGCCAGAGCGTGATCCAGCGTTCCCGCCATCACGTTGCCCGCGAGCCCGTACGGGCTGTCGTTGGCGATCCGCACCGCGTCGTCCTCGCCGTCGTACGGAATCACCGCGAGGACCGGTCCAAAGATCTCTTCCTGGGCTATGGTCATCGAGTTGTCGACGTCGGTAAAAAGCGTTGGTCTGACGAAGAATCCCTTGTCGAAACCCGTCGGCGCATCGGGGCCGCCGACGAGGGCGGTGGCACCCTCGTCGACGCCCTTCTGAATGTAGCCGAGCACGCGCTGCCGCTGCCTGTCCGAGATGACAGGCCCGCACAGCGTGCCCGGATCCTGTGGGTCGCCGGGCAGCTGGCTTTCGTAGATCCCTTTCAAGATCTCGACGCCCTCGTCGTACCTGGACCGGGGCAGAAGCATCCTGGTGGGGTTGGCGCAACCTTGTCCGGCATGCATGCACGGCGCGATGCCCATCATGCAGGCGACCGCGAAATCGGCATCCTCGAGCACGATGGTCGCCGACTTGCCGCCGAGCTCGAGGAACAGGCGCTTCATCGTGGCCGCGCCCTTCTCCATGATGCGCTTGCCGACGACGGTGGATCCGGTGAACGAGATCAAGTCGACCTTCGGTGACAGCGTGAGCTCTTCGCCGACGAAATGGTCCGATGCGGTGACGACGTTGACCACTCCCGCTGGAATGTCGGTCTTCTCGGCGATGAGCTTGCCCAGCCTGGTCGCGTTGAAGGGCGTATTCGGCGCAGGCTTCAACACGACGGTGTTGCCGGTTGCCAGCGCCTGACCGAGCTTCTGAATGGTGACCTCGAATGGGAAGTTCCACGGCACGATCGCACCGACGACGCCGACGGGTTCGCGCCACACGACCCGGGTGGTGTTGACGCCGGTGAGTGAGATCAGCGCGTCGCCAAGCGACGTCTCCCAGGGGTATTCGCTAATCAGCTTCGCCGGATATCGCAGCCCGTCGGCCAGCGGTGCATCGAGTTGTGGCCCGTAGGTGATCGCCCTCGGACAGCCGACTTCGAGGATGAGTTCTTCGCGAAGCTCCTCCTGCTCCGACTCGATCGCGTCCTGCAGTTGCAGCAGGCACTTCTGCCGAAAAGCGCGATCGGTGGACCAGGTCGTCTCGTCGAAAGCCCGCCGGGCCGCGTCGATGGCGCGGTGCATATCGTCTTTCGACGCATCGGCGACCTCGCCGAGCGGCTCCTCGGTTGCCGGGTTGATGTTGGTGAAAGTGCCTGCCGCGCCGTCGACGAGCTCACCGTCGATCATCATTTTCGACTCGAATCGGACCGTGGGAGTGTCAGCCATTGTCGTCACTTTCGTGGGATTTGATGGCGCCGTGGCGCGGAAGGCCCATCATCACGCGGATCACCTGGTGAAGTCCCGCGGCCGGCAGTACCCGATTCATGGTCAACAGCATTCGCGCGTCGGCACCGACCGGCCGGCGAGCGAATGGCTTGGTGCCCTCGAGAGCCTTGGCAAGTCCGGCGGCGAACCGGTCGGGCGACTTTGCGCCATACTTCATCGCGAGCCTGCCGCGTTTGTCCATGGTGGCGTGGTGGCGACGGTAGGGCCCCTCGAAATCTCGACTGTCGGTCGTTCCGGCGTCGGTGATGATGTCCGTGTCGTAGGTACCGGTGACGAGGACCGTGACACCCAGCCCGAAGGGCGCGATCTCCCCGGCCAAGGACTCCGCCCACCGCTCCGAGGCGCCCTTCGCCGCTGAGTAGGGTGCTGTCGCAGGCATCCCGCGCACCCCTCCGGCGCTGGAGACCACGACGATGCGGCCGCGGCCTGCATCGCGCATTGCCGGCAGCAGCGCGTTGGTCAGCGCGACCGGCCCGAACACCGATGTCTCGAACATCCTCTCCCACAGAGTCATCGGCGTTTCCTCTGCCATTCCTGCTGCGGAGATTCCCGCGTTGTGCACCACTGCGTACGGGGCGCCGATGGCTTCCTCGATCGACTTCGCGGCGGCGGCGACCGAGGCTGAGTCCGTCAGATCGAGCGTCACGCCGACCAACCGCGGATCGTCGGCATCCGCACCAGCGGCTTCGCGCAGCTTCTCCATGCCTGCGTCGACCGACCGCATCGCCGCGACAACCTGCCACCCCTGCTTGTACAGATGTGTCGCGGAAGCCAACCCGAGCCCACGTGAAGCCCCGGTGATGACGACACTGCGAGTCTCAGCCATTCGGGCTTTCCGGTCCGCACCGATCGCTGACCGCCCCGAGCTCGACATCCGGGCGGCCGTCGGGTTGGGCGCTCATCCAGGTGGACCAGATACCGACGGCGTACGGCCCCTTTTGGCCGTTCTCCTCGTAGAAGCCCTGCGGGTCATAGACTTTGGCCTCCGGGTAGGGCCACGGGCAGGCCACCGAGGTCGCAGTCCTTGTCCACTTGATGATCGCGAAGCCGGTGCCGTACGCGAAGTAGGCGAGGTTGATGATCACGAACATCACCACGAACATTCCGAGTACGGGCTTACGGGCGAAAATTCGGGCCCGGTGCGCCAGCTTCTCGGCAACAGTCTTTCCGGTGTCGTCTCGGTACAACAGCACACCGGCCGGGATCATCACGAAGGTCACCATCAGGGATTCCCAGATCAACGGGAACTGGTACGGCTCCCCGACGAAGATCGAACCCCACGGGATGACCTGCGAGTAGATGTAGAAGCCGGTGCGGACGAGGGTTACCTCGAGCATCATGTCGATGACGAACCCGATCGGCAGGATGATCAGCGCCAGGCTGATCAACGGATGACGCCACACGAACGAGTCAACAGGCCTGCGGGCCTGTAGCTTTCGCAGGACCCAGATGGCCGGGAAGTACGGGCCGAGGTAGAACATGATGTACCCGATGACCAGGAATGGTTCGACCGTCGGCGACAGCGACACCAGGGGCCAGTCCTCCGGCCAGTGCCACAGCTGTGGGTTGTAGACGGCGTACGGCGACCAGTTCATGATCGGGTCCTGCCAGACGATCAGCGTGCAGATGATGCCCATCAGCAGCACCGGGTGCGCACCATAGCGCCGCCAAGCGAACACATAAGCGGCGATAACCATGCTCATCGAGACGATCGTGAAGATCTGGAACAGACCAAGCCAGTGCTCGTAGCCGAACAGGGGCTCGACGGGACGCGGTGCGCCCTCGACGTCGGGATTTCGAATGCGCGGTGACACTGCGCCCATTCGCGCGTTGACGGCGATCAGCACCAGAAGGACGACGGCGACGGCGATCCAAACTGCCGCCTTCAGTGTGCCCTTGTTGCCTGCGGGCGCAGGGCTTTCGGCGGACGAAACAGTCTCTTTGGTTGACACTGGCCTATTCCTCACCAAACCGGTCGACGAGATGAGAGTTGACGCCGTCGGCGTCCAGTTTTCGGGCCACCAGGTATCCGGAGCCCATCCATGCGCGACGCGTCCATTTGCCCAGGGAGACACGGGTTCCCGGGGCGCCCGAGGCGGCGGGCAGCATCTTGACGCGCTCCAATGCCTCTTTGACGCCGCGTGGGCTCAGCGGGTGGGCATCGGTGAATGCGCGCACCAGGGTGGCGGCGACGTCCCTGTTCACGACTGTCACGCAGAACTCGGGGCGACTGCCGTCGTACTTCTCGGCATAGCGATCGAGGAAGTCCTGACCGATCGGGTTGCCCTCGTCGTACTGATCGACCCCGATCCAGCCCATGAACGCGTTCCACATGATCGGGTTGACCCATGCGTTCTGGAACGCGGTGGTGGTGAACCGCGGCGGGTCCCAATCGACCGCCTCCAGGGCCGGGTTGACGAAGACGATCCCGAAACCGAACCCGAGATGCACGATCGCCTCGGCCTTCGCGTCGTGCAAGGTGCGCACCGCGTCATTGATGTCTTGCGCGGTCTGAGCGATCTCCGCTTCCGCGACGATTCGAATCCCTTGACGGGCGCACGCACTTCGCAGGTTCTTCAGATAACTCTCACCAATGAGGTTCTGCTCGACCAGGACACCGATGTCGGTCAGGCCACGCTTTGCGACAAGGTCGACGATGAAGATCGGTTCGTCGGTCATCGATCCCTGCGGGAATGCAAACGTCCACTCACCCAACCAGTCGTCGGTCCCGGTGACGCTGATCGCGGGAACCTTGAAGCGCTCTTCGATGGCTTCGCGCATCGGTACGCAGTTGTCGGTGATGTTCGG
>Ga0164307_10001234_pt1 | contig 11523 bp, 7 predicted proteins | sample Whisoiple_243_MG_FD_110214 | JGI IMG/M metagenome (GOLD analysis project Ga0164307, IMG submission 110214) | Soil microbial communities amended with fresh organic matter from upstate New York, USA - Whitman soil sample_243_MG | ecosystem: Environmental > Terrestrial > Soil > Unclassified >...
CGTCGGTGACCACCCGGGCGGCACGACCCTTGGCGACCAGCAGGGAATGCAGGCCACGTCCGGTCCGCACGTCGTGATAGGTCAGATCGAGCTGGGCGATCCGCGGATGGGTCAGGTCCAGGTTGTTCTTGGCCGCGTACGAGTCGATGAGTTTCTTCTTGATGATCCAGTCGATCTCGGTGTCCACCCCGGAGAAATCCTGGGTCTCCACCGCCGTCAACGTCCGCTTCCACAGGTCGAGCACCCGAGCGGTGACCGGGTCGTTGCCGCGCTTCTCGACGTACTCGACGGCCCTGGTGTAGTACTCGGTCTGCGCCTCCAGTGCCGAGATGTCACCGCCGCCGGCCAGCCGGACCGGCTTGCGGCCGGTGGTGTCGTGCGAGATCTCCCGGATCGCCCGGATCGGGTTCTCGAAGGTGAAGTCGCGCAGCGCCACTCCGGCCTCGATCATCTCCAGCACCAGTGCCGCGCTGCCCACCTTGACCAGGGTGGTCGTCTCGCACATGTTGGAGTCGCCGACGATGACGTGCAGCCGCCGGTAGCGCTCCGCGTCGGCGTGCGGTTCGTCCCGGGTGTTGATGATCGGCCGGGACCGGGTGGTGGCACTGGACACCCCCTCCCAGATGTGATCGGCCCGCTGGGACAGGCAATAGGACGCACCGCGCGGCGACTGCAGCACCTTGCCGGCGCCGGCGATCAACTGCCGGGTGACCAGGAACGGGATCAGCCCGTCGGCGATCTTGGCGAACTCGCCACCCCTGGCGATCAGGAAGTTCTCGTGGCACCCGTAGGAGTTTCCGGCCGAGTCGGTGTTGTTCTTGAACAGGTAGATGTCACCGCCGATGCCCTCCTCGGCGAGCCTGGCCTCGGCGTCGACGACCAGGTCCTGCAGGATCTGCTCCCCCGCCTTGTCGTGGGCGATCAGGGTCGGCAGGTCATCGCATTCGGCGGTCGCGTACTCGGGGTGCGAGCCGACGTCGAGATATAGCCGGGACCCGTTGCGCAGGAACACGTTCGACGAGCGACCCCAGGACACCACGCGGCGGAACAGGTACCGGGCCACTTCGTCCGGGCTCAGCCGTCGCTGACCGTGAAACGTGCAGGTGATACCGAACTCGGTTTCGATCCCCATGATCCGCCGCTGCATGGGCCCGAGAGTAGCCGTCGGTGGGCGGTTCTTCGGTCAGGCCCCGTCGGCACCCGTCCGTCGACCGGCTCGATCCGGCGACCGGCGGGTGGCGTCCCGGATCTCGCCGATCAACGCCTCGATGACGTCCTCCAGCATGACCACGCCGCGGACCGACGCAACAGGTCCGGGCACAGGTTCCACCACCGTCAGCGCTGCCGGCTCGCCGGTCGCGGCTGCCACCGGCACGGCGACCTCGGCTAGGTGCGCGCCGAGCCGTCGCATACTGTCCAACGCGGTGCGCAGGTCGGTATCCGGGGCCACCGTTGGCAACCGCCGGATCTTTCCCGGCGGGACCGGCTCGTCCCGCCGGTCGGCCGGGATGTCGATGACGTCCCGGATGTGCAGGTAACCGGAGAACCGGCCGTCGGGTTCGAGGATCGGGAACCGGGAGAACCCGGTACGGGCGCAGATCCGCTCGATCTCCGCCGCGGTGACACCGGGTTCGACGGACATCACCTCGGCGTCGGGCACCATCACCGTGCTGACGTCGGTGGTGTCGAAATCCAGCGCCGAGGTGATCCGCTGGTGTTCCTCGTCGTCCAGCAGTCCCTCGCGCCGCGACTCGGCCACCAGATCGGCGACCTCTTCGCGGGTGAAGGCGGACGCCACCTCATCCTTGGGTTCGCGACCGGTCAGCCGGACGACGGCGTTCGCGAACCGGTTGAGCGTCCGGATGATCGGCCCGATCGCGGTCGCGACGCCGGCCAGTGCCGGCGCCAGGGCGAGGGCGGTGCGTTCCGGCCCGGCGATGGCGATGTTCTTCGGCACCATCTCGCCGAGCGCGACGTGGGCGGAGACGACCAGCAACAGCGCGATCACCAGCGACACCGGGTGCAGCCAACCCTCGGGCACCCCCAGACTCTCGAACACCGGCTCCAGCAGAGTGGCGACGGCGGGCTCGCCCAGGGCACCCAGCAACACGCCGCACAGCGTGATGCCCAGCTGGGCGCACGCCATCATCAGCGAGACGTTCTCCATCGCCTTCAAGGTCGACCGGGCGCGGGCGCTGTTGACCGCCAGCGGTTCGATCACTGTTCGCCTGGCCGCGATCAGGGCGAACTCCGCCGCGACGAAGAACGCGCTGAGGGCCAGCAGCACGACGACCAGCCCGAGCAACAACCATTCGGTCGTCATCGGCGATCACCGCCCGACTCGCCGTTGCTGTTCTGCTCCTCGTCGCCGCTGTCCAGGCTGACCGCGGACATCACCACGGTCTCGATCCGGCGCCGGTCCCGGCTGTGCACCGTGAGCCGCACCGTCACCGCTCTGGGCAGGTCGTCGTGGGGATTGGCCTGGATCGGTTGGTCGTCCAGGTATCCGACCTGCCCTTCCGGGATGCCCAGGAACGACGACGCGTCCATGGTCGCGACGACCTCGACCGAGTCGTGGTTCTCCGGCATCCTGCCGAGCCGGGAGATCAGCAGTCCGGCAACTGTTTCGTAGGCGCCCGACTCCGGCAGGTGCACGCCGCTGAACTCGGCGATCTCGTCCGGGCGCAGCGTGCCCGGCAACAGCCAGGTGTCGTCGAGCCGGCACTCGGCCCGCCCGCCGACCGGGTCGTGCTCGTCCTTGATGTCGCCGACCAGTTCCTCCACGACATCCTCGAGGGTGAGAATGCCGGCGGTGCCGCCGTATTCGTCGGCGACCACCGCCATCTGCAGACCCCGGCCGCGCAACTGGTCGAGCAGGTCGTCGAGTTGCATCGAGCCCGGGACGACGGGGACCGGGACGATCAACTGCTCGACCCGCACTCCGGCGCGTTCGTCCGGCGGGATCACCACTGCCCGCTTGAGATGGACCAGCCCGATGACGTCGTCGGAATCCTCGCCGGACACCGGGAATCGGGAGTGCCCGGTCTCTGCGGCGGCGACCAGGACGGCCTCCGCGGTGTCGGTGGCCTTCACGAACCGCACCTGGACCCGCGGGGTGAGCACGTCATCGGCGGTCTTGCCCGAGAACGAGATCGACCTGGCCAACAGACCCGCGGTGGGTTTCTCCAGCGTGCCCTGGGCGGCCGAACGGCGAACCAGCGAATCGAGTTCGACGGCCGAGCGTGCAGAGCGCAGTTCCTCCTGCGGCTCCACCCCGATCAGCTTGAGCACGCCGTTGGCGGTGCCGTTCAGCACGAAGATCAACGGCTTGAACAGCATGGTGGAAATCCGCATCGGCATGATGACGGTCTTCGCGGTCTCCAGCGGCTCGGCGATCGCGATGTTCTTCGGCACCAGTTCGCCGAACACCATGGAGAGCACCGTCGCCACCGTGAGGCCGAAGATCAGGCCCACCGTGTCGGCAGCCCCCTCCGAGAGCCCAACGGCCTCCAGCGGCACCCCCACCAAGTTGGCCAGTGACGGCTGCATGACGAAGCCCAGTGCGAGCGTGGTGATGGTGATGCCGACCTGTGCACCGGAGAGCTGGGTGGACAGCGAGCGAAGGCCGACCATCAACGATTTCGCACCACTGTCGCCCTCGGCGGCCTGTTTGGCCACGGTCGCGCGGTCGACGGTGACGAGGCTGAACTCGGCGGAGACATAGAGGGCGGTGCCGGCGATGAGGATCAGGCCGACGACGAGCAGGATCCACTCGGTGATCAATGCTCAGGGCTCCAGGGGTGATCGTCGATGCGGTGACAACGACGGTAGCCGATCCGGCGCCGCGCCCGGTATCCAGCGGCGCGCCGGGAGCGGGCCGGCCGCGGCTACAGGCCGGCCCCGAAACAGGTGAAGGGCGCCGGATCGCCGCCGCTGCCGGCGGTGGTCGCGATCGCCCCGGCCAGCGCGATGGCCGGCGCCTGGTCGGCACTCAACCGCTGGTGGTAGGCAGCCATCACGCTCGCCGCCACCTGATCGGACACCCGGCTGGTGCCGGCGATCACCGTCGACACCCCGCTGCGCAACAGGGCCGCGACCAGGCCGAGCGGCTCGCTGCCCGGCCGGTCGTCGGTGCGGCCGACGTCACAGCTGGAGAGCACGACCTGAGCCGGGATCGACGGGTTCGGCGCGACGTCGTACCCGTACAACAGACCGTCCGCCAGCAGCACTCCGGAGAAGAGCGGGTTGTCCGGCTCGTGATGGCCGTGGGCGGCGATGTGCAGCAGCCCGCCGGCCGGGATCGCCTCCAGCACGGCCCGTCCGGTGGCGGCCGGACCGGTGAGTTGCCTGGTCGAGCCGTTCGTCGACGCGTCCGTCGGCGCCGGCCGGTAGGCGGCCAGCACACTGTCGACCTCACGCCCGGCGTGCGGCACCTCCGGGCCGGCGACCGCCAGCACCCCGCGCCGGTGGACCTGCCGGGTCTGGCCGAGGTGGGCGACCGCGGCGGTCACCGACGGACTGACGGACACCGCGCGACCGTCCAGCCCGGGCAGCAGCGCCCAGGGCACGATGGCGGCCGACCCGGCCGCCGCCACCACGATCGGTCCTTGATCGACAAACGGCAGCAGCGGATCGACGATGAACCGCGCGACCCTGGCCAGCCCGGCCCGCAGCGACACGTCCGCCACCGACCGAAGGGCCTGCATGATCCGGTGATCGGCCAACACGTTCAGGTCGCCGATGATCCGCTGCAGGTGGTACTCGAGGCCGAAATCCGGTCCGAGCGGGACGTAGCGGGCGGTGCCGGAGGTGATCACCAACGCATGGAACTGGCCGTTGCCGCGGAACGGCGCGACCACGCTGATCCGCTCGCCGGTGTCCGCCAGCCGGCGCTGCACGGCGGCCAACGGCAACGGCCGGTTCACCGCGCCGGTGCCCACCACGCCCCAGGAACGGGACCGCACCCGGCGCCGCAACTGGTCGACCTCGTCCTCGATGTCCGGGTCGGCGGCCCCGGCCAGCAACGCCATGCGGGCGCGGTAGGAGGCCATCCGCAGCTTGCTCAGCTCCCGGGCCAGCACACCGTCCATCGACGGACGGACCGCGGCCAACCTGGTGCTCGCCGCGCGGGATCGTTCCAGCCACTGCAGGATTGCCGCCGGTGAGCGAGTCTGCAGTGCAGTGCGCAGCCCCAACCTGGTCAGCTCGCTACCGTGCACGGCGGACGCCGATTGCAGGTCCTGGGAGCCGAAGCGGGCCTGGTAGGCGGCAAGGTCGTCCAGCCCGCGCCTGATGTGCGCCAACCCGGACGACCGGCGGCCGTGGGCGAGCTCGATGCGGGCCGCAATGACCTGGGTGTGCAGCTCGGTGGCGATCAACGGCACCCGGGCCGCCCGGTTGGCCGATCCGTTGCCGGCTCCGAGACCGGCGGCCGCCTCGGCAGCGGTCTCCGCAGCGGGGAGGTCGCCGGCCTGCAGCAACGCCTCTGCCTGCAGCAGCCGCACCGCCCGGGCATCCTCCTGTTGACCGGCAGTCAGCAGATCGGTGACCAGCGCATCGGCCGCACTCGCATCCTGCAGCGCCTGCCGGCGCGGCAACGGCCGGATGGCGGCCCGGACGTTCGCCTCTGCCCTGACCTCCATCACCCTGGCCGCGAGCACGCCGCGTTCGTACCCGGCCAGGGCGTAGTTGCGCGCGGACCGGCGGGCCGCCGACCGCGCCGCCTTGGCCCGCCGAGCGACGATGTCGATCTCCGCCTGCACCAGCAAGGCGTCCGCGAGATCGACTTTGGCCCGTTCGCTGGCGAACACCCGCTCCGCCCGGTCGGCGAACTCCCTGGCCTCGAGTAGCAGACCGGCGGCCAGCAGCACGCGGGCCCGATCGAGGGATCGGATGCCGGCGCGCACGTCGTGGGCGACCTCGTCGGCGAGCGCCATTTCGTGCAACGCCCCCGGAAGATCGCCGGAGACCCACCGCACCAGACCGAGATTGTGGGTGGCCACCGCGACGGCCGGGTCCATGCCGGTCGATCGGCCGAGCTCGACGACCACCTCGCAGTCCGCCTGCGCCGCATCCAGTCTCGCCTCGCTCAGGTGCAGCAGGCCCCGCCAGAGCAGAGCACGCACCAGGTTCGCACTCGGCCGGCTGCTCTGCGACAACGCGGCCACTCCCGCATCCAGTTGCTGCCGGGCCTCGGGCAGCCGGCCCGTCCTGGCCAGCAACACTCCGCGGGAGGCCTGCACCATCGGCAACGCCGTCGCGCTCTGCTGCAGCGCGGCATCCAGCAGGTCGTCGGCCTCGGCGGTGCGGCCCAGTTCGACCTGGGCGTCGGCCATGGTGACCAGGATCCGCGAGCGCAGCACCGCCGCCTGGCCCTCCGGGACGTGCTCGGTGCGCAGGTGTTCCAGGGCCCGCGCACCCAACTTCAGCCCGGTGGCCGGGCGGCCGAAATCGACCCGATTCCGGGCCCGGACCCAGAGATCGGCCGCGGACCGAGTGGGGGGCTCGGCGACAAACCGGTCACTCGTGGTCACTCGGACAGCATGCTCGGTGACGGCAGAGACGACATCTCGGCCCTGCCGAGTGGTTCTGGTCGACTCCGGAAGCGTTCACCCTTCATGTGGTCGTGGCGGCAGAGTGCCGGGCACCACCAGGCCCGACTCGTACGCGACGACAACAGCCTGGGTGCGGTCTCGCAGACCGAGTTTGCTCAGCACTCTGCTGACGTGCGTCTTCACCGTCTCCTCGGACACGACGAGCCGCTGGGCGATTTCAGCATTGGACATTCCCTCGGCGACCAACCGCAGCACCTGGGTCTCCCGCGGCGTCAGGGCGGCCAGATCGAGCCCGGATCGGGCTGCAGCGGAGGCGGTTTCGGGTCTGACCCGGAGCGCTGCGAATTCCCCGATCAGTCTCCGGGTCATGGCGGGCGCGAGCAGTGCGTCGCCGGTGGCGATCACCCGGACGGCCTCGAACAGCCGTTCCGCGGTGACGTCCTTGAGCAGAAAGCCACTGGCCCCGGCACGCAGCGCGTCATAGACATATTCGTCCAGGTCAAAGGTGGTCAGGATGAGAATTCGGGGCCCATCGGGCCGGCTACCCGGCCCGCTGAGTTCCCGGGTTGCGGCGATTCCGTCCATCCCGGGCATCCGGATGTCCATCAGGATGACGTCGGGTTCGAGTTCGGTGCACAGCCGAACCGCCTGGGCGCCGTCGGCCGCGGTGCCGACCACCTCGAAATCCGCTTGAGTGGCGAGCAGTGAGGCGAAGCCCTCCCGCACAATCCCCTGGTCGTCGGCGACCACGATCCGAACCGGGAACCTCGGTTGTCCGGGCGGCGTCACCGGAGTGATTCCGCTGTCGTCGGCAGGGTTGTCTGCACCACGAATCCGCCGCCTGCCGCGGCACCGATCTCCAACCGGCCGCCGACCGCGGCCGCCCGCTCCCGCATGCCGAGCAACCCGTGTCCGTGCACCGCATCCACCGACGGCGACGGCGGCCCCGGGCCGTTGTCCCGGATGCGGACGAGCAACGCGGCGTCGGTGTACTGCAACTCGACGTCGACGGCAGCGCCGGGTGCATGGCGGCGGGCGTTGGTCAGCGCCTCCTGGACGATGCGGTAGGCGGCAAGCTCGACGCCCGGATCCAACGCGTCCGGCGAACCGGACAAGATCAGCCTGGTGGCCGCCCCGGAATTCTTTCTCGCCTCGTCGAGCAGGTCATTGAGTTGAGCCAGACTCGGCTGCGGCCGGCGGTCGTTGTCAGTGGTCTGCGCATCTTCGCGTAACACGCCGAGCAGTCGGCGCATCTCGGTCAGCGCGGTGCGGGCGGTGTCACCGATCTGGGACAGCCGTTGCGCGCCAACGGCCGGCATTCCCGGCGTGGTCAACCGGGCCGTCTCCGCTTGCACCGCGATCAGCGAGACATGATGAGCGACAACGTCATGTAACTCCCGCGCTATTCGCGCCCGTTCCCCGCGCGCGCTGTGCTCCAGCAGGGTCCCGAGGATGTCCTCGCGGGCCGAGGTGTACTCCCTGGCCTCTTCCCGCCGTCGAACTGCAGCACCGGCCAGCGCGAACGTCGGGATCAGCGCGGCCAGTCCGAGGGAGAGCTGCCAATTCCAGGAACCGATCGGACCGGCCAGGGCCAACAACAGAAACGGCAACGGCAGGCCGATGGCGAGTACCTGTGGTCCGGTGCGGCCGAGCCGGTAACCAACCATCAGCTGAGCACCGACTCCGGCGATGGTCAGTGTCTGAAACGGCATGACCGACAACAGGTTCGCTGCCGATACGACGATCGCGGCGGCGGCCGTTCGCGGTGCGGCCACCGGCAGCGTGCCGGCCAGCCCCAGCAGACAGAGCACCACGACGAACAGCGCTCCGTCTCCGCTGCCGGCCGCCCGCGCGATCGTCTCGATCACCGCGGCTGCCCCCAGGATGCCGGCCACGACGGTGCGCACCTGCGGGGAGTCCAGCCGTCGTCGTTCGGCCCCCAGCGATCCACTGCGCCAGGTCGGCCGTTGATCCATACGGCTCATTGTGACCGTCGGCGATCTCGTCGGCGTCCCTCCCGTGAGGGATGTCCAGCGAAACATCGCTCCCGGGGGTGACGACGAGCCCGGCCCGGCTGCCTAGCGTTTCCGGAATGGAAGCGAGCATCGAAGTCAGTGGCCTGCGGAAACGTTTCGGGTCGGCGGTAGCACTCGACGGGTTGTCCTTCACCGTGCAGCCCGGGCAGGTCACCGGCTTCGTCGGGCCCAACGGTGCCGGAAAGTCCACCACCATGCGGGCCATCCTCGGCCTGGATGCGCTCGACGAAGGAACCGCTTTGGTCGGCGGCCGGCCCTACCGCACGCTGCATCGCCCATTGCAGCACGTCGGCGCGCTGCTGGACGCCGGGGCGCTGCAGGCCAGCCGCACCGGTCGCAACCACCTGCTCTGGCTCGCCCACTCACAGGGCCTGACCGGACAGCGGGTCGACCAGGTGGTCGAACAGGTGGGGCTGCAGAGCGCGGCCGGTCGACGGGCGGGTGGCTATTCGTTGGGCATGCGTCAGCGACTGGGAATCGCCGCAGCCCTGCTCGGCGATCCGGCGATCCTGATCCTCGACGAGCCGTTCAACGGACTGGATCCGGAGGGTGTCGTCTGGATCCGCACGCTGCTGCGATCACTGGCCGACGAGGGCCGCGCGATCCTGGTGTCGAGCCACCTGATGGCCGAACTGCAGGACACCGCCGGGCATCTGGTGGTGATCGGCCGCGGACGACTGGTCGCCGACACCAGTGTTGCCGAGCTGATAGCGACGGCCTCAAATGGCCAGATCACCGTGCGCACCACCGAACGGTCATCCGCCATGTCGGCGCTGGCGAATGCAGGGGCCACCATTGCTGTCACCGGACCCGACACCCTGACGGTGTCCGGTCTGCCGGCGGGGCGGGTCATTGCCCTGATGAACGACGCCGCCGTGCCGTTCTCCGAGGTGGCCGCGCACCGCGCGACCCTCGAGGAGGCCTACATGGACCTGACCAGGAACACCGTCGAGTTTCGGGCAGGCGAATTGCAGGCAGCCGAACTCCCGGTCGGCGACCCGGCCCTGAGCCGGGAGTCCACCCGATGACCGCCACCGCGTATCGATCCGAGATCGTCGTCACCGAAGCTGGATTCGCGCAGTTGGTCAGATCGGAGTGGACAAAGTTCCGGACCGTGCGGGGCTGGGTGATCGGCCTGTTGCTCGCAGCGGTGCTGACCGTCCTGCTCGGTTTCACCGTGCTGGGCGGGCCGACGCCGTGCGGCGCCGCGACCGACTGTGTTGTCGTCGGCCCGAACGGTGAGGCTGTGGTGGACCGCTTCGTCTTCGTCCAGCAGGAGCTGACGGGTGACGGCAGCATCACCGCCCGGGTGAGTTCACTGACCGGCAGGATTCCTGATTTCGACGCTCCGGAGGGGGCGGACCCGGTGGCGGGCAGAACCCGGCCCGGCGTGGTGCCATGGGCGAAGGCGGGGGTGATCATCAAGGAGAGCGGCACTCAGGGATCGCCGTACGCAGCCGTCATGCTCACCGGCGGGCACGGTGTTCGCATGCAGGACAATTTCACGAATGATGTTGCCGGCGCACAGATCCCGTCGACCGAGCCGCACTGGCTGCGACTGACCAGGGCCGGCGACACCGTGACCGGATACGAATCCACCGACGGGAGGACCTGGATCCCGGTCGGGACCGCACAGCTGACCGGGAATCCCGCCACGGTGCACGCGGGGATGTTCGTTGCGTCTCCGGAATACGAGGTCACCACACAACAAGTCGGCGGCACCAACTCGATCGGTGATCAGAGCCAGGCAACCGCGGCGTTCGACAACGTCGACCTGGAAGGAGGGGCCTCCGGAGGCGAGTGGACCGTGCTGGGCATCGACGGCGAGGACTCCAGCGGTTCCGACCAGCCGGGTGAGGCCGGCGGAAACGGCCCGGACCGGAATGTTGCCGCAGCCCCCGCGGTGCGGCAGTTCGTCGAATCGGACGGCACCTTCACCATGACCGGATCCGGCGACATCGCCCCGGCCGTTGCCGGTCCCGGCGGGAACACCATCGAACGCGGTCTGGTCGGGGTCTTTGCCGGATTGGTCGCCATCCTGGTGGTCAGCACATCGTTCGTGACTGCGGAATTCCGGCGGGGCCTGATCCGCACCACGTTTATCGCCAGTCCTCGCCGTGGCCGGGTGTTGGCCGCGAAAGCCATCGTTCTTGGCACTGCCACGTTTGTCGTGGGATTGGTCCCGGCTCTGATCGCGGTGGTTGTCATCACCCAGCTGCGACGAAGCGCGGGCGGGATCGTTCTCCCGGTCTCGTTACTCACCGAAGTGAGGGTGGTCGTCGGGACCGCCGCGCTCCTTGCTCTTGCCGCCGTGTTCGCCCTGGCCGTCGGGACCATCCTGCGGCGGAGCGCCGCCGCGCTGACCGTCACCATCCTGCTGACCGTGCTGCCGTATCTGCTCGCGGTCGCGTCCGTGCTGCCTGCCGATCCCGCGCAGTGGTTGCTGCGGATCACCCCGGCCGCCGGTTTCGCGGTGACGCAAAGCACGCCGGAGTACGCACAGGTCGACACCGCCTATCTGCCGTCGATCGGGTTCTTCCCGCTGGCACCCTGGGCCGGCTTTGCGGTGCTCTGCATCTGGACGGCACTGGCTCTCGGCCTGGCGAATGTCGCACTGCAGCGGCGGGACGCGTGAAATCCGCGCTGCACGCGGAATGGACCAAGCTCCGCACTGTCCCGGGGACCGGATGGCTGCTGCTGGTGGTGGTGGTGCTGACGGTCGGACTGAGCTGGTTGGCCACGTCAGCGGTGCATTTCCAGGCCCGGGAACTGCAGGATCAGGTGAAGATCAGCCTCGTCGGAGTCCAGGCGGGCCAGGCGGTCGTGGCCGTGCTCGGGGTGTTGATCATCACCGGCGAGTACAGCTCGGGGATGATCCGCAGCACCCTGGCGGCCATTCCTCGGCGGTGGCCGATGCTGGCGGCGAAGGCCAC
>Ga0164307_10001235_pt1 | contig 11521 bp, 7 predicted proteins | sample Whisoiple_243_MG_FD_110214 | JGI IMG/M metagenome (GOLD analysis project Ga0164307, IMG submission 110214) | Soil microbial communities amended with fresh organic matter from upstate New York, USA - Whitman soil sample_243_MG | ecosystem: Environmental > Terrestrial > Soil > Unclassified >...
CCTTGATGCCGCGTCGGAACAGCTCGACCCGAGTGCGAAACTCAGGGATGCGAAACACGCTCGATTGAATCAACACCGCCAGGTCGTGCTCACGCAGCGCCGCAAAGGCCGCCTTCACCGTGTCGGCTCCCGCGGCATCGAACGAGAGCAGCTGTGCGTCTGGTAGGCACGCTCGGTACGCCTGCGTGAGCAGGCGTGACAGCTCACTGCGATCGTCTGCGACCACGAGCGCCGTTCGAGCGGCCGTATGTTCCAGGGCGATCGCCAAAGTGTCCCCGATGTTTTTCGCGGCAGAGTCAGCGATTGCGCTCATTACCGCTTCAGCCTCCGAGGCAGCTCCAACTGCTCGCGTTGCAGAAACATGACACGTCCGAATACTGACAGGCTCGCACGGGACCGCAGGCCAAGTTTTGCGGCGGCTTGTTGGTCAGGCAGGTGGCGGTCGGAGACTGGCAAACCCAGCTCGCGTCCAGCGTGTTCCCCTTGCAAATGCAATAGTCCTGATTCGAATACGGGCACTCCGCGCCGATGTTTTGTTTGCACGAATTGCCAGCGGTGGGTTTCGCGCCTGGGCACTTGTCCGGCGTGCCGTAGCAGGCCCACTTGCGCGTGCTCGCTGGGCCATCACTCGCTGCCAAGCAAGAGCACGCCACGCCGGGATAGAAGCAACTCGATGGCGTGCTGACGGTACAATCCGTTTTGTCGGCGGGCGCGAGCGTTGGACAACCATTGGCACCGCCGCTGCCGCCGGCTCCCGCACCGCCCCCCGATGCACCAGCGGTACCTGCGCCGCCGACGCCCGAGCCGCCTGCCGCGCCACCGATACCTGTGCCGCCCGCTCCCGCGCCGCCGAACGCTGCGCCACCGATGCCTGTGCCGCCTGCTCCCGCGCCACCGAACGCCGCGCCACCGGTCGAAGCGCCGCTCGTGCCCGCGTCACCAGCTGACGCGCCTGCTGCGCCGGCGCCGGGCGCTCCCACGCCACCTTCACCCGCTTCGCTGCTGTCGCTCCCACCGCTGTTGCTCATTCCACCGGCGGAGAGGCCTGATGAGCCGCTGCTGACGCCGACATCGCCGCCGCTCGTGTTGCCGCCCGGTCCGCTGCTCGAGCCCGCTGGATTGTCTTGCTTGCCGCTCGCCGCGCTACTCCCCGCGTGCGTATTGGTCCCGCCTGTGTGGCCCGAGCCGCCACCACTTTCGGAAAACAGATTCGGATCGGGCGCAGAGCCGCACGCCGTAGCCAACGCAACACTTGCTCCGACTACCGAAGCGACGACCAAACCGCGCGCGAACTTCATCACGCTAGTTGTAGCCGATCACTTTGCGGAATCAGCAAGCGCTCTCGCACTATCGCAAGCGAGCGAACCTGACATTTCGTCGACCGACCTCGGACTACTGCGGGCGTGGGTGTCGTGAACAGAGCGACCGTGTCGACTTCACACTCACCCTGCGCAGCGCCAACCCGTGTTCAGCCGTGCGCCAGCGTGGAAAATTTCGTCCCAACGCTTCAGGGCCGCGGACGCTCGGGCACGGCCCACCGCGACGCTCGCCTCGGGCCACCGCGAATCCCCCCGCGAGTTTCAGCTCGTGCACCCTCAGGAAATGCCTTGGCTCTCCTCGAAACACGCAGCGACCGCGCGCACTTCAACGGTGAGCCACTCTGCCGCCGGGCATTCCTCGGCAATCGCGATGGCCTCCTGTTGTGTCGCACAGTTGATGAGGAAGAAACCGCCGACCATTTCCTTGGTTTCGGGGAAAGGGCCATCAATGACGTGCGCGCGACCAGCGCGGACCTGGAGACGGCTGGCGCTCGCTTGCGAACGCAACGATTGGGCCGCGATGAGCAACCCGCGCTGGTTCAAGCTCTCAGCCCAACGCTCCATTCGGGCATAGGCCTCGCGCCCCTCTGCTTCGGTGCGGGACTGCCGCTGTCCAACCGGTTCGACCATGAGCAACATGTGCGCCATCACGTCGTACCCTTCCGCACGAGGGCGACGCCGTCAAGGACTGCGCGAGGCGCGCCCCACCCAAGGGGTCGCGTTGCCGAACTTCACGAAACTTTCGCGGTACCCAGAGCTGAGCCGACGAGCCGCGCAGGCGAACCGGTTGGACGCCCGCGCTCTCCGCGACTAAAGAACAGGTCCATGCCAAGCGCGAACGCCGAAGACGAGTCCGCCGCAGCATCCACTCGAAGTCACGCAGCTGCGACCGAACGTGCAGCGCGAACCTGCGTTGCCTGCGGCGAACCGCTCACGGAAATCTTGGACGCGCGCCCCGAGCACTGCTTCGTGTGCGCAGTTCACACTGTTTGCGCCTGCGCCGACCCCGAAATCGACAGCGCATCGCGCGCCGTCGACGTTGACTGATCCGTCAAACGCCCTTTCGCGTGAGTAGGACGAGACGAGCCCCCACGACGATAAGAAGGCGCATCGCCTTCAGGTGCCGCTTCGGCTCGCCTGTGCCGCGTCATCACCGACGGCCGTCAGGGTGCTGGTGCGCGGTTGCGTGACTTGTGCGAGTTCTGCGAAACGCGCGAGTCCCAACTCCGTGGCGGCTCGCCACGCACCGCGCAGGGGCTCCTTTTGCCCGACCTCGATGGCGTTGGGATCGCGTTCCAGCGCCAGCTCGATCAACACGTCGACGAAACGCAATAGCAGCGATTCCTCGAGCCTGAAGCGCTGGTGAGCATTGGCCACCCGCTCGAGCTCTCGGCGGGCATCCTGCTGGCCCTGGGCATACTCGAGTAGATGTCGGATCGCCCGCTTGAGCGGCTCGACTTGGCGATCGACGTTCATGGTCTCCAGATGTCGAGCCAAGCGTGGGTCTTCGTTCAAGCGCTGATAGAACGCGGCCAAAAAATTGGGATCGGCCAGGCAACGATTGTAGCTTTCGAGTGCGATCTTCGCCAAATGTGCGCCGCCCTGAGCAGGCGAGCTGCCACTGCGCACCGACTCGGCGAGGGGCCAATTTTCGATTTCACTCGCCAGCATACCGGTCGTCAAGTAGCGCTCCTTCGGCTTCTTGGCGAGCATGCGCATCACCGAGTCGGCGACCCTGGGGGGGCACTCCGGGCGCAGCTCGGTAATCGGCGTGGGAGCGTCCTCGCAATGCCCGCGCATGATCGTGAACGCAGTTCTGCCGACGAATGGCGGCCTGCCACTCAGCAACTCGTACAGGATCGTGCCCAGGGCATATTGGTCCGACTGTGGAGTCGTCGGGTCACCCAGGCACTGCTCGGGACTCATGTACCGCGCGTCCAGAAATAACGCCTTTGCAGCGCTGGCCTCGGGGCCCGCGCCCACGGCCGGCACACCGAAGTCGGACACCAGCGCTCTGTCCTGCGCTGCCTCGATCAAGATGTTGGAGGGACTCAAATTGGCATGAACCACGCCATTGGCATGCGCGTGGGCGAGCGCGTGGACAATATCGGAAGCGATGCTCTTGATGCGACCGAGCGTCATACGCGGCGCCGCGCTGACGATGCACCTCGCGAGCGTCGAGCCTTCGACGTAGTCCATCACCGTGCAAGCCACGGTGTCGAGCAGCTTCACGTCGCGAATGGTCAAGATGTTCGGATGTGCCAAGTCGCGAGCGGCGTCGATGCTGCGTCGAAATTCAGCATAGAAGCCGGGCAAGAGCAGAATCCCAGCGAGCGGGGTGACCTTCAAGGCCACCACGCCGTAGATCCCGTGCTGCGACTTGAAAACCACCGACATCCGGCCCGTGCCTAGCTGCTCCAGCGCACCGTACTCCGCGCCCAGCTTGAGGTTGACCTCTTGTTTGAGCTGCGCGACAGCGGCATCTAGAGGTTCGACGGCGGGCAGGTGGCGCTTCACGGCACCGATCAAGTCGCCTCTGGAATCGAAGCTGAGCTGGCCTTCCGCTTGCCATTTCAAGCGTAAGTACTGCAGCTCTCCGAAACCGAGTGGTACATCGGCTTCGCGCATGTCGTCGACGATCAAGGGCAAGAGCACGGTGCGACGTGAAGCGTGGCTCGCTTCGTCGCGGACGAAGTCGCTATCCACGGCGTTCACGGACCAAAGCACGATCACGACCTTGGCGATGCGGATTTGCTCGCCGATCACTTGACGGTAAGCGTCACCAGCCACCAAGAAGTCGCGATCGATGGCGACCGAGTACCCTTCACTTCGTAAGAGCTCGCACACGGCGTTCGAAGGCGCCAAGTCCTTCTTCGAGTAGCTGATGAAGATATCGGCCATTCTGCCCTCTGAATGATTCGCCCGAGCAGCGTGACGGCGGTTGCACCGCTGCTCCACGTCACCAAATCGCCCTGCCTAACGTCTGAGCGTCCCCTTCACCGGCCCTGCGTGCCATAGTTTTCTTTTCGAAAGCGAAAACAGGCGTTCCGCCGCTGCGACGGACGGCCGACTTTTGCGGCGCACGCTCAGTCCGGCGGGCAGCCCCCGGTCAATGACCCATCGCCGCGCCCGGACGCGCTCGCTTCGTGAAGAACGCCAGGGGGCAAGCTGTTCCTCGTCCCGAGCAACCGTTACGGCGACAAGAAGCTCGCGCATACCGCGGTGATGGCTGCGCCGGCTTGGGCGCTGCCGCGCGTCACGCGAGGCGGAGGAACTCTCCGCCTCGCGTGCGTGCGCCGCCTCGAGCAAGCCCCCCCGACTACTGTTTGAAACCTCCCTGTCGGAACCGAGTACGGCGATCGACGGCGTTGTCCCAAACGTTGCCGGCTTTGCTCAGCCTCGACTCGAGCGTGGGTGTTTGGTCGATGAACACCTTGTTCGCAGAGGCGCCTTGCAAGCCGTTGATGAACGAAAACTGAGAGACGACGGAGTCGAGCGTGACCGTCTCCAAGCCGACGGTCGTGCTGAAGGACCAGGCTTGTCCCTTCAGCAGATCTTCCAAGTGAAAGACCTTCGTGTTGTCGACGTAGAACTTGCCGGACTTGCCCCAAAACGTGAGGCTCGCATTGTAGATGTCTGCGGTTGCCGTCGCGGTTCCACTCAGTGCCCAGGCCGAAAGCGCGCTGGAGTAGGTCTTCGTGACGGTGCCCAAAGTCGGCGTCGACGGGTGCAAAATGGCGTCCGACACGGTAAGCGGCTGGATATCGAGCACCACTCTTCGAATCGAAGCCAGAGCGAGTGACGCATCCGGAAGGTCGTTCGACCAAACGGGCACGCTCTCCCCGGGCGCCATGCACGGCGAGCTGAGTTTCGAGTCGCTCAGCTTGTATGCAGCGCCGGTCGCAAACGTGTCGAACTTGATGATCGATTCGCCGGCCTCGGTCTGAAAGTCCCCGCTCACTTGGATCAGGCACTGCGTGCTGTTCGTGCCATTGTGAAGCTCGGCGTACCACTCCGCATAAAACAGGCTGGAACTCGCCTCCTGCGTGAGGCGCGAGCTGGTGAGCGTGAACCCCGCAGCCGACCCAGAATCGAGCTCGAGCTCGATCCCCGAGGGATCCGAAACGAATCCGAGCGGAGCCTGTCCACCGCTGCCACCGGTTGCTCCGCCACTTGCGCCGTTGCCGCCACTGCCTCCAGTTGCTCCGCCACTCGCGCCGTTGCCGCCGCTGCCTCCTAGCGTGCTCGACGAGCCGGCATCACCGCCGCCGGAATCGGCTACGCCTCCGCTCTCGCCCTCGTCCGAACCTGCTTCGGCCGCGCCGCTCGAGCCGCCGAACCCGCCTGCCCCCGCCTTGCTTCCGGGAGAGCCTTGGGAATCATCCGAGCCGCAGCCTACAGAGCACAACACCGCAGCGACTGCTGCGCCAACCAAAGCGACATGAATCTTCACGAATCTATTCTCCAAGCGATCCCCGTCCGCCCACTCACCTTTCTACCCGTTGCGACGAGCCCAGTACAGCCCAAGCTTCCGAATTCTTGGGCTCGTCACTCACCCCACAGGTGTGAGTTATCGCCGCACATTTGTGCGCACGAACGTGCGGCGCAGGCCGCAACTGACTATCGCTGTCGCGCGCCGGTGTGCGATTCTGAGTGGATGTCCAATTTGCTCGACATCGTCCAGCATTCGAATGAGCTCATGATCGTGCAGCGCCGCGAACTGGCCGAGCTCATTGGCTTCGAGACGCGCAACAAGTACGCAATCTTAGCGAACGGCGCGCAGATCGGGTTTGCGGCCGAGCAGGGAAAAGGCGGCTTGGCGTTCCTCGCGCGGATGTTCCTGGGCCATTGGCGTACATTCGAGATCCACTTCTTCGACGAAGCGCGAAGGCTCGTGTTGCGGGCACTGCACCCTTTCCGCTTCTTTTTCCAACGGCTCGAAGTCAGCAGCGCGGAAGGACGTCTGCTCGGATCCATCCAGCAGCGTTTTTCGCTCTTCTATAAACGCTTCGACGTCGTGGACGCTTCCGAGCGCGTGCTGCTCACCGTCTCTTCACCCCTCTGGCGCCCTTGGACTTTCGCGTTCGATCGCCAAGAGCGCACGCTCGCCCGCGTCGAGAAGAAGTGGTCCGGGCTGCTCAGGGAAGCGTTCACCGATGCCGACCGCTTCCGCGTGACGTTCGACGGTAACGGACTCAATCCCGACGAGCGCTCACTCGTGCTCGCCGCAGCCGTGTTCATCGATCTGCAATTTTTCGAGCGGAAGGCCAGCTAGCCGACAAGAGCTGGCACCTGACCGGAAGCGACCCGGGCGCCAAGCGATTGGGGTCAGCTGCGAATCTTCGCGAGTCCACTTACCGAAAAGCTCGGGGCGCCGGCGGCTTCACGCCGCAGTCGCGCAGGTAACGCACTGCGCTTCGCCATTCGCCTCGCGGATCGCGCGTCCAGCGGGGCGGGCGCCCCGGGTGACTCAGGCGCTGCACCTTGGGGAGCGTTACCGGCTGCTCGAGGTGCAAGTCATCACCTTCCCCCACAGGCAACCCCAGGGTGACCGAGACGTTGCCGTTTTCATCGGAGCTGAAGAACGCCACCGCGCCCGCCAGCGTATTGCCGACGACGAGGAACGCGCCGGGATAACCCACGACTTTGCGCAGCAACATTTCACCGAACTCGTTCCTGAGCACGAGGTCGGGTCCGCGCTGAAAAAACGTCAGCTTGCGCTCGTAGGCCCCCAGAAGACCCGACACGTCGGCGGGCTCGATCGGCGCGGTCACAGCCATCAACGCGGCCGCACTTGCTCGGAACGCCGCCTCTACGGCCAAGAGGTCGCTGTCCGGAGTGCGCTCGCGCCCGAGGAGTATCTCGAGGACATAGCGCTCGACCGCCTGGACGAACGTGACGCTCGATGCCCGATTGGTGAGCACGACCATGCCCCAGCCCCGCTCGGGCAGCAGGACCACGTCTGCTCCAAACCCAGCGGTGCCGCCGCTGTGCGTCACGATACGTCCGAGCGGGCTGTCGGCCACACCCCATCCGAGACCGTAGCTGCCACCGTCGGACGCAACCATCGGCGTGTGCGTCTCTTCCAGGGCAACTTGCGACACCACGCGACGCCCCCAAACGTTGCGCCCCTCGCTCAAGTGCAGCAGCGCATAGCGCCCCATATCCTCGATATTCGACCAGACCGCACCGGCGGGTGCGACGGTCGTCGCGAAGCGTTCGAAACCGAGCTGGACGGCGTCGATGTTGCCGGAGAGCGCCGACAACTCGTTGGGCAAGGCGTGATTGTCCGAGCGAATCGCGCGCTCGAAGTCGAGCGTGGTCCGGCGCATGCCTACTGGCTCGAACACGCGCTCGCGCATGAGACGTTCGTACTCGCGAGACAAGCTGCCATCCGTGTCGCGCGCCCCTGCGGCGCGGGCTGCAGCGAAGCCGGCCAGCGAATACGCCTGATTTTGGTATTCATAGCGCTCGCCCGGCGCCGCGCGCATCGGGATGGTGCTCACCTCGGCGATCAGCTCGAGCGGCTGTTCGGGTCCGAGGAACAGGGACACGTCCGAGCGCGACAGCCCGCTTTGATGGCTGAGCAAGTGGCGGAGAGTGACGCGGCTCTCGTATTCTGGTTGCGACAGCGCGAACGTCGGTAGAAGCTGCTCGACGCGAGCGTCCCAAGTGAGCAGTCGATCGTCGACGAGCGTCGCAATCATCGTCGATGTCATCGATTTCGTGATCGATCCGATCATGAAGAGCGTGCGCGTGTCGACGGGCGTGGCGGACCGAGCGCCGCGCGCCCCGAACGCAGCCCGGTATGCGACGTTGCCGTCCTTGAGCACGGCAACCGCCGCACCGGGGACGTCGAACGCGAGCAGAGCGCTCTGGATATAACTGTCTAGCTCCGCGCGAAACTCTGGACCTTGCCCCTGTCCCAGCCGTTCGAGCACGGGGTCGTCGCTCGCCCCATCGACCGAAACCTGCGCTTCGGCTTCAGCGTTCCACAGCGCAATGACTGCCACGAGGCCCGCCAATCGCGCCAGGCAAGCCAACACTCGACGACTGCCCGCAAGACTCTGTTTCATGCCCAACTCCTCCTCTTGACCCCCCGAGCGCTCGAGTATGGCTGCGCGCGTACGGAGCGTCAAACCGGGTGGAATGCCGGTGTCTTTTGGGTGAGCGGGCGCGAGCAGCTGAGCGCGGCGTGTAGCTCGGATGGCGGAGTGCTTTATCCGAGCTGACCTCCACGAAGGCAGTCGCAGGGCCGTTGGAACCGACTCAGGCGTTCGCGCGCAACTCCGAGTACTCGCCTGGCTGGGCGATCGTCGAGGGGTTATTGGAGTTGAAGAGCTTGGAGTCGTCGTATTTGCCGAAGCGACTCACGGGTTCGGTGCCGCCCTTGGTCGCGTAGCCGCTGGCGTCGGCCTTCACGCCAATCGCGTTCATCAAGTTGCAAAAGTACTTGTTGATCGGCATCGAGGCCATCGCCGCCGGCGTTCCGACGCTGTCCAGTTTGCCGAACGCGCTCTGTCCGTCCACACAGTCTTCCTCGCTGTGCCCGACCGTCAGATCGACCTTGCCGCCGTCTAGGTTAACGGCCTGCCCGGTCTTGAAATAGCCAGCGCAGCTTCCGGCCTGGAGGATCGGCAGGTTGTTCAAGTTGTGACTGTTGCCGTCGGACATCTCCTGGAACCAGACCGTGGCCGTGTTATCGAGCAGCTTTTTGTCACCTTCGTTGATGCTATCCAGCTGCTTGACGAGGAAAGCGAACTGCTCCGCGAAGAACGAGTCGACCTTGGCGATCTTGGTGAACACGTCGTCGACGCACGGGCCGCCCATGTTGGGACCGCCAATGCGATGCGAAAGCCCGTGATGTTCCTCCTTGAGCCCGAGATCGCTGTACGTGTGATTTCCGGGCGTCTTCATGAAAATGACGCGATTGGAGTCGCAGATGGCCGAGAGCACGGCCAGGTTCATCATCACGGGCGCCGCCTTGGAAATGTCGCCACCGCCCGTTTTGAGCGCGGCGTCGGTGAGGCCAAGCTGTGTCGCCTGGTCGGCGCTGCACTGAGCCGAGACCACCGCATTGGTCTCGTGCAGCAGATCGATCCAATCGCTCAGTCGTCGCTTGTCAGAACCGCTCATGTCGACGCGTTGCAGAGAGCTCAAGTCATCACGCACCAGATCGATCACGCTCTTGCCGCGGGCGGCTCTGAACGTGTCCGCGGACATCGGCCCCTTGCCGAACAGGTTGGTCAACTGGCTGAAGATCTGCGACGGTGTGCCAAAACCCGGGAAAATCCGGTTGGGCGCGTCGTACGAGATGATCGATTGCGTGTTCGTGGTGCTGCCGCTGACGCCGCCGATTTGCATGAAAAGTGGAGCGCCCCCGCCCGGGTTGACCTGCTCGGCACAGATGTGGTCGAGCGATCGCCCCGTGGGTGTACCCGTGAACTTGCCGTCAGCGGGCGTCACCGGATGGCCAGTGAAAAACGTTCCACACACCTGCGTGTGCGGATCGGTGGTCTGCCCGAGTTCGCCGCCGAAGCTCCATTCGTTCATTTGTCGGATCCCGCGAACCATCAACAATTTTTCTGCGTATGGCGCGAGTGGCTTCAGCGTCTGCAGCGCCGCGTAATCCGCCGTACTGAGCGACCCGTGGGATTTGGCGGGGAACCAACGGTTGGTCAGGCAGCCGTAGTGCGTGAAAAATACGATCAGGCGTTTCGGCACGTCGACGGGGACCGAGTCCGCTTTGGCTTCGCGCTCGGCAACCGAATTGAGAAAGGGAGCAGCAACCACAGCGCCCCCGAGGCCATATAGAAACCGCCGACGATTGAGGAGATTCTTGGTCATGTGCTGGTTTCCCTTGCAGGTCACGGGCCGACGGTGCGCAGACGAAACGAGTCGGTTTCGGTGTAGTCGGCCATCAAATTCAAGACCGGGTAGTTGGCTTGCGCCAGTTTGGTCGCGAGCTTGTCCACGGCGCAGGCGTCGTTGGGGTTCGGTGCCCTGCCGGTGGCGAAGGTGACGAACTGTTCGGCGTAGTGACGCTGAACGCTGCCGAGCGCGGCCAGCTCTTTCATCATGTCGAGCGGCGACGAGATGGTCTTCAGTTGTCCGGGACCCAAAAACACGTCCGCGGTTCCGTCGATGGGGCCGCTCAGCTGATCCGTGTCTTGCCAGCTGCCGATCGCGTCGTAGCGCTCGAGCACGAAGCCCGCCGGATTGATGAACTGCGCGTGGCACGCTTTGCACGGTGCGACGCCGGTCAGCGCCTCGATTTGTTGGCGACGAGTCGTGTAGACACCGTCCGGAATCGGCTTCTTCAAAGCGTCCGGACTGGGCTCGCCAGGGTGAATGCCGAGGATTCGACCGCTGATGAACGCGCCGCGCAAAATCGGGCTGGTCGTGCCGTAGTTCGAGAACGTGCTCAGGAAGCCGGCACGGGTCAAGAAACCGGGCCGCTGCTTGGGGTCGAGCTCGACCCGCGCGGGCTCGCTGCCATAAGCCGCTGGGTCGAGCCCGTAGAGGGCCGCCGTGTCATGTGTGACGAAGCCGACGTTGGAGAGGAAGAGGTCGTTGAGCGTGCCACCCTTGAGCACCAACTCTTCGAAGAAGGAGTCCATCTCCGCGAGCAGCGGGGAATACGTGGCCGCTGTGAACTTCGTGAACTTGGGATCGTGCTCCCGGTTGTTCAGCCAATGCGAAGAGGTCTCGATGCCCAGGTAGGCTTGGTGAAAGCGCGCAACGGCAGGGGCCACCTTGTCGCTCTTGAGCATGCGCTGCGCCTGCGCTGCGATCTGTTCCTGGGTGCCGAGCTGGTCATTGTCGGCCGCAGTGTTCAACTCGTCGTCCGGGACGCTGCCCCAGAGTAGGAACGAAAGCCTGGTCGCGACTTCGAAACTGGTGAGCTTGTTGGCGGCTCCATCTAGGCTTTTTTCTGCGGAAAGCTCGGGTAGCAAGATGAACGAGGGCGACGCGAGGAACGCAAACAGGATGGTCTCGGCGAGCTCTGCGGGGGTCCCCGCTGGCGTCACGTTCTTGAAGCGCTCGAAGCTAGCCACCTCAGCCGGAGTCAGCGGCCGACGAAATGCCTTGCGACCGAAGCTCTTGATGGTGTCGGTCAGGCACGTGCCGACTGTTGGGTCACACGCAATGAATCGAGACTTGTTCGGGCCCGCCAGCACGTCCGCGGCGATCTTCTCCGC
>Ga0164307_10001236_pt1 | contig 11517 bp, 7 predicted proteins | sample Whisoiple_243_MG_FD_110214 | JGI IMG/M metagenome (GOLD analysis project Ga0164307, IMG submission 110214) | Soil microbial communities amended with fresh organic matter from upstate New York, USA - Whitman soil sample_243_MG | ecosystem: Environmental > Terrestrial > Soil > Unclassified >...
CCGGCATCCTGGGGTACTCCATGAACACCGGCACCGTCATGGCGGGCCAGCGGTTGAGCAAGGACCAGCGGCACGATTGGCTGCAGAAGTTCGGCATCGGCGAAGCCCCGGACATCGGCCTGCCCGCCGAGGCCAAGGGCATCCTGACGTCGGCCGACCAGTGGGACGGCCGGCAGGAGTACACGGTGCTCTTCGGCCAGGGTGTTGCCCAGTCGACGTTGCAGACAGTCCGCGCCTACCAGAGCATCGCCAACGACGGCGTGATGCTCCAGCCCCGCCTGATCGACAGCTACATCAACCCCGACGGCACCGAGGAAAAGGTGCCCGCCAAGGACAGCAGGCAGGTCGTCTCCAAGGACACCGCCAAACAGGTGCGCGACATCCTGGAAAGTGCCGTGACGGAGGGCGAGATCAAGGAAGCGGCTATCGACGGCTACCGGGTCGGGGCCAAAACCGGAACGTCCCAGTCGCCGTGCGATGACGGAAAGCCCGGGTACTGCGGCTTCACCGCCTCGATGGTGGGGATGGCGCCGATGGACGATCCGCGGTTTATTGTTGAAGTGGTCCTGCAACGGCCGAAGGGCAATATTTACGGCATCACCAACGGACCGGTGTTCCGCTCGGTGATGAGCCAGACGCTTCGCACCTACAACGTCCAGCCGTCCACGGGGGAGCCGGCCAGGCTGCCGCAGTACGCCAAGTAGCACCCAGCACCACGAGTCAGCAGCAACAACCAGTTTCACGCAGCCGGGCCTGCGTGCGGGCAATGCTCCGCGCACGGCGCCAACTGCCCAAGCACCACACGACGGAGACCCCCTTGTCAGAGCTCAATGCCCAGGATGCGGCTGCCGCGCCGACCGGCCAGGACTCCAGCGCGGCGTTCCGGCCCGCGACGGTTGCCGCTGTGCCGCTGGAAACCATCGGCGGGTGGATCGGCGTCGTAGTTCCCGGCGCCTCCGCTGCCGTCCCGGTCACCGGGATCTCGCTGAACTCCCGGGCCGTCCAGCCCGGCGACCTGTACGTTGCCCTGCCGGGCGCGACTCGGCACGGCGCGGACTTCGTCTCCCAGGCGGTCGACGCCGGCGCCGTCGCGGTGCTGACCGACGACGCCGGCGCGCGCCTGCTGGCCCTCTCCAACGACATCTCGGTGCCGGTGCTGCTGGCCGAGGAGCCGCGCAGCCTGGTGGGCCGCCTCGCCGCCCGGATCTACCGGAGCCGGCCCGACAACGCGGCCGCCCCGGCCCTGTTCGGCGTCACCGGGACCAACGGCAAGACCACCACCACGTACTTCATCAACTCCCTGCTCCAGGGACTCGGGCGGAAGACCGGGCTGATCGGCACCATCGAGATCTTGGCCGGGGGCGAAGCGATCCCGAGCCTGCTCACGACCCCCGAGTCAACGGACGTGCACGCCCTGCTGGCGCTGATGCGCGAACGCGGCCTCGATGCCGCGTCGATGGAGGTCTCCTCGCACGCCATCGCGTTCCACCGGGTTGACGGCGTGGTGTTCGACGTCGCCGGCTTCACCAACCTGACCCAGGACCACCTGGACCTGCACGGCACCATGGCGGAGTACTTCGAGACCAAGGCCCGGCTCTTTACGTCCCGCCGCGCCCGGGCGGCCGTCGTGACCGTGGACGATGAGTGGGGCCAAAAGCTGGCCGCCGCCGCCGACATCCCGGTCACCACCCTCGCCACGGGCGGCACCGACGCCGGCAGGGTTGCCGCGGACTGGACCGTCGTCCATCCGCGGCCGCGCGGCCTCGGCACAGAGTTCGGCCTCCGGCACCGGGACGGCACCGAACTGCGGGTGCACACCGGGCTGCCCGGCAGCTTCAACGTCGCCAACGCCGCACTGGCCACCGTCATGGTCCTCGCCGGCGGCACCGGCGCGGCCGAGGTACAGGCCGCGCTGGACAGCGCGGATCCGTTCACCGTGGCAGTTCCGGGGCGCATGCAACTGGTCGCGACGGCCCCCGCCGCCGTCGTCGACTTCGCGCACAACCCGGACGCCCTCGAACGCGCGCTCGAAGCCGTGCGCTCCCCGGAGCCGGGTTCCAAGGTGATCATCGTCTTCGGCGCCACCGGCCAGCGCGACCACAGCAAACGGCCCGCGATGGGCGCCATTGCCGCCCGTCTCGCCGACGTCGTGATAGTCAGCGACGACGACCCGCACGACGAGGACGCCGCAGCCATCCGCGCCGACGTGATGGCGGGCGCCCTCGAGGCCAAAGCCGGCGAGGGCCTCGGCTGCACCGTCCTTGAGGTCTTTCCCCGCGACGCCGCCATCCGCCAGGCGGTGGAGTTCGCTGGCCCGCAGGACACCATTCTGGTCGCCGGCCGCGGCCACGAGGTCTGGCAGGAGGTCAAGGGCGTCAACCTTGCCCTCGACGACCGGGTGGAGCTGCGGTCAGCCTTGACAGCTCGAGGATTCACCATTCTCGATGACCAGCGGATAGAGTCCTAAACCGAGATGATTGCATTTACCGCGGCGGAAATCGCCGAAATTACCCACGGCCGGCTGGCCGCCGAACCGGACATCACGCCCGGCTCTGTGGTGACCGACTCCCGCGAAGCCACGGGGGGTTCCCTTTACGTGGCCAAACCGGGGGAGGCCGCCGACGGGCACGATTTCGTGGCCGCCGCCTTCGACCGAGGCGCAGTGCTGGCCCTCGTCGAACACGACGTTGCCGACGGCGCCGGGCGGCTCTACCCGGCAGTCGTCGTCGAGGACTCCGTGCTGGCCATGGGCGCGCTGGCCGCCGAAGCGGTCCGCCGGATCCGTGCCCGCCGGGCCGACGCCGGCCAGGCATTCACCGTCATCGGCATCACCGGATCCGCGGGGAAGACCACCACGAAGGATTTGCTGGCCGGGATCCTGGCCGGAGACGGCGAAACGGTGTCGCCGCAGGGCTCCTACAACGGCGAGGTCGGCGTGCCGCTGACCGTCTTCAAGGCCGGCTTCGACACCCGCTACCTCGTGATCGAGATGGGCGCCACCGGCATCGGCCACATCCGCTACCTCGCGGAACTGGTCCGCCCCGACATCGGAGTGGTGCTTGGCGTCGGCACGGCCCACGCCGGCGAATTCGGCGGCGTCGAGAACATCGCCGTGGCCAAGGGGGAACTGGTCGAAGCACTTCCCGCCGAGGGCACGGCAGTGCTGAACCTGGACGACGCCCGTGTGTCGGCCATGGCCAGCCGCACCAAGGCGACGGTCCTTGGGTTCTCCGCCCAGCCGGACAAGGCCGGCCAGTCGGCCCCGGTCCTGGCCGAAGACGTTGAACTGAGCGCCGGGGGCAACCCCGAATTCGAGCTCCGCCTTCCCGGCGGCGACCGCCACCACGTGGCATCCCGGCTGATCGGCGCCCACCACGTGGCCAACCTGCTCGCCGCTGCCGGGGCCGCCCACGCCGCCGGAATTCCCGGCGCGCAGATCGCCGCCTCCCTCAGCGCCCAGTCGGCTGCCAGCCGCTGGCGGATGGAACGCACCGAGCGGTCCGACGGCGTGACCATCATCAACGACGCGTACAACGCCAACCCGGAGTCCATGCGGGCCGCCCTGCGGACCCTGGCCGACCTGGGCCGAGGCCGCCGCACCTGGGCAGTGCTCGGGGCCATGCTGGAACTCGGCGAGGACTCCATCCGCGAGCACACCGCCGTCGGCACGCAGGTGGTCCGCCTCAACATCTCCCGGCTGTTGGTGATCGGACGCGAGGCCCGCGCCCTGTACGTCTCTGCCGTCAACGAGGGTTCCTGGGGCGACGAATGCCTCTTCGCCGAGACCGTTGACGAGGCGTACGAGATCCTGCGCTCCGAACTGGAGCCCGGCGACCTGGTCCTGTTCAAGTCATCGAACAGCATCGGCCTGCGCCATCTGGGGGATCGGATAGCATTACCCGCAACCGCCACTGAAGGGAGCCCGCTGCCGTGATCGCACTGCTGATGGGCTCCGGACTGGCCCTGCTGCTCTCCTTCCTGGGCACCCCGCTCTTCATCCGGTTCCTGGTCCACAAGAGCTACGGGCAATTCATCCGGGACGACGGACCCACCTCGCACCACACCAAACGCGGCACGCCCACCATGGGCGGCACCGTCGTGGTCGTCGCGGTGCTGGCCAGTTACGGCATCACCCACCTCATCATGTGGATGATGAACCCGCTCTCGCCGGGGCCCTCCGCCTCGGCCCTGCTGCTGCTCTTCCTGATGGTCGGCATGGGGCTCGTGGGCTTCCTGGACGACTTCATCAAGATCTCCGCGCAGCGCAGCCTGGGCCTCAACGCCAAAGCCAAACTCATCCTGCAGGCCGCGGTCGGCATCATCTTCGCGGTCCTCGCGCTCCAGTTCCCGAACGAGAACTACGTCACCCCGGCGTCGTACCAGATCTCCCTGGTCCGGGACATCCCGTGGCTGAACCTCGCGTTCGGCGGCACCGTGGTCGGCGCGATCCTTTTCGTGCTCTGGTCCAACCTCATCGTCACCGCCGCCACCAACGGGGTGAACCTCACCGACGGGCTGGACGGCCTGGCCGCCGGCGCCTCCGTGATGGTGTTCGGCGCGTACACCCTGATCGGCATCTGGCAGAGCAACCAGTCCTGCGGCTCGCCCCGGCAGGCCGGCAGCGGCTGCTACACCGTCCGTGATCCGCTCGACCTCGCGCTCCTCGCCGCCATCCTCAGCGCGGCGCTGGTCGGCTTCCTCTGGTGGAACACCTCGCCGGCGAAGATCTTTATGGGCGACACCGGCTCGCTGGCCATCGGGGGCGCCGTCGCCGGCTTCGCGATCCTCTCCCGGACCGAACTGCTGCTCGCCTTCATCGGCGGCCTCTTCGTCCTGATCACCCTCTCGGTGATCATCCAGGTGGGCTACTTCAAGATCACCAAGGGCAAACGGTTCTTCAAGATGGCCCCGCTGCAGCACCACTTCGAATTGAAGGGCTGGGCCGAAGTGACCGTCGTGGTCCGTTTCTGGATCCTCTGCGGACTCTTCGTGGCCGCCGGCCTGGGCATCTTCTACGCCGAATGGGTGGTGCTGCTGTGAGCGGAACGATCCCCGAGCCGCTGGCCACCTCGCCCCGGCTCGACAACCTCACCAGCTGGGATTCGGACTGGTCCGGGCTCCGCGTCGTCGTGACCGGCATCGGCATCTCCGGTTTCGCAGCTGCCGACACCCTGATTGAACTCGGCGCCCGCGTGGTCGTGGTGGACGCCGCGGACAGCGCCAAGGCGCGGGCCCAGGCGGACACGCTCCGGATCGTCGGGGCCGCCGAGGTGCTGCTGGGCGAAGACGCGGTCACCGCGGTGCCGAAGGTCGACGGCGAAAAGCCCGAACTCATTGTCACCTCGCCAGGCTGGCGCCCGGACCAGGCACTGCTCGCCGCGGCCGCCCGGGCCCACATCCCCATCTGGGGCGACGTCGAACTCGCCTGGCGCGTGCGCGAACGCCGGGGCCGCAAGACCGCGGACTGGCTCACCATCACCGGCACCAACGGCAAGACCACAACGGTCGGCCTGACCGAATCCATGCTTCAGGCCGCCGGGCTCAAGGCGATCGCCGTCGGCAACGTCGGCACCCCCATCCTGGACGCCCTCCGCGACCCGGTGGACTACGACGTCTTCGCCGTCGAGCTCTCCAGCTTCCAGCTGCACTGGAGCCACTCGGTGTCCCCGGTGGCCAGCGTGTGCCTCAACGTCGCCGAAGACCACGTCGACTGGCACGGCTCCTACGACTCGTACCTCGCGGACAAAGCCAAAGTGTACGAACGGACCCAGAAGGCGTGCATCTACAACGCCGAGCAGATCGAAACCGAGCGTATGGTGGAGGACGCCGACGTCGTGGAGGGCTGCCGCGCGGTGGGCTTCACCACGGTCACCCCGGCGATCAGCATGCTGGGCGTGGTCGAGGGCCTGCTCGTGGACCGGGCTTTCATCCCCGAGCGGAAGGACAGCGCTGCCGAACTGGCCGCGATGGCCGACCTCGGGCCGGTGGCGCCACGGCACATGGTGGCTAACGCCCTCGCCGCCGCCGCCCTGGTGCGCGCCTACGGCGTGGAGCCGTCCGCCGTCCGCCAAGGCCTGCAGAACTACCTGCCCGGGGACCACCGTATCCAGCCGGTGGCCCGCCATGAGGGCGTGCTCTGGATCAACGATTCGAAGGCCACCAACCCGCACGCCGCGTCGGCCTCGCTCTCGGCTTTCGAGAACGTGGTGTGGATCGCCGGGGGCCTGTCCAAGGGTGTGAATTACGACGCATTGATCCGGGACAACGCCCGGCGTCTCAAGGCCGTCGTGCTGATCGGGGCGGACTCGTCGGACCTGCTGGCCTCGCTCCAGCGACACGCGCCGGATGTCCCCGTAATCGGCCACGCAAAGGGCGACACTGAAGAGGTGCAGACTGCCGGAACTGCCCACGCCGACGCAGGCCCCTCGCCGATTTTCGGCGAGACTGTGATGGCGCGGGCCGTGGCGTCAGCGGCACAGCTGGCCACCTCCGGGGACACTGTGCTCCTGGCCCCGGCAGCTGCGTCCATGGATCAGTTCTCTTCCTATGCTCACCGTGGCGACGCCTTTATCGAAGCTGTCCGCGAGCTCGTGGAAGGGCAGGCTCAGACCACCGAGGAGTAGTAATGGTCAGCACGCCCACCCGTCCCACGGCGGCACGGACCCCTGCCGCAGGCAGCAAACCAGGCAGTAAACCAGGCAGCAAACCCGACGGCACGGCCTCGCCTCCCGCCGGACCACGGCCGGCGGACCGCGTCCGCGGCTGGTACCGCGGCTTCTGGTCCGCCCTGGAGGGCACCGGGAAGTCCCGGAACGGCTCCACCTATTACCTGATCCTCGGATCCACGCTCGCGCTGACCGCGATCGGCATCATGATGGTGCTGTCCGCCTCCAGTGTGGAGGCGATCGCCGCGGGGGAGTCACCCTATTCCGCTGCCCTCAAGCAGGGGCTCTTTGCCGCCATCGGCGTCTTCGTCATGTTCGTGCTCTCACGCGTGAATGTCGTGTGGCTCAAACGGCTCGCCTGGCCCGCCATGTGCCTGGCGATCATCCTGCTCGGTCTCGTCCTGCTCATCGGACGCAGCGCGCTGGGAAACCAGAACTGGATCGACGTCGGGCCCTTTACCTTCCAGCCGTCCGAGGCCGCGAAACTGGCGCTGGCCCTATGGATGGCGACCGTTCTGAACCGGAAGGCCAAGCTGCTCACCGAGTGGCGCCACGCACTGGTCCCCGTGGTGCTCCCGGGGGCCGGAGCGGTGCTGGCGCTCATCCTGGCCGGAAATGACCTCGGCACGGCGATGATTGTCATGATCATCATGGCGGCCGGGCTGTTTTTCGCCGGCGTGCGGCTCTACCTGTTCGGCATCGCCGGCGCGGTTCTGGCCGTCGGCACCATCGTGCTCGCCATCACCAGTCCGAACCGCATGTGCCGCATCCTGTCCTGGACCGGCCAGACCTGCTCCGACGGTTCAGACCTGAACTATCAGTCCACGAATGGCCTCTACGGGCTCGCGTCCGGTGGCTGGTTCGGCGTCGGGCTGGGACAGAGCCGGCAGAAGTACAGCTGGATTCCGGAAGCACACAACGACTTCATTTTCGCCATCATCGGTGAGGAACTCGGACTCGTGGGCACGCTGGTCGTCCTCGTCCTCTTCGCGATCCTGGGCACCGCCATCTACCGCGTGGTCGTGGCCCAGCAGGACCTGTTCCACCGCGTGCTCGCCGGGGCCATCATGGTGTGGCTGCTCGGCCAGGCCGCCGTCAACATGGCCGTGGTCACCGGGCTGCTCCCCGTCGTCGGCATCCCGCTGCCGTTCATTTCCTACGGCGGCTCGGCGCTGCTGATGTCGCTCTGTGCCGTCGGCGTAGTGTTGTCCTTGGCCCGGGCCCAGATGCAACCGAACATGCAGCCGAAGGGGCTGTTCAAGTTCGGGCCCGCCGGGTTCACCAAAGTCCTCCGTAAGCAGGCGGCGGCCCGGAGGGGAGCCCCGCGTCCGGCCGATGCACCCCCAGCACCCCCAGCGCCGGCGGCCAAGGCCCGTGGTGCCCGCACCGCGACCGGAAGCACCGCGCCCGGGAGCACCGCGGGCCGGAAGCCCGGTGCCAGGACCCCCGCCCCCAAGAACCCCGCACGAAAGCGCAGCTAGCCCTATGAAGACCGACTCGTCCCTGTCCGTCGTCCTCGCCGGCGGCGGCACCGCCGGGCACATCAGCCCCCTGCTGGCCATCGCCAACGCCATCCTGGAGGTCCGTCCCGAGGCCCGGCTGCTGGCCGTGGGTACTCCGGGCGGGATGGAGACCCGGCTGGTTCCGGCCGCCGGACTGGAGCTCGCCACCGTCAGCCGCGTGCCGTTTCCGCGCAAACCCTCACTCGAGCTGCTCAGGCTTCCGGGCAAGCTCGCCGGCGCCGTGCGGCAGGCCGGCACCATCCTGGACGAGGCCGGCGCGGACGTCCTCGTGGGCGTCGGCGGCTACGTCTGCACCCCGCTGTACCTTGCCGCCTGGCGCCGCAAGATCCCTATCGTGGTGCATGAGGCCAACACCCGGGCCGGGCTCGCGAACCGGGTCGGCGCCCGGCTGAGCCGCTACGTCGCCGTGGCGTTCGCGGAGACCAGGATCCGCGGGGCCCGGCATGTCGGCATGCCGATGCGGCGCGAAATCTCCGGCCTCGACCGGACCACTGCCCGGGCGGCCGCACGCACCGCTCTCGGACTGGAACAGCACAAACCCACCCTGATCGTCACCGGCGGCTCTTCCGGGGCGCAAAGCATCAACCGCGCCATCGCCGCCTCCGTCAACGCGCTGGCCGACGCGGGCATCCAGACCCTGCACATCACCGGACGCGGCAAGACCGTCCATGACGCGCAGGGCAAACTGCTGGCCGCGCCCGGCTACCGCCAGGTCGAGTACGTGGACGGCATGGAGCTGGCCTACGCCGCCGCGGACCTGCTGCTGGCACGCTCCGGCGCCGCGACCGTCTGTGAGGTCGCCGCCGTCGGCGTTCCGGCCGTCTTCGTCCCGCTGCCGATCGGCAACGGGGAACAGGCGCTGAACGCGGCGGGCCTGGTCAACGCCGGCGCCGCACTCCTGGTCGAGGACGCCGCGTTCGACGCCGGGTGGGTCAGCGCCAATCTCATCCCGCTGCTGGGCGACGGCGCCCGGCTGGACCGGATGGCCGCCGAAGCCGAGCAACTGGGCATCCGGGACGCCGACCGGCGGATGGCCGCCCTGGTCCTCGAGGCCGCGCAATCAGCGCAGGCCACGCAGGCCGCGCCCGGCCACTAGCGCAGCACCTTTGAACGGCAGCATCTTTGAACAGCAGCACCATTGAACGGCAGTGACATCGAACAGCAGGCAGGAAACGGTAAAGCAATGACCCAGGCCCAGAACGGCACTCCGCCGGTGGCCCGCACCCAGGAATCGCTGGGCCGCGTGCACTTCATCGGCATCGGCGGGGTGGGCATGTCCGCCGTCGCACGCATCATGGTGGCCCGGGGCCTGCCGGTCAGCGGCTCCGACGCCAAGGACCTTCCGGTCATGGCCGAGCTGGCCGCGGCCGGCGCCCGGATCGCGGTCGGCTACGACGCGGCGAACCTCGGCGATGCCCAGACCGTCGTCGCCGGTTCGGCCATCCGCCCGGACAACCCCGAGCTTGCCGCCGCCCACGCCGCCGGACTGCCTGTGCTGCACCGTTCCGAGGCCCTGGCCGCGACGATGGCGCAGGACACGGCCGTCACGGTCGCCGGGACGCACGGCAAATCCACCACGACTTCGATGATCACGGTGCTCCTGCAGGGCGCCGGGCTGGACCCGTCCTTCGCCATCGGTGCCAACGTGCCCGCCCTGGGCGTGAACGCGGCTTCCGGGACGTCCCCGGTCTTCATCGCGGAAGCCGACGAGTCGGATGGCTCGTTCCTGAACTACCGCCCGCAGATCGCCGTGGTGACCAACGTCGAACCGGACCACCTGGACCACTACGGCACCGCGGAAGCGGTCTATGCCTCGTTCGACCGGTTCACCGCGCTGCTTCCCGCGGACGGCCTGCTGGTGGCCTGCGCGGACGACGACGGCGCCCGCGCCCTCGCGCAGCGCACCCGGGAGCGGAACAACACCCGGGTCGTCCTGTACGGGACGGCCGAGGACGCCGAAGTGAAGCTGCACGACGGCGGCCCCGGCGACGTCTGGATCACCACCCCGGCCGGACGCTTCGCCGTCGAACTCCAGGTGCCGGGCCGGCACAACGCGCTGAACGCCGCCGCGGCCTTCGCAGTGGCGACGGAACTCGGCGTCGCGCCCGAGGCGGCGGCCGGCGCGCTGGCGAACTTCTCCGGCGCCGCGCGCCGCTTCGAATTCAAGGGCGAGGTTGGCGGCGTGCGGGTGTACGACGACTACGCCCACCATCCCACCGAGGTCCGCGCCGCCCTCGCCGCGGCCCGCTCGGTGGCCGGCGACCACCGGGTCCACGTACTGTTCCAGCCGCACCTGTTCTCCCGCACCCGAGAATTCGCGCACGAGTTCGCGGCGGCCCTGAATGCCGCGGACACGGCCCTGGTGCTGGACATCTATCCGGCCCGGGAAGACCCCATCCCGGGTGTCACCAGCCAGCTCATCGCCGACCACCTCGGCTCCCGCGGCCGGCTCGTCGGCCCCGGCGAGGAAGCCGTCCGGGCCGTGCTCGAGGCCGCGGCGCCGGGGGACATCGTGCTCACGGCCGGCGCCGGGGATGTCACGGCCTACGGACCGCTGATCGTCGAGGCGCTGAAGGCCGAGGCGCAGGATGGCTAGTACGCGCCGTCCCAGCTATCCCTCCCGCGGCCTGCCGGACGTCATCTCGGCATCGAAAGATGATTCCGCCACCCCGGCCCCGACAGCCCGGACGGCCGCCGGCGCGGACCAGGGTGGGCCCGCCACGCCGGAGACGCAGCGCGGCAACGTGCTGTCCTTCCCCGAGCCCAAGGCCAAGCGGCGCCGCCGGATCGTGCTCAGCACGGCCGGGGTGATCGTGGCGCTGCTCGCCGGCATCGTGGCGGCGGCCATCTACTCGCCCTGGCTGGCCGTCCAGACGGTCTCCGTGGAGGGCACCCGGATGCTCAACCCGGAGCAGATCAAGGCGGCCTTGGCGCCGCTTCAGGGCAAGCCGCTGCCGCAGGTCAGCGATGAGCAGGTCAGCGCACTGCTGCAGCCCCTGGTCCAGGTCAAGGCGGTCACCACCCAGGCGCGCCCGCCCTCCACCCTGCAGGTGAAGATTATCGAGCGGGTGCCGGTGGCACTGCTCAAACAGGGCCAGGCGTTCCAGCTGGTGGACGTCGACGGCGTCCCGCTCGGCACCGCCACAGACCCCGCCTCGGTCAAGCTTCCGGTCGTTGACGGCGGCGGCGGGGCCCTGCCCCAGGATCTGTTCCACGCGGTCACGGCAGTTCTCGGGGCGCTGCCCCCGGATGTCCTCGCCAGGCTCTCCGACGCCTCGGCCAAATCCGCCGACGCGGTGGAACTCAAGCTCGTGGACGGGCAGACCATC
>Ga0164307_10001238_pt1 | contig 11501 bp, 7 predicted proteins | sample Whisoiple_243_MG_FD_110214 | JGI IMG/M metagenome (GOLD analysis project Ga0164307, IMG submission 110214) | Soil microbial communities amended with fresh organic matter from upstate New York, USA - Whitman soil sample_243_MG | ecosystem: Environmental > Terrestrial > Soil > Unclassified >...
ATGACCGGCAAGATCAAGGCCAAGGGCGACCTCGGCCTCGCCGCCAACATCGCGAACTTCTTCGACATCCCCAAGGCCTGAGGAGCCCGTCGTGGTGGAGTTCTCGCTCGCCCTGAACGACGACCAGACCGAGCTGCGGGACTGGGTGCACGGCTTCGCCGCCGACGTCGTGCGGCCGGCCGCCTCCGAGTGGGACGCCCGCGAGGAGACGCCGTGGCCGGTCATCCAGGAGGCGGCCAAGAACGGCCTCTACGGCTTCGAGTTCCTGGCCCAGTGCTGGTCCGACCCGACCGGCATCTCGATCAACCTCGCCAACGAGGAGCTCTTCTGGGGTGACGCGGGCATCGGGATGTCGATCTTCGGCACGACCCTCGCGGTCGCCGCGATCTACGGCTCGGGCACCCCCGACCAGATGGTCGAGTGGCTGCCGCAGTGCTACGGCGACGCCGAGGACCCGAAGCTCGGGGCCTTCGCGACGACCGAGCCGCAGGCCGGCTCCGACGTCGGCGCCATGCGCACGCGGGCCCGCTACGACGAGCCCGCCGACGAGTGGATCCTCAGTGGCCAGAAGGCCTACATCACCAACGGCGGCATCGCCAACGTCCACGTCGTGACGGCCGTCGTCGACCCCGACCTCGGCTCGCGCGGGCAGGCCGCCTTCGTCGTCCCGCCCGGCACGAAGGGTCTCGAGGGCGCCAAGAAGCTGCGCAAGCTCGGCCTGCGCGCCTCGCACACCGCCGACGTCTTCCTCGACGACGTGCGCGTGCCCGGCTCGTGCCTGCTCGGCGGCAAGGACAAGCTCGACGAGCGCCTCGCCCGGGCCCGCGAGGGAGGGTCGTCGAGCGGACAGGCGGCCATGCGGACGTTCGAGATCTCGCGCCCCACGGTGGGTGCGCAGGCGCTCGGGATCGCCAGGGCGGCATACGAGTACGCCCTCGACTACGCCAAGGACCGCGTCGCCTTCGGTCGGCCGATCATCGAGAACCAGGCGATCGCGTTCGCGCTCGCCGACATGCGCACCGAGATCGACGCGGCCCGGCTGCTCGTCTGGAGGGCGTCGTGGATGGGGCGCACGAACCAGCCGTTCACCGCGGCCGAGGGCTCGATGAGCAAGCTCAAGGCGGGTGAGGTCGCGGTCGCCGTGACCGACAAGGCGGTGCAGATCCTCGGTGGGGCGGGCTACGTCACCGACCACCCCGTCGAGCGATGGTCGCGCGACGCGAAGATCTACACGATCTTCGAGGGCACGTCCGAGATCCAGCGCCTCGTCATCGCGCGGGCCATCAGCGGCGTCCGCATCCGCTGACCCGCCCAACCCTGAACCGTCGAGAGGCCACGTTCTGCGCCTCTCGGCGGTTCAGGTGGGTGTGCTGGGCTTCCGGGTCGGCTAGACGACGAGGTCGAGGAGCAGGACGAGGACGAGACCGGTCACCGACAGGATCGTCTCCATGACGGACCACGACTTGATGGTCTGGCCGACCTTGAGCCCGAAGTACTCCTTGACGAGCCAGAAGCCGGCGTCGTTGACGTGGGAGAAGAAGACCGAGCCGGCGCCGATGGCGAGCACCATGAGCGACACCTGGGCCGTGGGCATCCCGGCTGCGAGCGGAGCGAGGATGCCGGAGGCCGTGACGGTCGCGACGGTGGCCGAGCCGGTCGCGAGGCGGATCAGGACCGCGACGAGCCAGGCCAGCAGCAGCACGGACAGGCCGCTCTGCGCGATCCAGTCGGCGACGAGCTGGCCGATGCCGGTGTCGACGAGGGTCTGCTTGAAGCCGCCGCCGGCGGAGACGATGAGCAGGATGCCGGCGATCGGGCCGAGGGAGGCCTCGAGGGACGACCCGACCTCCTTGAGACCCATGCCGGCGCCGCGGCCGAGCGTGAACATCGCGAGGATGACGGCGATGAGCAGTGCGATGAGCGGCGTGCCGAGGAAGTCGAGGACGGTGCGGACGGCCGTGCCGTCGGCGGTGAGGATGTCGGAGAGGGCCTTTCCCATCATGAGGGCGACGGGGGTCAGGACGGTCAGCAGCGTGACGGGGAAGGACGGACGCGGTCCGCTCTCGGACTCACGCGACTCGAAGAGCTCGGGCGCGGGGACGTCGACCCAGCGGGCGGCCACGCGGGCGAACCACGGGCCCGCGACGGCGATCGTCGGGATCGCGACGAGGATGCCGAGGCCGAGGGTGACTCCGAGGTCGGCCTTGAGGGCGTCGATCGCCACGAGCGGGCCCGGGTGGGGAGGCACGAGGCCGTGCATGGCCGACAGGCCGGCGAGTGCCGGGATGCCGACGCGGACCAGGGACAGTCCCGAGCGGCGCGCGACGAGGAAGATGACGGGCATCAGCAGGACGAGGCCGATCTCGAAGAACATCGGCAGGCCGATGAGGGCGCCGACGCCCGCCATCGCCCACGGCAGGGTGCGCGGACCGCTGCGGCCGATGATCGTGTCGACGATCTCGTCGGCACCGCCGGAGTCGGCGAGCAGCTTGCCGAACATCGCGCCGAGGGCGATGAGGATGCCGACGCCCGCAGCGGTCGATCCGAAGCCCTTGGTGAAGCTGTCGAGCACGTCGGCCATCGGGACGCCCGCGACGGCGCCGACGGTGAGCGAGCCCAGCGTCAGGGACAGGAACGGGTGCAGCTTGAACCGCACGATGAGCACCACGAGGACGGCGATGCCGAGCAGGGCCGCGGGGACCAGCCGGCCGGCCGGGATGGCGGGGAGGTCGTCGGCGGCGAGCGCCGACACGGGCAGGATCGAGAGCAGGTCGGAGGTCATGAGCGGGTCGCTTCCGGGTCGCGAGGATCGATGAGGGTGAGGGACTGGCCGACGAGGTCGTCGACCGGCTGGTCGACGTCGAGGACGGCTCCGCGCTCGCCCGGCTCGAGGGGCTCGAGGGTCGTGAACTGCGACTCGACGAGGGCCGTGGGCATGAAGTGTCCGGGCCGGCCGGCGACGCGGGCGGCGATGACGTCGGGGTTGCCGTGCAGGTGCACGAAGAAGACGTGGGGCGCCGCGGCCGCGAGGACGTCCCGGTAGGCGCGCTTGAGAGCCGAGCAGCTCGCCACACCACCGCTCTCCGCGTGCTCACCGAGCCACGCGGCGATGGTCGCGAGCCACGGGCCGCGGTCGTCGTCGGTCAGCGGGATGCCGGCCGACATCTTGTCGATGTTGGCCTGGGGGTGGAAGTCGTCGGCGTCTGCGAAGGGGACGCGTAGGCGCTGCGCGAGGGCCGCGCCGACGGTGGTCTTGCCCGAGCCGGACACCCCCATGACGACGACCAGGGGAGGTGGGTGGTGCTGCATGTCTCCGTGACTCCTTCGTCCGGCTCGAACGACGTCTTCGTCGAGTCGCTCGCACTAGGGTGCAGCAACAAGAGCGTCTTATCAAGCCATGAAGGCTAATAAAACAGTTTTAATGCTGGGTGAGCCGGATGACGACCGCCGTGTGTCAGGCTGGGTCCGTGCCCACGGACCGTCGCCCCGCCCTGCATGCGAGCGTGCTCGACGACCTCGGCCGACAGGTCGCGACCGGCGAGCTCGCCCCGGGCACCGTGCTGCGCATCGACCAGCTCGACGAGCGCTACGGGGTGTCCCGGTCCGTCGTGCGCGAGGCCGTCCGGGTCCTCGACTCGATGGGACTCGTCGAGGCCCGCAAGCGCGTCGGCGTGCGCGTGCTGCCCAGCACGTCGTGGAACGTGTTCGACCCGCGCGTCATCCGCTGGCGCCTCGACGGGCCGGGTCGTGAGCAGCAGCTGCTCAGTCTCGGTGACGTGCGCCGAGGCGTCGAGCCCGTCGCGGCCGAGCTCGCCGCGGCTCGCGCGACCCCCGACCAGTGCGGGGCGCTCATGGGCGCCGTCATGCAGATGGCGGTGCACGCGAAGTCGGGCGACCTCGAGGCCTACCTCGTGGCCGACCAGCTCTTCCACTCGACCCTGCTCGCCGCCTCCGGCAACGAGATGCTCGCAGCGCTGTCCGACGTCGTCGGCGAGGTGCTCGCGGGCCGCACCCACCACGACCTCATGCCGGCCACGCCCAACCCCCTCGCGGTCCGCCTGCACGGTGACGTCGCCGAGGCGGTCCAGTCCGGCGACGGTGCTGCCGCCGCGGCTGCCATGCAGGCGATCATCACGGAGGCCAGTGACGCCCTGCGCGACGCGGACGGCTAACTGCCACAAGCGTTCTCATCAGCAGTCGACGTGGTGGAGCATGTCGTTCCGCCCGCCCCGTGCTCACGGATCGTCCGGCGTCCGACGTGCGTGACGGCATACGCGACGTGCCCACCCGACTCCGTGAGTCGGGTGGGCACGTGCTGCGCGGGGGACGCGGTCAGGCGAGCGCGTCGATGATCTCGTTGAAGGTCTTCGACGGACGCATGACCGAGGCGACCTTGGCCGCATCGGGACGGTAGTAGCCGCCGATGTCGACCGAGTGTCCCTGCGCGTCGACGAGCTCCTGGGAGATCGTGCCGATGTTGTCGGCGAGGGCCTGGGCCACGGGGCCGAACGTCTCGGCCAACGCGGCGTCGTCGGTCTGCCGGGCGAGCTCCTGGGCCCAGTAGAGGGCCAGCCACACGTGGCTGCCGCGGTTGTCGATCTGGCCGACCTTGCGCGCCGGTCCCTTGTTCTCGTCGAGGAGCGTGCCGGTGGCCCGGTCGAGGGTCTCACCGAGCACCCGCGCGCGGGGGTTGTCGGTGACGTCGGCGAGGTGCTCGAAGCTGACGGCCAGGGCGAGGAACTCGCCGAGGCTGTCCCAGCGGAGGTAGTTCTCCTGGACGAGCTGCTGCACGTGCTTCGGGGCCGAGCCGCCGGCGCCGGTCTCGAAGAGGCCACCGCCGTTGATGAGCGGGACGACCGACAGCATCTTGGCCGAGGTGCCGAGCTCGAGGATCGGGAAGAGGTCGGTGAGGTAGTCGCGCAGCACGTTGCCCGTGACCGAGATCGTGTCCTCGCCCTTGCGGATGCGCCCGAGCGAGTAGGCGATCGCGTCGGTCGGCTTCATGATCTCGATCGTCAGGCCGTCGGTGTCGTGCTCGGTGAGGTACTCGTTCACCTTGGTGATGAGGTTCGCGTCGTGGGCGCGGTCGGCGTCGAGCCAGAAGATCGCCGGCGTCCCTGTGGCGCGGGCTCGCGTGACGGCGAGCTTGACCCAGTCGCGGATCGGCACGTCCTTGGTCTGGCAGGCGCGCCAGATGTCGCCCGCCGAGACGGCGTGCTCGAGCAGCGCCGCACCCGAGGAGTCGACGACGCGCACGGTGCCGTCGGCCGGGATCTCGAACGTCTTGTCGTGGCTGCCGTACTCCTCGGCCGCCTGCGCCATGAGCCCGACGTTGGAGACCGAGCCCATCGTCGACGGGTCGTAGGCGCCGTTGGCGCGGCAGTCGTCGAGGACGACCTGGTAGATGCCGGCGTACGAGCTGTCGGGCAGCACGGCCAGCGTGTCCTGCTCGGCGCCGTCGCGGTTCCACATGTGACCCGACGTGCGGATCATCGCCGGCATCGACGCGTCGACGATGACGTCGCTCGGCACGTGGAGGTTGGTGATGCCCTTGTTCGAGTCGACCATCGCGATGGCCGGGCCGTCCTCGAAGCCCTTGGCCACGGCGGCCTCGACCTCGGCGCGCTCGTCGGCGGGCAGGCCCTCGACGGCCTTGAGCACGGCGCCGAGCCCGTCGTTGGGGGACGCGCCCACGGAGGCCAGCGCGCCGGCATACGTCTCGAAGACGTCGGGGAAGAAGGCGCGCACGACGTGACCGAAGATGATCGGGTCGGAGACCTTCATCATCGTGGCCTTGAGGTGCACCGAGAAGAGAACGCCCTCGGCCTTGGCGCGGGCGACCTGCTCGGAGAGGAAGTCACGCAGCTTCGCGACGTCCATGAACGTCGCGTCGACGACCTCGCCGGCGAGGACGGGGATCGACTCCTTGAGGACGGTGGTGGACCCGTCGGCGCCGACGAGCTCGACGCGCAGCGTGTCGTCGGCAGGCAGGACGACAGACGTCTCGTTGTGGCGGAAGTCGTCGGCACCCATCGTCGCGACGTTGGTCTTCGAGTGGGCGCTCCAGGCGCCCATCGAGTGCGGGTGCTTGCGCGCGTAGCTCTTCACCGACGCCGGGGCGCGGCGGTCCGAGTTGCCTTCGCGTAGAACGGGGTTGACGGCCGACCCCTTGAGCTTGTCGTACGCCGCCCGAGCTGCCTTCTCCTCGTCGGTGGACGGGTTGTCGGGGTAGTCGGGCAGGGCGTAGCCCGCGGCCTGGAGCTCGGCGACGGCGGCCTTGAGCTGCGGGATCGACGCCGAGACGTTGGGGAGCTTGATGATGTTGGCCTCGGGCGTCTTGGCGAGCGCCCCGAGCTCTGCCAGGGCGTCACCGATCCGCTGCTCCGGCTTCAGAGCGTCGGGGAACGCGGCGATGATGCGACCCGAGAGTGAGATGTCACGCGTCTCGACCTCGACGCCGGCCTGCTTGGCGAAGGCCGAGACGATGGGCAGCAGCGAGGCCGTGGCCAGGGCGGGCGCCTCGTCCGTGTGCGTGTAGATGATTGTCGAGTCCAACGCTGGTGCTCCGTTCGGGTTGCTGTTCGTGCCGGGATCCGGTCTTCGAGGATCCCCGAATAAATCTTGATGTCAAGATATCCGATGCGGGGCGACCGTGGGGCCGCCGTCCCATCCTGCCGGGGTGGCCTGCGCCACGCCAGAGACCCCCGGCCTAGGCTGGAGCGGGTGAGCACCGACCCGCGCAGCGACGCCGACGTCCCGGCCACCGACGGCGAGATCGACCCCGTGACCGCCCGCCACCTCCACCACCTGCTCGCGGCCGAGCAGCGTCGCGGGCGCCTGCCCTCGGTCGCCGCCGGCATCGTGCGTGACGGCACGCTCATGTGGTCCGACGCCATCGGCACGCTCGACGGGCGCCTCGGCGGGCAGCCGGCCGACACCGACACGCAGTACCGGATGGGCTCCATCACGAAGACCTTGGTGGCCGTGGCCGTCATGCGCCTGCGCGATGCCGGACGGCTCGACCTGCTCGACCGGTTCGAGGACCACGTGCCCGGCTCGCGGTTGGGCGGCGCCACGATCGCCCAGCTGCTCTCGCACGGGGCCGGGGTGCAGGCCGAGACGAACGGCCCGTGGTGGGAGCGCACGCCCGGTGGGGACTGGGAGTCGCTCGCAGGCCCTGTCGCGGGCTCGCCTGTGGGGCAGCGCTTCCGGGCCGGTCGGCGTTTCCACTACACGAACGTCGGCTTCGCCGCCCTCGGCGAGCTCCTGGCCCGGGCGCACGGGGTCGACTGGTTCGAGGTCGTCCGGCGTGACCTGCTCGACCCGCTCGGCATGTCCCGGACGACGACCCGCCCCAGCGGCCGCGCCGCGCAGGGCCTCGCTGTGCACCCCTTCGCCGACGTCCTGCTGCCCGAACCCGAGCACGACGCGGGCGCGATGGCCCCGGCCGGACAGCTCTGGACCACGGTGCAGGACCTGGCACGCTGGGCCACCTTCGCCGGGGGCGACACCGGCGGGCTCCTGTCGCCCGACACCCTCGCCGAGATGTACGAGCCCCACACGGTGAACGACAACCCGGGCCAGCCCTGGACCACGGCCCACGGGCTCGGCTGGCAGGTCTGGAACGTCGACGGCACGAGGTATGCCGGTCACGGCGGCTCGATGCCCGGTTTCCTCGCGGGGCTGCGCGTCGAGGTCGAGAGCGGTGACGGTGTCGTCGTCGTCACCAACACGACGAGCGGGATGGGCCCGATCGCCCCCGAGCTGCTCACGGCGTTCGTCGAGCGCGAGCCGCGACCACCGGAGCCGTGGTTCGCGTCGGGCGACCCGTCGGCGCTCGAGCTCGTCGGCACGTGGCACTGGGGGCCGTCCGTGTCCATGGCGAAGGTCGTCGGAGAGCACCTCGTGCTCGGTGAGCCCGGCCAGGCGCGGGGCTCGCGCTTCGTCGCGGACGGCCCCGACGCCTGGGTGGGGCTGGACGGCTACTACACGGGTGAGCCGCTCCGCGTCGTGCGCGCCGCTGACGGCACGCCGTCGCACCTCGACCTCGCGTCGTTCCGCTTCACACGCACGCCCTACGACCCGGCCGGCGACGTGCCCGGCGGGGTCGCCGCGGACGGCTGGCGCTAGTGCAGGCGTCCCCGGACCTGTCCCGGCTCGTGTGGCCGCGGCTCACCGATCGCCTCCTGCTGCGTCCGCTGACGCTCGACGACGTCGATGCCGTGCACGCCTACCGCTGCCTGCCCGAGGTCGTCGTCCACCTGAGCCACGACGTCCTGAGCCACGACCAGGTGCGCGAGCGCATCGCCCAGCGCATCGAGCGGGGACGGCTCGGTGCTGCCGAGCCACTGCTCGGCCTCGCCGTCGAGGAGCGGCGCACGGGTCGTGTCGTCGGCGACGTCATGCTGCGGCTCGAGCCGTGCCACAGCATCGGCCGCGCGCCGGCACAGGAGTGGGAGGGGACGATCGGCTACGCGCTGCATCCGGACGCCCAGGGCCGCGGGCTGGCGGCTGAGGCGGCCGCCGAGCTGCTCGTCATCGGCTTCCGCGACCTGGGGCTGCGCCGGATCACGGCCGACGCCTACGCCGACAACATCGCCTCGAACCGCGTCCTGCGCCGCATCGGGATGCGGCACGAGGCCACGATCCGGGCGAAGTCGCTGGGCAAGGACGGTACGTGGCTCGACGACAACACGTGGGCCCTGCTCCGCGAGGAGTGGCCGGTCTGAGCCGAGCAGCGGGACGCAGATGGCGTATGCCGTCCGCGTCCGATCCGGGGGTCGAGGCGACTCCCGCACACGCAGATGTGGGCCACGCACCGGAAGGGAGTCCGGCGCGTGGCCCACGGTCTGCCTCGATCGACGGGGAGGGAGTCGATCGAGACCGCACGGGCTGTCGAGGGGGTGGCGGGGTGAACGGTGATCGGGGGACGTGAGGTATGGACGAGGGTTTCGCCTGAGGCATCGGCCCGGTTTGTCCATGGTTTGTCTAATGTTGGCACTCCCGATTCAACGGCGGCGGCCGCTCCATGTCAAGAGCTTGTCCCGACTTTCGTCAGAGCATCGGCATCGGCATCGACAGGGGCGGCCGGGGCGGCGTCCTCGGTCGCCGACCGGTCCGACACGGAGGGGTGCGTTCGGCGGGGCCACCAGAAGCGGTCGCCGAGGACGACCGCGATGGCCGGGACGAGGAGCGTGCGCACGACGAGGGTGTCGAGCAGGACGCCGACGCAGATGATGACGCCGATCTGGGCCAGGACGACGAGCGGCAGGACGCCGAGCACCGCGAAGACCGCGGCGAGCAGGATGCCGGCGCTCGTGATGACGCCGCCCGTCGCGGCGAGGCCCCGCAGCATCCCCTGGCGGGAGCCGTGCAGGCGTGACTCCTCTCGCGCCCTCGTGACGAGGAAGATGTTGTAGTCGACGCCGAGCGCCACGAGGAAGACGAAGGCGAAGAGCGGCGCGCTGTCGTCGAGGCCGGAGAAGCCGAAGACCTTCGTGAAGATCCACCACGAGGCGCCGACGCTCGCGAGGAACGTCGCGACGACCGTCGAGACGAGCACGAGCGGGGCGACGACAGATCGGAGCAGCAGTCCCAGGGCCAGCAGGACGAGCGCCAGCACGATCGGGAAGATGACGAGGCGGTCGCGCGACGACGCCTCCGCCTGGTCGAGCGCGACGGCCTCGGTGCCCGCGAGGTGACTGTCGGGGAGCTGGGTGAGTGCGGCCCGCAGGGAGCGCACGGTGTCGGTCGCCTCGTCGGATCCGGGCGCCGCCTGGATGACGGCGTCCACCTCGGCCACGCCGCCTGCCTGCTTGACGATGCGGGCGCCGGCGATGCCGGGGACGTCCTCGGCGGCGCTCGTCACGGCCTGCGGGTCGGCGGTCGTGACGATGACGGCGGGGTCGGCGCTGCCGGCAGGGAAGGACTGCGCCAGGCGTTCGCTCGCGGCGATGGCCTCGGGCTTGCTGAGGAACTGGTCGGCGGGCTTGAGTCCGGTGTCGATCGCCGCGATGCCGGCCGCCATGACGGCGAGCACGACGAGCGTCACGCTGATGATGCGCTTCGGGTGGGCGGCGACGCGGTCGCCGACGCGGCGCCACAGCGAGTGGCCGTCCGCGAGAGCCGCCTCGCCCTCGCGGGGCACCCTGGGCCAGAAGATCCAGCGGTCGAAGACGACGAGCGCCGCGGGCAGCACGAGCAGGACGAAGGCCGCGGCGACGACGACGCCGACGGCGCAGGCGAGACCGAGACCACGCGTCGCCGGGAAGAGCGAGAGGAGCAGGGTCAGCAGACCGATGACGACGGTGACGGCGCTCGACAGGACGGCCTCGGACGTGCGGCGCAGGGCCAAGGACATGGCCTCGCGCCGGTCGGCGTGGCTGCGCAGCTCGTCCCGGTAGCGCGAGATGAGCAGCAGCGCGTAGTCGGTGCCGGCGCCGAAGACGAGGACCGAGAGGATGCCGATGGTCGACTCGTCCCAGACGATGGAGAATGCCGCGAGCGTGTGTGTCGCGACCACGGCTGCGAGTCGGTCCGCGACGCCGACGACGAGGAGCGGGAAGATCCAGAGGATGGGGCTGCGGTAGGTCAGCACGAGCAGCAGGGCGACGACGGAGGCGGTGGCGATGAGCAGGCGGGTGTTGGCGCCCTCGAAGACCGCGGCGAGGTCGGCCTGGACCGCGGCGGGTCCGGTCACTTGTGCCGTGACGCCCTCGGGCAGGTCGGCCTTGACCACCTCGCGGATGTCGCCCACGAGGGCTGCCGTGTCCGTCGCGTCCGTGGCGTCGACGGGCACGATCGCGAGCGCGGCGGTGCCGTCCTCGCTGCGCGGGAGCGGGGCCCGGCCGGCACCGGGGACCTGGGCGACGCGTCCCTCGACGGCCGTCAGGTCAGCGTCGGTCAGCGTGCCCGAGTCCTTGCTGAAGACGACGACGGCCGTGGAGCCCTCGGCCTCCGGCAGCCGGTCGCGCATCTCGAGCGCCGCTGCGCTGTCTGAGCCGATCGGCAGGGCGTCGGTCGAGGCCGAGGTGCGTTGCGCCTCGCCCACGGCGCTCACGACGCCCATCGCTCCTGCCAGGGCCAGGACGACGATCGCCACGGCCCACCACTTGCGCGTGATCCTGTCGGTCACCGAGCGCACGCCACACCTCCAGTTAAGATGGTTCATCGGGTTACTCAGTAGATTACTAAGTTGGTGAGTGACATTAGCAGCAAACAGACCGTCGGCCAACAGCCGGCCCCCAGGCGTGCCCGCGCCCCGAAGGATGCGTCCGTCGATGAAGGCCAGCCCGTTCGGGGAGACGGGCCGCCCGAGGTCGGCCTCGTCCCCGGCGTGCCCGAGTGGCGCACGTCGGGCACCCTCACGGCCCTGCAGGAGCTCGTCGAGGTGTCCGAGACCGTCCCCGCCGTCGTCGCCCGCAAGGCGGGCCTCAGCACGTCTGAGCTGCACTCCCTCCGGCACCTCATGCGCGGCCCCATCGGTCCCGTCGACCTCGCCA
>Ga0164307_10001239_pt1 | contig 11496 bp, 8 predicted proteins | sample Whisoiple_243_MG_FD_110214 | JGI IMG/M metagenome (GOLD analysis project Ga0164307, IMG submission 110214) | Soil microbial communities amended with fresh organic matter from upstate New York, USA - Whitman soil sample_243_MG | ecosystem: Environmental > Terrestrial > Soil > Unclassified >...
ACGGAGATCTTCGGGCCGTAGAACGCCGCGCCGCCCGGGTCGGGGACGAGCTCGAGGCCGGACGCCACGGCGACGTCCTCGAGCACCTGGGTCGCGACCGCCCAGTCCTCGTCGGAGCCGACGAACTTGTCGGGCTTGGAGTCGTCGCGGGTCGAGAGCTCCAGGTAGAAGTCGTCGATGCCGAAGTCGCGCAGCAGCCCGAGCACGAAGTCGAGCAGGTGCTGGATCTCGGCCGGTGCCTGCTCCGGGGTGACGTAGGAGTGGGAGTCGTCCTGGGTCAGGCCGCGCACGCGGGTGAGACCGTGCACGACCCCGGACTTCTCGTAGCGGTAGACCGAGCCGAACTCGAAGAGCCGTAGCGGCAGCTCCCGGTAGGACCGCCCGCGCGACCGGTAGATCAGGTTGTGCATCGGGCAGTTCATCGGCTTGATCATGTAGTTCGAGCCCTCGAACTCCATGGGCGGGAACATCGTGTCCGCGTAGTACGGCAGGTGCCCCGAGGTGTAGAAGAGCTGGTCCTTGGTGATGTGCGGCGTGCCGACGTACGAGAAGCCCTCCTCGATGTGCCGCTGGCGGACGTAGTCCTCCATCTCGCGCTTGATCACGCCGCCCTTGGGGTGGAAGACGACCAGGCCGGAGCCGATCTCGTCCGGGAAGCTGAAGAGGTCCAGGTCGCGGCCGAGCTTGCGGTGGTCGCGGCGCTCGGCCTCCTCGAGCCGGTGGAGGTGCTCGTCGAGCGCCTCCTTGGACTCCCACGCGGTGCCGTAGATGCGCTGGAGCATCTTGTTCTTCTCGTCGCCGCGCCAGTACGCCGCCGCGCTGCGCATCAGCTTGAACGCCGGGATGCGCTTGGTGGTGGGCAGGTGCGGGCCGCGGCACAGGTCGCTCCAGGCGACGTCGCCGTTGCGCCGTACGTTGTCGTAGATGGTGAGCTCGCCGGCGCCGACCTCGACGCTCGCGCCCTCGGCGGCGTCGTCGGACTTGCCCGAGCCCTTGAGGCCGATCAACTCGATCTTGTAGGGCTCCTCCTTGAGCTCGCCGATCGCGTCGTGGTCGCTGACGACCCGGCGCTCGAAGCGCTGACCCTCCTTGATGATCTTGCGCATCGCGGTCTCGATCTTCGCGAGGTCCTCGGGCACGAACGGGGTCTCGACGTCGAAGTCGTAGTAGAAGCCGTCCTGGACCGGCGGGCCGATGCCGAGCTTGGCCTCCGGGAAGAGCTGCTGCACGGCCTGGGCCATCACGTGGGCGGTCGAGTGCCGCAGGATGTCGTGGCCGTCCTTGCTGTCGATGGCCACACCCTCGACCTCGTCGCCGTCCCGCAGCTCGTAGCTCAGATCCTTCAGGGAGCTCTCGGTTGTCGCGCCTGTCGAGACACGGGCCGCGATCACGGAGGTGTCGTCGGCGTACAGTTCCCAGGCCTTGGTGCCCGTCGTCACCGACCGGTCCTCACGCGCGTCGGCGTGGACGAGGACGATCTTGAGGTCGGACACGGGTTTCTCCTAGTTCGGCGATGTACCCGGTCGCTCCCGGGCTCCGTCGATCGTAGCGAGGAGCAGGGGCGACCCGCGCGGCAGTTCGGGCCGACGTCGTGCATACCCTCTCGCCGTGGACGTGAAGCCCGATGACCCTCACCGCGACGACGTGACGGCGCTGCTGCTCGAGCACCTGGACGACATGCGGGCCACGTCCCCTCCGGAGAGCATCCACGCCCTCGACGTCGAGGCTCTCGCCGTACCCGGCATCACCTTCGTCAGCGCCCGCGACGGCGACGAGCTGCTCGGCTGCGGCGCCCTCAAGGAGCTGTCCTCCGACCACGGCGAGGTCAAGTCGATGCGTACGACGGCCGCCGCTCGCGGACGGGGCGTCGCGGCGTCGGTGCTGGGCTGGCTGCTGGCCGAGGCCAGGGCACGTGGGCTGAGCCGGGTCAGCCTCGAGACCGGGACAGAGGACTACTTCGCCGCCGCGCACCGGCTCTACCTGCGGCACGGCTTCGTCGACTGCGAGCCGTTCGGCGACTACGCCCTCGATCCGCACAGTCGCTACATGACGATCGTCCTGGACTGAGAAGCCGCTCGCCAGACAAGCTCGAGAGCCGCCACCGAGACGTGCGGCCGACGTGCGAGCCAGGTGTCAACAGCGAAGCGCAGGGGGTCCTCGGGGCCGGCGAGCCCGACGTGGTTCGAGCCGGTCCGGGCCGGGCGTGCTCGTGGGCGTCGTCCAGCGACCCGTAGGAGCAGTCGGCACACATCACCCGGATCCCGCTCCAGTCGTCGAGGGAGCATCGCCGCAGGGAGCAGTGTGCCGTCGCAGTGCGTCGCCGAAAAAGGTGAGTCCTCGTATCAGGCCGGCCAGCGCGCGTCGACGCCGTACTGGTCCCATGTGGCGTTCATCCGATCGCCTGGCGTCTGGCCGTCGGGGATGACCTCGAAGCTGAACGGCGTGTTTCGGAGCAGCATCCAGATCGTATTGGCGAGGTGGGTGTACTCGGCGTCTGTCATGTCGCGGCGTCGGTCGGTCTGCCGGACGACAATCTCAATCTTCCTGTCCATGCCGCCATTGTGGTCCCGCCTGCGTGTGGCAGGTTGGGCTCGCTGTCAGTTGCTATTGATCTGATCGCGCAGGTCGTCGATCACGGCCACGATCTCGTTGCGGTGGACGTCAGCGCGGGTTGGTCCTGTTATCCCCCCAGCGTATCCGTCGGGCAGTTCTCGCAACGCGATCAGGTGTTCGATGACCTTGTCCTCCTGACTGTTCCCCTCGCCGTAGGTCGTCCATCGGTTGAGGGGCAGGGGTTCTTCGGAAGCACGAAGGCGGGCTTGGAATCGGGCGCGGGCGTCTCGAAGCTCGGGCGGTTGCGCGACGGGGGCTCCGTAGTAGTCGTCCGACCCGTGTTCGCGCTTGGCCTCGAACGCTTCGAGGAGTTCGACGGCGGCGCGGTGGCGTTCGACGAGGCGTTGGTGACGACGCTCCTTGGACATGGACCGTTGGGTCATGACGACCGCGATCGAGGCGATGACTACTGCCCCCGCGGTGCCAAGGGCGGTGATCCAGTCGAGCGCGCTGGTGGTGTCCGGGATCTGGCACGTCACCTCTCGGAGGAGAGTCGTACCGTCGGGAGACTTGCAGGTGACTTCCATGGTCGTCGTGGCTCGTCGTGTCTACCACGTTGGGGCGTCGGGCAGTGTGCCGTCACGGAGGGCCGCGTCGAGGCGGTCCCGTCGGTCGCGTTCGTGCCGGGTGTCGTCGGCGTCGAGGATGCCGTGGTGGACGGCCTTCCGGATCACGAAATACATGACGAGGAGGCTCACGGCGAGAAGGAGCAACTGGATCACGTTCGGAGGCTAATGCTCGGCGCACGGTCGCGAGGTGATTCACGATGACCTGCGACGACATGCGCGAGGTGTTCCGGAAGAATCAGTCGGACGCGGCGGCAGATCAGGTCGATGGGGTCTTGCGGGAGATCGCCGACGAGCTCGGGAGCCCGGCGTTCTTCACGTCAGACGGTGGGGTTCAGCCCACGGAGGCCGCGAAGGGCTGGGACGGGACGCGTGTGGTCGTCCGCGCGGTCCTCGATCACGTCTCCCTCGCAGGCTTGCCGCCTACGGTTCGGCGCGGACGTTCCCGTCGGAGGTCGGTGCGGTCGCGGTCCGGAGCGCCGAGCGCGGAGCGGCAGTCGGCTCTGACCTCGGTCCGGAGGAACGCTCTGACCTGACGCGAACCGGCAGCCGCCCGGATCGGGACGCCTATCCGGGGTGTGGCGGGGTTCTGATGCCTAGCTTCGCATGCCAGTCGGCGATGAAGTCGTGAGCCCGAGTGACGATTTCGGGGTCCGGAAAACTCGACGCGTCCCGCTCAGAGAAGCGGTCTTCGGCGAGAAACCCTTCGAGGGCATCATCCGCCGCGTTCGAAACTTGGACGGCGTGCCCGAAGAGGTCGGCGAGGTCAGCGGTGAGGTAGAACCTACGTGCTGAGGGTGTCTCGTCGGGCACTGTCAGCTCCCGTGCGGGTCGAGGATGAACAAGCGCGCTGTGCGAGCTGTACTCGTCCCGAACTGGAAGTACTTGCCCTCGCGGGTATCCGAGATCCGCTTCACGACGGCTCCGCAATTTCCCGAACCCGAAGAGTTGGTTTCGTCGAAACGGCTCGGCTGTTTTCCACTCGTCGACTGATTCGGGCCGAGCCGTCAGGTCGTATAGGAGGAACTCGACCTCCATCAGGAATCGTGACTGATCCATGATGCGGGGACCGGGGGCGTAGATACAGGCCTTGACGCCCTCGTACACGGTATCGGCCGATTGTCGAAACAGCCCCGCGATGTCCTCGTCGAGGCCTGGCAGACGGGCCAGTGCGTCGAAGCGCTCGGTGAGCGCGACCAGTCCGTGCAGCAGCGGAGCCGCGTAGAGCGTGGCGTCGAGGAGTCGGCAACCTGCCTTCTTGTCAGTGTCGATCAGGCTGTCCACGATTGGACCAGCGATGTGATGGATCTCGCGGTAGAGATCGCTGATGAAGAGTCCCCTGCTCGTCTCGGCTTGCTGACCGCGTGTCTCTTTGCGCCTTTTCGATCTTCGTCCGAAGTTCACCGTGGGCACGGTACCGGCGGGAGCACCCGTTCCTCGGCATACGCCGACGGTGTCGGTGGGCGGTCGTAGCGGCCGGTCATGGGCTCCCGCACCAACGTCACCCCCGGTATCCAGATCGCGCAGCTAAACGGACGCGCCCGCGCACCTGGTCTCGGTCTTTGGGACACCGAACTCGGTCATTGGTAACAACGAGCGCCTGTACCCCTTCGGCGAGTTCCTCATGTGTTCCCCAAATTTGAACAGGCCCGGCAAAATCGGGCCTGTCATGCGGGAACGTCGGTGGGCGATACTGGGTTCGAACCAGTGACCTCTTGGTGAAAACGGCACAGCCGCGCTACCACCGCATCCTCAAAAAAAGAGAGACCGCACGCTCTGCGTGCGGTCTCTTCTCGGTGGGCGATACTGGGTTCGAACCAGTGACCTCTTCGGTGTGAACGAAGCGCGCTACCACTGCGCCAATCGCCCCTCGGTGCGGTCGCAGACTCTAGCCTACCGGCGCGGGTCGTTCACATTCGGGGCGCCGGATCCGGCGTCACGGGTGGGTGGGTCGCGCGTCTCCTCTGCGTGACCCAGCAGCCGATCTCGCGGACCCTGTCCCAGCCCGTCGCGCTCCAGTGCCTCGACGCGCGGGGCCGCAGCATCGACCTGCCGGCGGTCCTCAGCTACAACCCCGCCGACCCCTGGGCGGTCGAGGTGCGGTTCGGGCGGCCGGCCGAGACGGTCCGCTGGCTGATCGGCCGCGACCTGCTGCTCGCGGGGATGACGGACCCGGTGGGCGAGGGCGACGTCCAGCTCTCCCCGAGCATCGACGAGTACGGCCGGGCCTCGGTCGTCGTCGAGCTCAGCTCTCCCCACGGTCGGCTGGTCACCCAGCTGTCGACCCGCGACCTCGGGTCGTTCCTCGCGCGCACGCTCGCCGCAGTGCCCGAGGGCACCGAGAGCATCGACCTCGACCGGATGGTCGACGCGCTGACTCGGTCAGAGGCCTAGCAGCTCAGGTTCGCGCCGCCGCCACAGCGCGGCGGCCTCGGTGGTCACCGGTCCGGGGGCGACCAGCTCGCGGGCGTCCCACTTCGCGACCGCCTGCACGTCGCGCGTCGTCGACGCCAGGAACACCTCGCTCGCGCGCTCGACGACCTCGATCGGCTCGTCGACCTCGCGGCCGCCGTACCACTCGAGGATCAGCGCCCTCGTCACGCCGGCCAGGCAGCCGCTCGCGAGCGTCGGCGTCCGGAGCTCACCGTCCACGACGTAGAAGACGTTGGAGCCGGTCCCCTCGCACAGGTGACCGGCGAGGTTGGCGAAGATCGCCTCACTGGCGCCGCGCCGCTGCGCCTCCGCCAACGCGACCACGTTCTCGCCGTACGACGTGGTCTTCAGGCCGGCCAGGGCTCCTCGCTCGTTGCGCGGCCACGGGACCGTCGCCACCGCCGTGGTCGCGGGCCAGGGCTGCATCGCATCGGCGACCACCACGACGGTCGGCGCGGCGTCGCCCCGACCCGAGCCCATCGGCGCCGGTCCCCCGGTCACGGTGATCCGGATCCGACCCAGCGGGAGGTCCTCACCATCCAGCACGGAGGCGATCCCCCGGCGTACGAGCTCCTCGTCGACGCCGGGCAGACCGAGGCCCGCGGCCGACCGGTGCAGCCGGGCGAGGTGCAGGTCGAGCGCGAACGGCAGCCCGTTGACGACCTTGATCGCCTCGAACACCCCGTCCCCCACTGTCAGCCCGTGGTCGGTGACGGACACGGCCGGATCGCTCGCGTCGGGCAGGAGGTCACCGTTGATCCATGCACGCATGCATCAACCCTAGGTCGCCGGAACGCGCTGCGAACGGCGGGCAACGCGCCGGGGTGGACCCGATTTTGCGACCCCTGGGGCATCGGCTACTGTTCTCACGCAGCCCAACCGGGAGACCGGACGGGACGCAGGCGGACATAGCTCAGTTGGTAGAGCGCAACCTTGCCAAGGTTGAGGTCGCGAGTTCGAGTCTCGTTGTCCGCTCGGAGAGGTCTCTCTCTGGTTTGGCCTCATGGTGGGTTGGCCGAGAGGCGAGGCAACGGACTGCAAATCCGTGTACACGGGTTCAAATCCCGTACCCACCTCCATGCAGTCCTACAACTCAAGACCTGGGCGATTGGCGCAGCGGTAGCGCGCTTCCCTGACACGGAAGAGGTCACTGGTTCAAACCCAGTATCGCCCACCAGCAAGTTCGGCCCCTGACTGCATCAGCAGTCAGGGGCCGTTCTGCGTTCAGGTCCGGTGCCCGAGGCTGGCCCCTGTCCAGACCAGCGCTCGGGCTCACTTCTTCGGTGGTCGCTTGACCTTCTTCGTCGGCGCCGTTGTCACGACCAGGTTGGCGTACCCCGCCAACCTGACCGTCACCCGGACGGTGATCTTCTTGCCCTTCTGCTTGGTCTTCAGCTTCAGCGAGGTGCCGGTGGCGCCCTTGATCGGCTTGCCGCCGGCGAGCCACTGGTACGACGCCGTCGCGCCACCGGGCGAGAAGCTGCCCGACGTCAGCTTGAGCTTCTTGCCCACCAGCGGCTTGCCCTTGACGGCGGGCTTCGTGCCGACCGCGAGCACCCCGGGGCCCACCGGAGCGGTCGCGGCGGAGGTGGCCGCGGCCGAGGTGTGACTCGCCGCCGAGCCGGTCACCCGCACGGACACCCTCCTCCCGACGTCCGCCACCGTGGGCGTGTACGTCGGGGTGGTGGCTCCCGTGACGGGCGCACCGTCGAGGAGCCACTGGTAGGCGAAGGTGGTGCTGCTCGGCGTCCAGGCGCCCGGGACCGCGGTCAGCACGGACCCGACCCGGGCGGCGCCGGTGACCGACGGCGGGGACGTGGGCACGACCGAGTCCGGCCCCGCCACCGAGATCGAGACGGCGGCCGCGGTCACCGATCCTGCGATGTTGGTGGCGCGCACGTCGACCGCGAAGGTCCCGGCAGCCGTCGGGGTCCCGGACAGCCTGCCGTTGGCGCCGAGGCTCAAGCCTGGGGGCAGCCCACCGCCCGCGACCTCGAACGTCGGCGCCGGATCACCGGACGCCCCGAAGGTGTAGGTGTACGCCGTGCCGACCTTGCCGGGGAGCGGCGCGGCCGCCGTGAAGGTCGGCTTCCGATGCACCTGGACCGTCACCGGGCTGCTCGTGGTCGAGCCGGCCTTGCTCGACGCGGCGAGGGTGAAGGTGTACGAGCCGGTCGTGGTCGGAGTCCCCGTCACCGTGCCGTCCTCCGCGAGCGTGAGACCGGGCGGGAGCTGGCCGGACGCCAGCGTCATCGACGGGACTGGGGTGCCGGTCGCGGTGACGGTGCCGGCGTACGCCTCCCCCACGATGCCGTCGGCGAGGGCGAGGCCCTCGAACTCCGGGGCGACCAGATCCTCGCCCTCCTGGTAGGCCACCAGGTGGTCTGCCGGGTCGCCGGGCTTGGCCTCGGCCGCGAGACTGACCTTCTCGTAGCTCGAACCGCCCGCGCCGTCATCGGCGAGATCGACGCTCACCTTGCCGGCGGGGAGGCCGAGGAACGTGTAGCGGCCCTGCTCGTCGGTGAGGCCGTAGCTCAGCAGCTCACCGTTGCGGCGGACCGCGGCCGTGATCCCCGCCAGGGGACGACCGGCGTCGTCGGTTGCGCGCACCTGGACGCTCGGCGTCGGCAGCAGCCGCAGCCGCCACCCAGCGGCGCGCAGCTGCCCGACCGTGGTCGCCGCCATCAGCCCGGAGAGGTCTGCGCCGGTGACGACCAGGTCGTCGGTCAGCCTCGTCGGGAGCACCGCTCGGCCCTGGGCGTCCGCGGCGACCGCCGCGACCACCTCGTCACCGTCGCTCACGGTGATGCCGGCCCGTGGCAGCGCTGCGTCGTCCGGGTCGACGAGCGTCACGACGGTCTGATCGGCCTCCCGAAGGGTCAGGGTGCCGGCGTCCACGATCCCGTCGGTGACCTCGTAGACCGTGGCGCTCGCCTTGTCGGACCCGCCGAGCCACCCGGCCGCCGCCGTCGGCGACGTCGGGTTGACGTAGAGCCGGTAGCTGCCCGCTGGCAACGCGTCGAAGGTGAATCGTCCGTCGGCGTCGGTGATCGCGCTCTCCTGGGTCTGCTCCGAGGCCGCCACCACCTCGGCGCGGGCCGGGGCTCCGCCGTACACGAGGGTGCCCGTCACCCCGACCCCGTCTCCGGTCGCGCGGGCCGTGGCCGCATCCCTCCGGGCCGTACGGCGCGCACCCGTGCTGCGCACCGGCGTGCGCAGGGTGCCGTGGGTGTGGCTCAGGTACTCCTTGATGACCCCCGTCACGGGATAGCCCGACTGCTCGATCGGCTCGTCGTGCCGGGTCAGGATGGCGCCGTGGCCGTCCTGGCCGCTCCCGAGCAGGTCGACGGTGAAGGCCAAGGTGTCGTCGGCCGCGTAGTTCAGCGTGGCGGCCTCGAACAAGCACTTGTCCAGGGTGTTCGTCAGCGTCGCGACCTTGATGCCGGCAGCCTGCGCGTCCCGGATGATGTCGCTCGCCCAGTTCGGGCCGTGCGCGTAGTTCACCAGGCCCGCCAGCGTGAGCACCACGTTCGGCACCTCGGGCGCGTCCTGGATGCTGTCGAACAGATCAGCGGTGATGCCCTGAGACGCACACGTGCCAGCACGCAGCTGGAGGAGCACGAACTCGGGCTGGAGCGCACCGTCCATGGACACCGCTGCGGAGATCAGGTCCTCGCGGCCGCTCTGGCCCTCGAGGCTGAACTCGCCGCGGTAGTCCTTCGCCGCCTTGAGCAGGCCGAGGGTCTCGTAGCCGCCGAGCGAGTGCCCCAACACGGTGAACTCGAGCCGCTCCCCGAACTTCTCGCGCCAGCACTTGTCGTACTCGGCCAGGGCCGCGAAGTACTCGGCCGCGGTGTCGTTCGCCTTCCGCAGCACCTGCCCGGTGAGCTCGGTGTAGGTCCGGAGCGTCTCGTAGTCGTGAGGGATGAACCTCGGCTCGATGTGCTCGCCGCAGATGACGTCGGCGCCCTCGTAGGAGAACTCGAGCAGGGTCCGAGCCTGGTCGGTCCGCTTGGCCTTGGCGTCGAGGCCCTGGGACTTCAGGTAGCTCACCAGGTTGCCGGGGTCATGACGGTTCGGCTTCCCGTCGTCACAGCCGTTGGTGGCGGCCTGCTCGAGCCATGCATCACCACGTTTGCGGCCGTCCTGGCAGTCCTCGGGGATCTTCGAGACCGTGTCCTGGTCGTGGTCGAGCGAGGAGTTGAGCCCCATCGCGACGACGGCAGCCTTGCGGACCCCGCAGTCGCGGTCGACCGTGGTGCCCACCGTGTGGGCCTTGTCGCCGGCCAGATTGGTCGCCGACCAGCGCACCTCCCGACTCGCCAGCTCGCTCAGGCCGACATCGATCGCCCCGGTCTCGTACGACGTCTTGCCCCCGGCCGAGAACGGGCCGTGCTCCTGGCCGTCGACGCTGTAGGACACCGAGTCCAGACCGAACGCGTCCTCGAAGGTCAGCTCGACCGTCGCGTTCGGGTCTCCGATAGCTGCATCTCCCCCGCTCAGCGGGGTGTAGCAGGCGTGCGACGTCTGGCTCGCAGTGTCGTACGTCGCGCTGACGTCCACCCGGTTGTCGGCCGTGGCCGGCCGCGTCACGGCGTGCACCAGGGTGGGTCCACTCGCCGTGACCGAGCTCACCGCGAGGTGGGCGTCGGGGTCGACGCCGTCGAGGAAGTAACGCCGCTGGCCGGTGGCCGTCGGCGCCACGGCGTGCACCGCCGACGCCGGCACCCGGATGAACTCCTCGCGCGGACCCGCGATCGTCCAGAACCGGTACGACGTCGCGCCGGTGACCGGCTCCATCGTCACCAACAGCTTGTCCTCGCCGCGGAGCACCCTGAGCGTGGGCACCTCCGCGATCGGGACTGCTCGCGGATGGGTCGTCACCGTGTCGGCGGCACCGTCCTCACCGGCCGCTCTCGCCACGAACGAGTCCTCGAGATCGACCACGCCAGGCTTGGCGGCCAGCACGACGAACTCCTGGGTGAGCGAGTCGCCCGGCTGGAGCTCGGCGGTACGGGCCGTCATCACCTGCTCGGGCTGGAAGACGAATCCGTCGCGCGCGTCGTCGCTGACACCGAGCGACAGGTTGTAGATCGGCACGTCGGCGACGTTCTCGAGCGACACCGTGACGTGGAACGGGTAGACGCCGGACTCGCCGTCCGAGCCGGCCATGGCTCCGGTCCTCCACTCGCCGAAGGCCTGCTCGTCCGCGTCCACGCTGACCGCGATCGCCGACTTGCCCCACACGTGGAGCGGCTCCTCGAGCGCGGCCTTGACCGAGACCGGGGTGCCGGTGGGCTGGAGGGTCCCGGCGTACGACGCGGCGAGGTCGTAGTCGCCCTCCTGGTCACCGCGCAGGTACCACTGCACCTGGGCGCTGCCGCCAGCCGGGATCGCCGCGACGGTCTTGGTGACCTGCTGCGGGCTGGCCATCGGCGCCAGGCTGAGCCCGGACGGCAGCTGGAGGGTGGCCGAGCCGTTGTCGATCACGAAGTCCGCACCCTGGGCGAGGTTCTGGACCACCATCGTGACCCGGAACATCTCCTTGAGCCACGACGCCTTCGCGGGCAGCACCAGCCAGGTCAGCTGCGGCTGGCCGCCGACCGAGGTCGGCCGCACGCAGATGCGGTAGTCCGAGCCGAGGTTGCCGCACGCCCGCTCTGGCCGATCCTGCCCGCAGTCAGCGTGGACCCCGTCGAAGCTGGGGCAGCCGACATACCCGGTGGAGCCGCTGCCCCACGAGGTGTAGCCACCGAACGTCGTGGAGACTCCGTCGAGGTCGAGCCGCACCTTGAACTCGACGACGTTCTGGTTGTCGGGGTCGTCCGGGTCGATGCCGGCGGCGACGATCTCCCCGTGGGTCATCGGCTTGGCCTCCAGGGTC
>Ga0164307_10001240_pt1 | contig 11493 bp, 12 predicted proteins | sample Whisoiple_243_MG_FD_110214 | JGI IMG/M metagenome (GOLD analysis project Ga0164307, IMG submission 110214) | Soil microbial communities amended with fresh organic matter from upstate New York, USA - Whitman soil sample_243_MG | ecosystem: Environmental > Terrestrial > Soil > Unclassified >...
GGGGAGAGGTCACGGTTCCGCCACGAGCGGCCTCCGAGGGCGTATGCCGCCCGGCCGGCTCGTCGCCGTCATCGCCGGCGCGATCGCACGCCGGCTCGACCGGGTGCTGGACGGCGACGACGAGGACGCGGTCAGCACGCCCTGGCCCGGGCGACCGGCAACTACCGGCGCGGCAACGAGCGCTGACGGTGGGGGGGCCGGCCATCCGGCCCGTGAGCCCCGGCCGGACGGCATACGTGCTCGGACAGCAGAAGGGCCCGGACAGCAGAAGGGCCCGGACAGCAGAAGGGCCCGGTCACGGAGACCGGGCCCTTCCCATCTGGAGCAGGCGGCACGAATTGCACGTACGTCTTCCTTCTGGAAGAAGGCTGTTCTGCTACTGAACTACGCCTGCGAGGCGTCGCCAACCGTAGCAACAGTCGGGCCGCGACGTCCAAACGGCGCGCTCGGGCGCGCCGGCGGACCACGCGCTCGGGTCCGGGGCCGACGCGCTCGAGGTCAGCCGAGGGTCACGAGCCGTCGCGCAGGCGGCGGGCGAAGGCCGACGACCGCGCCCGCAGCTCCTCGACACGTCGCTCGACGAGGGCGAGCGGGTCGAGGCCGCCCTCCATGCCGTTCGGCGGGCGTCGGACGTGCGTCGAGCAGCTGAAGTCGGCGTGCACGAGGGTGCCGAGGCTGTTGCCCTCGCGGCCGGATGCCCCGGCCCGCCGGGCCACGAAGAGGGCCACCTCGCTCGTCGCGAAGGCGTCCTCGCACCAGGCGCACATCGCGCTCGCCTTGCGCGTGCGCTCGGCGGTCCGGAGGAGGAAGCCGACGGGTTCGTCGTCGACCGGGACGACGGCGTAGGCCCGTTGCGGGTTGCTGCGGTCAACCCAGCCGAGGTAGTCGAGCGTCTCCCAGCGCGGGCCGAGGTCGAGGTCGGCGGGGAGGGTTGCCTGCTTGGCCTCACGCCGGGAGGCGTTGACGAAGGAGGCGCGAATCTCGTTGTCCGTCAATGGTTTCACGGTCTGTTCCTGTCAGTCGGGCAGGACCGGGGGTGCCCGGTCAGCCGGGGTGGGGGAGGTGGAGCGGGACCGTGACCGCTGAGCAGGCCATGACGGCCACCCACCTCTCCGCGGGCCTCCCCGCTGACGACTGACGTGCCCCGACGGAGCAGCGTCCATGGTGCGTCACGACGTCCACGGTGGTCCACTGGTTTACCGAGCACCGCAGCGCCGGACTGCGTATGCCGTGGGCTGCCGAGAGCGTCCTCCACGCCACGGTGCCGGATGGAATGTCTGCTTCCACCGCATTTGACTTGTCAACTATTGCCACAATCTGTTCGTCTAGGACCCTTTTCGTGACCTGTCTGTCACCGTCGATGGATGCTCATCGCCCGGGGTCTCCCCCGAGCGGCCCACCGCACGCCGAGTCCTGTCCACCGGTGGGGCAGCAACGCAATAACGGACAGGAGTGGGGGACCCACTTTCGGGCCGGCCAACCGGTCCTTGGGGTGAAGCCGCATCTGCGGCCGGGCATCTTCCGCCCGAACCCGACAGCTCACCTCACAGGCGTGGGAAGGAATCCACCATGCCCACTTCTACCCTTGCACGCCGAATTCCCTTGCAGTCCTTGGCTATCACGCCACTTCTCGCAGCCGCCCTCCTCGTCGGGACGGGTAGCGCGCCGACATCGTCGGTGACGCACCAGGCTGCCTCTCGAGCGGGAACCGCTCCGGTCACGATCAAGGCCAGACCGGTCGCCTACGTCTCGGCCGCCACGCGCGCTGCGCGCGGCAGGACCGCCGTCAGGGTCGCTGCCGCACAGCAGGGCGATCCCTACCGCTACGGGGCTGCTGGCCCGTCGGCGTTCGACTGCTCCGGCCTCGTCTACTACACCTACCGCACCCGTCTCGGCGTCGGCGTCCCGCGCACCGCCAACGCCCAACGACTCGCCAGCGTCCGCATCAGCAAGGCGAACGTCCAGCAGGGCGACCTCATCTTCTTCATGTCCGGAGGCCGCGCGTACCACGTCGGCATCTACGCCGGCTACGGCAAGGTCTGGCACGCACCCAGACCCGGCCAGCGCGTCCAGCTCTCGAGGATCTGGACGACGAGCTGGGTCGCAGGCCGCATGCCCTGACCCGGATCGGTCCCGGGGGTCCGTGTCGACCCTCGGGGCCGTGTCACCGGACGGTGCCCACCTCTCGGTGGTTCGACTCGTCGTGCGCGGAGCGAGCGACGGGAATCGAACCCGCGTATCCAGCTTGGGAAGCTGGCGCTCTACCATTGAGCTACGCTCGCACGGGCCGCCCGGAGGTGCCCCGCGAAGGGTCCGCAAGGCGGCACGCGGCGTCAGTGTAGCCGACACCGCGCCAGTGTCAGGAACGCGACCCCAGGGGCCGAAACCGTCATGGATCTCGCCAAGCAGACCGCCTTCGTCGACCACGTCCGCGAGCGCGGCGGTGCGAGTGCCCAGGTGGCCGTCACCCTCGAGCAGTTCTTCGAGGGCAACGACTGCGAGTGGTGCATCGCGCCGAACCGTCCCGAGGACGTGCCGCTCGACACCGTGCGCCGGGTGCTCTTCGAGCTGCGCGAGCACCCGGAGGTGCACGACGTGCGGGTGGAGCTCGACGTCCTCGAGTTCCAGGACTTCCCCGACGACGAATGGCCCTACGCGAGTGGGGTGGCCGTCATCACGACCCTGCTCCCCGAGGAGGTCGACGCGATGACGATCGATGCAGACACCGAGTCGAGCGGCGGCCCCGCCGCGAGCGCGCAGTGGCTCGTCGACGGGCCGGTCGTGCCCGAGGGCCACCACTACGTCGGCGTGTGGTGGGACTGATGGCTGCCGACGGCGGCCGGATCGTCACGGGAGAACTCGAGCAGGTCACCGGCGCCGTCTGCTACCACGGCGAGGGGCCCGTGTGGTCGCCGACGTGGGGTGGGCTGCGCTGGGTCGACCTTCTCGCCGGTGACGTCCTGACCCTGCGCGCCGATGGCTCCGTCGACCGCCTGCACGTCGGCGACGTCGCCGCCTTCGTGCGGCCACGCAGGTCCGGCGGCTGGGTGGTCGCGACCGAGCGCGGTCTGGCGCTCGCGGACGAGCCGGACGGCACACCCACCCCGTGGTTCGACCTCTGGGACGACCCGACGGTCCGGATGAACGAGGGCGGCGTCGACGGCGAGGGCCGCCTGTGGGCGGGGACGATGGGCTACGACCGCGTGCCCGGCAGCGCGCGGCTCCTCCGAGTCGACGGCAACGGCGACGTCACGACCCTGCTGCCCGACGTGACGATCTCCAACGGCATCGACCTCTCGCCCGACGGCCGGCTCGCCTACTACGACGACACCCCGACCGGCCGCACCGACGTCTTCACGGTCGTCGACGGCGAGCTCACCGACCGGCGCCCCTTCGTCACCCACGACGTCGGCCACCCTGACGGGCTCACCGTCGACAGCGTCGGCAACGTCTGGGTCGCTCTCAACGGCGCGGGCCGCGTCCGCTGCCACTCACCGGGGGGCGACGTGCTCGCCGAGGTCGCCGTCCCCGTGCGCCTCACGACGGCGTGCACGTTCGGCGGCGACGACCTGCGCGACCTCTACGTCACGACGTCGCGCGAGAACCTCGACGACCCCGAGCCCCAGGCCGGAGCCGTCTTCCGCGTGCGCGTCGCCGTGCCGGGGCAGCCGGTGCGCGCCTTCGCCGGCTGAGCGCAGCCCCCAGACCACGAGGGCGTATGCCGTGTGCCCGGGTCGCGCAGCGGGGCCCGGGCACGCTCGGCACGCATCACCTCACGGCGGTGGTCCCGGGCGGGTCATCCCGCCGTCGGAGGACGGGCCAAGGAGCACGACCGGGCGACGCGGTCGCAGCCGGCCGGACGGCATACCACCGGGGTCGACGGCGGCGCCGTCTTCGTCCTTGCCGCCCACGCCGAGGAGGCTGCGCGTCAGCGCCTGCGCGTCCGACAGGAGCTCGTCGAGGGCCTGGCCGAGGTGGTCGTCGGCCGGCGGCTCGTCGGCGACCGCCGCCGCGAGGACCGCGCGCCGCACGAGCTCCTTGACGAAGGACGCCGTCGTGCCCTCGGCCCGGGCGGCCGCGGCCGAGATCGCCTCGGGGCCGAAGAGGTGCCCGCCGTAGAGGCGGAGCAGCTCGCGACGGCCCTCGGCGTCCGGCAGCGGGATCTCGGCGGCCAGGTCGACACGGCCGGGCCGCTGCGACAGGGCGACCTCCAGGTCCTCGACGCGGTTCGTCGTCAGCACGAAGGCGACGTCGGAGTCGGAGTCGAGGCCGTCGAGGGCGTCGAGCACCTCGAAGAGCAGGGGAGAGGCCCCCATCGGGGCGAACGACCGGTCCTCGGCGACGAGATCGCAGTCCTCGAGGACGACGATCGCCGGCTGGTGCGCCCGCGCGACCTTGGCGGCGTCGTGGATGAAGCGCAACGAGCCGCCGCTCAGCAGCACGGCCGTCGTGCCCGGCGTCGCCGAGAGCAGGTAGCGGACCGTGTGCGTCTTGCCGGTGCCGGGCGGCCCGTAGAGCAGGACTCCGCGCTTGAGGTGCTGCCCGTGGGCCACGAGCCGCTCCCGGTGCTCGCCCATGCCGATGACGTGGTGCGCCACCCGGTCGAGCACCCCCTCGGGCAGCACGACGGCGGCCGCGTCGATGGTCGGTCGCTCGATGAAGGTCACGCCGGCCATGCCGGGCCCGTAGGGGTCCGAGCCGAACGTCACGACCTGGCCGCGGATGACGCTGCGCTCGTCCATGAGCTCCTGGATGCGCGCCATGAGGGCGTCGGACACGTCGCGGTCGCGGGCGACGACCTCGATGCTCCCGGACTCGCGCCCGAACTGTCGGTTCATGCCCTGCTGACGGACCGCGACGGCGTGTCCGTCGAAGTGGAAGAGGCGGATGCCGGACGTCACGACCTGTCGCTGGTCGTCCTTGCCGGGGCCGGTCGGCATCCGGTCGTAGTCGACCTGGCCGACCGACATGACCTGGCCGTGGAAGCGCTGCACGAGGTCGCCGAGCGACATGTGGTGACGCGCGTCGCCGGCGATGCCGATGACGGCGGCGGCGGAGTCGGCGCCAGCGACCTCGGACAGGGCGATGTCCGCGTCGACGAGGCGGTGCGGCAGCACGGTCGCCGAGACGACGGCCAGCAGGTGCGGCTCGACCCCGAGGTGCTCGCGCAGGGCGTCCGACAGCCGCTGTCCGGCCTCGTCGGACGGTAGCGACTCGAGGATCCGCCGAAGGACGGAGTGGAAGTCGGCGAGCAGGGCGTCGTCGGCGCGGCCGGAGCCCGGGCCGGAGGGGTCGGAGGGGTCCATGACGTGACGATAGGTCGCCGACGGCGTCCGTGGGGCGTCCGCGAGGGAAGAGAGTCGGGCAGGAGTGCCGGGGCGAATCCGGCCCGGCGTTATAGCCTCGTCCCGTGCTGCTCTCCGACAAGGACATCCGGGCCGAGATCGCCGCCGAGCGGGTCGTGCTCGACCCGTGGGACCCCTCGATGGTCCAACCGTCGAGCGTCGACGTCCGGCTGGACAAGTTCTTCCGGCTCTTCGACAACCACAAGTACCCCTACATCGACCCGGCCGCCGAGCAGCCGGAGCTGACGCGGCTCGTCGAGGTCGGTCCCGACGAGGACAGCTTCGTGCTGCACCCGGGCGAGTTCGTCCTCGGCTCGACGCTCGAGACCGTGACCCTCCCGGACGACCTCGCTGCGCGCGTCGAGGGCAAGAGCTCGCTCGGACGGCTCGGCCTGCTGACCCATGCGACCGCCGGCTTCGTCGACCCCGGCTTCTCCGGCCACGTCACGCTCGAGCTGTCCAACGTCGCGACCCTGCCGATCATGCTCTACCCCGGCATGAAGATCGGCCAGCTCTGCTTCATCCGCCTCAGCTCGCCGGCCGAGAACCCTTACGGCTCAGCGGCCTACGGCTCCCACTACCAGGGGCAGCGCGGTCCCACGGCGAGCCGCTCGTTCGCGAGCTTCCACCGCACCCAGGTGTGAGCGCCGACCTCGACACCACCGCGGCCGACGGCGACAGCATGCCGTTGGCCTCCCTGGTCTGGGACGCCCGGCCCGCGGACGCCGCCGTCGTCGCCCTCGTCATGCACGGCGGTGCCGTCGACGGGCACGAGCCCAACCGGCCCTGGTCGCACAACGTCGCGCGCCTCGTGCCGTTCGCCCGGTCCCTCAAGAGGGTGCCCGGTCCGATCGCCGTTGCCCGGCTCCGCTTCCGCGTCCGTGGCTGGAACGGCGACGCGATGCCCGTCGAGGACGCCCGGTGGGCGCTGGCACAGGTGCGGGCGGCATACCCCGGTGTCCCGATCGCCCTCGTCGGTCACTCGATGGGCGGACGGGTCGCGATGTTCGTCGGCGACGAGCCCGACGTCCGCCTCGTCGTCGGCCTCGCTCCGTGGGTCGAGCCGGGCGACCCGCACCCGGGCGCGGGCCGGCGCACCGTCCTCATCCACGGCGACCGTGACGTCATCTGCTCGCTCGCCCGCACCCGCCGCGCGGTGGAGCAGATGCAGGCCGAGGGGCTCGACGCCTCCCTCGTCCGCGTCGCCCGCGCCGACCACGCGATGCTCGTGCGGGCCCGGCTCTGGACGGCCCTCGTCACCGAGGTCGTCGAGGCCTCCTTCGCGCACGAGCTCGGTGGCACGGGTGAGCCGCGATCCGGCCCGATCGGGGCCGTCGTCGCCCGGGTCGTGCACTCCGGGGGCGTCACGGTCGACATCTGACCCTCGACGAGGACCGCGGCGCGGTCGGCGCAGGCGGGTACGTTGAGGGACATGATCCGCTTCGAGGGCGTGACCAAGCGATACGCCGAGGCGTCCGGCACCGCGCGCGGGGACGGGTCGGTCGCTGTCGACGACCTGACCCTCGAGGCCCCGACGGGCAAGATCACCGTCCTCGTCGGTCCCTCGGGCTGCGGCAAGACGACGACGCTGCGCATGGTCAACCGGATGATCACCCCGACGTCCGGCACCATCTCGATCGACGGCCGCGACACCGCCTCGCTCGACGTCGCCGAGCTGCGCCGCGGCATCGGCTACGTCATCCAGCACGCCGGTCTCTTCCCGCACCGCACGGTCCTCGACAACGTCACGACCGTCCCGCGGCTGCTCGGCACCGACAAGCGCACCGCGCGGACGCTGGCCATGGAGCTCATCGAGCGGGTTGGCCTCGACCCGGCGATGGCCAAGCGCTATCCCGCGCAGCTCTCCGGCGGCCAGCAGCAGCGCGTCGGTGTGGCCCGCGCGCTCGCAGCCGACCCTCCCGTCATGCTCATGGACGAGCCCTTCTCGGCCGTCGATCCCGTCGTGCGCGAGCAGCTCCAGAACGAGTTCCTGCGGCTCCAGTCCGACCTCGGCAAGACCATCCTCTTCGTGACCCACGACATCGACGAGGCCGTCAAGCTCGGCGACCAGGTGGCGGTCCTGCGCGTGGGCGGCGTTCTCGCCCAGCTCGACTCGCCGGCCAAGCTCCTCGCCGACCCCGTCGACGACTTCGTCGCCGGCTTCGTCGGCCGCGACCGCGGCTACCGCGCGCTCTCCTTTGCGGCGGCCCCCGAGCTCTCGCTCGCCGACGAGCCCACCGTGTCCCTCGGTGCCAGTGCCGACGACGTCCGAGCCGTCGGAACGCCGTGGGTGCTGTGCGTCGGTGCCGCGGGCGAGCCCTTGGGCTGGGTCCGGGCGGCTGCCGTCGAGTCCGAGGTGACGCGCACGGTCCTGCACCGCGGTGGCACCGTGGCCTCGACCACCGGATCGCTGCGGGCCCTGCTCGACGCGGCCCTGTCGTCCCCGAGCGGGCGCGGCGTCGTGGCCGACGACGACGGACGCCTTGTCGGCACCATCCGCGCCGCCGAGGTGATCCCCGCGATCGAGGCCCGGCGCGACGCCGTCGCCTCCCAGGCCCCGGCCGAGGAGGCGACCGCCCGGTGACCTGGGCCCTCGACCACATCGGCGACATCATGTCCCGCGCCGGCCAGCACGCCTGGCTCGCGGGGCTGCCGCTCGTGCTCGGTCTCGTCATCGCCCTGCCGCTGGGCTGGCTCGCGGCGCGCCGGCCGCGGCTGCGGGCCGTGCTGCTCACGACGACCGGTCTGCTCTACACGATCCCGTCGCTCGCGCTCTTCATCCTGCTGCCGCCGCTGCTCGGCACGAAGATCCTCGATCCCGTCAACGTCATCGTCGCGATGACCGTCTACACCGTGGCGCTGCTGACCCGCACCGTCGCCGACGGGCTCTCCTCCGTCGACGGGTCGACGCAGCAGGCGGCCATCGCGATGGGCTACGGCTCGTTCGCCCGGTTCCGCGCCGTCGACCTCCCGCTCGCGGTGCCCGTCATCGCAGCTGGTCTGCGCGTCGCTGCCGTGAGCAACGTCAGCATCGTCAGTGTCGCCTCGCTCATCGGCATCTCGCAGCTCGGCTACTTCCTCACCGACGGCTACGCCCGCTCCTTCCCGACCGAGGTGTGGGTCGGCATCGTCGCGTGCTTGCTCCTCGCGCTCGTCTTCGACCTCGTCATCCAGGTCGTGTCCCGCGTGCTCACGCCGTGGACCAGGGCGGTGGCCGCATGAGCCTCGCGACGATCTGGGCCTGGTTCACCGACCCGGCCAACTGGCAGGGCACCGACGGCGTGCCCAACCGCGTGCTCGAGCACCTGCTCTACACCGGGCTGACCCTGCTCATCGCTCTCGTCGTCGCCGTGCCGCTCGGCGCCTGGGTGGGCCACTCCGGACGCCTGCGCTGGCTCGTCACGGGCGCCAACGCCGCCCGGGCCATCCCGACCCTGGGGCTGCTCTTCGCCGTGTCGATGTTCGTCGGGCCGCTCATCCAGAGCGATCTCGCCTTCGTCATCCCGAGCATCACCGTCCTCGTGCTGCTCGCGATCCCACCTCTGCTGTCGGGCACCTACGCCGGCATCGACAGCGTCGAGCCCGCCGCGCGCGACGCGGCCCGGGGGATGGGCATGACCGGCTGGCAGGTGCTGACCAAGGTGGAGGCCCCCATCGCGCTCCCGCTCTTCCTCAGCGGCCTGCGCAGCGCGACCCTCCAGGTCATCGCCACCGCCACCATCGCGGCCTCCGTCAGCCTCGGGGGTCTCGGGCGCTACCTCATCGACGGGCTCGCCTCGCGCGACTACGTCCAGATGGTCTGCGGGTCGATCCTCGTCGCCGTCCTCGCGCTCGTCGCCGACGGCCTCCTGGCGCTGCTCGAGAAGAGGGCCGTCTCACCGGGAATCTCCGGACGGGCCACGCGTGTTGCCCGTTCACGCGCACGAAACTCCGATCCCCACTCCGAACCAGACCCCGACGGTGCAGACCGCTCGGATCCCGACCCGCGGCAGCCCGCAGTCGTCGGCTCCGGCAGCACCGGCCCCGTGGAGGCGACCGCCGCCACGGGCACCCCATCCGAAAGGGACCGACCATGACACGCACGCGCTTCCTCGCCGCGGGCCTGCTCCTCGCCGCCGTCGTGCCGCTCGCCGCCTGCGGTGGCGGCGGTGACCCGCTCGCCCCTGCCTCGAGCCCCGCTGCCGGCGGGACCGGTGGATCGACCGGCGCCGCCGGCTCGGTCAAGGTCGGCTCCGCCGACTTCCCCGAGAGTGCCCTGCTGGGCGAGATCTACGCCCAGGCGCTCGAGGCCAAGGGCATGACGGCCACCCGCCAGTTCAACATCGGCAGCCGTGAGACCTACCTCAAGGCGATCTCCGGCGGTGAGGTCGACGTCCTCGCCGAATACACCGGCTCGCTGCTCAACTTCTACGACAAGAACGCCAAGGTCACCCAGCCCGACGAGGTCTACTCCGCTCTCCAGAAGGTCGTGCCGCAGGGGCTCACGGTGCTCGACAAGTCCGCCGCCGAGGACAAGAACTCCCTCGCCGTCACCAAGGACACCGCGAGCCAGTGGTCGCTCAAGGCGATCCCCGACCTCGCCGCGCACCAGGCCGACCTCACCATCGGCGCCCCGCCGGAGTTCAAGACCCGCCAGCAGGGCCTCGTCGGCCTCAAGTCGGTCTACAACATCACGCCCAAGGAGTTCCGCCCGCTGCAGAGCCAGGCGACGGTCGAGGCCCTGAAGAACGGTCAGGTCAAGGCGGCCAACATCTTCAGCACCGACCCGTCGATCTCGGCCAACGGCTTCGTCGTGCTCGACGACCCGCAGAGCCTCTTCGGCTCCGACAACGTCGTGCCGCTCGTGCGGACTGACAAGGCAGACTCGCTCAAGGCGGTCCTCAACGCCGTCTCGGCCAAGCTCGACACGACGTCGCTCGCCGACATGGTCAAGCAGGTCGTCGTCGACAAGAAGGACGCGAGCGAGGTCGCCAAGACGTGGCTCGCCAGCGCCGGTCTCGCCTGATCCGGGGCACCTGTTGAGCGGCCGACGGCATACGCCGTCCGTCCGCAGGACACGCCTGAGGCCCCTGCGTCGGATGCGGGGGCCTCAGGCGTGCCCGACAGGACCCGGCCGGGCTGACTCGGCCGTACCGGGAATGTACCACCGCCGAGAATGGTTCTCATTACAGTCGCGAGTACTCGTGACCACGAGACCGAAGGAGCCCCCATGGCCAAGCGCACCGACCTGCGCCCCGTCGTCACCCTGCGTTCGACCGCCGGCACCGGCTACAGCTACGTGACGCGCAAGAACCGTCGCAGCAACCCCGACCGCATGGTGCTGCGCAAGTTCGACCCCGTCGCGCGCGAGCACGTCGACTTCCGCGAGACCCGCTGACTGCAGGCGCCTGCCGCGACCTGCGGGCGACGCGCAGTGGCCACGTCCGACCTCGGACGTGGCCACTCGCGTATGCCGACGCGATCAGCGGGTGAGGCTGCCTGCCTGCCTGGCGGGCTCGGGGGCGACGGGCGTCGACTCGGGGGTGGCCCAGCTGACGCGGACCGGCTCGGGGGCGAGCGGCGCGAACGTGGCCACGACGTCGATGCCGTCGCGGAGGAGCTTCACGAGACGCTCCTCCGGGTCGTCCACGCAGGCGCGGGCGATGCCGTCGACGGCGAGTGCGACGACCTTGGCGGCGTTGGCCGGCCGGACGGCTGCGGTGTTGAATCCCATGCGGGCCAAGTGGATCCGCGCCCAACGCTCGGCCGCCGGTGCGGTGGTGAGCGCGGCGCGAGAGGCCCTGGACAGCTGTCCGTGAGCGCGCCCGTCCTGCTCGGCGAGGATGCCCTCGGCGTTGAGGATGGCGAGGGCCATGACGTTCTGGCGCTCCTCGGCGGCGACGGGCAGCGCCGCCCGAGCCGTGGTCAGCACGAGCGCCGTCGTGACCCGTGGGTCGTCCGGGTTGAGGCCGACCACCTCGGGGATCATCATCACGAGGCGCTGCCGATGCGTCTCGTCCAGCATGTCGTTGACGCAGCGTGCGAGGGTCGCGAGCACCGGGTGCGTGCACTCCGGGTGGTCGCTCCACCGCTCGCCGGCCAGGAATGAGGCCATCTCCATGAAGCACGCGCCCTTGCGCGAGCTGCGGTGGCGGCCGCGCGACAGCAC
>Ga0164307_10001242_pt1 | contig 11489 bp, 8 predicted proteins | sample Whisoiple_243_MG_FD_110214 | JGI IMG/M metagenome (GOLD analysis project Ga0164307, IMG submission 110214) | Soil microbial communities amended with fresh organic matter from upstate New York, USA - Whitman soil sample_243_MG | ecosystem: Environmental > Terrestrial > Soil > Unclassified >...
ACGACGACAGGGTTCTCCGGGGGTCGGTCATGAGCGGGCGTACCCGACTGGCGCTGTGCGCCTACGCGGCCACGATGATGGCCGCGGGAGCACTGCTGCCCCTGGTCGAGACCTCGGCCTGGGTGCTGCAGGCCGCGTTCCTGCTGGCCCTCCAGACCGGGGTGGGCGCGCTCGCCCGCCGGATGCGGACGGCTCGGGTCCTCACGGTCGCCCTCCAGGTGCTGGGCACGCTGCTGGCGCTGACCGTGGTCTTCGCGCGGGAGCACGCCTGGTTCGGCGTGCTGCCCGGCCCCCAGGCGGGCCGGTACCTCGCGGAGCTGCTGACGACAGGGGCCGACGACGTCGGCAGGTACGCCATTCCCGCGCCGGCGACGGAGGGCATCCGGCTGATGCTGATCGGCGGGGTGCTGCTGATCGGGCTCGCCGTGGACGTCCTCGCGGTGACCTTCCGCGCCGCCGCTCCGGCCGGTCTTCCGCTGCTCGCGCTCTACTCGGTCGCCGCGGGGCTCTCGGACGGCGGGGCGGGATGGCTCTGGTTCCTGCTCGCGGCGTGCGGCTATCTGGTCCTCCTGCTGGCCGAGGGCCGGGACCGGCTGTCCCGGTGGGGGCGCGTCTTCGGCGGGGTCTCCCGTACGTCGGGCGGTCTGGCGGCCGGCCTGGAGGGGTCCGGGCGGGTGTCGGCGTCGGTGCGTACGGGACGGCGCATCGGAGCCGTGGCGCTGGGCATCTCGCTCGCCGTTCCGGCGGCTCTGCCCGCTCTGGACGGCGGGCTGCTGGGCGGCACGGGCGGCGGGTCGGGCAAGGGGAGCGGCGGAGGCACGATCTCCGCGGTGAACCCGCTGGTCTCGCTGCAGAACAACCTGAACCAGCCGGAGAACCGGGAGGTGATGACGTACCGCACCGACTCCGGGAACCCGCAGGACTTCTATCTGCGCATCCTGGCCCTGGACCAGTTCGACGGCAGCGAGTGGCGTCCGTCGACCCGCAGGCTGCAGGACGTGCCCGACCGGCTGCCGCAGCCGGCCGGGCTGGGGGCGGACGTCTCCGTCACCGAGATCAGGACGAACATCTCGGCGTCCCGCTCCTACCAGCAGACCTATCTGCCGCTCCCCTACCCGGCGAGCGAGGTGGACATCCAGGGCCGCTGGCGCTACGAGCCCGAGGGACGCACCCTCGTCGGCGACGACGGCCAGACGACGCGCGGCGTCCGGTACGAGGTCAGCAGTCTGTCGGTGGAGCCGACGGCCGAGCAGCTCGCCGGGGCGAGGGCACCGCGTTCGGACCTGGCCCGTGAGTACACGCGGGTGCCCCGGTCGCTGCCCGATGTGGTCGGACGGACCGCGCGGCAGGTGACCGAGGGCGCGTCGGACGACTACGAGCGGGCCGTGAAGCTGCAGGACTGGTTCGCCTCGGAGGGCGGTTTCCGCTACGACACGACGGTGACGTCGGGCACCGGTACGGCGGCGATCGAGCGGTTCCTGAAGGACAAGGAGGGGTTCTGCGTCCACTTCTCCTTCACGATGGCGGCGATGGCCAGGACCCTGGGCATTCCCGCACGGGTCGCGGTGGGCTTCACCCCGGGCACGGTCCAGGCGGACGGTTCGGTGTCGGTCGGGCTACGCGACGCGCATGCCTGGCCCGAGCTGTACTTCGAGGGCGTGGGCTGGACCCGCTTCGAGCCGACGCCGTCCCGGGGCAGCACTCCGGCGTACACCCTGCCCGACACGCCCTCGCAGGACCCCAGCGATCCCGCGCTGCCCACGGACGGCGCCTCCGCGGCTCCCACGGCGGCTCCCTCCGCCACGGAGTCCTGCCCCGCGCAGATGCGCAGGCAGGGTGAGTGCGGCGCGTCCGCGGCTCCCGGCGCGGTGGGCTCCTCCGGTCCGGGGAACCCGGCGGGCAGGATCGCCCTGTGGGCGCTCGGCTCGCTGCTGGTCGTCGTACTCCCGCTGCTTCCCCTGCTCTGGCGGAGCCGGGTCCGCGCCCGGCGGCTCGGTTCCTCCGGCGGGCGGACCCCCGCGGACGCGGCGGCACGGGTGATGGCCGGCTGGCGGGAGATCACCGACACGGCCTGGGACCACGGCATCCCGCCGGACGAGTCGCAGACCCCGCGTAAGGCCGCGGCCCGTGTCGTGCGGCTGGGCGGCCTGCAGGGCACGGCTGCCGCCGCGATCCACCGGGTGGCGGGAGCGGTGGAGCGGGTGCTCTACGCACCCGAGCCGGGACCGGCGTCCGCGGCGGCCGAGGACGTGCACGCCGTGCGGGCCGGGTTGCGGGCATCGGCCGGCCGCTGGGGCAGGCTGCGGGCGACTCTCGCACCACGTTCGTCCGTTCGGGTGATCTGGGCGCTCTCGGAACGGCGGGCGGAACTCGGCCGCCGGTGGTCGGCCCGTGTGGGGCGCGAACGCTGGGCGGCCCGGCTCCGCCGCCCCTCGCGTCAGCAGGGCTGACCAACCGGGGTGCTCGTTCCGCCCGGGGGGTGTCCTCTGACCCGAGGAAACCCCCCGGGCCGCCCCGGGAACGCACGCGGGGGTCATGGACACGCGTGAGGGGCGGTCGCTGTGAAGCGACCGCCCCTCAGGTGAGGTCCGGCATCGCGTCCCGGTGTGTGTCCGGTCCGCACCCGTGCCCCAGGGCCGGTGCGGTCACCGGCCGCCGGGACGCGGAAAGCTCACTGGCCCTGTTCGTCGCGGCGGCGCTGCCACCGCTGTTCGATCCGGTTCATCATCGACCGGCGCTGCCTGGGGTGTCGGCTTTCGCCCCCGCCCCCGCTCGCACTCCCCGCCGGTTGCTGCTCACCGGGCTTCGGCGCCTTGCGCCATCCGGTGACCGCCAGCACGGCGCAGCCCAGCATGACGAGGAAGCCCGCCACACTGACCCAGGTCTGCTGGAAAACCATTCCGGCCATGAGGAGCGCGATACCCACCAGAAAACCGGCCACCGCCTGGTAGACCCGTCGCCGGGTGTACCTGCGCAGCCCGCTTCCCTCAAGCGCTGTAGCGAACTTGGGATCTTCGGCGTACAGCGCTCGCTCCATCTGCTCGAGCATGCGCTGCTCGTGCTCCGAGAGCGGCACGGAGTCCTCCTCGTCGTCGGCCGCGGGGGCGACCGGTATGCGGCCCTTCCAGGATAGGCAGGGATTCGCCCCCGTGAAACCCGCCCTCTAGCCATAGCCAGTCCGGACCGCCATGTCGGCTCGGCTGCTGAGGCGTAGATTCCCCGACCTCCGATCCGTCATGCCGGATGGTGTCACCCGATCATACGGGGCTCGCGGCCCGATCGGGTGTTCCGGGCGGTACTCCGTCTGCAGCTGCGTTGCTGATCAGCCGGGCTCCCGTCGCTTTCCGGCCTCTGGTCCGACGGTGTCACCGTCCGGTCAGGCGCGCTTCTCTCCCAGAACGTGCAGCTGGGTCGCCACGGAGTGGAAGGCCGGCAGTTCCGCGACGGCCGCCTCGAGCCTGAGGAGCTCCTCCATCGCACCCGGCTCGGTGTCCACGAGAACGCCCGGCACCAGGTCGGCGAAGACCCGTACGCCGTGGACCGCGCCGACCTCGACGCCCGCCGCGTCGACGAGTCCGGTGAGCTGGTCGGCGGTGAACCTGCGGGGCACGGGGTCCCCGGCGCCCCAGCGCCCGTCGGGGTCCGTCAGGGCTTGCCGGGCCTCGGCGAAGTGTCCCGCGAGCGCCCTGGCCAGGACGGCTCCGCCGAGGCCTGCGCCGAGGAGGCTGAGCGCCCCGGACGGGCGGAGCGCGTCGACCGCGTTGCGCACGCCTTCGGCGGGGTCGTCCACGTACTCCAGGACGCCGTGGCACAGGACCGCGTCGTATCCGGCGCGGTCCACCACCTCGAACAGGCCGAGGATGTCGCCCTGGACACCGCGGACCCGGTCGGCCACGCCGGCCTCGTCCGCACGGCGCTCCAGCGCGAACAGGGCGTTCGGGCTGGGGTCGACGACGGTGACGCGGTGGCCGAGCCGGGCGACGGGCACGGCGAAGTTGCCGGTGCCGCCGCCGGTGTCGAGCACGTCCAGCGCTTCCCTGCCGGTCGCCTTGACCCGGCGCTCGAGGGCGTCCTTGAGGACCTCCCAGACCACGGCGGTACGGAGGGAGGCGCGGGGGCGCAGCTGGTCCGACACGGCAGTTGACTCCTCGGCACGGTGCCGCCGCGGACGGCGGAGCGTGAACGGTGCAGGTGGTACGGGTGCTCTCCACCTTATTGCCTCGCGCCGCCCGCGCGGTCACTCCGCCTCGGGCCGCTGTCCGGGGCCGTCCTTCCTGGGCTGCGGGAGGACCGGCTGGAGGACGAGCAGCCGCTCGACCAGGCGCAGGAACATGGCCGCGTCACGCAGCAGGTCGTCGGCGTCGCGGCTGCCGGCCGCGCCGGGTATCCCCGCCTCCGCGCGCGCCCTGCGCGCGGCACCGGACGCGAACAGGGCGCTCCACTCGGCGAGTTCGGGCGCGATGTCGGGGAGAACCTCCCAGGCACTCCGGATGCGTTCGCGGCGGCGTCCGCCGGTCTCGGGACGGCCGCGGGCGGCGAGCACGGCGGCGGCGGTGCGCAGAGCGGCGAGGTGGGCGGTGGCGTACCGCTCGTTGGGCACGTCGAGCCCGGCGGCCTCCTCCAGGCCCGCGTGGGCCTGGGCGAGCAGGTCGAGGGCGGCGGGCGGCGCGGTGGTGCGGCGCAGCACGGGGTGCACGTCGGTTGCCGGTCCGGTCAGTGAGGGGGCAGGGCTGACTGCGCGGCGCCGCGGGGCGGCGGCTGCGGACGAGCTGGCCATGACGAACCTCCTGTCGTCGTGTGACGGCTCGGTGGCCGTCTGTGTCCATCGTGACGGTCGGCACTGACAATCCCTCAGAAACGCCGCTGACCAGGCACTTTGCTTCGAGCGTGAGTTCGGGGGTAGTTTTTTGCACTGACCAGTCAGTTCAAATGATGGGGGTGGGGTCGTGGAGAGCCCGCACGGGGCGGCACTGAGCACCGAGGACTTCGGGCTGAAGGGTCCGCGCGGCTGGGCCTTCCGGGGCGTGGAATTCACCGCCCCTCCGGGATCGCTCGTCGCGGTCGAGGGCCCGTCCGGTTCGGGGCGCACCTGCCTGCTGCTCGCGCTCACCGGCCGGATGCGGTCCACCCGGGGCCACGCCGAGGTGGGCGGCGAGCGTCTGCCCGGACGGCTCGCCGCGGTGCGCGGATTCAGCGCGCTGGGTCCGGTCCCCGGGGTGAGTGAGCTGGACCCGTCCCTCACCGTCGCCGAGCACCTGCGGGAACGGGCCCTGCTGCGCCGCCGTTTCGACGGATCGCTGCGCTCCCTGCTGCGCCCCCGCGCGGAACGCGCGGCGACGGCCCGGGACACGATCGACGCCGCCCTCTCGGACGCGGGGCTCGACCTCGCGACGCTCCCCAAGGCCGAACGCACCTCCGTGCGGGACCTGGAGCGCCTGGAGGCCCTGCGCCTGTCCGTCTCCCTCGCCCTGATGGGCCGTCCCCGCCTCCTGGCCGTGGACGACACCGACCTCAAACTCTCCGCCACCGACCGCGCCCTGGCCTGGGAGCTGCTGCGCACCCTCTCGGCCGGCGGGACCACGGTGCTCGCCGTGTGCAGCGAGGCACCTGAGGACGCGCTCACGGTGCGGACCCGCCCGGCGCCCGGGACCGACGCGCCCGACGACGACACGACGACCGGGAAGGACACGGCAGATGCGATCACCGAGACTGGCAGCGCTTGAGCTGCGGCGGTTCGGCAGGGGCAGGATGCCCCGCGCCGCCCTCGTGGCACTCCTCCTGCTGCCCCTGCTGTACGGAGCGCTCTACCTCTGGTCGTTCTGGGACCCGTACGGGCGTCTCGACCGCATACCCGTGGCGCTCGTCAACGAGGACAAGGGCGCGAGCGCCGAGGGCGAACACCTCGCGGCCGGTGACGAGATCACCGGCCGGCTGCTCGACTCCAAGGTCTTCGACTGGCACGAGGTCGGCTCCGCCGAGGCCGAACGGGGCGTCGAGGACGGTACGTACTACCTCTCGCTGACCATGCCGTCCGACTTCAGCGAGCGGATCGCCTCGAGTGCCGGGGACTCCCCCGGCACCGGCGCCCTGCGGGTGCGCACGAACGACGCGAACAACTACATCGTCGGGCAGATCTCCCGGACGGTCTTCGCCGAGGTCCGCAGTGCCGCGTCGGCCAAGGCCTCACGCGGTTTCCTGGACCGGATCTTCATCGACTTCTCGGGCCTGCACGACGCGACCGCGAAGGCGGCCAAGGGCGCCGACGACCTCGAGAGCGGCCTCACGAAGGCGAAGAAGGGCTCCAAGGACCTCGCTGACGGTCTGAAGGACGCCAGGTCGGGCAGCGGCGCCCTCTCCGCGGGTATCAAGAAGCTGAACAAGGGCGCGGGCGACCTGGAGACGGGCTCCCGGCAGGTCGCGGGCGGCACGCAGCTGCTCGCCGACAAGGTCGGCGCGGTCGCCGAGGACGTGCGCCCCTTCCTGAAGGACAACGGGAAGGCCATCGGCGACACCGCCCGGCTGGTCGCCGACTCCTCCAAGGCCGTGCGGGACAACCTCGACCTGCTCGCCGAGGCGGCGCCCGTCGCCTCCGCCGCCGCCCACACGGCCTCGGACGACCTGACGGAGGTCTACCGCGTCCGGTGCGAGGAGCAGCCGCTTCCGGACCCGGGCGTCTGCCCGCAGCTGAAGCGCGCCAAGACCGCGGCGGAGGACGTCGCCGCGGTGTCCGACGACGTGGACGCGCTGGTGAAGAACCAGAACGGCGACCTGACGAAGCTCCGTACGCGGCTGACCGACCTGGAGAAGCAGGCCGACGCCCTGGCGAAGCGCTCACCGCGTCTGGACACCGATCTGGAGTCAGCCGTCTCGAAGATCAACGCGCTCAACAGCGGCGCGCACGAGGTCGCCAAGGGGGCCGACGCGCTCCACACCGGGCTCGGCACCGCGAGGACGGGGGCCGGGAACCTGGACACCGGCGTCAAGAAGCTCGACACGGGCGCCAAGGATCTCAAGAGCGGTCTGTACCGGCTGGGTGACGGCTCCGCGACCCTCGCCCAGGGGCTCAACGACGGAGTCGGCAAGATCCCCGACTACGACAAGGACGAGCGGGACGCGCGGACCGGCGTGATGGCGGACCCGGTGCAGCTCGCCTCCTCCTCCCTGCACGCGGCACCCAACTACGGCACCGGCTTCGCCCCGTACTTCATCCCGCTCTCGCTGTGGGTGGGCGCGATGGTGGCGTACATGCTGATCCAGCCCCTCAACCGGCGGGCCCTCGCGGCAGGGGCGCCCGCCTGGCGCATCGCCCTCGCGGGCTGGCTCCCGGTGGCCGCGATCGGCCTGCTGCAGGTCGCCGCACTGATGTCGGTGCTGCACTGGCAGCTCGGTCTGCAGATGACCCACGCAGCCGGGACGATCGGCTTCCTGGCCCTGGTGACCTGCTGCTTCGCCGCGATCGTGCAGTGGCTCAACGCCCGCTTCGGCGCCGCCGGCCGCATCCTCGTCCTGGCGGTGCTCATGCTCCAGCTGACCTCCGCCGGGGGCACCTACCCCGTCCAGACCAGCCCGGGCTTCTTCGGGGCGATCCACCCCTACCTGCCGATGACGTACGTCGTGGACGGGCTGCGCCGGCTGATCACGGGCGGCGGGCTCGGCCCGGTCTGGCAGGGCTGCGCCGTACTGCTCCTCTTCACAGCGGGCGCCCTGACGCTGACCGCGCTCTCCGCCCGCCGCAAACAGGTGTGGACCCTGGACCGGCTCCACCCGGAGCTGAGTCTGTGACCGCTCCCGCACCTGTGAGAATCGTGGCCATGGACAGCAGTAGCACCACACGCCGCCAGATCACCCGGCAGAAGCTCTACGAGGCGGCGGTGACCCTCATCGCGGAGAAGGGGTTCTCCGCGACGACGGTCGACGAGATCGCCGAACGCGCCGGGGTCGCCAAGGGCACGGTCTACTACAACTTCAAGAGCAAGACCGAGCTCTTCGAGGAGCTGCTGCGGCACGGGGTCGGACTGCTCACGCAGTCGCTGCGGTCCGCCGCCGACGCCACGGACGCACGCGGTGGCACCCGTGTGGAGGCGCTGGACGCGATGATCAGGGCCGGTCTGGTCTTCATCGACCGCTATCCGGCCTTCACCCAGCTGTACGTCGCCGAGCTCTGGCGCACCAACCGCGCCTGGCAGTCCACCCTCCTGGTGCTGCGTCAGGAGGCCGTCGCCGTCGTCGAGGGCGTCCTGCGGGAAGGGGTCGCGGGCGGCGAGCTCAGCGAGGAGATCGACATCCAGCTGACGGCGGCCGCCCTGGTGGGCATGGTCCTGGTGGCCGCCCTCGACTGGCAGGCGTTCCAGCCCGAGCGGACGATCGACGACGTGCACTCGGCCCTGTCCCTGCTGCTGCACGGCCGGGTCAGCGGACGATGAGGCCCTGAAGGCTCCGACGGCTGGGCGGCTGGACGGCCCCGACGGCCCGCGGACGGAGAAACGCCGGCCCGGTGGAATTCGATCCCCCCGAATTCCACCGGACCGGCGTCCGGTGCCGCCGCCGAGCCCTCCCCCGTGACCCCGTGTCCCCCGTGGTCCCGGAGCTCCGCGCCGTCTGCCCCGTCGCGTCCGGGGTGCCGCGCCGTTCCGCCGCCCCGTGCCGGCGGTCCGGGCGCAGCGCCCCTTCCGTGGTCTCCACTCTTCCGTCCGCACAGGTGGGAGCCCATCCGCGCCCCTACTCATCTCCAGGACTAGGTAGGGATACTCAGGACTGCGCACAAGCCCCGTCCGGGTGCCCGCCGGACTGGCTACGATCACGTCCGTGTCCGTACTCCCCCTGGTGTTCACGAGCGGCTGGGCGAGCGGGATCAACGCCTACGCGGTGGTCCTGCTCCTCGGCCTGTTCGGCGCGTCCGGTCTGACCGACGAGGTGCCCGAGTCGCTGCAGCGCACCGACGTGCTCGTGACCGCCGGGGTGCTGTTCCTGTTCGAGGCGGTGGCCGACAAGATCCCGTACGTGGACTCGGCCTGGGACGCGGCCCACACGGTGATCCGGCCCGTGGCCGGTGCGGTGGTCGCCGCGCTGCTGGCGGGCGGGAGCGGGTCGCTGCCGGAGCTCGCGGCGGGAGCCGTCGGCGGCTCGACCGCGCTGATGAGCCATCTGGTGAAGGCGGGCACCAGGATGGCGGTCAACACCTCGCCCGAGCCGTTCAGCAACGTCGGGGTCAGCGTCGCGGAGGACCTCGGTGTCGCGGGGATCCTCACCTTCGCCGTCTTCAACCCGGTGGCGGCGGCCGTGATCGCCGGGGTCCTGCTCCTGCTGGGCCTCGTGACGCTGCTCTTCCTGGCTTCCCGGATCCGGAGGTTCCTGCGGCGCCGGGCGCAGCGCCGGGAGGAGGGACGCCTGGCCGGGACGGGCGGGCACCGGCCGCGCGAATGAGCTGCCGACGGCACCCCGTAAGGTCACTGACATGGCACGAATTGCGGTGATCGGCGCCGGGACCGGCGCGATGGCGGCGGCTGCCCGGCTCTCCGTGGCAGGCCACCGGGTGACGGTGTACGAGCGCGCGGAGACCTACGGCGGCTCGCTCGGGCGGTTCGCCCGTGACGGCTTCGTCTTCGACACCGGCCCCGGGCTGCTGCATCTGCCCGCGGTCTACCGCGACCTGTTCGTGAAGACGGGCAAGGAGAGCCTGGAGCAGTGCGTCACGCTGACCCAGGTCGACCCGGCGAGCCGCCATCTCTTCGCGGACGGCACCGCGGTCTCGCTGCCCAACGCCTCGCGGGCCGGTGTGACCGGTGCGCTGGACCGGGCGCTCGGCGAGGGGGCCGGGGCCCGGTGGGGCGACTTCCTGGACCGGGCGGGCGAGGCCTGGAACCGGTCGCGCAGGCCGCTGCTGGAGGAGCCGCTGCCGGAGGACCGGAGGGCACTGGCCCGCGATCCCTACCCGGCGGTCCGGCACCGCAGGCTGCTGCGTCCCGCCCGGCAGGCGGGGACGGTGGCGGAGGTGGGCGCCTGGGAGCTCACGGACCCCCGGCTGGCGTCCCTGCTCGACGGATACGCGCTGTCGTACGGCCTGGACCCGCGCCGGGCCCCGGCGGCCGCCGCGCTCCTGCCGTACATGGAGGAGACCTTCGGCAGCTGGTACGTCGCCGGGGGTGTGCGCGCCCTGGCCGACGCGGTGTACGCGCGCTGTCTGGCCCGCAAGGTGGAGTTCGTCTTCGGCGCCGAGGTGGTCCGGGTGGCCGAGAAGGACGGCCGGGCGGCGGGGATCGAGCTGGCGGACGGCGCGAGCGTGGAGGCCGACCACGTGGTGCTCGGCGCGCAGCCGGCACCCGGGCTGCTGCCGGTCCGTGACGGAGGGCGCCCCGCGGGCGCGCCGTCGGTACCGGGCCGCTTCCAGGTCCTGCTGTCGCTGCGCGGCGCCCGGGAGGCCGGCGCCGTCCACCGCACGGTGGTGCACACCGCGGACCCGGGTGCCGAGCAGGACGCGGTGTTCGGCGGCCGGACGGCGGAGCTGCCCACGGTGACCGTCCTGCGTCCGGACGACCCCGCGACCCGCCCGGACGACGCGCACGAGGCGGTGACCCTGACCGTGACCGTGGCACCGCACGGGCCGGTCGACTGGACGGACGCGGCCCTGCGCGAGCGGTTCGCGGAGACGGTGATCGCCCGGGCCGCCGAAGCCGTTCCCGGCCTCCGGGAGCGGACGCTCCACGCGGAGGTGCGTACACCGGCCGAGACCGAGGCCGAGACGGGCGCGGAGGGCGGTTCGGTGCCGGCCCCGGCCCTGGCCGGGGCGGAGGGCTCGTACCTGCACGCGGCGAACCGCTCGCCGCTGCCGGGGCTGTACCGGGCGGGCGGCTGGTCGCATCCCGGCGGGGGCCTGGCCCACGCCGGGATGTCGGGTGCCCTGGTCGCGGGCCTCGTCGTGGAGGGCGACGGCTTCCGCGGCTCGCAGTGAGCCCTCGGCCGGAGACCGGGGGCGCGCGGTCGGCCGACGGCCGGGGTGCCCGGGCCGGCCGCCGCCTCAGTAGCGGTACTGCTCGTTCTGGCCGGTGTCGTAGCCGTTGCCGTACGGGGCGGGCCTGACGGGAGCCTCCGGCGGCAGCGGGGGGTGCTGGTCGCTCTCGCGCTGCTGCGGGACCCACACCCCGCCCGGCGGGGTGTCCGTGTACTGCCCGGCGTACGGGTCCTCGGGCTGCTGATGACCGGTGGCGTAGGACGAGGGATCGTAGCCGTTGCCGTAGGTGTCGTACGGGGTGTACTGCCCGGTGCCCGCGGTGGTGGCGGTGTACGGGTCGGTGTAGGCGGAGTGGTCCGTCCCGTCGGTGCCGTGGCCGTACTGGCCCGCCGCGTAGCCGCCCTGGTCCTGGTCCTGGTAGCCGCTCTGGCCCTGATAGGCGCCCTGGTCCTGATAGGCGCCCTGGTCCTGGTAGTTCCCCTGACCGCCGTAGGGGTCCTGGGACGTCTGTCGGCCGTAGCCGTTGTACGGGTCGTAGGCG
>Ga0164307_10001244_pt1 | contig 11469 bp, 10 predicted proteins | sample Whisoiple_243_MG_FD_110214 | JGI IMG/M metagenome (GOLD analysis project Ga0164307, IMG submission 110214) | Soil microbial communities amended with fresh organic matter from upstate New York, USA - Whitman soil sample_243_MG | ecosystem: Environmental > Terrestrial > Soil > Unclassified >...
AAGAGCGCCATGCAGGCACCGTCAATCCGTTCGACCTGCGAAAGCTCGACTTCGATACCTTGTAGCGCCTCGTCGATGTGAGTCAGGGTCTCGCTGATCCGTTTCCAGAGCGCCGCTGCGTCGTCGATCGTGATTTGGCCACCCAGTTGGATGCGCGTGCGGCTGGGGCTCAGCTCGTCGCGCTCCCAAGTGAAGCGCTGGAGCATCCCCGCGACCAAGCTGAGTCGCTCATCGAAGACCAGGGACGGCCGATCGAAGGTTTCGTCAACCATTGAAAGATGTCGCTCTTTTGTCGTCTGCACACGCGCCGAGACAATTTGCGCCGCGCCACCGCTGCGTTCGGCGCGATTTTCGCGGGCAGAGGCGAGTGGCAGCCATTGAGTGTGTCTCATGTGCACTCTCCGTGCCCGGCCGGCGCTCGCACGCTTGCAACGCACGTAGGCCGAAGCTCGCTGTCGATCTGCTTACACGCTTTCGCGGGCCACAGTACGATTTCGATCGCCAGCGCACTCCGCAGCACACCCGAACGGTGGAGACGGAGCCGCGCGCAGGCGCTTCACCTGAGGCTAGTGGAGCGGCCAGCTATCCCTTGCGGGTCCCGAACCGCTTTGCGGAGAGCGTGGTGTGCCGGCACAGCTGCCTCGGCCAAGACCGATTCCGGCGTGCTGGTCGGCTACACCAACGCTTCCGACTCGTGACTTCGTTGCTAGTTGCGCGAGCAGGCAGACCTTTGCAAGTCGCCACGGACGCGCATTCGATCAAGCCAACACGTTGCGGTTGGACAGCTTGCCCATGACGAGCAAAAGCACCAGTGCTCCGACGATGCTGCCAATGATGCCCGCGGTGTTCAGGTCGGTGACGCGGTTGTCGGTCACTAAACTGACCAAGAAGCCGCCCACGAACGAGCCGACCACGCCCAAGATCATCGTGGCAACCAGGCCCATCTTTTGAGTGCCCGGCATGACCGCGCGCGCGATGAATCCGACGACCAAGCCGAAAACTAGGAATAGAACAATGCCCATGGCTGAACTCCTCGAGGTGTGAATCTGAAGCGGGCAGCGCCCGCACCCGCCATCAACGCAAGGACCGCGCCATCTGGAATCGCCGAACAAAAGCCCGTCATCGGCGGCCGCGTCTGTAGCGAAGCGCCTCGCCAGCAAGGGCTGGCGCTGCGCGCTGGCACGGCGCCGGAGCGGAGGCTTTCCCTTGCAGCAGGCGAGACGTGTCTCGTATAGGAGATCCGTGCCTGGAATGTTTTCGGCCTGAGCTCAGGAAGGTGTGCTTTTGACTCGAGGCATTTTCCATCTGCCGGGTCCGTATCTGGCGCAGAAAGAAACCTCAGCTCGCGACGAAGGCGTGCCGCGAGGACAGCTCACGGCGCGGACAGCGTATGCCAGTCGCTGCGCGTACCCAGGATGGTCATTCGAGCATACGATCTATGTCCCGGCTCAGTACGATCCCAAGCGCGCGGCCGCGCTGATGGTCTTTCAAGACGGCGCGCACTATTTAGGGCTGACCGCGGCCAAGTTCAACTCCGCCACTGCGCTGGACAATCTAATCGCGAGCGGCGACGTCCCTGTCAGCATCGCGCTGTTCGTCGACCCGGGTACACCGAATGGCAAGTACCGCTACCCCGCAGACAAGGAGCTTCGCAGCCTACAGTACGATGCGCTCGATGACACTTACTCGCGCTTTTTGTTGGATGAGCTGATCCCAGAGCTTATCACGAGTCGCTTCAACATCGTCCCAGACCCAGAAGGCTGGGCGATTGCCGGACACAGCTCCGGCGGCATTTGCGCCTTCACCGTTGCTTGGCGGGAGCCCGACAAGTTTCGCAAGGTGCTCACCCACAACGCAAGCTTCGTCGACCTTCGGGGCGGTCACGTGTATCCCGGGCTGGTGCGCGCCGCCGCCTCGAAACCGTTGCGCGTCATGTTGCTGAGCGGAAGCGATGATACGCAGAACGCCCATGGCAATTGGTTCGAGGCGAATCGAGCGATGGCGTCGGCCTTGGCGGAAAAGCAGTACGACTACCGTTTCGTGACTGGCTCGGGTGGGCACTATCCGCCGCTCCAGGCCGTGGCAGACTACCCGGACGCATTGCGCTGGCTGTGGCGTGGGCACTCGCTCATGGGCTGAGGTTTACTCGCCAGCCAACGTCAATTGCTCGCCTCAGTCGCTCGGCCCCCTGGACTCAGCGGCGCCGTCGCAACTTATAACCGACGCCGCGAAAGGTCTCGAACCAGTCCGCTCCCAGCTTGGCTCGCAAGCGGCGGATGTGAATGTCGACTGTGCGTGCGCCCCCGCGATAGCTCTCGCCCCAGACGTCGCGCAGCAACTGCTCGCGGGTGACGACGGCGCCGCGACGTTGGTAAAGGTAGCTCAGAACGGCGAACTCCCTGAACGTCACTGGCACCACCCGATCGTGCAACCGCACCTCGTGCGCCAGCGCATCGACCAGGAGGCAATCATCAGGCTCGCTCAGGCGACGGTCGAAGCTGAGCCCCGACCAGGGCGCCGGCGTCGCGCCGAGTGGAACCAAGACGATGGCCACCATGCCCTGCTGCAGATCGGCTGCCTGGAGCGCTCCGGACACCGCTGCTGCCAGGCTTCCTGGCTCTCGTACGTCGACGATGACGGCAGGCAACGCTTCCGGCGGCCGAGCGGCAAGGGAGATTTCGGGCACCTGGCTGGTCATGGCTGGTTCATTGCACTGGCCGCGAGCGGCAAGTCCGGGACTAGGCGGCGCTGGCTGTGGCTTCCGTGAGCCGGCGTTTGGCTTCGGCTACGACATCCGCGGGCAATGGACCGAGCTTCGCGGCCTGCACGTTGGCTCGAAGGTGCTCGAGATTGCGCGTGCCGACGATGGTCGTGTGCAGTCCGGGATGGGACAAAGTGAAGCGCAGCGTAAACTCGATTCGAGTCGAGCCGTCCAGCAGTTGGTCGAGGTTTGCCTGTTGCCAACGATCTTGCAGCGTGCCACTCGGCACCATGTAGTAAGTGCGCTGCCAGTCGTCAGGCGTCCCGCGTGCCACGCCTCCGCGAATGATCGTGCCGGCGCCGGCGGCGGCAGCACGAGTGATCACGTCTTCGTGCTCACGTTGCAGCGCAGAGTAGGGGATCTGGAACGCGTCGAAGACGCCGCTCTCGATCTGTTGCTCCAGGTTGGGCAATACGCCGGAGACGCCGATGAACCGGACCTTGCCTTCGGATTTGAGCTTCAACAGTTCCTGCAGGGCGCCTTCGGCCTCGAACTCTTGCAACGTGAGGCTGCGGTGAAACTGCACCAGATCGAGATGGTCGGTCTTCAGCAGGCGCAGACTATTCTCGACGCCGTGCCGGACATTCGCCGCGGTGTGTACGTGGTCGCCCTGCGCTCCCCCCACCACGCAACCGCACTTGGACGCGAGGTAGTAGTCCCCGCGTCGGTGGGCGATGAAGCGACCGATCAGCTCCTCGCTGCGGCCATAGTCGATGGACGTATCGATGAAGTTGATGCCCGCGTCGAGCACGCCATTCAATAGGCGCTCCGTCTCGCCATCCGTGAGCTCCGGCCCACGCGGAGGACCTCGCAGCTCCATCGCCCCGAAACCGAGCGTCGTCACTTCCAGCCCCGTGCGTCCTAGCTTGCGCTTCAGCAGGTCGGTCATTCGTGCTTCATTAGCACTAAAGAAGACATGTGTCTCGTATAAAGTAGCGGCTGAATCACGCGGACCGAGGGCGGTTCATCATCGCGTAGACCGCCGGCAATACCAGCAGTGTCAGGATGGTTGCGCTGACCAGGCCGCCGATCACGACCGTTGCCAGCGGCTTTTGAACCTCAGCTCCGGGTGCCGTGGAGAGCGCCATTGGCAGGAAGCCGAGGGAGGCGACCAGCGCCGTCATCAGCACGGGGCGCAAGCGTAGGCTCGCGGCTCGCACGATCGCATCCCTGGGTGACGCGCCGTCGCGTTCGAGTTGCTCGGCAAATGTGACGAGCACGAGACCGTTCAAGACCGCCACCCCGAACAGCGCAATGAAGCCAACGCCCGTAGATACCGAGAAAGGGATGGCGCGAGCCCACAGCGCCACCACGCCGCCGATGGCCGCGAAGGGCACGTTGAGAAAAATCAACATGGCCCGAGCGAGCGAGCGAAGCGCCATCCACAGCAGGAACAAGATCAGTCCCAGCGCGAGAGGTACGACGACCATGAGCCGATGCTTGGCGTCCTCGTAGTGTTGAAACTGGCCGCCCCACTCGACACGGTAGCCGGTCGGCAGGGGCACTTTGCTCTCGACGGCGCGTTGCACGTCATGCACGACCGACAGCAAATCGCGGCCACGCACGTTGAAGCCGACCGTCAGCCGTCGGGATTGCGCCTCACGGCTGATCTGTGCAGGCCCGGTCGAGAACGAGAGCGTGGCCACGTCGCCGAGCGGCACGGCCTGCCCGCTGAGCGACTTGAGCGGTAAGCCTTCCAGCGCGCTGAGGTCGCCCGCGTAGGCGTGCGCGGTCTTGACCGTGATGGCGAAGCGTCGTTCGCTCTCGAGCACGTCGCCCACGTGGTGTCCGACCGCGATCGTCTCGGTGAGCTGATTGACGTCGCCGATGGTGAGGCCGTAGCGGGCGAGCTTGTTTCGATCCGGTTCGATACGGAGGTAGCGTAGGCCAGCGATCTGCTCGATTTGTATGTCTTCGGCGCCCGGAATGCCGCGCGCCGCGCGCGCGATCGATTCGCCGAGCGCTTGCAGCGTCTTCAGATCGTGGCCGTAGATCAAGGCCGCCACGTCTGTGCGCACACCGGCGATCAGCTCGTTGGTACGCATTTGAATCGGCTGTGAAATGCTGCCTGCCACCTCCGGCACGGCCGCTGCGATGCGCTCGCCAATCTCTGCTCCCAGCTGCTCTTTGGTCAGGCCCGGGCGCCAAGCCTCACGCGCTTTCAGCCCGATGTATACGTCGCTCTGCTCGATGCCCATGGGGTCGGTCGCTAGCTCTGGAGCGCCCGTTTTGCTCACGACCTGCGTTACCTCGGGGACCGTGAGAATGGTGTGTTGCAGGCGCCGATCAGTCGCCACCGACTCGCTCAAGGCGATCCCCGGCAAGCGCCGGGCCTCGACCAGCACGTCGCCTTCGTCGAGCTGAGGGACGAATTCAGCCCCCACTTGGCTGAAGAGCATGACCGCAGCTGCCAGAGCGAGCACGCCAGCGCCCAGAGTTGCCGTGCGGAAGCGCATGCTCGCGCCGAGCAACGGCGCGTAAATGCGCTGGGCCCAGCGTAACAGGAATGTCTCGCGGTGCTCACCTTTGGGTTTGACGAAGTAGCTGGTCAGGACCGGAATCAGCGTGAGCGAGAGCACGAACGCACCCGCGAGCGAAAGCAGCACGGTGCTTGCCATGGGTCGGAAGAGCTTGCCTTCGATGCCAGTGAGGGCGAGTAGCGGCAGATAGACAATGGCGATGATGGCGCCACCGAATACGCTCGCGCTTTGCACTTCCAGCGTCGCGCTTTCGACGAGCGCAAGATGTTCTGCCGAGCTCATCGGCCGGCCCAGCTCGTGGCGCCGAGCGGAAAGGCGACGTACGGCATTTTCCACGATGATCACCGCGCCATCGACGATCAGCCCGAAATCGATGGCGCCCAGGCTCATCAAGTTGCCCGACAAGCCGAGGGCGTTCATCACCACCACTGCAAACAGCAGGGCGAGCGGGATGGTGGTCGCCACCACGATACCGGCTCGCAAATCACCGAGCAGGAGTAGCAGGATCGCAACCACCAACAGCGCCCCCTCGAGCAGGTTCTTGGCGACGGTGTGCACGGTGCGATCGACGAGCACCGAGCGGTCGTAAAATGGCTCGATCTGCGTGCCGGGTGGCAGCGATGGCCTGAGCGCTTCGACCTTGCGTTTGACTGCCGCCGTCACGGTCCGCGAATTCTCGCCGAGTAGCATCATCGCGACACCTACGACGACCTCGCCCTTGCCGTCCTTCGACGCCGCGCCACGTCGGAGACGAGGCCCAAACTGCGCGTCTCCGACCGTCGCGACGGTCACGGGCACACCCTGCGCGGTCGCCCCGATGACCACGCGGCGCAAGTCGTCCAAGTCACGCACCAGGCCGTTCGTGCCGATCACGAACTGCTCCCGATTGTGTTCGATGTAGCCGCCGCCCGCGTTGGCGTTCGATTTCTCGAGCGCCGCCACGACCTCGGCCACCGAGATCCCGGCGGCCTGTAAGCGCTTGGGATCGAGAACGACCTGATACTGCTTGTCTTCACCGCCGAAGCTGTTCACCTCGACGATTCCGGGCACGGAGCGCAGCACCGGCGCGATCTGCCAATCGAGCACCTCTTCCAGCTGCATCAACGAAAGGTTCTGGTTTCGCACCACGAATTGAAAGATCTCGCCGAGCCCGGAAGTGATCGGCCCAAGCTCGGGCCTTCCGTACTGCGCTGGCACCACCTCGGCCGCCTCGCGCATGCGTTCGTTGACCAGCTGACGTGCGAAGTAGATGTTCGTGCCGTCTTCGAAAGCGATGGTGACGACTGAAAGTCCATACTTCGAAACCGAGCGCACCTCGGAGGTTCGCGGAATGCCTGCCATGGCGCGTTCCACCGGAACCGTCACGTACTGTTCGACCTCCACCGGTGACAGGGCGGGGGCCGAAGTGATGATTTGTACTTGGGTGTTCGTGACGTCCGGGACCGCATCGATCGGCAGCTCTAGGGCGGACCGAACCCCGAAGGCCACGAACAACAACGTCAGCACGACGACGATCGGACGATTCTTCAGCGACCAACCCACGATCGCCGAAAGGAAGGACATCATTCGGCTTCCTCGGCGAAGGAACCCTTGAGCACCATACTTTTCAAGGTAAAAACGCCGTCGACTACCACGGATTCCCCCTCGCGCAGCCCGGCCAGGATTTCGATCTTGCCCGGCGCTGCTCGACCCAGGGTCACCTCGTGAAGCTCGAACTCGCCGTCCGCTTCGCGCACGAACACGCTCGGCTTGTCTGCGATTTCGGTTACGGCCGAACGCGGCACGACCAAGCGCATGACGCCGCCATCGGCCCGCGGCAGCGCGACCTCGGCCGTGCCGAAGAGTCCGATCCGTAGCAGCGCTCCGCGGTTCTTCAGGCGCACGCGCGCGGTCACGGCGCGAGCCGTGGGATCGACCTGCTGCCCCACGTATTCGACGCGCCCGTCGAAGCGCTCGTTCGGATAAGCGTTCAAGCGAATCTCGCAGCTCGAGCCGAGGCTCACCCGACCCAAGTCTTTTTCGAACACGCGGCCCAAGAACCAGAGCTCGTCGAGCGCAGCAATGCTACCCAAGGTTTGGTCCGGCGATACGGGCTGACCCACCACCGCGTCGCGGGCAATCACCGTGCCCGAAATCGGCGCACGCAGCGTAATCAAGAAGGCGCCGGTCGCACCTGCGCCAAGGGCGCCCAGTTGCTCCTTCAAGGAACGGGCTTCGACCTCCAGCGCCGCGGCTTCGGTCGTCGCGTTGAGCGCTTCTTGCTGGGCGGCGAGCTGCTTTCCGAGCAGCTCATTCAGTCGCTCGGCATTCGCGCGCGCTGCGGCTGCGCGGCCTTCAGTCGCTAGAAGCGCCGAACGTACCCGGCCAATTTCCGGCACGCGTAGCACGACGAGCACGTCTCCCTTCTTGACCTCGGCCCCCTCTCTGAGGCGCACCTCTTCCACGCGCCCCGCAGCCGGCGACGAAAGCCGCGCCAGCTTGTCCGGGTCGGCCGAAAGCTCGCCAGGCAGCGTGAGCGTCTCCGAGAGCGCCTCGCGAACCGCGGGCGCGACCTGGACGTGTGCGGCTGCCAAGACCTCATTCGAGAGCTTGAGCTTGCGGGGGAGCTCTTCGTGCTCGGTGTCTCCGTGTGCGGAGCCCGAGTGGGCGCTCGCTTTCGCATGCGCTTCGGCAGGCGCAGCTGTTTCGCGCTTGCAGCCCAGCAAGAGCAGCAGCGCAGCGAACCTGAGGGCCTTCACAGGCCGGCTCCTTCGAAGGACAAGCCAGCGGTGCGCACCACCTCGAGTGATGCCAAACACAGCGACCTCTTGGCCTCGATCGCGCCGAGCAGCAGGTCGAGCAAGGGTCCTTGGAGAACCACCGCGTCACGAATCGAGACACGCCCCGCCTGCACCTCCGATGACAGATCGTCGAGCGCTTGCTGTACGCGCACCGTCCGTTCGGTACCGAAGGCGCGCGCGATTTCGCTCGCGACTTGGTACTCCGCGATGGCTCGCGAAAGCTCCGTACGCCGCGTGCGACGGCTGTTCTGCGCGAGAAACGCGGCCCGCTCCGAAAAGGCTTCGTTTTCCGCGATTTGGCCAGCGAAAGTGCGGCCCACGGGTTCCGGAAGCGGTAGCGGCAGTGAAAGGCCGATGCCCAGCACGTCTTCGTTGAAGCCTTCGCGCTGCACGAATACCGACACTCTAGGATTGGGAACGCGCGAGCGACGTAGCGAGCTAGCGCGCGCAGAGAACGCGTGCTGCTCGGCAACGAAGGCCTGGGCTTCCGGTGAATCGAGCGAGCTCGTGCCCAGGCGAACACGTTCGGCGCTGGCGAACGGCTCGAGCGCGCCCGCGATCTGGGGTTGTTGCGGAGGTATCAGACCGACCAAACTCGCGAGCGAAACGGTCGCAAGCTGCTCGCTTCGGGCAGCGGCGGCCGCTCGCTGCAGTACGGCGATGCGCGCGCTATCCGCTACCTCGGCGTCTATTCCGGCGGCGGCTCCGCGCTCGGCGGCGGCGCGCGCCGCCTCGAAAACTCGCGTGCTCGCGGCGACCGACCTTTCGAGCAGCCGCCGCTGCTCGCGGGCCGCCAATACTTCGAAGTAGAACCGAAATGCTTCGCTTGCCGTCGCTCGCGCATTGGCCTCGACGCCGTGGCGCTCGGCGTCACGCTCCGCCATGGCCGCTTCACGCCGGAAGCCCCGCTGCCCTGCGATCTCCAGCTCCAGTCCCAAGCTGGCCGACCAATTCAGCGCGCTTTCGCCGGGCGCGCGCCGTCGGGAGCCACTGAGCTCGAGCTCGGGGTTGGAGGCAAACCAAGGGTCGCTCGCCTGCACGCGACCGCTGGCCGCGCGGACAGCAGCTTCGCCTGCACGTTGCTCGAGGCTGGCTTCACGAGTGCAGCGCGCCACGTTCTCTCTCGAGAGCTCCAAGCAAGGAGTGGCGCCAAGCGGCAATGCCCAAAGGCTGCTCAGGGCGGCCAGCCAACGGGCGAGCCGACGAGGATAATTTCGCATCGTCAAAAACCTCCGTCGCCGCGGCGACGAAAAAAACACAGCTATGCCCCTGGTCAACGTGAGCAAACGCACGAGCGTCCGCCGATTAGCGACGCGGACTCGTGCCGCGCGCGAACATCAAGGCGAAGCTCCCGGAACGCGGTTGCCCGCGTGCCATTGCGGATTCAAACTCGCGGAGGCCGGAACAGGCACGGACGATCGGGGCCGGCCACTGCCTGCGTGGCGTACAGACAAGCGGGCAGCGACGCCTCTAGCAGGTCCGGTGCGACGTCCAGCCGCATGTTGGGAACGATCGAGCGAATCGCCGCGCAATGACAGTTGGGACAACCGGGCGGGCAGTCATCGCAAGGTCCGTCCGGTGGACACTGCTCGTGCTCTAGCTGATCCGCCGTCGCGAGCGACCGCAGTGCGTCCGAAAAATCGTGAATCGCTCCGCAGAACTGCAATGAAAGCAGCATCGTCAGCACCCGAACGAGCGCGACCAGCATCGCCCACACGGGGCGCGAACGTGGCTTTCGAGCTGTTGAAGCGACGCGCATGCCGATGATATGACGAAGCCTACGGCGAGCAGGGTCCGTTTGCAATTGCCCCCGGCTGGCCCCGGCGGAGCCAGCGCGTCGGGCGACCGACGCGGGCTACTCGCGAAGGGCTGCAATCCAGCGCACCAGGGACTAGAAGACGGGCATGGCGACAAGACAGCACATCGTCGACTTCATACTCGAGCAGCTGTCGGGCGTGCCCGACGTGACCGCGCGCAAAATGTTCGGCGAGTTTGCGATTTACTCGACCGGAAAAGTGGTTGCCCTGGTGTGCGACGATCAACTGTTCGTCAAGCCGACCGACGCCGGCAAGAGATGGATCGGGACGGTGACGGAGGGTGCGCCCTATCCGGGTGCCAAGCCCTGCTTCCTCGTCGAGGGCGACCAGTGGGAAGACAGCGATTGGCTGTCGGAATTGATTCGTTTGACCGCCAACGCGCTGCCGCTGCCCAAGCCGAAGTCAGCGCCCGCTCCGTCCGCGAAGGCACCGGCGCGCTCCAGCTCCGGCGCTCCGAGCAAGCCGAAAGCGACGGCGAAGCGCAAAGCCGCGAGCACGCCGAAGGCGACCGCGAAGCGCAAAGCCGCGAGTAAGCCCAAAGCGAAAAGCGCTCTCGTGGGCAAAGCGAAGTCCAAAGTCGGCACGCGATCGGGGGCGTGAGCCGCGGCGGGGCGGGCGCAGCTGCAAGCGAGCTCTCGTTGCTGTAGCCCTCTAGCCCTCGGCGCGGATCAGGATTAACCCTGGGCAGCTCGGGCTCTGCCATGGCTACCCAACCGATCGACAGCGCTAGAACGTCGGCACTTTTGCGTCTATTGCGTGAGCCCACGCTGCATTTCTTCGCAATCGCCGCGGCCGCGCTGCTCGTGCAACGCTTGATTGTTGGCGATGCGCAAACGATCGAGCTGACTCCCGCGCTCAAGGCAGATCTGTCGCGACGCTATCACGACCAGATGGGTCGAGCGGCGACGCCCGCGGAAGCCGAGGCGCTACTCGCCAGCTGGAAGGCCGAAGAAGCGCTGTATCGTGAGGCGCTGCGCGAAAGACTGGATCGCGACGACCTGACCGTCCGCAATCTGCTGATCGGCAAGATGCGCGAACGCCTGCTGCTGCAGACACCGCAGCGCGAGCCAACCGAGGCCGAGCTGCAGCAATTCCTCGAACAACACCGAGCCGACTACGAGCTGCCGCTACTCTACGAGCACGAGTACGTGGTGTTTCCCAAGTCGGAGCCGGGAGCCGAGCAGCAGCGCGCCAAGTATGAACGCCAGCTCGTAGCAGGCGCGACGCCCGCATCGCTCGGCCTGCGCAGCACGGTCGCCAACGTCAACCGTGAGCGAATCGAACAAGAATTCGGGCCAGCGGTCGCCGAGAAGGTCCGGAGCTTGCCCACAGGGCAGTGGCACGAGCTCGAGACGAACGATCGTTTGTTGTTGGTCAAAATGAACGGGATCCAAGGCGGGCTGGCGGCCCCGGCGGTGCTGCACGAACAATTGCTGGGGGGATTTCAGGCTGCCAGGGCGCAGAAGGTCTTGGAACAGGCAACCGAAGCCGTCACGCGGCGCTACCGCTTCGAGGAAAAGTCTCGATGATGCGGATCTTGCTCTTGCTCGCGGCGTTGTTGTTCGCTGCGCGAGCAGAAGCGCATTCCTACGATGCCGCGACGTTGACGCTGACCGAGGTGGCGGACGGAA
>Ga0164307_10001246_pt1 | contig 11456 bp, 7 predicted proteins | sample Whisoiple_243_MG_FD_110214 | JGI IMG/M metagenome (GOLD analysis project Ga0164307, IMG submission 110214) | Soil microbial communities amended with fresh organic matter from upstate New York, USA - Whitman soil sample_243_MG | ecosystem: Environmental > Terrestrial > Soil > Unclassified >...
CATCTCGAGGACGAGCGGCGCGTCTTCCGGATTCAGCTCGGCTTCGGCGGCGATGTCCTCGATTGTGAGGTCGGGCGTCCGCGTGCCGTCGGGACGTTCGATGCCCTCGAGGTCCAAATAGCCCTTTTCATCGAGATTGCCGTTGATCAGCTCGGCGAAGCGCCGCTCGGACTCGGCGAAATCACTCATCTGCAGTTGCCACAGCAAGTGCTCCTGCAGGTTGCCGGGCTTGGTTAGGTTCTGCTCGATCGGCGGCAGATCCTCGAAGCCGCTGCGACCGGTTGCCGAGGGCGCCTGCTGCTGCGTGCGGTTCTCGAGGAACTTCTCCCAGTCCACCTCGCGGGTGGCCTTTTCGGTGGCCTTGGCTTCGGGGCGTTGGTACTCGGGAACCTCGACTCCGCCCCCGTGCTCCGAGATAGTGCGCACTTCACCTGGCGAGTTCCGGATCCGCTCTGCGGGCTCCTCGTCGGACAGGACCGGGTTGTTGTCGAGTTCCTTGCGAACTTCGTCGACGAGCTCCAAACGCGAGAGCTGGAGTAGGCGGATCGCCTGCTGCAGCTGTGGCGTCATTACGAGGCTCTGCGACAGGCGGAGTTGCTGCTTGATTTCCATGGCGTCCTACCGGAGTTAGTCTCCAGAAACCCCAGTCAAAGGACAGCCTAGCACTGAAAGCAAGAAGCGGGCCTCTGAAAAAAGGCCCTCACCCAGCGGAAAAACCGGGTGATACTAGTTGCCACAGTTGGGGGCCAAACACCGCTGCCGTGGGGGAGCTCCGCTTCCGACCCGCACGCGGCGCCCAGCGTCGATTTGGGGCTGCCGGCCTCAAAACGCGCTGGAGGAAATTCTTAGCTCCCCCGAATGGATGCTCAGCGATGCAGATTGGATCAACGCTCGGGCGCTTGGACGGGGATCGAACCCTTCACTTCTTCGAGCGTGACCTTGCGCGTGTTGATGTCGATGGCGGCGGTGTCGGCGGTGACCCAACCGCGACCGCGGCTCAGTTTGACTCCGCCGGCCAGCTTGATCGAGCGATGCGCCACATCCACCTCGAAGGTAGCTGCGGTGGCCTCGATGCCCTTCAGCTTGGCGGTCACCCCGCCGCTGCCCTTGGCCCACTTGACCTTCGGCGCCTCGTCATACTTGAGCTCGATCCGGGCACAATCCACATGCATGTCACCCAAGGTCGCGCCCACGTGACCCTCGAGGGTCGCGGTGCCCTTCTCGATGTCGACGTTCAGCTTGTCGGCACCGACATCCAAAGTTTGCCCCTCGATGACTCCGAGCGTGCCGGCGTTAGCCGGAACGGGGCGCTCGAGCAGCACTCCGGCGATCAGCGCGAGCGCGACGCCAGCGAGTACGGTTCGATTTCGTCTAGTAGACCCAATGCGAGACATTGCCTCCCTCCACTATAGCACCCGGGTGATGAATTGCTTCCCTCGAACTGACATGAATGCGGGCAGAAAGTGCGCGAGCGAGCCGGAAATACCGTGGCGCCATCACGTCGCGCCGGTGACGACCTCAGCGGATGACCCGCAGCGCCTTGCGGAATTGTCACTGAAACGCAGGCGGAATACATGCTCGTCGCATCGCCTACACGCTCCCTGCCCGGCGATTTGGCGGCCTGCTGCCGCGCGCGGCTTGACGTAAAGGGTCAACTGACTACGCTCACATAAAGTGCAACGTCGTGAGGGCAGCCGGGGAGAGACCACCGCCTCGCGGCTCAAAAGCCTATACGCTTACGTTCAAAGCGAGCATGGGCCAGCCGAGGCTGACGCCTTTCTTGCGCGCACCAAGCTCGATCGCGAGTACCTGAACGACGAAACACGCCTCGTGCCGATCGAGCTCTGGCACAACGCTTTGGTCAGCTTTGCGTCACGCTGGGGACGCGAGACCATCGCCAAGACCGCGCCGCACGTGGTCGGTTTGGAAAACCTGGGCGTGTGGACGCACGTGTTGCGCGGCGCGGATGGCCCGGCTCAGGCTTTCCTTCGGCTCGACCATCTGGGCGGTGATCAAATCTGGACCGAGCGTTGGCGGACGTTGCACACCGCCCCGGGCCTCTGGCGCGGGAGCATTCGCATCCGTGAAGACGCTCCCCACGAGCAGGACGGCCTGTGTGCGCTGGCGCGCCAGGCGGATCTCAGCGCGTTACCGCTGTTATTCGGTTTGCCGTTGGGGCGAGTGTCACGCCTGCCGAGCGGTGACACTCGCGAGCAACGCGTGTTCGAAGTTCGCTTTCAGGAGCCCAACATGCGCCCCGCGCTCGCCGGGGCACTGCTGGGCGCGCTGGGCGCGTTCGGTGTGTATTGGTTCATCGATGGCATGCGCCAGTTGCCGTTGCACGTGCTCGTGGGCGGCAGCATCGGCGTGGTCGCCGGGACGTTGTATGCGCATGAAATGCGGCGGCGCGCTCAGTCGCGGGCGCAGTTGGTCCGCATTCACGCGCTCGAACGCACGGCGACCTTGCGCGAACGGCGCGAGCGCGGCTCGATCGCGTTTCAGGCCGGCCTGGTCCTGGCTGGTCAATACCGCTTGACCGAAAAACTCGGCATCGGAGCCAACGGCACCATCTGGGAGGCCGAGCGGCTCGCCAACGGCGAGCTCGTGGCGATCAAGATGCTGCGCGCGGCGGTCGCCCACGACACCATCGCGGCCGACCGCTTGCGCCGTGAAGCCGCCGCGCTCGGCTTGGCCTGGCACCCCAACGTCGTCGAAGTCTACGAGGATGGGCACCTGCCGGACGGCACGAGCTACCTGGTGATGGAGCGCTTGCACGGTGAGTCGCTCGCCGAGCGACTTCATCGCGTGGGCGCCATGACGCCCGAAGAGCTGCTGCCCATCGCGCTGCAGCTGTGTGACGCGCTCGGTGCGGTGCACGCGGCCGGCATCGTTCATCGCGACGTGAAACCGAGCAACATCTTCTTGGCACAAGAGCCCGGCAAGCTCGTACCCCACGTCAAAGTGCTCGATTTCGGGATCGCGCGCGTGGAGTGGGCGGAGACGCGCCTCACGAACGCCAACGCGCCCCTCGGCACGCCCGGCTACATGTCGCCCGAGCAAGAACAGGGCGAAGAGATCGATCAACGCAGCGACTTGTTCGCCATGGGCGGCGTGCTGTACGAATGCCTGACCGGCTTTGCGCCGCCGCTCAAGCCGAGCGAACTGTGGACCACTCCGCCGGCCGCCGAAGAGGGCAGCGAGACCGAAAGCGGCGTCCAGCGCGCCCTGCGCAAGATCCCCCCGGATTTCCTGGTGGTGATCGAGAAAGCCATGTCCCCCTTGGCGCGCGATCGCTTCCCCGATGCTCGCTCGTTGCGCGATGCGCTCTTGGAGCTCGGGCGCCGCCGCAGCTCCGAACCAAAGCTTGCCTGAGTGGCGCGTTCGCGCCGCCGCTCGCCTTTCGCGCTCCCACGTCAAAGCCTCGAGTCGTAAGAGGCGAGCTGGCCTCGGTCGTTTGTTTGATGGGGCCGCGTTACGGCGCGACCGTCTCAGCCTTCGGCGTCAAATTGCGGGAACGCTTTGCGCTAACGTTCGCTGGGCTCGAGCACCACGTAGGTTTGATCGCCGAGCGCGAGCCGCGTGCGCACACGGAATTCCGCCGCAATCAGGGTTGCCACTCGCTGCTCGACGGCGCGCGCGAACACACTATCTTCGAACGGCGTTTGCAGCTCGGCCCCGCGCGCCAAGAGCAACACGACCGCGCTCGGGCTGCGCGCGAACAGCCACGCCGCGGGAATGCGCTTGGAGGTGTGTCCACCGGGAAACAGCGCGACTTCCGGATCGGTCACGCCCGCGAAATCGATCACGTCTGCGTTGCTCGCGGCTCCCACCCAACCCACGTCGAGCGTCGCGATGCGCGTGTCGCGCGCCAAGACCGGTCGCGCTCGCGCGATCAGTTGCGTCCGCTGAGATCCGACTTGCCGCGCACTCGGCCCGAGTCCAATCGCCAACACCAACGCGCCGCCGAGCGCGAGCAGCAGGCGCGGGATGGCAAACGCGAGCCGCGCCTGCTCGGCGAGATAGGCCGCGGCGAGTGCACAGGCGGGCAGCACCGGCACGGCCAAGCGAAACAGCGCCATCCAATCGCCCCCGCACAGCACGAGCGCCGCGCCATGCGCGAGCAGTGCGGCGAATAGCGGCCGCGCTTCACGCGGCAAACGCTTGAATTCGCGCGGCGTCGCGAGCAAGAGCCAGGGTAGACCCGTGAACGCGAAGGCGCCCAGCGCGTACCGCAAACCGTGCGCAAAATCGGACGGCTTGGCGTAGAACGAGAGCGGAACTGCGCGCCCGAAGGCGTGCCAGCGGAGCAGCCCGACGATCAAAGTCGGGACGAGCGTACACACGGCGAACGCAATCGCCGTTCGCGGCGCTCGGCCAGCGACCAACACGCGACCGGCCGCCAATGCACACGCAAAGGGCAGTAGCTCCGGTCGCCATGCCGCCGCCATGCCGAGGCAAGCGGCGCCGAGCAGGCCGTCGAACAAGCCGAGCGTGGCCAGCAGAGTGACGAACCCGGTTTCCATCCCGGACACGGCCCACGCAGCGAGCGGCGCGGAGAGCGCGACGACCGACAGCGGCGTGAAGCGACGCGCGTGCGAGCCGATGGACGCAATGCGTCGACCGAGCAGCGCGGCGGCCGTGAGCCACGCGCCGAGTCCGAACCACTTCGCAACCAGGAACATCTGCAGCACGTCGGAGCGCCCGAACGTTGCCAGCAGGTGTGCATACCCGAGGGGTGTGACGGCATCGGCCGCCGGACCGTGCGGGTTGAAGCGCGACCCGAGCCCTCGGACGATGTGGACGGCCACGCGGGCGGTGATCAGCGCGTCGTCGACCGTGTAGCCCCACAACCACGCACATCCGGGCAATGCGACCAGAACTCCCAGAACCGGGGCCCAGCTCGGATTTCTTGACCGGCCGGGCCCAGCCTGATCACCCTGAATGCGCGTGAAATCAGCCGACATTGCCTGGATCTCAGGGCCACGGGGGCAGTTCGGCGCTCACGTTCCCGCCCCTAGCGGGGTCGAGGCAGGCTGTCCACTCTTGTGCGATCGCCGCGCAAAAGTGTCGTTCTTCGTCCGAGATTCATACGATTGCGCGCACTGGATGTCGGCAATACAGGTCGTTGTTCGCCCCCGCCCCGAAACCGCCCCCACGACGGCGCTCGCGCCGCTCTACGGACTGTTCGACGTGATCGTCGACGGTGTGAATATCACGGCTCGTCTCGGGGAAGGTCAGGCGCTAGCTCTTCTTTCGGATCTCGGCATGGCGGTCTCGTCGCTGGCGCGCGGCAAGCGCGACCGCGAGACGCTACAGCTCTACACAGACGATGAAGCCTGGGAAATCGGGCTCGAAGCAGACGGCACGGACGTGCTCGTGAGCGTGTTCCGCTCCGGCCCGTCGCCCCAAGTGGCGGTGCACGAGCGGCGGGTCGAGCTGCTCGAGCTGCGCCGCGCGATCTTGGCGGCTTTGGAGGAGGCGCCGCTGCGCCAAGCGCCGCCCGCGATCGTCGCCTCGCTCAGCGGCGCGCGGCGCCTGCTCGACACGCCGTGGCCGAGCTACGGCCGCCGGCCAGTGACCCGTGAGCCTGCAACCATTGCTCCGCGCGCGCTCGGCGGGTTGACGTTTTCGGCGGCCGCGAGCCTGCGTTGCGGGGTCGCTGGGGCGTCGGGCAACCAGAATAGTGAGCTCGAGCGCGCTGACTTACATTCGCTGCTCGGGCGCGGTTCGTTCGGGCTGTCGTGCCGCAATCGCGCGGTGCAGCTCGGCGAGGCGTGCTTATTCCTCGTTGCTGAACGCTTGGTCATGCTGGGCGACGACGTGTTCGACGCCTGGCGGGCGCAGCGCGCAGTATTCCGGCGCGCGAACGTGGACGGCGTGCAGCTCTCGGTGCGCCGCGGCCCGGGTGATGGCCCGATGACGCTCAGCGTGCGCGCGCGCGATGCCGCCGAGCACGAACAGCTCTCGTTCCCCGAGCTCGACGCGCGCACGTTCGTGGGCGCCGCAGCGCGCTTCGCGCTGGCCCTGGCCGACGCCTACCGCAGTCATGATCCCAGCCAAGCCCGCAATTTGCGCCTGAAAGCGCTGGTCCGCGCCGCCACCACGCTCTCGGATTCGCTGGCCGACAGCATTGCGGACGATTCCCTGCGCAATCCCGAGCCGGATAGCTATCGCTCGTTCGGCTTGCCGCGGGCCCGCCCCGAGCGCGGCATGTGGGACGCGGGCGGCAAAATGCGCTTCTTGCCGCGCTGGGTCGCGACGGTTCCGAACATCGATCTACGCGCGACGTTTCAGTGCGGCGAGCGGCTGATCGTCGGCTCGCAGCGCGAGACCGCCAGCATCGAGCGTGGCACGGGTCAACTGCTGTGGCGCGTGCCGACGCCGCGCGCCGCTTGCGTGGTCACGCCCCTCGGTTTGGCGCGCATGCACCCCGACGGAACGATCGTGCTCCACGATCTCGACAACGGTGAGGCGCGCTTCACCGCGCACGTCGCGCCGCGCGCCAACGGGGGCGCGACCGGCGCCTTGGTCAACGCCGCGGGCTTGCCCAAACTCCTCGTGGTCGCAGAGGGCGATCGCTCGGTCACCGCGCTCGATTTGGTCTCGGGAGACGTGCGCTGGCGCTTCACCGCCAAACGCCCCGCGAACTACCGGGTGCGTCGCGCCGGCAAGCTGATCCTGGTCGCGGGCGGCGACTCGGCCCTGCTCGCGTTGGACGTCACCAGCGGCGAAGTGGTCTGGCGAGTGCGCGATCGGCTGCCGTTCTCCGGCGACATGAGCATCGACCACGACGCGGTGTTCGCGCTTTCGGGCGGCCCGATCGGACCGACGCGCCTGCACCACGTCGATCTGTGGTCGGGTGAAGTGCGCTGGTCGAAAGAGCTCGAAGAGCGACCGGCACCCGGGCAAGCACCGCTGTTGGCCGCTCAGGTCGTCGCCATCCCGACCCGCGACCGACGCGGCATGGGACTCTCGGCCTACGATCGCGCGAGCGGTGGCGCCGTGTGGGATCAAGCGCCGGGCTTGTCGTCCCCCACGACCGCGTTCTTGGCGGTCGATGAGACGCTGATCGCCAATTCTGCCTCGGGCGCCCTGATTTGCTTGGACGCGAACACCGGCACGCTGCGCTACAACCAAGTGTTCTCGCGCCATGTCGACGCCGATCAGCCGCGCCGCTTGGAGCCGGTACTGCGCAACGGCGCGCTGTTCGTGCCGCAACACCAAGTCCACGTCGTGCGGCCACGCGACGGCGAAGTCATCGGCTCGATCCCGTCGGATTTGATCCCTGATTTGCTGCGCGTCGACGAGCGCTGCAACGTGTACCTCGCCGAAGAGAGCGGGCACGTGGCCGCGTTCAGCGTCGCGCCGCGACTCACGCTCGTGAAGTGAGCGACGTGCCCCGCGCGAGCTCAGAGCTCGCGCGGAGGCAGCGACTCGATGCGCGGCGGTAGCGGCAAGGGACCGCCGACCGCCGCGGCTTTGTCGCGCACGAAGCGCGCAATCGCCCGAAACGGCACCCCAGTCGGGCAGAGCTTCTCTTTCTCGGCCAATACCTCGTCGTTCACGAAGCCGAAGCTGTACGCCGCTGCGCGGTAATCCGGCATGCTGCGCGAGCCCGCGAGCACGAGCGCCATCACGCCGCGATAGGCGCCGCCGGAGGCCGCGATGCGCCCGGCCTCTCCTCGGTCGCACAGGCCACAGGCAATGCAGCGGCTGAAGTCAGCCATGGCCGCGCGCTCGTCCGACGAGACAGGCGGCAAACCATCCGCGTCGTAGTTCCTGCGGAAGGCGGCGATCCCGGCCTTGTTGCGCGTGAAGATCCGCCGTCCGACCGTCTTCAGGAGATACAGAGCCAGGAGTAAAATGGCCTTGAGTCGCGGAGGCATGCGGTGGCTCGGGGAAACTAGCACGCGGTCCAGCGTAGAAAGGGTCGTCGGGGGGCTCCGCCAGTCAGTGTGACGCGTCTCGAGTGACGCTGTTACAGGCTGTTACGCATACGTAACCCATTGAAATTGCTTATGTAAACCACTGGCACGCGGCGTGCTGAATGGGTTCTCGAAAGCCGAGGAGCCACTCACCATGTTCACCCCCGTCACCGCCCCGCACCGCCCCGAGCAAACCAACCAACCCGCCGCTAGCTTGCTCCAAAGTACGTCCGCAGCGGACGATGCGAAATTGGTCCGCGCGTTGATTGCCGACGACCCGCACGCTTGGCGTGAATTCAATACGCGCTTCTCGCGCCTCGTGCTGAGCACCATCAGCCGCGTGACCGCGCGCTTCAGTGGCGTCGTGTCGCAAGAGGATCTGCGTGAAATCTACGCGACGTTTTGCGTGCAGCTCTTGGCCAACGACAAACTCAAACTGCGCAGCTTCGATCCGGAGCGCGGCAACAAGCTCAGCACGTGGCTCGGCTTGCTCGCCAGCCACACTGCGTACGACTTCTTGCGCGGTGCGCGCCGCGAGCCCCGTCGTGCGGCGCTGAGTGAGGCCGAAGACCTCTGCTCCACCCTGCCCGACCCGTGCGAGAGCGCGCTGATGCGCGAACGCGCCGGCCTGGTCAGCCAGCTGCTCGCGAACTTCACGGACAAGGATCGAGCGTTCATTCAGCTGTACTTCGGTGAAGGTTTGGCCCCCGAAATCGTCGCCGAACGACTCAATATCAGCGTGAAGACCGTTTACTCGAAGAAGCATAAAATTCAGGCCCGGCTACAGACCTTGTTGGCCGAGGCGCAATTGGCGGCCTGAGCCGAGGCCAAACTGAGCAAGCGGGCAACGACTTCGTGGTAAACGGGACGCCGTGCGCGTCTCGTCTCGGGCCCTCCACTCACGCGGTTTACGTTCGGCCGCCGCCATCGTCAGTGTGATGGCGCTCCTCTCGAGCGGTTGTGGTGGCTCCCACGCAAACGGGCCCAACGGCGGTTCGGCGAGCGGCAGCAGCCGAGGTGGCAGCGCGCGGATCGAGCGACGTGACGTGGACAATCATCCCCCGATTGTCCTGGTGCAGCGCTCGGGCGACCCTTTGCCTGCGGTGGCGTTCGCCAGCGCGCATGACCGCGGTGCCGTCGCTTCAGTGGCGCTATCGGCGCTGATCTTGGCGCGCTTGTCGGCGCGTGGCATCAACGACGTGATGAGCGTGCCGACCGAGAGCGGCATCGAGCTTGCCCTGTTGTGCGCCGACAACGCCGCAGCGCGCACCTTCATCGAACAAGTGACGGCAGCTCTCGCCGCGCCGCTGACGGAGCGTGATCCCGCGTTGCGCGTGATTCAGGAGCACCTCACCGCGCTCCGCAGCCGCCTTTTCGCCGGCAAAGCGGAGGCGAGCGTCGCCGGCTGTTCCGGGGAGCTGGGCCTGCTTCCAGGCGCTGCGGCTCCCGACGTGAACACCGCGGCGGGTCGCGAAGAGCTCGAGGGTTACCGTCGTTTTGCGTTCGCTCGGCGCGCGAGCGCCTTTGCCGCGTTGGGTTCGAGTGAGTTCGTGAACGCGGCCGCGAGCGCACTGGAAGACGTGCCCCATTGGCCCGGCGGTGACGCAGCCGAGGATCCATGGCCCGCAAACGACTCCGCCGACGCAGACAGCGCTGAGGGAGCGCGTCGTTTGTCCATCGCGTTGCGGCTCGCTGACGCCGACGCTGCGCTCGCTTCCCTCCGCGCATTGAGCGCGGCTGACGCGCTGCTCGCGGCGCGCTTACGCACCTTCCTGCCGGGCTTCACGCTGGAGCGCGTGGCATTTCAGGCGCGCCCGCGAGGCGCTTGCTTGCGCGTCGACTTGGGCTTGCCCGAGGGCGATCCAGGCGTGCCACCCAAAGACGCGGCGCTCGCGGTCAGCCTCGTCAGCGAGGAGGCGCACGCGGCCGCCGCCGCCCCGCCGCGCTCGACGGAAGAAAATATCATCGAACCCGCCGACCCGCGCAAAGCCGCGGCGCGGGCCGCGTGGCGCGCGCTGACCGGCCGCCAAGAACCCGGCCCGGAGCGGCGCGCGGTCGCGGTTTCGGTGCATCCGGCAGAGCGCGCCGGGTTCGAGGGCTTTGCGAACGTGCTGCGCGAGCTGGAGGCCCGGCCCCCGCGCGCGCCGCTCGAGACGCGCGTCCGCGCGGAGCCCGGACAATCCGAGCTTTGGGTCCTGCTCGGCAGCCCTTGCGGCACGCTCGGCGAAAGCAATGACAACGCCGGTCAAAGCGCGCTCGCGTTGACCATGGCCGCGCACGAGGCCAGCGCGGACGTCACGCTCGAACCGTGGATCACCCCGGACGCCGTGGGCCTACTCGCTCACGCGCCACGCCTGCACCTGGAGAGCGCGAACGAACAAGCCGAGCGCATCGCGCGCGCGTTGGCCCGCGCGTTGAGCGAACGGAGCAGCGCGGGCGACTCGCTGGCCATGGCGCAACGGGAGCTGTTTGCCGCGGTGGGCGGCTCGCCGCGCCCTGGTTTTGCGCGGCTGCTCGATACGCTCGCGCCCGAGCACAGCGCCTGGCTCGAGCCGCGCGGGACCTGGGCTTCGCTGGCGCAAGCCAACCGCGACGGCGTGCTGGCACGCGGGCGCGAGCTCTTGCACGGCCCGCTGCGTGTGGCCGTGTTGGCCAACGAAGACGACGCCCAAGCCGCCGTGGCGACGCGCGCGCTCGAGCGCTGGTTTTCGCCTTGGCGCGAGGATCCCCGCCGCTGCCAGACCGGCCCCGAGCGGGCCGTCCGCAGCGGCGAAATCTCGCTCACCGTGCCCGACTCTGGAAACGGCGAGAGCGCGTACCTCGGTCTACCCTTTGGTTCGCGTCTGAAATTCGAGCGTGAAGCGGAGGCGTTTGCCGCGCTGCTCAATGCGCCACGCGGGCCGCTCGCGCTGGCGCTCAGCGCCGAGCACCTCAACGCTTCGGCGGTCGCGTCGATCATCGGGGGTGGGCGCACCGCGGCGCTGGTGATCGAAATCCACGCCAGCGACGATGACGCGCGCAAAGCCACGCTCGAGGTGCGCCGAGCGCTCGAGCGCTCGATTGCCGGACCCATCTCCAACGAGGAGCTGGCGTCGGCCCAGCGCGCGTCGGCCCAGCGCGCGCTGGGCGCGTCCCTCGATCCACGGCGTCGGATCGTCGATCTGTGGCGCGGGGGAGCCGCCGAAGGCGGGCTGAGCCGGCCGAGTCTGCGCGCGTTCCAGGCCGCCTTGAGCGGGGCAGCGCAGGTCGTGGTCTACGTGACGCACCGGGATTGAGCGCATTTTTGGGCCTTGTCCGAATGGATTTGCCGCGCTCGGTCGCCATGTTAGCGGGAGGGCCATCATGGCTGCCCGGCAAAGCGTTCTGATCCTCGACTACGGCTCTCAATACACTCAGCTCATCGCTCGACGCATCCGTGAGTGTCACGTGTATTGCGAGATCCACCCGGGCACCATCAAGCTCGATGCCATCAAGAAGATCGCCCCTCAAGCCATCATCTTGAGCGGCGGACCGCAGAGCGTGTACGCGGAA
>Ga0164307_10001248_pt1 | contig 11443 bp, 13 predicted proteins | sample Whisoiple_243_MG_FD_110214 | JGI IMG/M metagenome (GOLD analysis project Ga0164307, IMG submission 110214) | Soil microbial communities amended with fresh organic matter from upstate New York, USA - Whitman soil sample_243_MG | ecosystem: Environmental > Terrestrial > Soil > Unclassified >...
CCGCCCTGCTGCCGGACCGCCCGATGGAGCAGAACTACGCGGAGAACCGGATCATGCTCGCCGAGGAGACCGCGGACACGGAAGGCGTCGTACCCGTCGGCGGGGCCCCCGCCTTCATGGCCTCCATCGCGGCTCTCCCCCACGCCCTCGTGACCTCGGCCGACGAGGCGCTCGCACAGGCGCGGATGACGGCGGCGGCCCTGCCGATGCCGGAGACCCGCGTCACCGCCGAGATGGTGGGCGCCAGCAAGCCGGACCCGGAGGGCTTCCTCAAGGGCGCGGCCGAACTCGGCTTCGACCCGGCGGACTGCATCGTGTTCGAGGACTCCGAGGCGGGCATCGCGGCGGGCCGGGCGGCCGGCATGCGCGTCGTGGGCGTCGGCCCGCGCGCCGCCGCGCTCGCGCCCGACGTCCATGTCGAGGACCTGACACAGCTCCGGGTGGAAGCGGGCGCGGACGGTTCGATCCGCCTGCTCGTCGACGCCGCGTGAGACACGCCTCTCTTCACCCGTGAGACGCGTCCCTTCTCCCGTATGAGACGCGCCCCCCTTCCCGCGTGACGGGCCCGGCCACCCCGCAGCGGCGAGTGGGCGGCCCCGCCTCAGCTCCGGCGCAGCAGTCCCCGCGCGACGAGTTCCAGCACGAGTGCGACCGCCACGACCTGCACCGCCATCAGTGCCACCAGGACGAACAGCTGGACGGCGCCCGCCTCCACGGGTGAGGCGCCGCCCAGCAGCATGCCCACGAACGCCCCCGGCAGCGTGACGAGCCCCACGGTCCGGGTCTGGTCCAGCCCCGGCAGCAGCGCGTCCGCCGCCGCGGGGCGGGCGATCTCCAGCCGGGCGTCCCGGTCGAGCAGCCCGAGCGCCATCCCGGCTTCCACCTCCCCCCACCGCGTCCCGAGCTCGTCCAGCGCGCGCCGCCCGCCGAGGACGGTCGCGGTGAGGGCGCCCCCGATGAGGATTCCCGTGACCGGGATCAGCGTGATACCGCGCAGCGGGAGCAGTCCGGTGAGCAGCAGCGCCACGACGACGGGCACGACGCCTGCACCGATCGGGAGCGCCGCCCACCACCAGGTGCGGTTGGGGGTGACCCGCCGTCCCGCGGTACGCACCGCGACCGCGAACATCACCGCCAGGAAGCCCAGCAGGGGCCCCAGGGAGTGCACCACCCAGCCGATGAGCAGGGAGACGGCCGCCAGTTGGACCGCCGCCCGGAGCCCGGCGACGACGATCTCCCGGGACCGGCCCAGCGAGGCCCACGCGGCGACGGCCGCGGTGCACACCAGGAGGACGGCGAGCACGAGACCGAGCGTGGGAGTGACGGGAAACAGCACCCGGCCACCCTAGGGCCGCCCTTGATGCACCTGGAACGCGTCCCGGAACGGCCCATTCGTCAACCCCGTTCCTCGAACACCTTTCGGACGGGACGTCAGACCGACCGTCCAAACCCTTGATGTGACGTGCGCATGTCGTCACTCTGTTACCTGGCGACCACCCCACCGAAACCCGGCGCCGCCACGATGGCCTGGCTCCGCAGGTCGCCCGCGCAACAGCCCCCCACGTCAAGGGAGTTCACATGTCAGGTATCTACGCGCGTCGCATAGCCGTCGTCGCCGCCTCCGCCGCGCTCGCCGCCACGACCGGGCTCCTCACGGCTCCGACCGCCCAGGCCGCGATGCCCACCCCGGTCAGCGCATCGACCGCCCGTACGTATCTGGGGCAGCTCACCGTCTCCACCGAGGGCTCCTCGTCCGGCTACAGCCGTGACAAGTTCCCCCACTGGATCACCCAGTCGGGAGCCTGCAACACCCGCGAGGTGGTGCTGAAGCGTGACGGCACCGGCGTCGTGCAGGACTCCTCCTGCGCCGCGACCAGCGGCAGCTGGTACTCCGAGTACGACGGAGCCACCTGGACCGCCGCGTCCGACCTGGACATCGACCACATGGTCCCGCTCGCCGAGGCCTGGCGCTCCGGGGCCAGCGGCTGGACGACCGCCCAGCGGCAGTCCTTCGCCAACGACCTGACCCGCCCTCAGCTCATCGCGGTCACCGACAACGTCAACCAGTCCAAGAGCGACCAGGACCCGGGCGAGTGGCTCCCCTCGCGCACCGCCTACCGCTGCACCTACGCCCGCGCCTGGGTGCACGTGAAGCACTACTACGGCCTCAGTGTCGACTCCACCGAGAAGAGCGCCCTCCAGTCGGTCCTGAACGGCTGCTGACACCCTCCCGCCACGCCGGAACCACCCGCCCTCCTCCGTCGTTCCGTACCCTACGGAGCCATCGGTCACGGCGACGCGAGGAGGGCACACATGGCCGGGCTACGCCTGGGACCACTGCTGAGGTACGTCGACTGGGAGTCCGGCTCCCGGGCGACGGTCTGGGTGGAGTCGACCAGGCCCTGCACGGCGGAGGTCCGCTGCGCGGACGGGGCGGCGGGCTCCGCGCCCACGTTCGCCGTCCAGGGCCATCACTACGCCCTGGTGGTGGTGGAAGGGCTGACGCCCGGCTCCACCACGCCCTACGAGGTGCTGCTCGACGGCCGGCAGGTGTGGCCGCCCGAGGACTCCCACTTCCCGCCGAGCACCATCACCACCCCCGCGCTCCCCCAGCCCGACGAGGAGAGTCCGGTCCGGGTCGCGTTCGGCTCCTGCCGGTGGGCCGCGCCGCCCGCCCACGGCCACGACGCCATCGGCCCGGACGCGCTCGACACCCTGGCCGTCCGCCTCGCCGCCGACCCCGAGGCGGTCCGCCCGGACGTCCTGCTGCTCCTCGGTGACCAGGTGTACGCGGACGAGACCTCGCCCGCCACACAGCGACGGCTCGCGGCCCGCCGCGACCTGGACGAGGCCCCCGGCGCCGAGGTCGCGGACTTCGAGGAGTACACCCACCTGTACGACGAGTCCTGGCGCGACCCGGACGTGCGATGGCTGCTCTCCACGGTCCCCAGCTGCATGATCTTCGACGACCACGACGTCATCGACGACTGGAACACCAGCGAGGCCTGGGTCCGGGACATGCGGCGCACTCCCTGGTGGCACGAGCGGATCGTCAGCGGGCTCATGTCGTACTGGGTCTACCAGCACCTCGGCAACCTCTCCCCCGAGGCCCTGGAGGCCGACCCGGTCTACGCGGCCGTGCGCGCCGCTCCCGACGGCACCGAGACCCTGCGCGCCCATGCCGCGGCGGTCGACGCCGAGCCGGCCCGGACCCGCTGGAGCTACCGGCGTGTTTTCGGCCGAGTACGACTGCTGATGGTCGACACCCGGGCGGCCCGGACCCTCGAGGAACAGCGGCGGGCGATGCTGCGCGACGAGGAGGCCGCGTGGCTGCGCTCCGAGGTGCTCGACGACCCCGGCGCGTACGACCACCTCCTGATCGGCACCTCGCTCCCGTGGCTGCTGCCACCCCTCGTCCACGATGCGGAGACCTGGAACGCGGCCCTGTGCCGCGGTGCCCGCGGCGAACGCTGGGCGCGCCGCGGGGAGAAGGTGCGCCGGGCCGGTGACCTGGAGCATTGGGCCGCGTTCCCGGAGTCCTTCGACCAGTTGTCGGAGCTGCTGCGGGAGGCGGGACGCGCCTCCGGCGCCCCCGCGACGATTTGCGTGCTCTCGGGCGATGTGCACCACGCCTACATCACCGAACCCCAGTGGTCCGACTCCACCCCGGACGGCACTCCCGCCGCGCACGTCCTGCAACTGACCTGCTCTCCCGTCCACAACTCCGTCCCCGCCTACATACGCGCCGGGTTCCGCTTCGGCTGGAGCGGCGCGGGCCGGTGGCTCGGCCGTGCGCTGGCGCTCCACGGACGGACGGGCCGCCCTCCGATGCGCTGGCGCAAGACGGGCGGACCGTGGTTCGGCAATCAGCTGATGACACTCACCCTGCATGGCCGGAAGGCTGCGCTGACATTGGTTCAGGCCAGAGCGAGGTCCACGGGGGCCCAGTTGGAGACCGTGATGGAGCGCTCACTGACATCGAACGAATGACCGACTTTCAGCCAGCCTCATAATGTTGAACTTGCAAGTAATAATGAGGTCTCCCTAACCTGATGGGCCCCGATCGGTTCACGTCCCCAGACCGAAGGAGCCCCACCCCCCATGTCCATACGCCTGAACCGGGCCCAGCCCTACGCCCTCGGCCTCTTCCGTATCGTCATCGGCTTCCTCTTCGCCTGCCACGGTGCCGCTTCGCTCTTCGGAGTCCTGGGCGGCGCCATGGGCGGCGGCACCGTCCCCGCCGGCACCTGGCCGGGCTGGTACGCCGCTGTCATCCAGCTCGTCGGCGGCACCCTGGTCGCACTCGGCCTCGGCACCCGTATCGCCGCCCTCGTCTGCTCGGGCTCCATGGCCTACGCGTACTTCAAGGTCCACCAGCCCGAGTCGCTGTTCCCCCTGCAGAACGGCGGCGAGGCGTCGGCGGTCTTCTGCTGGGCCTTCCTGCTGCTCGTCTTCACCGGCTCCGGCGCCCTCGGCCTGGACCGGCTGTTCTCCTCCCGCGACAGCTCCGGGCACGCGGGTGAACCCGCCCGCGAGAAGGCCCGGGCCGTCTCGGTCTGACGCACGCTCCCCGCACTCCGGCCCCCCTTCCCTACAAGGGGGGCCGGAGTCGCGTTCCCCGGGGGTCCGGTGCCGCGCGTGACCTGCGCGACATCGGACACGCGCCCGGCGAATACCAGGTGAACCCGGTGAACAGCAGGCGTACGCTGTACAGCTGGCCCTGCCGCTCCTGCCGCTCCCCTGCGACGTCGCGGCGTTGACACGGAACACGGGAACCGGGAACGGGGAGTAGAAAGTGCTCGAGAGTGTGGGTGCGCTGACCGGCAGCCCATGGATCTACGCGGTGGTCGCCCTCTCGGTGGTCCTGGACGTCTTCCTTCCCGTACTCCCCAGCGGTGTTCTGGTGATCACCGCTGCCACCGCGGCCGCCGCGAGCACCTCCACCACGGTCACCGCCGCGGCCGGGGAAGCCACCCGGCACGTGCCCTCGCTCGTGATCCTCACCCTCTGCGCGGCCACGGCGTCCGTGCTCGGCGACCTGGTCGCCTACCGCCTCGCCTGGCGCGGCGGCGACCGCCTCGACCGGGCCATCGCCCGCTCCCGCCGTCTGACCTCCGCGCAGGAGCGCCTCGGCGCGGCGCTGAGCCGCGGCGGAGGGGCGCTCGTCGTCATAGCCCGTTTCGCCCCGGCCGGCCGGTCCGTCGTCTCGCTGGGGGCGGGCGCCGCCCACCGCAAGGTGAAGGAGTTCCTGCCCTGGTCGGCCGTCGCCGGCGTGGCCTGGGCCGTCTACAGCGTGGGCCTCGGCTACTTCGGCGGCCAGTGGCTGGGCGCGGGGTGGCTGGGCACGGCGGTCTCGGTGCTCGCCCTGTTCCTGGCGGGCTCGCTCGCGGCGGTCGTCGTCCGCCGCCCCGCCCGGCCGTCCGCGGTTGCGGCTGCGGCTGCGGCTGCGGTCGCCGGAGCCCCGGCCGGCACCTGACGGCCCGCACGGCAGCTCAGGCCCGGGCGGCCGCACCCCGTATCTCCAGGCCGTCCAGCAGCCGCTGGGTCGCGTCGGCGATCTCGGCGACGGCCCGGTCGAAGACCTCCTGGTTGTGCGCGGCGGGCGCACGGAAGCCCGACACCTTGCGGACGTACTGCAGGGCGGCTGCTCTCATCTCCTCCTCGGTGGCCTCTTCGGGGATGGCTGGCGGACGAAGCGTCTTGATGCTGCGGCACATGCCTCCAGTGTGCGACGCGACACTGACAACCGGCCTCCGGACCTACGCTCCCGCCCGGCCCCCGAGCGGCCCGACCGGCGGGATGACGTAGCTCCCGTCGAGAATCGCCCGGTCGGGCAGGTGGAGCCGCATCAACGCGCGGAAGCGGCCGGGCGGCACGGGCAGCCAGTTGGCGGCCGCGGCCGGGTCAGCGGGGCGCTCAGCCGCGAGGTGCAGCGTCAGCGAGCCGTCGGCACCGTGGACGAGTCCGGGCGTCCGGTCCCCGATCGCGTACCGTTCCTCGGCGTTCGCGACCAGGTGGCCTCCCGGGCTGTCGTACACGGTCAGCGACCAGAACGCCCGCACCGGTGGCGGCGGGGAGAGGCGCAGGACGTAGGGGTGGAGGCCGTCGAGCGGGTGGCCGCGGGAGTCGCACGCCGTGTGCGCGTACACCGCCTCGTACCCGTGGGGCAGCCGGCGCCCCTGCCGCGCGGCCACCGCCCTGACCAGGTAGGAGGCCTCACGGTCGGCGATCGTCCATTCCGGTCCCCGGAGCGTGCCGACGCCGAAGTGGTCCAGGTTGTAGTCGCGCAGGTGCGGAACCGTCCGCCAGGCGCCCGGTGGCCCGCCGGGCGCGGCCCCCGCACGCCGGGCGGCCTCCTCCACCCGCAGGCGGCCCAGGGCCAGCCCTCGCCCCAGGGCGCGTACGAGTCCGGGCCCGGCCGACACGTACGGCGAGATCCCCTCCTCCAGGAGCCCCAGGGGCTGGAAGCGGTCCTGGTACGCGCGATCCGCCGAGGCGGGCGGGAAGTCGGCCATCCACACCCGGAGCTCCTCGAAGAACCGCAGCTCCCCCGGTACCCCCGGCTCGGTCGCCGGGAGACCCGTCCGGTGGGCGCGGTCGCCCAGATGCGTGAGCGTGAGCTCCTGCTGGAGCGCCCTGACGCGCGGCAGATCCTCCGGTCCGTCGCAGGCGAGGCGGCCCACGACGGAGACGACGGAGGTGGGCGCGTCGATCACCCCCGACAGCCCGTCGGGGACCGTACCGGCCCAGCCCGGCGGCACGACCAGCCAGTCCCCCTCGCCCGTACCGGTGGCCCGGGGGCCGAGGTAGGCGAACGCGTTGCCCCACGCGTCCACGAACTGGAGGACGTAGTACGCACCGCCGGTGTCCGGGACGTGCAGCCTGACCGGGCCTCCGGAGAGGTCGAGCTGGGCGAGCGCGTCGACGAGGTCGGCCGGGGCGTACGGGACGTGGGTACCGGGCGTGGCCGGCCCGTCCGCGTGGGCGAAGTCGTTGAAGGGAGCCGGCGCGAGCATCCCGCTGCCCTCGTGGAGACACGCCTGGACGGCCGACAGCTGGCGGACGAGCGGGGATCCGTAGACGTACGCGTCGGCGGCCAGCGCGGTGACCGCGTCCGGCTCCAGGCCTCCTCGCCCCGGGCTCATGTCAGACGGCCCGAGGTCCGGGTGCGGGCAGTGACCGGGCCATGGGACTCCTCCACTCGGCGGACGGTGGTGCACGGCGGCGGGCAGGTCCGACCCTGCGGGACGGCCTCACCGGCAACGACCCGGGCGCGCCCGTTCGGGTGACGGCAGCACCACGCCGCCGCGCGGGGCTCATCCCCAGGTTTCGAGGTCTCCGCCCCGCCACTCGATCAGTTCCGGCTGGTCCAGATCGATCTCCTCGGCCCCCTCCGCCAGCCCGGCCCGCCGCAGATACGAGGCGACGTCCCCACGGCCGTGCGCCAGCCCCACGATCTGCCCGCGCACGGTCACCCGCCGCCCACCGGTCGGCGTGGGCGGATACACGATCACAGGCGGGTGTCCGGACATGCCTCCACGGTCCCCCGTGGCCCCCGGGCCCGCAATTTCGGCGGCGGTGGAAGGCGGCCGTGGTGCGCTCGTTGACGCACGGGAGGGCGGGCTGGGCGGACAGGCCACCGCGCGCGCGAACAGCTGGCTAGGGTCCTCCCCATGAGCGCAGCCATAGCCGCCATGGTCACCGCAGTCGTCGGAGTGCTCGGCACACTCTTCGCGCCGCTGGTCGCCAGCTGGGTGACGAAACGCCAACGCGACGCCGAGGGCCTGGTCGAGGAGCGGCGGCGGCTCCTGGAGGAGCGGCGCACCGCCTACACCTCGATGAACCGGGCGACCAGCCACTTCCACACCCTCCTCAAGGACGCCCTGCACCGTACGCGGGACGGGGTCCTCACCGACGAGGACCGGGAGCGGCTGGAGGAAGGGCGCCGCGACTACCGTGCCCGGTACGCCGAGGCCCAGATGATCGTCCCGGAGGCCGTCCTCGACTCGTCCCGCGAGGTCAACGTGGTCCTCGCGGGGGTGGACGCCGCCCTCAAGCGCGTCGACCGGGGTGTGCCCCGCGACGGGGAGACGGCCGTGCGGCTGCTGCTGGACCTCAAGGCGGCGGATCCGAAGCTCACGGCCATGCACCGTCTGATGCGGCAGGATCTCGGCGTGTCCGGCTGAGGCGTTGCCGCGTCACGGCGGGGCTTCCGACGGGGAGGCGGCGCTACCGGCGGGCACCGGGGTCGTGGTAGGTCTCTGCGGGAACGTCGGCCGAGTGACGGGCGACGCGGGGCGGAGGAACGGTGGGCATGGGCGGCCGCGGGGTGCTGGGAGTCGTGGCGACGGCGACCGACGGGGTGGAGACGCTGCGCACCGGGCTGGTCGGACCGGCTCTCGCGCTGGGCTGGCAGGTGGCCGTGACCCTGACACCGACCGCAGGCCGATGGCTGAGGGCGAACGGTGAACTGGACCTGCTGGAGACGCTGACCGGCCTCCCGGTACGCGACTCGCCCCGCCTGCCGGCCGAACCCCGCCCGCACCCGGTCGCCGACTGCTACGTCGTCGCTCCGGCGAGCGCGAACTACGTCGCCAAGCTGGCGACGGGGATCGCCGACAACCAGGCGCTGACGCAGGTGGGCGAGGCCCTGGGGACGATCGGCGTCCCGGTGGTGGTGTTCCCCCGGATCAACGCGGCCCACGCACGGCACCCGGCATGGGAGGGTCACCTCGGGACACTGCGCGGGGCGGGCGTGGATCTGGTGTACGGGCCTGACGTATGGCCCCTGTACGAGCCACGTCGGGGCCCGGCGGTCCGGGAGCTCCCGTGGGCGGCGATCCTGGACCGCGCGGCCGTCCGCGCACAGGGGAACGGGGCTTTCCCGGAGGGCCCGGCGTAAGCGGACCGACAGAGGGGTGGGGCATCGATGGCAGGCCGGGTCACAGCGGTGAGCAGCAACGCGGCGTACTCGTTCAGCAAGCCGAATCGCACGCACGTGACGTTGCTGGCCGGGCTCGGGGTCGAGGGGGACGTCCATGCGGGCGAGACGATCCGCCATCAGTTCCGCATGACCTACGAACCGGACCTGCCCAATCTGCGCCAGGTGCACCTGATGCACGAGGAACTCTTCGACGAACTCGCCCTCAAGGGCCACGCCGTCGCAGCGGGACAGCTCGGCGAGAACATCACCACCCGTGGTGTCGACCTGCTCGGCCTTCCCACCGGCACCCTGCTGCACCTCGGTGAGCAGGCGGTGATCGAGGTGACGGGGCTGCGCAACCCGTGCGCGAAGATCAACGACTTCCGGCCGGGCCTCCTCGGAGAGGTCTTCGCCCTCGACCCGGTCTCCGGGGACTTCACCTTCAAGTCGGGGATCATGGCCGTGGTCCGCCGGGGCGGCCGGGTGCGCCCGGACGACGCCGTCGAGGCCGAACTGCCACCGGGGCCGCACCGCCCGCTGGAGCGCGTCTGAGGGGCGACGCCCCACGGACGGCGCTCCAGCGGGCGTGCTCCACGGGGGTACTCGCTACCGGCAGGCTCGGCCAGGGGCGGGCTGGCTAGCGCGTGGAGCCCGCTCGCCGCTCGTGACGTGCGCGGGCGAGGCGATGGGCCTCGCGGAGCAGCAGGCGGACTGCCGCATCGGTCCGGGGGCCCGGGTTCACCACCGCGAGCCAGCCGGCGGAACCGTAGACGGGGTGGGCGATCACTGCGTCGGTGGCACCGGGCACGACGTCGGCCGTCGGCTCACCCGGCGCGTGGCCGGTCCACTCACGGAAGAGGTCCTTCCCTGCGGCGACGCTGACGCGAAAGGTGTCCGGGCGGCCGAGGAGCGAACTCTCGTCGCCCGGGTAGTCCTTCGTCACGATGGTCGCGAACGGCTGCGCCGTCACCGGCGCCGCCCCGGCGGGAGAGTAGGAGAAGAAGGTGTCCCCCCAGCTGATCTCCGGTGAGCCGTCGCCCGGTACCGGGGTGACGGTCCGGACTCCGTCGAAGCCCTGCATGAAACCGATGATCTCGTCGATGGTCATGTGCTCAAGCGTTTCATTGAGGTGCTTGTGGAGACTTCGAACCGGAAAGCTCAGGAGCAGCAGGTGACAACCCTCAACTCGCCGTTCTGGCGCACCATCGACGTCGCGCGCCGTGCCGGGTACTCCGTCCAGCAGGTCCGCAACCTGGAACGCGACGGTGTTCTGCCCCCGGCGGCCCGTACCACCGCCGGCTACCGGGTCTACGGCGAGAGGCATCTCTGGTCCGCGCTGGCCTACCGCGCGCTCGCGACCGCCACGGGTCCCGTCGAGGCCAAGCGGATCGTCCGCGCCGTGCACGAACGCCCGGCCGGCGAGGCGCTCGCCCTGCTCGACGCGGCGCACGCCCGGCTCGACCGGGAACGTACGGACCTGGCGCTCGCGGAGGAGGCCGCCCTCGCGATCTCGAAGGACCCCGTCGAGGACGTGAGGCCGTCGGACTCGATGAGCGTCTCCGAACTCGCGACCGCACTCGGGGTGCGCCCCTCGACGCTGCGGCACTGGGACGCCGAAGGGCTGGCGGTACCCGACCGGGTCCCTCCGCGAGGGGTGAGACGGTACGCGCCGGCCCAGGTCAGGGACGCCCGGATCGTGCACCAACTACGCGGGGCCGGCTACCGGATCGCCCCGCTCCGCGCGCTGATGCCGGGTCTGCGGAGCGGACGCGGCCGGGAGGACGTCGCTGCGGCGCTCGCGGTCCGGGGCACGGGCATCGCCGTACGCTCCCGTGCCCTGCTGGACGCCTCCGTGCCGCTCAGCCGGGTCCTCGCCCCGAGCGTGGATGATCACTCCTCCGCCGGTTGGCCACCGGCGTAGGCTCCGCGTGTTCGCACGCGCGGAATGCGCGGCATGCGTGGCCGAGGGGGCGTTCATGAGTGGTTCCGGGACGGACGAGGCGCGGACCGGGGACGGTGCGCCTGCCGGCGGACCGCGACGGCGACGCGTCCTCCCAGGTCTGGGAATCGCCCTTCTGATCCTGGCGGTTCCCGTGGGAGGGACGGTCTGGCTGTTCCAGGACGAACTGTTCCACCCGTTCGGCGACTCCCGGGCCTGCGAGGGCAGCGAGGTGCCGCTGTCGGACGTGGTCGGCGCGGCGGACACGGCGATACCCGAGGACGCCACGGACATCCACTACGTCACCCGGAACGGCAGCGCGCAGGTCACCTTCGTGAGCCGCCGGATGCCGGACTTCCTTCACCGGACGGGCCTGGTCCCCTACGGCACGTCGGCGTTCGCCTCCCGTTACCGCAGCAAGTACGCCCTCGTCGACGGCGAGACCGAGCTCCCGGCAGGCCTGTGCGGCTCCGGCGTCCGCGGGCCCGTCATGACGTACGGCGGCTCCTCGGTCAGCGTCATGGTGGAACGTTCCCCCTTCAACGAGGAGTCCTTCCGGAGACCCGCCCGCGCCCTGGTCA
>Ga0164307_10001250_pt1 | contig 11441 bp, 9 predicted proteins | sample Whisoiple_243_MG_FD_110214 | JGI IMG/M metagenome (GOLD analysis project Ga0164307, IMG submission 110214) | Soil microbial communities amended with fresh organic matter from upstate New York, USA - Whitman soil sample_243_MG | ecosystem: Environmental > Terrestrial > Soil > Unclassified >...
CGACCGGGCGCGCGTTATTTTCATTCGCTGCGTTTGTTGCAACGAGTGAAGGAGATAGACCCGACAATGTTCACCAAGTCCGGCATCATGGTCGGTCTGGGCGAGGAGCGGAACGAAGTTCTGCAGGTGATGGACGACTTACGCTCGGCACAGGTCGACTTCCTCACTATCGGGCAATATCTCCAGCCGACCCGCAAGCACCATGAGGTCAAGCGCTTCGTTCCACCGGACGAGTTCAAGAGCCTGGAGGCTATTGCGTACAGCAAAGGCTTCCTGATGGTTGCCGCTTCGCCTTTGACCCGGTCGTCGCATCATGCAGGCGAGGACTTTGCGCGGCTGAAAGCCGCGCGGGCTGCTCGCTAAGACGCTCAATGCCTCAGTTCTCCACGAAGCGTCGCGTCCGTCACGCCGCCACCGACATGTTCGACTTGGTAGCGGACGTCGAGAAATATCCGCAGTTCGTCCCGTTGTGCAGTGGGCTTACCGTCAAGAGCCACGCGGAGAAAGACGGAAAAACGGTTCTCGTTGCGGATATGACCGTCGCCTACAAGATCATTCGAGAGACATTTACGAGCCGCGTCACGCTGGATCAGCAAGGCTTGAAGATCCTGGTCGAATATCTCAACGGCCCATTCAAACGAATGCAGAACCGTTGGACCTTTTATCCCGTCGAAGCAAAAGTCTGCGACGTCGAGTTCTTTATCGACTACGAATTCAGAAGCCGAACACTTGCTGTGCTGATGGGGGCGATGTTCGACGCGGCGTTTCGGCGTTTTGCCGTCGCCTTCGAGCAACGGGCGGATGAAATCTACGGCCGCTAGCTTTTTCCTGCAGGCGGGCGAGGTTCTTCCTTTTCTGCGAGTTCCTGAAGCATGGCCAGCGCCTGCAGGACAGATTCCCGTCGCACATTTGCACGCCCGATGTCACCGTATTTGCGATCATGGGCAATGACGCGGCCGCTACGTGACGCGGCGCAGAAATAGACGAGGCCAATGGGTTTCCCGGGAACGGCGCCCGTCGGTCCTGCGATTCCGGTAATCGAAATTGCAAGATCAACCGAGGCGTGCGCCAATGCGCCCTTGGCCATTTCCTCAGCGCACTCGGTGCTCACCGCACCATAAACGTCGATCGTTGCCGGGGTCACACCCAACATCTGCTGTTTCGCCTCATTGGAATAGGTCACGAAGCCGCGGTCGAGAACCAGCGACGAACCGGGAATTTCACTAAGCGCTGCGGCCACCAGACCGCCAGTGCAAGACTCGGCGGTTGCGAGTGTCAACTTTTTCGACTTGCAAAGCTCCAGCAATGCTTCGGCTGCGACGAGCAATCCCTTGTCCGGCATCATTTGCCCCACGGGAGGCGGACGGTTGCCGTCGCTTGGGCGACAATGCCTTCACCGCGGCCGGTGAAGCCAAGCTTTTCGCTGGTCGTTGCTTTAACGGCGACGCGCTCTGTATCAATGCGCGCAAGCCTGGCGATGTTCGCGCGCATTGTGTCGCGATGGGCGGATATTCGTGGAAACTCGCAGACGATCGTGAGATCAAGATGCGCGATAAGACCACCGCGTGCACGCACTCGATCCACCGCAAAAACGAGAAATCGATCGGACGACGCGCCGCGCCATTGCGGATCGGTTGGGGGAAAATGCGCGCCAATGTCGCCATCGGCGAGCGCGCCAAGGATCGCATCGGTGAGCGCATGCAGCGCAACGTCGGCATCGGAGTGCCCGGTGAGAGCTCGATCGCATGGAATTCGGATTCCGCCCAAGGTGACGTGATCGCCCGGCCCAAATGCGTGCACGTCAAAGCCGGAGCCCGTGCGCACGTCGCCGAGTGATGCCGCCTGGAGGGCTTCTGCGCGCGCGAAATCGTCCGGTGTGGTGAGCTTGATATTGCCTGGCTCACCCTCAAATACGCTGACCTTCATGCCTGCCCACTCTGCGAGCGCCGCATCATCGGTGAAATCGTCACGACCCTGCGCGGCGGCGCGCCGATGAGCTTCGAGCAGGGCTGGAAAGGCAAATGCTTGCGGCGTTTGTACCAATCGAATGGAATTGCGATCGAGCGTCGTTTCAATCATTCCCGTCCGATCGATGCGCTTGACGGTATCGGTCACTGGCAGTCCGGGGATTGCCGCTCCGGTTTTCTGCGCAGCTGCGATGGCACGCGCGATCAGTTCTGAACTGGCAAATGGCCGCGCTGCGTCATGGACCAACACGATGTCAGGCGCGCGCGGTTCAAGGGCTTCAAGGCCAGCCCGCACCGACGCCTGGCGCGTGGCGCCTCCTGAAACGGGAGGGAGGACGTCCATACCATCGACCAGCGTGCGTACGAGCGCGAGGTCGTCAGGGCGGATCACCGGCTGCACCAGGGAAACGGCGGCAACGCCGGTAAAAGCGGAGAGGGCGCGTTGGAGGAGCGTATCTCCACCTAGTCGGCGAAATTGCTTGGGAAGATCACCGCCCGCTCTTACGCCTTGTCCGGCGGCTACTACGATGGCTGCGACACCCGCCATGTCCTGCTCCTTGATGTCGCACTGCTTTAGCGCTTTCCGAGCGGTGCGGAAACGCAGTAACCACACTCCGCAATGAACAGTTTTTTGCATTGCAGCACTTGCGCTGCGGAGCAAAATGGCTAATCTGTGAGCAATAAATAGGATAGCCTAAATGGTAGGCACAAAGCCGCCGACCGAGAAAACCGACTATTTCCTTGGCGATCCTCTCGCCATTGGGTCCGTCGTGGTTCCAAATCGCGTCGTTTTAGCCCCGATGTCGGGCATTACCGACGCACCTTTCCGCCGCCTTGCAGAGCGTCTCGGCGCCGGGCTGGTGGTATCGGAAATGACGGCGTGTGCCGGCTTGGCGCGCGGGGAGCGCGAGGCGAGCGTTCGCAGCGAGGGTGCCGGGATAGGGATCCACGTCGTGCAGCTCGCCGGGTGTGAGCCGCAATGGATGGCCGAAGGCGCCCGCATCGCCGAGGCGCAGGGCGCCGACATCATCGACATCAACATGGGCTGCCCCTCCAAGCAGGTTACCAACGGCGCCGCCGGTTCGGCGCTGATGCGCGACCTCGACCACGCTCTGAGCCTGATCGACGCAACGGTGGGCGCCGTGCGCGTGCCGGTTACGCTAAAGATGCGGCTCGGTTGGGACACGTCAACAATCAATGCGCCGGTGCTTGCACAGCGCGCGGAAGCGGCCGGCATCAAATTGATCACCGTGCACGGCCGCACGCGGTGCCAATTCTTCGACGGACGCGCTGACTGGCGCGCCGTCCGAGCGGTCAAGCAATCAGTTTCAATTCCCGTCGTCGTCAATGGCGACATTCAGACATGCGCTGATGCCGTCCAGGCTCTGGTCGATTCTGGAGCTGATGCAGTCATGATCGGACGCGCCGTTCAGGGCCGTCCATGGTTGCCCGGTCAAATCGCGCAGTACTTCGCAACTGGAGCACGCGTCGGCACGCCGTCACTTGCCGAGCAATTCAATCTGATTGATGCGCTATACGACGAGATGTTGAATCATCACGGGCTGACGATCGGACGCCGTCACGCCCGAAAGCATCTCGGGTGGGCGCTCAATGCGGCAGCGATCACCGCCGAGGCGCCGGCCGAGCAGCTCAAACATCATCGTAATCGCGTGCTGACCGCCGATGAGCCAAAGCACGCGCGGCAGATGTTGGCCGAGGCTTTTGACGATTTCGGTCGGAGGGCTGCGGCATGACGCGCGCACACGCTCTCTCCGCAATTGTTCATGGTCCGGCTGACGCGATGCTGCATGCGCTTCCGCATCCGGTCATCATGGTGGCGCCCGACGGAAAGATCGCCGATGCCAACGTGGCTGCCGAACAGTTCTTCGATGCGTCGACATCGATGCTGCGCCGCCATTCTCTGCGCGAGCTTGTGCCGTTTGGCTCCCCCTTGCTGACCTTGATCGAGCAGGTCCGTCACCGCGGTTCGGCCGTCAACGAATACAAGGTCGATCTGGCCACGCCGCGAAATCCTGGCGAACGGCTTGTCGACCTGTACGTGGGCCCGCTTCCTGAATATCCGGAACACGTCATCGTTATGCTGCAGGAACGCACGATCGCGGACAAAATGGATCGGCAACTGACGCATCGCGGCGCCGCCCGTTCGGTAATTGCCCTGGCTGCCATGCTCGCCCACGAAATCAAGAACCCGCTGTCGGGCATTCGTGGCGCCGCACAGCTCCTCGAGCAATCCGCCGGCGATGACGACCGGCCGCTCACCAAGCTGATCTGCGACGAAACCGACCGCATCGTGAAGCTTGTCGATCGCATGGAGGTCTTCGCGGACGAGCGTCCAATAGACCGCGAGCCCGTGAATATCCACGTGATCCTGGACCACGTGAAACGGCTCGCTCAATCGGGTTTTGCGCGGCACATCAAATTCACCGAGGAATACGACCCCTCGCTGCCGCCAGTTCTCGCCAACCGCGATCAACTCGTTCAGGTGTTTCTCAACCTGCTGAAGAATGCCGCAGAGGCCATCGGCGAGGGGGCAGGCGACGGCGAAATACAGCTCACCACCGCTTTTCGGCCGGGGGTTCGCCTTTCGGTGCCTGGCAGCAAGACACGCGTGTCACTGCCGCTCGAGTTCTGCGTCAAAGATAACGGGCCGGGCGTCCCCGAAGATCTGATGCCGCATTTATTCGACCCCTTCGTCACCACAAAGCAGAGCGGTAGTGGGCTTGGCCTGGCCTTGGTTGCCAAGATAGTGGGCGACCATGGTGGCATCATCGAATGTGAGTCACAGCCGCGGCGGACAGTCTTCCGCGTCCTCATGCCTATCTACACCGGTGACGGAAATGTCGCCGATGACGCGTCGCCGGTCCCTAATTCGTGAGACAAGATATGCCGACTGGAAGCATTCTGGTTGCCGACGACGACGCCGCGATCCGCACGGTGCTCAATCAAGCGCTTTCCCGCGCAGGCTACGAAGTGCGGTCAACTGGCAACGCCGCAACTTTGTGGCGATGGATCACGCAAGGCGACGGCGATCTCGTCATCACCGACGTCGTCATGCCGGATGAAAATGCATTTGATCTGATCCCACGCATTCGCAAGGCGCGTCCCGATCTGCCGATCGTCGTCATGAGCGCGCAGAATACCTTCATGACGGCTATTCGCGCGTCGGAGCGAGGTGCCTACGAGTATCTGCCAAAGCCTTTCGACCTGAAAGAACTGATCGGCATCGTCGGCCGCGCGCTGTCGGAGCCGAAAGAGCCGCGCGCGGCAGCTCCCAAAGGCGAAGAGTTTGAAGGAATTCCACTGGTCGGCCGATCGCCGGCCATGCAGGAAATTTACCGTGTCCTCGCGCGCCTGATGCAAACCGACTTGACCGTGATGATCTCCGGCGAGTCTGGCACAGGCAAGGAGTTGGTCGCGCGCGCGCTGCATGACTACGGCAAGCGGCGCGCAAGTGCGTTTGTCGCCATCAATATGGCGGCGATCCCGCGGGACCTGATCGAATCCGAATTGTTCGGGCACGAGAAGGGCGCTTTCACTGGCGCCAACAGCCGCAGCGCCGGCCGTTTCGAGCAGGCGGAAAGCGGAACGCTTTTCCTGGACGAAATCGGCGATATGCCCATGGAGGCGCAAACGCGGTTGCTGCGCGTACTCCAGCAGGGCGAATACACGACCGTCGGCGGCCGCACGCCCATCAAGAGCGATGTCCGGATCATCGCCGCGACGAACAAGGACCTTCGGCTTTTGATTCAACAAGGTCTGTTCCGGGAGGATCTGTTTTTTCGGCTCAATGTCGTTCCTTTGCGACTGCCGCCGCTCCGTGAGCGAACTGAAGATATTCCGGATCTCATCCGCCACTTCTTCGCGCAGGCGCAGCGTGAGGGTCTGCCACCAAAGCAAATCGATCAGGCCGGCCTCGATCGTCTCAAGCGGCACCGCTGGCCTGGCAATGTTCGGGAACTAGAGAACCTGGCTCGCAGGCTCGCCGCGCTCTACCCGCAGGAGACAATCACGGCTGCGGTGATGGATGCGGAATTAGCGCAGCCCGCGCTTCCCATCGGAAGCGAGGAACCACGCGGCGACGAAAACCTAAGCGGTGCGGTCGAACGCCACCTCGCGGCTTATTTTGCGGGGTTCGAAGATGGCCTGCCGCCCGCAGGCCTCTATCACCGCATTCTGCGTGAGGTCGAATACCCATTGCTCGCGGCGGCCCTGGCCGCGACCCGCGGAAATCAGATCCGCGCAGCGGATCTGCTGGGTCTTAACCGCAACACCTTGCGGAAGAAAATCCGCGACCTCGACATTCAGGTGTTTCGCGGCGGCAACTAAAAGACCCCGCACTATGGCCTTTGTGCCGCGGATTTGTCGCAATTCGGCAACATTGTTGTATAAAAGCATCAGTGCCGGGGAGGGCCTGAGCCCTTTGGCTAACTTGTCCGATTGGACAGGTGCTCCCCGTGTCCTTCCGCCGGGGGCCCATGACCGTCGAACAAGCCGCTACAGCCGAAACAGCGCTTGCTGCTGCCGCTCCAGCAAAACGGAGTGAATCGCGCGTTGTCGGCCCAGTGGTGGTTGGGCTCGCACTACTCTCGGCTTTCATCACCTTCATCGTCCTCGCCGACCTGACGCCTATCTCACCCACGCACAACGTGGTCGTGACCTTGCTGCTTGTGAACGCGGTGACGGTGCTGCTGTTGCTGAGCATCATCCTGCGCGAGGTGTGGCAGGTCATACAGGCGAGGCGCAGCGGTCGCGCCGCCGCGCGACTGCATGTGCGGATCGTGGGCCTGTTCTCGGTCATTGCCGCCGTACCGGCGATTCTCGTCGCGATTGTCGCGAGCGTCACGCTCGATCGCGGTCTCGACAGACTGTTCTCCACGCGCACACGCTCTGCCGTCGAAAACTCTCTCATCGTCGCCGAAGCGTACCTGCGCGACCACGCGCAGTTCGTACGTTCGGACATCATGATCACTGCGTTCGAAATCGCGCGCAGCAAATCAGTGTTTGAACAGGACCCTGACAAGCTCCGCCAATTCCTGACCTTCCAGGCGGCAGCCCGCGGCCTGGGCGCTGCGATCGTGCTCGACAAGGATCTCAAGGTCATCGCGCGCGCGAACGTCAACACCAGCCAGACCTTCGCGCTGCCACCACGCGACGCCTTGGCGCATATCACCTCCAAAGAACCGCAAATCGTTTTGTTGCCGGACGCCAACTATGTTGCGGCCATCATCAAACTTGAACAGTTCGACGACACCTACCTTTACGTTACCCGTCTCCTCGACCCACGGGTCGTACCGCAACTGCAGGCGACGCGCGCGAGCGTCACCGAATACGCCGCGCTTGAGTCACGTCGCCTCGGCGTGCAGGTCGCATTCGCCTTGATGTACACCGTGATCGCACTGATCGTGCTTCTCTCGGCAGTCTGGATCGGATTTAACTTTGCCAACCGGCTTGTTGCGCCAATCCGCCGCCTTATCGGTGCAGCCAACGCCGTATCCGCCGGAAATCTTTACGTTCGTGTTCCAGTGCGTCAGGTCGAGGGCGATCTCGCGCACCTGGGCGAAACGTTCAATCACATGATCCAGGAATTGCGTACGCAGCGTGATGACATCATGAACGCGCGCGACGTCATGGACAGTCGCCGGCGTTTTACCGAAGCCGTTCTCTCAGGCGCCAGTGCAGGCGTCATTGGCGTCGACGGCAACGGAAAGGTGAGCATCCTGAACCGTTCCGCGGAAAAGCTGATCGGACGAACTGAAAGCGAGGCCCTCGGGCAGCCTTTGACGGAGGTGCTGCCCGAACTTGTAGGGACCATGGCAGCGGTTCAATCGGGGGCTTCCCCGCAGGATCAGATCACCGTCAGCCGCAACAATCGCGAACGAAATTTGTCGGTGCGGGTCACGAGCGAGCAATCAGGCGACTCTGACCGCGGCTATGTCGTGACACTCGACGATATTACCGAGTTGGTCGCCGCCCAACGTACGTCGGCATGGGCCGACGTCGCGCGTCGCATCGCGCACGAAATTAAGAATCCGCTTACACCCATTCAGCTGTCGGCCGAACGACTGCGTCGCAAATACGGAAAAATGATTGAGGAAGATCGCGGCGTGTTCGAACAATGCACCGACACTATCGTCCGCCAGGTCGATGACATAAGGCGGATGGTCGATGAGTTCTCTCATTTCGCCCGTATGCCGAAGCCCGTGCTCTCCAATGAGAATATGGCCGATACGGTGCGGCAAGCCGTGTTCCTGATGCGGGTGGGCAATTCGGAAATCGACATCAATGCCGATATTGCGGAAGATCCCATGCCGGCACGTTTTGATCGACGCCTGATATCGCAAGCGCTGACCAACACCATCAAGAATGCAACCGAAGCGATTGCGGCAGTGCCGCCCGGCGAACTCGGCAAAGGTGTGATCCAGGTCAACGCTGCGCGGGAAGGCGACGATATCGTGATCGATATCATCGACAACGGCATCGGCCTGCCAAAGGAGAACCGCAGCCGGCTGCTCGAGCCCTATGTCACGACCCGCGAGAAGGGCACGGGCCTCGGGCTTGCCATCGTCGGCCGCATTGTAGAGGAGCACGGGGGCACGATCGAACTGCGTGATGCCGCCGAGAAAATCCCGGGCCAACGAGGAGCCTGGGTGCGGATGCGGATTGCCGCCGCCGGCAAACCCGACGCCGCTGAACCAGAAAAACAAAAAATCGTAAGCGAGTAGCACCATGGCCAACGAAATCTTGATAGTCGATGACGAGGCCGATATCCGCGATTTGGTTGCCGGCATCCTCCAGGACGAGGGCTATACGACGCGTACCGCCCGCAACAGCGATGATGCCCTGTCCGCGATCGCAAGCCGTCGGCCGAACCTGGTCTTCCTGGACATCTGGCTGCAGGGCAGCAAGCTCGATGGACTACAATTGCTCGACAGCGTGAAACAGGAACACGCCGAGTTGCCGGTCGTGATGATTTCGGGTCACGGAAACATCGAGACCGCAGTCGCCGCCATCAAGCACGGCGCATACGATTTCATCGAGAAGCCATTTAAAGCTGACCGTCTGGTTCTCGTCGCCGACCGCGCATTGGAAAATTCCCGGCTCAAACGCGAAGTCAAACAGCTCAAGCAGCTTGCGCCGCAACCATCGACGCTAGTCGGCCGCTCGGCGACCGTCGGACAGTTGCGTCAGGCTATCGATCGCGTCGCGCCAACGAATAGCCGTGTGCTTGTCGTGGGTCCATCAGGCGCGGGCAAGGAGCTTGCAGCGCGAACGCTTCATCAACTGTCCGGGCGAGCAAACGGACCATTCGTCGTCATCAACGCAGCCGCGATCACACCGGAGCGGATGGAGATCGAACTGTTTGGCGTGGACCAATCCAACGGCTCGGAAGGACGCAAGCCCGGTGCGCTTGAAGAGGCACACGGAGGCACGCTGTTCATCGACGATATTGCCGACCTGCCTCGCGAGACACAGAACAAGATTCTGCGTGTCCTCGTCGACCAGACGTTTCAGCGCGTCGGCGGAAGCGCGAAGATAGCCGTCGATGTCCGCATCGTATCGTCAACGGCGCGCAATCTCGAGACGCTGATCACCGAAGGGAAATTCCGCGAAGACCTGTACCACCGGCTTGCTGTCGTTCCGATCCGCGTACCGCCTCTGGCCGAACGGCGCGAGGACATACCGGATCTCGTGGACTATTTCATGGACCAGATTTCCCAAGCGACGGGATTGCCAAAGCGACGTATCGGCGAAGACGCTATGGCGGTGCTTCAGTCGCACAACTGGCCGGGTAATGTCAGGCAATTGCGTAACAACATCGAACGACTGATGATTCTCGCAGGCGGAGATCCTGAGGCGGTGATGAATGCCAGCATGTTGCCGCCAGACGTCGGCTCTATGGTGCCGAGCATGCCTAATGGCAATGGCGGTGAGCACCTGATGGGCCTGCCATTGCGCGACGCCCGTGAGGTCTTCGAACGGGAATATCTCGTCGCCCAGATCAGTCGCTTTGGCGGCAATATCTCGCGCACGGCGGAATTCGTCGGCATGGAGCGCTCGGCTTTGCATCGCAAGCTCAAGGCACTCGGAATAGATTAGCCGTCTCCATGTCACGCATTGCATACGTCAACGGCCGCTATTTGCCTCGGGACGCCGCCAAGGTGCCCGTCGAGGACCGCGGGTATCAATTCGCCGATGGGGTCTATGAAGTCTGCGAGGTCATCGGTGGGCGTCTCGTTGATGAACGCCGTCACATGGCACGCCTGGACCGCTCACTGGGCGAATTGAAGATCGCGCGCCCGATGTCACACGCCGCTCTCGCCGTGGTGCTGCGCGAAACAATCCGGCGCAACCGGGTTCGCGATGGCATCGTCTACGTTCAGGTTACGCGTGGCGTGGCGAAACGGGATTTTCCTTTTCCTCCTGCGGGCACTCGGCCATCTCTGGTGGTCACGGCGCGCAACAGCGATCAGAAGTCCCTGGAGGACGTGGCGGCCGACGGGATAGCGGTTATCACGGTGCCTGACATCCGTTGGAAGCGCGTGGACATCAAATCCGTCTCACTATTGCCGAACGTATTGGCGAAACAGGCTGCACGGGAGCAGGGGGCACGCGAGGCGTGGCTTGTCGACGGTCAGGGGCGTATCACCGAAGGCGGATCGTCGAATGCGTGGATCGTCAGCCGCGACGGCGTACTGATCACGCATCCGCTTGGTAGCGATATTCTGCCCGGGATCACACGGTCGGTTGTGATCGATGCGATCAAAGCGCAGGGACTTGCGTTCGAAGAGCGCACGTTCACGGTTGAGGAGGCTTACGCCGCGCGTGAGGCCTTCATTACGTCCGCCAGCCAGACCGTATTGCCCGTGGTGAGCATCGACGGCCGGCCGGTCGGCAACGGCGCGCCGGGACTGATCGCGACGGGGCTGCGGCGCGACTACCATCAATACGCCGAGGTCAGCGATTAGCTCGGGCCGCCTGCCGTCGTACGACATTTGTTGATGGTCGCAGAAAATACGTAAAACTCCTTTTTATTCAATATGTTAATACAGTATCTCTGAACTTGCGCTTGCGCCCGAAGAGCACCTGCAATCTAATAGTGATCCCCCGAGCCTCGCACCGCTTTGCGAGGGGTAAAGCGGCGCATGCTCCTAACTCGCATGCGGAAGGACTTGGGCAACGAAGGTCTCGCGCGCTAGACGCGAGCAAAAATTGGAAAACGGCAATGGCAGCCGATCGTGCGCAAAATCTGCAAGACACCTTCCTCAATCACGTCCGCAAAAGCAAAGTCCCACTCACCATATTTCTGGTGAATGGTGTCAAACTGCAGGGCGTTGTGACTTGGTTCGACAATTTCTGCGTGCTGTTGCGACGGGATGGACATTCCCAGCTCGTCTACAAGCACGCAATTTCGACCATCATGCCGGGTCACCCCATCCAACTCTTCGAAGGGGC
>Ga0164307_10001252_pt1 | contig 11439 bp, 8 predicted proteins | sample Whisoiple_243_MG_FD_110214 | JGI IMG/M metagenome (GOLD analysis project Ga0164307, IMG submission 110214) | Soil microbial communities amended with fresh organic matter from upstate New York, USA - Whitman soil sample_243_MG | ecosystem: Environmental > Terrestrial > Soil > Unclassified >...
CCGGACGCCGTACGGTCGTTGCGCGGCGTGAGGTGCCACTTGCCGACGGCCATCGTGTTGTAGCCCGCGTCGCACAGAATGCGCGCGAGCGTCGCGGCGGACCTCGGCAGGCGCGACGTGTAGCCGGGGAAGCCGGTCGGGAGGTCGCACAGGAAGCCCATGCCGACCGCGTGGTGGTTGCGGCCGGTCATCAGCGCGGCGCGTGTGGGCGAGCAGAGCGCCGTGGTGTGGAAGCGGCTGTAGCGGAGCCCGTCGTCGGCGAGCTGCTCGGCGACCGGCATCCGGCACGGGCCACCGAAGGCCGACGAGGCGCCGAAGCCCATGTCGTCGAGCAGGATCACCAGCACGTTGGGCGCGCCCTCGGGCGCCTTCGCGAGCGGCCGGGTCGGCAGCGCCTCGGTTTGGTCGCGGACGTCGACGGCAGCGTCGTACGGCGGGCGGGTGCCGTCGAAGGGCAGGTGGGTGCGGTCCATGGTGGTCTCCTCAGGAGGCGATGTGCTGCTCGCGCAGCGCGGGCCCCGTCGCATCGCGAACGGTCGGGTCAGGGACGGGTACGGCGGCGAGCAGCTGCCGCGTGTAGTCGTGAGACGGGGCGCCGAAGACGCGGGCAGCCGGGCCGAGCTCGACGACCTTGCCGGACCGCAGCACGGCGACGTGGTCGGCGACCTTGTTGACGACGGCCAGGTCGTGGCTGATGAAGACGCACGCGAAGCCCAGTCGACGCTGCAGATCCGCGAACAGCTCCAGCACCTCGGCCTGCACCGACACGTCGAGCGCACTGGTCGGCTCGTCGGCGATGAGCAGCTGCGGGTCGAGGGTCAGGGCACGGGCGAGCGCGACCCGCTGGCGCTGGCCGCCGGAGAGCTCGCGTGGGCGACGCTGGAGGAAGGACTGCGGCAGGCGTACGGCGTCGAGCAGCTCGGCCACCCGCGCGTCGCGCTCCTTGCGGCTGCCGATCCCGTGGACGTCGAGCGGCTCGCGGATCGCCTCGGCGATCGAGAACCGCGGGTCCAGGGACGCCTCGGGGTCCTGGTGCACGAAGGCCAGCCGCCGGCGGAGGTCGGCGCGGCGCCGGCCCCGCGCACGGACCAGGTCCTCGCCACCGACCCGGACGGTGCCACCCGCGAGCGGCACCAGGCCGGCCGCGAGCCGACCGAGCGTGGTCTTGCCGGAGCCCGACTCACCGACCAGGCCGAGCACCTGACCGCGTTCGAGCCGGAGCGTCACGCCGTCGACGGCCGGCAGCACCCGGCCGCGCATCCGGGACCCGTAGTGGACCCGGACGTCGTCGTACTCCAGCGCGGCGACGGCGTCGGTCCCGACCGGCGGCACGTCGTCGACCGTCACCGCGTGCACCCGCTCCTCGGGAGTGGGCAGTCGCGGCACGGCGTCGAGGAGCTGGCGGGTGTAGGAGTGCTGCGGGTCCGCGAACAGCTCGCGGGTGCTGGCCTCCTCGACCACCTCGCCCTGTCGGAGCACGACCACGCGGTCGGCCAGGTGCGCCACCACGCCCATGTTGTGGGTGATGATCAGGATGGCGGTGCCGGTGCGGTCCCGGATCCGGCGCAGCAGCGCCAAGATCTCGGCCTGGACCGTCACGTCGAGTGCGGTCGTCGGCTCGTCGGCGAGCAGCAGGTCGGGCTCGTTGGCGAGCGCCAGCGCCAGCACGACCCGCTGCTTCTGACCACCGGACAGCTGATGGGGATAGAAGCCCAGCCGCTCCTCGGGGTCCGGGATCTCGACCTCGCGCAGCAGCTCGACGGCCCGCGCCTTGGCCGCCTTGCCGCGGACGCCGCCGTGGGCACGCAGCGCCTCGCCGATCTGCCAGCCCACGGTGCGGACCGGGTTCAGCGCCGTCTGCGGCTCCTGGAAGACCATCGCGACCCGAGTGCCCCGGTAGCGGATCATCTGGTCCTCCGGGAGCCCGAGCAGCTCCTCGCCGCGCAGCCGGACCGACCCGGTCGCAACGGCCCCGTCGGGGAGCAAGCCGATGACCGCGCGTGCGGTCATCGACTTGCCCGACCCGGACTCGCCGACGAGGGCGACGACCTCCCCCTCCTCGACGGTCACGCTGACCGACCGCACGGCCGGGCGGGGGTGGGAGAACGAGATGCCGAGGTCGGTGACCTCGAGCAGAGGAGGAGTCACGTCTGTGCCCTTCGGTTCGTCATGCACGGCGGGCCTCCGCCAGTGCCTGGGAGACGAGCAGCAGGCCGAGGACCAGCGCCACCACGAGCGCGAGCGGTCCGACGGCGAAGAACGGCGCGTCGTACATGTTGCGGACGCCGTCGCGGATCAGCGAGCCGAGCGACGGCTGCGGTGGTCGTACGCCGAGGCCGAGGAAGCTCATCGCTCCCTCGACGAACACGGCGACCGACATCGAGACCGCGAGCTGCACCAGCAGCGGCTCCATCGAGTTGGGCAGCACGTGCCGGCGCAGCTGCCACAGCGAGCCGGCGCCGACGACGTGCGCGGCCTCGACGTACGGCATCTCGCGGACGGTGCGCACCGAGGTGCGGGTGAGCCGGCCGAAGACCGGCAGCTCCACGGCCACGATCACGAAGAAGACCGTCCGCAGACCGGGCCCGACGAACGCCGTCAGCGCGATCGCCAGGATCAGCGTCGGGAACGCCAGCACCAGGTCGAAGAGCCGCTGCGCGACCACGTCGGTGAAGGTCCACCAGCTCGAGATCAGGCCGACCAGGATGCCGATCGCCGCCCCGATCGGCACGGCGAGGAAGACCACGATCAGGTCGGTCCGGATGCCGTAGAGGGTGCGGGAGAAGATGTCGCGGTTGACCTCGTCGGTGCCGAACCAGTGCGCGCCCGAAGGCCCGACCAGGTTGGCGCCGGGGATCTGCTCGGTCGCACTGTGCGGCGCGAGCACCGGCGCCAGCAGCCCGAGCGCCACGACGACCCCGATCAGGATCAGACCGGCCAGCCCCTTGCCGCGCCGCAGCGCGGTCCAGATGCCCGGCCGGCGCCGGTGGTCGAACTGGTCGTCGGGCGACCCCGGTGACCCGGCCTCCGGTGCCGCGATGTCGATCAGGGACTCGCTCATGCAGCTCCTCCGATCCGGATGCGCGGGTCGAGCCACGCGTGGATGACGTCGGTGAACAGCTGGATGACGACGAAGACCATCACCGAGAGCAGGAGCAGCACCTGCACGAGCGGGTAGTCCCTCCCGGAGATCGCCTCCTCGATCAGACCGCCGAGGCCTGGCCAGGTGAAGATCGCCTCCACCAGGACCGCGCCACCGAGCAGCGTGCCGAACTGGATGCCGAGGACCGTGACGGCCGAGGGCAGTGCGTTGCGCAGCGCCTGGGTGAGCACGATCCGGCGCCGCGAGATGCCGAGCGCGCGGGCGGTGGTGACGTACGGCTGACGCAGCTCGGTGCGCAACGACTCCGTGAGGAACCGGGTCAGCGCCGCCCCGGCCCCGAGCGCCAGGCAGACCGCCGGGAGCAGCAGGTACTGCACCGAGAGGTCCGGGCGGGCGAGGAACCCGTCGGGCGGCGTACCGCCCGCTGGCAGCACCGGGAACACCACCGCGAAGAGCAGGATCAGGACAAGGCCGGTGACGAAGGTCGGCAGCGCGATCGCGAGGGTGTTGCCGAAGGACAGCGTCGCGTTGACCCACCGGTTGTCGAGGACGACCGCGAGCACGCTGCACACCAGCGCCACGGCCATGGCGAGCAGCAGCGCCGTCACCGTGAGGACGATCGTGTTGACCGCCCCGTCGGCGACCAGGTCCTTGACCGAGCCGCCGATCCGGTACGACGTCCCGAAGTCGCCACGGGCCAGCTGGCCCAGCCAGGCGACGTACTGCGTCACCAGTGGCTGGTCCAGCCCGAGGTCGGCCCGGATCGCGGCCCGCGCCTCGGGGCTCGCGTCCGGCCCAGCCAGGGTGGACACCGGGTCGCCCGGGACCATCCGCACGAGAGCGAAGATCCCGAACGACGCGATGGCCAGCACGACCAGCGCCGACGGCAGGCGGCGGAGCAGGTAGGCACCCATGTCGGTCCCCTCAGTCCGAGAGGTACGTCGAGCGGAGGTCGAGCTCGCCGCGCTTGGACATGTTCAGGTCCTGCACGCCCTTGGTCTCGGCGGTCTGGAAGTGCAGCAGCGCCATCTCGATCAGGAAGAGGTTGTCGAGGAGATCCTTGTTCAGGTTCTTGTACTGCTCGACCGCCTCCGGCGAGGTGCCGCTGACCTGGTTCCACGCGCTGTCCGCGTGCTCCTTGTAGGCCTTCGACACGAAGTGCGAGGCGTTCTTGTCCGCGTTGAACGGGTAGGCGCTGACCGCCAGCGTCGACGGCGTGTAGTGCGCGTAGCCGTGCTGGAGGATCCACAGCCCCCCGAAGGTGCCACCGATCAGCTGCTTGATGAACTGGCTGTACTCGGCCGGCTGCAGCTCGGTCTTGATCCCGACGGCCTCGAGGTTGGCCTGCACGATCTGCGCGACGGCCTCGTAGTTGGCGTTGCCGGCGGGGTAGGCCAGCGGGATCGTCGGACTGCTCCCCAGCTGGGAGACGAGCTCCTTCGCCTTGGCCGGGTCGTAGGTGTAGGTCTCGTTGGCCTTCGCGTCGTACGCCGGCGAGTAGTCGGGCCACGGCAGGTTGATCGGCGTGCCCTTGCCGCGGAAGACCTCGTCGACGATGCGCTCGCGGTCGATCGCGAAGGCGATGGCCTGGCGGAGCTTGACGTCCTGCAGGTCGGGGTTGGCCAGGTCGGCGCCGACGTAGATCTGCTGGACGGCGCCGTCGAAGCCGGTCACCGCGAACTTGCTGTCCTTGCCGAGGGTCTCGAGGTCGCGGTTCGAGGCACCGGTGACCAGGTCCAGCTGGCCCGAGCGGAGCTGGGAGACCTGCGCCTGCGGGTCGGAGACGATGTTGACCTCGATGCCGTCGAGGTGCGGCTCCTCGCCCCAGTAGTCGTCGTTCTTCGAGAAGACGACCTTCGAGCTCGGCGTCCACGACTCGAACTTGAACGGGCCGGTGCCGACGTACGCCTTGCCCGTCTTGAGCTGGTCGAAGGTCTCGCTGTCGATGATCGGGAGCATGTCGAGCAGGTCGAAGATGTTGCTGAGCTTGTGGTCGAACTTCAACGTGATCGCGTGCGGGTCCGTGGTGTCGAAGCCGGTGATCGCGGCCGCGGTGCGCTGGAGCTGGACGGTCCAGGTGGGGTCGGCCCAGGTCTTGACGCTGAACTCGACGTCCTTCGAGGTGAACTCGCGGCCGGTGTGGAACTTGACGTCGTCGCGCAGCTGCAGCGTGATCGAGAGACCGTCGTCGGCGACCTGCCACGACTTCGCGAGCCGCGGCTGCGGCTCGAGGCTGTCGAGCGGGTAGTCGATCAGGCTGTCGTAGACCGCGCCGATCAGGGTGTTGGTCGCGTCGGAGGAGTTGGTGAAGATCGTCGCCGGCACGATGTCGGACGTCGAGCCGATGCGCAGGGTGCCGCCGTCGCTGGGGCCGGAGTCACTGCCGCTGCTGCCGTTGGCCTCGTCGACCGCCGACGAGCACGCGGACAGGACGCTGACGACCAGCAGGCCGACCAGCATGAGGGCCAGCGCACGAAGGCTGAGGGGTCGGGTAGTTCTACGCACGGGGGCGTCCTTTCGCAGGGTGGAGCATCTCGGGGAGAAGAGGACTGTCAGGCGGTGAGGTGGCTCGTCTGACATCGCTGGGACGCGAGTCCGGATCGCTGGGACGCGAGCCGGGGTACGGCGGCGAGCGGGTCGTCGTACACCGGGCCGAGCGCGATGGTCCCGGCGGCGACGGCCTGGATGCCGGCGCCGAAGCGGGTGAAGGTCGGCGTGAGCGCCGGCAGCCGGGTGGTCTCGGCGAACGAGGAGACCACCTCGTCGAGCATGGGTGGATAGCCGGTGAACGCCTGGCCCACGAGGATCAGCCGGTCGGGATTGACCATGTCGCGCACCGTTGCCGACAGGCGGCCAAGCAGGTGGGCGCGGCGCCGGAGCAGGGCCATCGCCTGCTCGGAGCCGGCGGTCGCGGCGAGGTAGACGTCCTCGATCTGCACCCGCTCGACGAGGCCGGCTGCGTACGCCTCCTGGGCGATCGCCTGGTCGCCGGCGCTGGCGGAGAAGCAGCCCGCGTGGCCGCACGGGCAGGCCACGTCGGTGCCCGCGGGGAAGTGGGTGAGGCTGGCGACGCGCGACACCTCGGTCTGCAGGCCGCGGTCGACCGCCATCACGAAGCCCGCGGAGTTGCGCGCGTAGAGATAGGTGGTGATGCCCCCGGTGCCGTGCCGGCGGTGGATGAACTCGGCGGCGGCGACGGCGGCGATGTGGTCGGCGGTCGCGACGTCGAGCCCGAGGACCTCCTGGAGCGCGGCGCCGGTCGTGGTCGGCTCCAGCTCGAGGTCTCGCCACGGCGCGACCAGCCCGGCGCCGAGCGGCACCCGGTCGGGCGCCGCGGCCAGCAGGCCGGCGGCGAGCCGCGAGATCAGCTCGAGGTCCACGGGTGCACCGAGCCGGTGCGCGCGGGACTCGCTGGCGACGACGCGGCCCGACACGTCGCACAGCGCGACCGTGGTCTCCTGCACGCCCTGGTGCACGCCCACGGCGACGTACGTCGTGGGGTCGATCTCGACGGGAGTGCCCGGCCGGCCGACGGCACCGGTCGGGATCAGGTCCTTGCGTTCACGCACCAGCCCGACGTCGCCGAGCGAGGTGACGGCCCGGGCGATCGTGGCGTTGCTCAGGCCGGTGGCCCGGGCCAGCTGGTCCCGGGCGAGCGGGCCGGCACCACGGAGCTCCTCGAGCACGCGCGTCGCCGCCGAGGCGAGCTTGCCCCGCGAGACGACGACCATCGGCGACCGCTGCACCCTGATCTCCCTCCGAGGCTCATCCGTAGTTTTTGAAAGTCGAGTTACCTGATTGACTATAAGGATTAATAGCGGAGATGAGACGCGGTCTCAAACTTCGCCACGGGGTTCGAGTCACGGTGAGAGAAACCCTTGGCCCGGGCGGTCGACCTCCGGACAGTGGCGACAGACCAACCTCTGAAAGGACCCTCATGACCATCAGCCTCGACCGGGAGACCGCACAGGTCACCGTCACCAAGCTCGGTGGGCGCATCGGTGCTCGCATCGACGGCGTCCGTCTCGGCGCCGACCTCGGAGAGGAGACCGTGGCCGCGATCCGGACCGCGCTCCTCGAGCACAAGGTCATCTTCTTCCGCGGTCAGAACCACCTCGACGACGAGGGCCAGATCGCCTTCGCCGAGCAGCTCGGGCGGCTCACGACCGCGCACCCGACCGTCAACACCGGCAGCGCGAAGGTGCTCAGCCTCGCCGCCAACAAGGGCATGGCGGCCAACAGCTGGCACACCGACGTGACCTTCGTGGACCGGGTGCCGGCGATCAGCGTGCTGCGCGGCGTCGCCATCCCGGCGTACGGCGGCACCACCAACTGGGCCAACACCGTCACGGCGTACGACTCGCTGCCGGCACCGCTGAAGGCGCTGGTCGACAACCTGTGGGCCGTGCACACCAACGACTACGACTACGCGGCGACGGCGGAGAAGGGCGACGAGGTCAACTACGACAAGGACAACGTCTTCCGGCGCCAGGAGTTCACCCGGATCCAGTTCAAGACCGAGCACCCGGTCGTCCGTGTGCACCCGGAGACCGGGGAGCGCGCGCTCGTGCTCGGCCACTTCGTGAAGAACTTCGTCGGGCTCAACACCGCCGAGTCGCACGCGCTCTTCCAGCTGCTGCAAAACCGTGTGACCAAGCTCGAGAACACCGTGCGCTGGACGTGGGCCGAGGGCGACGTGGCGGTCTGGGACAACCGCGCCACGCAGCACTACGCGGTCGCGGACTTCGACGAGCAGTACCGCGAGGTCCGTCGGATCACCGTCGCCGGCGACGTGCCGGTCAGCATCGACGGCGAGCGCAGCCGGGTCATCCAGGGAGACGCCTCGGCGTTCTCCAACCTGGACGAGCTGATCAGTTGATCGGCTGATCCACCACGAACGGGAGCCCCGGGGACGCACCCTCCCCGGGGCTCCGCCATGTCCGGATCAGATCAGCAGCTGAGCCCGTCCTCGGGGACCGTGCCGTCGAGGAAGAAGCCGTCGACCGCCTCGTCGACGCAGTCGTTGCCCTCGGTGTAGCCGGTGTGGCCGTCGCCGTCGCGGCTGACCAGGACGCCCGACTCGAGCTGCTGGGCCAGGCTCACGGCCCAGGCGTACGGCGTGGCCGGGTCGCGCGTCGTACCGATCACCACGATCGGCGGCGCCCCGGCGGCCTTGATGTCGCGGGCCGGCTCGGTCGACTTCACCTGGATGCCGCCACAGGCGGTCAGCCCCCAGGCGAAGACGGAGCCGAAGGTCGGCGAGGCCTCCTCGAAGTCGGCCAGGTTGGCCGGCACCTCCGAGGCCGGGATCGACCACGGGTCGTCCAGGCAGCTGATCGCGTAGAACGCCTCCGAGCTGTTGTCGGTGTAGCCGTTGGCGCCGCGCGAGGAGTAGAGGTCGGAGAACCGCAGGAGCAGGCTCCCGTCGCCGCCGATCGCCTGCTGCAGCCCGGTCGTCAGCGCAGGCCAGAAAGAGCGGCTGTAGAGCGGGAGCACGACGCCGTAGAACGCGTTGCCCACGTCGAGCTTGCGTTCGCCGTCGGTCGGGAGCGGCTCGGCGTCGATGTCGTCGAGCAGCCGCTTGATCCGGTCCAGGCCGGCGTCGAGGCTGTCACCGAGGACGCAGTCGCCGCCGTCGACACAGTCCTGGACGTAGGCCCGCAGCGCAGTCTCGAACCCCGCCGCCTGCCCGAGCGCCTGCTCCCGGGTGCCCAGGGACACGTCGACCGCCCCATCGAGGACCAGCCTCCCGACGCGGTCGGGGAAGAGGTCGGCGTACGTCGCGCCGAGCTTGGTGCCGTAGGAAGCCCCGTAGTAGGTCAGCGTGGACTCGCCGAGCGCCGAGCGGAGCACGTCCATGTCGCGGGCGGCCTCGATGGTGGTCACGTGGGCGGCCACGTCGCCGGAGAGCTCGGCGCAGCCGCGCCCGATCTCGTCGACGAACCCCGTGAACGTGTCGACCTCGGCTCCGGTGTCCGGGTCGGGGTCCTGCGCGATATAGGCGTCGAGCTCGTCGTCGGAGAGGCAGTCGACCGGTGCGCTCGCGCCGGTGCCGCGGGGGTCCATGCCGACGATGTCGTAGGCGTCGAGGACCGGCCCGCGGAACACGTTGCCGGGCGTCGCCGCGCTGTCGGCGTAGTCGGTGGCCGGCGCACCGGGACCGCCGGGGTCGACCACGAGTGAGCCGAGCCTGCTGCCGGGGTCGGCGGCCGGCACCTTGAGCACCGCGAGCTCGATCGTCTCGCCGCGCGGCTTGCTGTAGTCGAGCGGGACCTCGAGGGTCGAGCAGAGCTGACCGCCGCGACAGGAGTCCCAGCTCAGCGTCTGGGAGTAGAAGCGAGCGAGACCGGGCTCCGGAGCGTCGTTCGCCCCAGGCTGCGGGGTCGTGGTGGGCACGGGGCCCGGGTTCGTCGAGCTGTCACTGCCCCCGATCAAGGTCAGGGCGGCGATCCCGACCCCGGTGAGGACGAGCGCGACGACGAGGAGGAGCGCGACGGCCCGCTTCACCCGGCCCGCACCTCGGGCGCGACCAGGGCGAGCATCATCGACTCGAGCGCGAGCGCGGGCTGCACGTTGAACTCCAGCATCTGCTCGCGGGCCTCGAAGATCGCCGCGATCCGGCGCAGCTGGACCTCGGGCGAACCGGTGCGCGCCAGGCGCTCGACGTCGCCGCGGATCTCCTCGTTGACCAGGGCGCCGGAGGCGCCGGCCGACACCGCGATCGCGTCGCGGTAGACCGAGACCAGGTCCATCAGGCCGCGGTCGACGACGTCGAGGTGGCGCCGCTTGGCGCGGGTCTTCTGGTCCTTCTCCATGTCTCGCAGAGCGGGGGCGTACTCGCGGGGCCGGCGGCCGCGCTCAACCACGCCGTACGCCGAGTCGAGGTCGGCCTTGTCGCGGGCGTCGAGCTCGGTGGTGATCGCCTCGGCCTCCTGCTTGGCGACCTCGTTGAGGGTCGCGGCGCGGCTCATGCAGGTGCCGAGCGAGACCAGCTGGGCCGGGATCGCGACCACCTCGCGGCGCCGGTTGCGGGTGTCCTCGTCGCGTGCCAGCGCGCGGGCCCGACCGATGTGGCCCTGGCTGGCGCGGGCGGCGTACGACGCGAGCGCCTCGTTGACACCCTCGGTGCGGCGCAGGAAGTCGGCGACGGCGTCCGCGGTCGGGGTGGTCAGCGTGATCAGGCGGCAGCGCGAGCGGATCGTCGGGAGCACATCCTCGACGGTCGGGGTGCACAGCATCCAGACGGTCCGCGGGGCGGGCTCCTCGATGGCCTTCAGCAGGGCGTTGCAGGCGCCCTCGGTGAGCCGGTCGGCGTCCTCGATGATGACGATCTGCCAGCGGGGGCCGACCGGGCTCAGGGCGGAGCGGCGCACCAGGTCGCGGACCTCGTTGATGCCGATCGAGAGGCGCTCGGTGCGGATGACCGAGACATCGGCGTGCGACCCGGCCAGCACGGTGTGGCACGAGTGGCAGGTGCCGCACCCGGGCGGGTCCTCCGCGCACTGCAGGGCGGCGGCGAACGCGACCGCGGCGTTGGACCGACCCGATCCGGGCGGGCCGGTGAAGAGGAAGGAGTGGCTCATCCCGTGGCCGCTCGCCGCGGCCTGGAGCGCCTCGACCGCCTTGCGCTGCCCGACCAGCTGGTCCCAGACGCTCATGTGGGGTCCCCGCGGCGTTGTTCGACGGAGGAGCGCAGCGGGGGAGGCGAAGAACGTCGTGGGGTGCTCATCGGCGTACTGCCTGGGTGAGCAGCGGCATGACGGCGGCCTGGATGTGCGTCGCGATCTCGTCGATGTCGGCGCGGGCGTCGAGCACCACGTAGTGGTCGGGGTCGGCCTTCGCCATCGCGACGAACGCCTCGCGGACCCGCTCGTGGAACTCCACCGACTCCCCCTCGATCCGGTCCCGCCCGGCGAACCGGCTCAGGCCGTGGCGGGGGTCGAGGTCGAGGACGACGGTGAGGTGCGGTCGCAGGTCGTGGGTGGCCCAGCGGGCGACGTGCTCGACCTCGTCTGCCACCAGCGAGCGGCCGGCACCCTGGTAGGCCAGCGTCGAGTCGACGTACCGATCGGTGATCACGACGTCGCCTCGCGCGAGCGCGGGCAGCACCACGGTGTCGACGTGCTCGGACTTGTCGGCGGCGTAGAGCAGCGTCTCGGTGCGGTCGGAGAGCTGTCCGGTCTCGGGGCTGAGCACGATCCGGCGCATCTCCGTGCCGACCGGGGTGTCGCCGGGCTCGAAGGTGAGGAGGGCGGAGTAGCCGTGCTGCTCGAGCGTGGCGGCCAGCGCCCGCGACTGGGTGGACTTCCCCGCCCCCTCGCCGCCCTCGAAGCAGA
>Ga0164307_10001253_pt1 | contig 11429 bp, 11 predicted proteins | sample Whisoiple_243_MG_FD_110214 | JGI IMG/M metagenome (GOLD analysis project Ga0164307, IMG submission 110214) | Soil microbial communities amended with fresh organic matter from upstate New York, USA - Whitman soil sample_243_MG | ecosystem: Environmental > Terrestrial > Soil > Unclassified >...
CCGGCCGCTCGCACCGCTTCCGTGCCAGGGCGTAGCGGCGCCGCTGGGTGAGTGCGCACCCGGCGGCGACGTTGTCCACGGACGGGATCGAGAGTTGTCCACAGGGGAGGACGGTCGTTGCGGCACGGCTGTACCGTCGTCCGCGATTGATGTTGATCGGACGGACTGCTGGACAGGTGCGGGGGAGGCGGGCTCCATGGACGAGGTCGAAGCGGCGGTGCCGGTGCAACGGGTGGCGGGGGACGAGCGCATCCCGTTCGTCAGGGGTTTCGCGCGACGTGCGGTCGGCGGGGTGAGGTCGTCCGGGCCGGGGGTGGTGTCCGCGAAAGCGGTGTCCCCCAAAGCGGCGGGCAAGGCGCTGAGGCTCAAGGTTTCCCGGTCCGATCACAGATCTCTCGTGCTGCCTGCCGGAAGGCCGGACGCGGTGCAGGCGGTGGAGCAGTCGAACCAGGGCCGGGTGCCCGGCCTGACGCCCATACGGGTGGGGCGCATGGCGGCAACGCCCTTCGCCTTTCTGCGCGGTTCGGCCGGCCTGATGGCACATGACTTGACGGGTACGCCGGTCACAGGCGTGGGTGCGCAGCTCTGCGGCGACGCGCACGCGGCCAACTTCGGTCTGTACGGAGACGCGCGCGGCAATCTGGTCATCGACCTCAACGACTTCGACGAGACCGTGTTCGGCCCGTGGGAGTGGGACCTCAAGCGGCTCGCCACCTCTCTGGTGCTCGCGGGCCGGGAGGCAGGGGCGGACGAGGACACCTGCCGGCAGGGCGCCTACGACACGGTGGGCGCGTACCGGCGCACGATGCGTCTGCTGGCAGGGCTTCCCGCGCTCGACGCCTGGAACGCCATCGCGGACGAGGAACTCGTCTCCCACACCGACGCGCGGGATCTGCTGGGGACGCTGGAGCGGGTCTCGGCCAAAGCGCGCAACAACACGAGTGCCCGCTTCGCAGCTCGGTCCACCGAGGAGTGCGAGGACGGTGGTCGCCGGTTCGTCGATGCTCCGCCCGTGCTGCGGCGCGTACCCGACGCGGAGGCGGCCGCTGTCGCGGCGGGGCTCGAGGGGTACCTCGGGACCATTTCGGAGGACAGGGTCCCGCTGCTCGCCCGTTATGCGATTCATGACGTCGCGTTCAGGGTGGTCGGCACGGGGAGCGTGGGGACCCGGTCGTATGTGGTGCTGTTGCTGGACCACCGCGGCGAGCCGTTGGTACTGCAGGTGAAGGAGGCCCGCCCCTCCGCGCTCTCGCCCTATCTCCCGCAGGTCGGTTTCGACGTGCCGGAGGCCGTGCACGAGGGGCGCCGGGTGGTGCTCGGGCAGAAGCGTATGCAGGTCGTCAGCGACATACTGCTCGGCTGGGCCGAGGTCGACGGGAGGCCCTATCAGGTTCGCCAGTTCAGGAACCGCAAGGGCAGCGTGGATCCGGCCGCGCTCGCGGCGGACCAGGTCGACGACTACGGGCGTATGACCGGAGCGCTGCTGGCCCGGGCCCACGCGCACAGCGCCGACCCTCGGCTGCTCGCGGGCTACTGCGGGAAGAACAGCGAGCTGGACGCGGCTGTGGCGGATTTCGCCGTGACGTACGCGGACCGGACGGAAGCGGATCACGCCGAGCTCGTCCGGGCCGTGCGAGCCGGACGCATAGGGGCCGAGCTCGGCGTGTGAGCGGGCCCTGCGGCCACCGCGTGTGTTCGTGATGCCTGCCGTGGCCATACGCTGGACGGGTGACCCACGAAGCCGCCGGGGTGCCGACCTCCCGGAACGACGAAGACCCGCAGAACCTGGACCGGCAGGACGACCCGCAGCACGCGCAGGACGCGTCGCAGGGGGAGGACCTGCGGGCGAATCCGGACGGCGCGCAGCAGGCGGCCTCCGCCTCCGACGACGCCACAGGTGGGGACGCCGGTGATCGCCTGGCCGGCGGGGGCGGCGAGGCGGGCGGTGCCGCAGCGGGTGAGAGCGGTGCTCCCCGGCCCGAGGAGCGGCTCGCCAAGGCTGTCCGGGTGGCCGAGCAGGCATTGATCGAGTTCGAGATCGCCGTGGAGTCCTTCCGGGTCGAGGTGGAGAACTTCTCCCGGTTGCATCACCAGAAACTCGGCCCGATGTACGCGCGCCTCGACGAGCTGGACGCGCAGATCGCGGAGGCTCGGGCGGCGAGGTCCGGTGACCCCGAGGATCTGCGCAAGGCGCAGGAGGCGCGGGCCATCGTCATGCCGATGCCCGGTGTCGATGAGCTCTTCCACGGCTGGATGGACTCGGACGGGCTCTCTCCCGAGGCCTCGGCCATGCTCACCGACCAGCCCGTCCGGCCGCCGAAGCGGGTCAGGCCGGGCGAGGAGGCCCGCAAGCTCTATCGCGAACTGGCCCGTCAGGCACACCCGGATCTGGCACCGGACGAGAAGGAGCGGACACGGCGGGACGAGTTCATCGCGCGTGTGAACGCGGCGTACGGGCGTGGCGACGTGGCGTCGCTGAAGGAGCTGGCCGCCGAGTGGGCGGCGGGACCCGTGGCGCCCGAGCTGCGCCTGAGCGAGAGCGAGGAGCTCTACGCGCGGCTGGAGTGGCTGAGCCGTCGTAAGGAGCTGCTGACGGTTCTCGCCCAGGAGTTGGAGGAGAGCGCGATCGGCTCGATGTTGCGGATGGCTCCGGACGACCCCGACGCGCTGCTGGACGACATCGGGGAGAAGCTTCTGGCGGAGGTCGCCCAGCGGGAGAACGAGCTGGCGGGGCTGGTGCAGTAGCGTTCCGGATGAATCTGGCGCGTACGTACGAGAGAAGGCATCCCATGAATTTCGCTCCGCTGCCCTCGGTGGACGTCGCGGCGGTTCCGTCCGACGGCTTTGTGCTGGACGTCCGCGAGGACGACGAGTGGGCCGCCGGTCATGTCGAGGACGCGCTGCACATCCCCATGAGTGACTTCGTGGGCCGTTTCGGCGAGCTGACCGAGGCGGCGGGCGACGGTCGGCGCGTCCACGTGATGTGCCGCGTCGGAGGTAGGTCCGCCCAGGTCACCCAGTACCTGGTGCAGCAGGGCATCGACGCGGTGAACATCGACGGCGGCATGCTGGCCTGGGACGGCGCCGGACGCCCGATGGTCGCGGACTCCGGGAACTCGGCTTTCGTCCTCTGACGGCTGTCGCTCCTCGTTCCCGGCCTCCGACGGCTCCCGGCTTCTGACGGGAGCCGGTGGCGCGGCCGAGGCGTGTGGGCGGGTGCGGGCACCGGTGGGTGCCCGCACGGTCAGGGCGGCAGGGGGACACCTGCGCGGAAGGCCTTCCGGACGTCAGCGGTCGAAGTCGAGCTCGACCTCTGGCGTGACCGGGTGCGACTGGCAGGCGAGCACGAAACCGGCACCGGTCTCCTCCGGCTCCAGGGCGAAGTTGCGATCCATGTGCACTTCGCCTGAGACCAGAAAGGCCCTGCAGGTCCCGCACACACCTCCCTTGCAGGCATACGGGGCGTCCGAGCGGCTTCGCAGCATGGTGTCCAGCAACGATTCGCCGTCTTCCACCGGCCAGCTTCCCGAACGGCCGTCCAGCGTCGCCGTCAGTCTGCTCTCCGACGGTGAGGACACCCTGGGTACCGCAGACGGAGCCTCCCCCTCCTCTGCCACGTGGAAGATCTCCTGGTGCACGCGCGTCCGGTCGGCGCCGAGTGCGCGCAGCGCACCTTCCGCCTCCCGGACCAGGCCGAGTGGCCCGCACAGGAACCAGCCGTCCACATCGGGCACCGACAACAGGGCGGGCAGCAGTTCGGTGAGCCGCTCGCGGTCCAGCCGGCCCGAGGTGAGGCCGGCTGCTTGTTCCTCACGGGAGAGTGCGGTCACCAGCTGGAAACGGTCCGGATAGCGGTCCTTGAGGTCAGCCACCTCGTCGAGGAACATCGTCGACGCGGCCGTCCGGTCGCTGCGGATCAGACAGAAGCGCGCCATGGGTTCGCGCGCCAGCAGCGTCGCGGCCATCGACAGCACCGGTGTGATGCCACTGCCGCCGACGATCGCCGCGTAATGGCCCGGGCGTGGATCGAGGACGAAACGGCCCGTGGGTGCCATCGCCTCCACCAGGTCCCCGACGGCCAATTCCTTGAGGGCGTACGTAGAGAACGTGCCGCCGTCGACCATGCGGATACCCACCCGCAGCACGGGGTCGTGCGGCTGCTCCGCGGCAGGAGCGCAGATCGAGTACGAGCGCCGGATCTCCTCGCCGTCGACGCGGTAGCGCACATTCAGGTGCTGGCCGGGTGTGTGGCGAAAGGTCTCGCGAAGTTCGGGCGGCACCGACAGGGTGACAGCCACAGCGTCGTCAGTGATCCGTTCGATCGCGCTGACCCGGAGCAGATGGAACATCTACAACTCCTTGAAGTGATCGAACGGTTCGCGGCACGCCACGCAGCGACGCAGTGCCTTGCACGCCGTGGAGGAGAACCTGCTCAGCAGCTCCGTGTCCGTGGAACCGCAGTGAGGGCAGCGCACCGCGAGCGTCAGCGGCACCGGCCCTCCCGGTCCGCTGCCTGGACGCGGCGGGGCTATGCCGAACTCCGCGAGCTTGCGGCGCCCTTCGTCGCTGATGTCGTCCGTCGACCATGCCGGTGCGAGGACCGTGACCACGGAGACCTCCGCGACGCCGTGGTCGTGCAGCACACGCTCGATGTCGGCGGACATGGCCTCTATGGCCGGGCAGCCGGTGTACGTCGGGGTGAGCTGCACCGTGACCTTGTCGGCTCCGTCCACCCGTACCCCGCGCAGCACGCCGAGCTCGTCCAGGGTGAGGACCGGCAACTCGGGATCAGGGACGGAGCCGGCCAGCCGGTGGAGCTCCGCCTCCAGCGGGGTCTCCGTGGTCACCATGACGCCCCCGGGTGGCTGCGATGCAGGTGCTGCATCTCGGCGAGCATCCGACCGAACGACTCGGTGTGCAGGCCCTGGCGGCCCGCTCCGGCCGCCCAGGCCCCGGACTGCGGGCCCGACGGGAGGGTCAGGGTGGCGCGCTCCACCACGGAGGTGACGGCGGCCAGCCAGCCGTCGCGCAGAGCATGACGGTCCACGTCCACGCCCTCGACCGGCTCGAACAGCTCGCCGGTGAACCGCCACAGGGCATCGAGTGCGCGCTGCATGCGCTCGTGGCTCTCCGCGGTGCCGTCACCCAGTCGCAGAACCCACTGCTCCGCGTGGTCCCGGTGGTAGGCGACCTCTTTGACGGCTTTGGCCGCGAGATCGGCGAACTCGCCCTGGCCCGCGGCCAGCTTCTCGTAGAGCAGGTGCTGGTAGACGGAGAAGTAGAGCTGGCGGGCGATGGTGTGGGCGAAGTCGCCGTTCGGCTGCTCCACCAGCTGGATGTTGCGGAAGGCCCGCTCCTCACGGAGGTAGGCCAGCTGATCCTCGTCCCCGACGAACGACAGCAGCATCCTGGCCTGTCCCAGCAGGTCGAGCGCGATGTTGGCGAGGGCCAGCTCCTCCTCCAGCACGGGAGCGTGACCCGCCCACTCCCCCAGCCGGTGCGAGAGCACCAGCGCGTCGTCGCCGAGGGCGAGAGCCGCGGTCACAGGTGCTTCACCCCGTCCGGGATCTCGTAGAACGTCGGGTGACGGTAGGGCTTGTCCCCCGCGGGTTCGAAGAACGAGTCCTTCTCGTCCGGTGATGAGGCGGTGATCGCCGTCGAGGGAACCACCCAGAGGGAGACTCCTTCCGACCGGCGTGTGTACAGGTCCCGGGCGTTACGCAGGGCCATCTCGGCGTCCGGGGCGTGCAGGCTGCCCGCGTGGGTGTGGGACAGCCCGCGCCGGGAGCGCACGAACACTTCCCACAGCGGCCAGTCGGTCGAGCTGCTCATGCGGTCGCCTCCACGTGCTGGGCGGCCGCTCCGGCTGTACCGGGCCGTGCCGCGTGCTTGTCTGCGTAGGCCGCCGCCGCGTCGCGGACCCAGGCGCCCTCTTCGTGGGCCGTGCGCCGCTGGTCGAGCCGTTGTTCGTTGCAGGGGCCGTTGCCCTTGAGGACCTCCTGGAACTCCGTCCAGTCGATCGCTCCGTAGTCGTGCTGGCCCAGGTCCTCGTTCCAGCGGATGTCGGGGTCGGGGAGAGTGAGCCCCAGCGCCTCCGCCTGCGGGACGCAGATGTCCACGAAGCGCCGACGCAGCTCGTCGTTGGAGTGCCGCTTGATCTTCCAGGCCATCGACTGTGCCGAGTGCGCCGAGGAGTCGTCGGGCGGACCGAACATCATCAGGGAAGGCCACCACCAGCGGTTCACCGCGTCCTGCGCCATCTCGTGCTGGGCGGAGGTCCCGCGGCTGAGGGCGAGCAGCAACTCGTACCCCTGGCGCTGGTGGAAGGACTCCTCCTTGCAGATCCGGATCATCGCGCGGGCGTACGGGCCGTAGGAGCAGCGGCAGAGGGGGACCTGGTTGGTGATCGCGGCACCGTCCACCAACCAGCCGATGGCACCGACGTCCGCCCAGGTCAGCGTGGGGTAGTTGAAGATCGAGGAATAGCGCTGCCTGCCGGCGTGCAGCTTGTCGAGCAGTTCCTCGCGGCTGGTGCCCAGCGTCTCGGCCGCGCTGTACAGATAGAGGCCGTGCCCCGCCTCGTCCTGCACCTTCGCCATCAGGATGGCCTTGCGTCGCAGCGAGGGAGCCCGCGAGATCCAGTTGGCCTCCGGCTGCATGCCGATGATCTCGGAGTGGGCGTGCTGGGCCATCTGGCGGACCAGTGAGGCCCGGTACGCCTCGGGCATCCAGTCCCGCGGCTCGATCCGGTCGTCGGCTGCCACCGCAGCGTCGAAAGCGGCCAGATGCTCCGCATCCGCCGTGTCCGCTGTCCCCTGCGTCTTCTGGTCCGCAGTCACTGCCGCCATCCCGGGCTCCCTACCGACCGATCGTTCGGTTCCTTGGCTTCAATGGTGGGTCGGAGGCCCGTAGGGTGTCAACCCTGTGGATAACTGAGTGGTGATCGACGGCGATCGGGGCGGGATGGACGCGGACCACGGTGGGGGCACCGGCGACGAGAAAAAGCTCGCCTGGCCCGGCGTGACGGATCACCCGAAGTCGGACTCGAGGCCGGATCACCCGGAGCCGGATCACCCGAAGCCGGACCAGGACGCGGAGACCGCACCTGCGGGGAGCCTGGAGGCCGAGGCGGCCCCGTCCTCTGCCACGGACGCGTCCGGACCGTCGCCGGCCTCGTCCGTCGCCCCTGGCCCCGCGGAGAGGCGCCCGGGAGCCGGTCTGGCCGCGCTTTCCTTGCCGTATCAGATCGTCGCGGCGATCGCCCTGTCGCTCATAGGCGTGGTGGCCTGCGCACACATAGCCATGATCTTTCTGCATGTCGCGCCGTCCAACACGCTGACGAAGCAGCACGGCGAGGTGGTCGACGACTGGGTCTATCCCGAGTTCGAGCAGAACTGGAAGCTGTTCGCTCCCAATCCGCTCCAGCAGAACGTCTCCGTGCACGTACGGGCCGAGCTGGCCAACGACGGCGCCGACAGCAACAGCGTCACCCGCTGGATCAATCTCTCGCGTGAAGACGGCGAGGCGATACGTGGCAACGTCCTCCCCAGCCACGTCGACCAGAACGAACTGCGCCGCGCCTGGGACTTCTACACCGGGTCGCACGACAGCGAGAACCGCTCCACCGGTCTGCGCGGCGAGCTGTCCGAGCGCTACATCCGCCGCATCGTGATGCTTCGCCTTGCCGAGCACGGTTACGGCGGCGCGGTCGAACGCATCCAGGTGCGGTCAGCCGTACGCCACGTCGGGGTCCCGTCGTGGAGCGCCGAGAAGATCAGTACCAAGACGGAGTACAGGGAACTGCCGTGGTGGAACGTCTCTCCGGCCGATCTCCCCAAGACCGACGCGACGGGTCGGTCCCCGGAGGCCGCGACGTCCCCGCAGGCCGTGGAGGCAGGCGAATGAGCTCCCCGGCCCCGCTTCGTGAGACCGCCGGAACCGTGGGCCGCTCGCTCGCCCGAGCCCTCCAGCGCGTGACGGCTTCGCCCCTCGGCGCCTACCAGAGCGCCGTCGTCCGGATCGGCGTCTCCGTCACCTGTCTGCTGTTCCTGCTGCGTGAGTGGCCCCACCGCCATGAGCTGTACGGGCCCGACGGGCCGTGGAGCTGGGGCATGGCCCGTCGGCTCATCAGCAACAACGATGCGTTCACCGCTCTGATGTGGTCGGACAGCACGATCTGGTTCGAGACCGTCTACGTGCTCACGCTGGTGTCCGCCGCGCTGCTCACGGTCGGCTGGCGGACCCGCGCGACGTCCGTCCTGTTCATGGCCGGCGTGCTCTCCCTGCAGAACCGCAGCATCTTCATGGGCGACGGCGGTGACAACGTCATCCACCTGATGGCGCTCTACCTGGTGCTGACGCGCTGCGCGCGGGTCTGGTCCCTGGACGCGCGCCGACAGGCCGACGAGGCTGCCCGTCCCACCGGAGACGGCCGCCCGGCCCGTGATGTCACGGGTGTCGTCCTGTGGGCCGTGCTCGGCTGTGTTCTCGTGCCTGCCTCGTTCCTGGGGGGATTCGGCGGCACCTGGTGGCTGCCGACCCTGCTGTGGCTGCTGTGGCTGGGGAACGGTGCATGGTGGGCGCTCGGCCGCTACGCACCTGGCCATGAGCTGCGCGCACTGTTCGACGTGCTGGCCAACCTCGCCCACAATGCGGCTCTTCTGGTGATCATGGCCGAGGTGTGCCTGATCTACGCGACGGCCGGCTGGTACAAGATCCAGGGCTCGCGCTGGCAGGACGGCACCGCGATCTACTACCCGCTCAAGCTGGACTACTTCGCTCCGTGGCCCGGGCTCTCCGGCCTGGTCGCATCCAGTGCTCTCGCCGTCATGGTGCTGACCTACGCCACGGTCATCGTGCAGGTCGCGTTCCCTTTCACGCTGTTCAACCGGCGGGTCAAGAACGTCCTGCTGGTCCTCATGATCGGTGAGCACGCCGGGATCGCGGTCCTGCTGGGACTGCCCTTCTTCTCCATGGCGATGATCGCCGCGGACGCGGTCTTCCTGCCGACGGTCTTCCTGCTCTGGCTGGGACGCAGGGTGTCGCTCGGCCGCCAGCGCCTGTTCAGCCGGACGGCGGGCAGGATCCGGCTGCCCGGACAGCGCCGGGCCGGGGCCGGCGACGAGGAGGCCACGCGCAGCGCTGACAGCACTGGCCATACGCTCGTCGGGTGACCAGCGAGACCGGCAGTACAGAAGAGCCCCGAGCGGCAGTGGCGCCCGATCCGTCCACGGAACCGATCCAGTACGACGACGGGTACGGCGCCGTGATCGGCGTCGGGCCGCACCCGCTGCCCTGGCCCGAGGGAGAGCGCTACGACCCCCAGCTCCTCGCCGACGGGGACCGGCGCAACGTGGGCGACGCCTACCGATACTGGACGCGGGAAGCGATCGTCGCCGATCTCGACACCCGGCGTCACGACTTCCACGTGGCGGTGGAGAACTGGGGTCACGACTTCAACATCGGCTCGGTCGTGCGTACCGCCAATGCCTTCCTCGCGAAGGAGATCCACATCGTGGGGCGCAGGCGGTGGAACCGGCGGGGGGCCATGGTCACCGACCGCTACCAGCATGTGCGCCACCACCCGGACACGGCGGACCTGACCGCATGGGCGGCTGCCGAGGGGCTCCCGATCATCGGCATCGACAACCTCCCCGGGGCCGTGCCGCTGGAGCGTACGGAGCTGCCGCGCCGGTGTGTGCTCCTGTTCGGACAGGAGGGGCCCGGGCTGACTGAGGAGGCACGCGAACACGCCTCGATGGTGTGCTCGATCGCGCAGTTCGGCTCTACGCGGTCGATCAACGCCGGGGCGGCGGCAGCCATCGCGATGCACGCCTGGGTGCAGCGGTACGCGGACATCACGGATCCACAGGCCGGGTGACCGGTGGAGCGGGGTCACCCGCTCCACCGGACGCCGTACGGGCCGCCCGCGGGGCCTGGCTCAGGCCTGGCGGCGGACCTCCACCATCCGGAACCGGTTGGACACGAACGCCCCGTCGCAGAGTGCCGCGTTGGCGGCCGGGTTGCCTCCCGAACCGTGGAAGTCGGAGAAGGCCGCTGTCTGGTTGACGTACACCCCGCCGGTGAGGTTCAGCGAGAGCTGAGCCGATTCCTCGAAGCAGACGTCCTCCACCGCGCGTTCCACCTCGGGAGAGGTGGTGTACGCGCCGACGGTCATGGCGCCCTTCTCGCGGATGGTGCGGCGCAGCAGATCCAGCGCCTCACCGGTCGAGCCGACGGCGACCGCGAACGAGACCGGGCCGAAGCACTCCGAGAGGTACGGCGCGTCGTCGTCGGACTCGGCGCCGTCGAGCTTCACGAGGACCGGCGTGCGGACCACGGCCTCGGGGAAGTCGGGGTTGACGACCGTGCGTGACGCGAGTGCGACCTCCCCCAGGGCCGAGGCGCCCTCCAGCCTGGCCTTCACATCCGGATTCACCAGGGCGCCGAGCAGGCCGTTGGCCCGTGCGTCGTCGCCGAGAAGGCCGTTCACCGCCGCTGCGATGTCCGTCACCACCTCCTCGTAGGTCTTGGCACCCGCGTCGGTGGTGATGCCGTCGCGCGGAATGAGGAGGTTCTGCGGGGTGGTGCACATCTGGCCGCTGTAGAGGGAGAGCGAGAAGGCCAGGTTGGAGAGCATGCCCCGGTAGTCGTCGGTGGAGTCGACGACGATCGTGTTGACGCCCGCCTTCTCCGTGTAGACCTGGGCCTGCCTGGCGTTGGTCTCCAGCCAGTCTCCGAAGGCGGTGGAACCGGTGTAGTCGATGATCTTCACTTCGGGCCGCACCGCGAGGGTCTTGGCGATGCCCTCGCCAGGCCGCTCCGCCGCCATGGCGACCAGATTCGGGTCGAATCCCGCCTGGGTCAGCACCTCACGCGCCAGCTGGACGGTGAGCGCGAGCGGCAGCACCGCGCGTGGGTGCGGCTTCACCAGAACGGGGTTGCCGGTCGCCAGCGAGGCGAAGAGGCCCGGGTAGCCGTTCCACGTGGGGAAGGTGTTGCAGCCGATCAGCAGCGAGATGCCGCGCCCGGCCGCCGTGTACGACTTGTGCAGCCGCAGCGGGTCGCGCTTGCCCTGGGGTTTCGACCAGTCGGCGCTGCGCGGGGTGCGCGTCTGCTCCTCGAAGGCGTAGGCCACAGCCTCGAGCCCGCGGTCCTGGGCATGCGGGCCGCCGGCCTGGAAGGCCATCACGAACGCCTGACCGGAGGTGTGCTGCACGGCGTTGGCGAGCTCGAAGATCCGGCCGTGGATCCGGTGCAGGATCTCCAGGCAGACCCCGACCCGCGCCTCGACGCCTGCGTCCCGGAAGGCCCGCAGCCCGGCGCCCGCCGCGGCCAGCAGGGTGTCGACGCCGTCCGGGGTCACCCGCGGGTACGAGACGTCGAGCTCGAAACCGAAGGGGGACTTCTCCGTGGCCACGGTGCCGGCG
>Ga0164307_10001257_pt1 | contig 11408 bp, 8 predicted proteins | sample Whisoiple_243_MG_FD_110214 | JGI IMG/M metagenome (GOLD analysis project Ga0164307, IMG submission 110214) | Soil microbial communities amended with fresh organic matter from upstate New York, USA - Whitman soil sample_243_MG | ecosystem: Environmental > Terrestrial > Soil > Unclassified >...
ACCTGCGACCCGCTCTTCCCGTTCGGCTTCGGGCTGAGCTACACGACGTTCGACGTCTCCGACCTCAGGCTCAGCCGGACCTCGGTCTCGCGGAAGGGCAGCGTGGTCGCGTCGATGAAGGTCACCAACACCGGCGACGTCGCCGGTGACGACGTCGCCCAGGTCTACCTCCACGACCCGGTCGCGAGCATCTCGCAGCCGGTCCGTCGGCTGCGCGGGTTCCAGCGCGTGACGCTGGAGCCGGGGGAGTCGACCACGGTTCGCTTCACGCTCGACGCCAGCGACTTCGGCTTCTACGACAACCGCGGGAAGTTCGTGGTCGAGCCCGGCGCCATCCAGGTGTACGCCGGGGACGACTCGACGGCCACGCTGACGAAGACGTTCGAGGTGACGCGATGAGTTCGTCGTAGCGGGCGGATCACAGGGGAGCAGGCAGCAGCAGAGGCTGCCTCTCCCCTGGAGGTCGCCATGCTCGACGCTCGACACCGCAGGTGGGTCATCGTGCTCACCGCCCTGGGCTCCCTGATGGCGGCCCTCGACACCCTCGTGGTCGCCACGGCGATCCCGACCATCCGCACCGACCTGGGCGCGTCACTGCCCGAGCTCGAGTGGACGGTCAACGCCTACAACCTGAGCCTCGCCGTGCTGCTCGTGCCGGCCGCCGTGGTCGGCGACCGGTTCGGCAGGGCGCGCTGGTACGCCGTCGGGCTCGGTGTCTTCGCCCTGGCCTCGGTGGGCTGTGCGCTCGCGCCCAGTGCCGACACGCTGATCGCGATGCGTGCCGTGCAGGGCGCCGGTGCGGCCCTGCTGATGACGCTCGGCCTCGCCCTGCTGACCAGCGCGTTCCCGGCAGAGCGACGTGGTCAGGCGGTCGGCCTCTATAGCGCCGTCACCGGCATCGCCGTCGCCAGCGGGCCGCTCGTCGGCGGTCTCGTGATCGAGGGGCTCAACTGGCAGTGGATCTTCTGGATCAACGTGCCGATCGGCCTGCTCGCCGTACCTCTCGTGTTGCGATACGTCCCCGAGAGTCGGGTGCCGGACAGCACGCTCGACGTGCCCGGCGTGGCCTTGCTGGCTGGCGGCTGCTTCGCGCTGGTGTGGGCGATGGTGCGCAGTGCGACCGTCGGCTGGGACGCGCCCGAGGTCGTCGGCGCGCTGGTCGTCGGCGTGGTCCTGCTGGGCGCGCTCGTCTGGTGGGAGCGCCGGGCCCAGCACCCGCTGATCCCCGGCAGCCTGCTGGCCCGTCGCGGGTTCACCGCGGGCAACGTCGCCGCTTTCCTCACCCTGGCCTCGCTCTTCTCCGCTGTCTTCTTCTACGGCCAGCTGCTGCAGTTCGTGCTCGGCGACAGCCCGCTCGAGGCGGGTCTCGGGCTGATGGCGTGGACCGGCACGTTCGTCCTGGTCGCTCCCGGCGCAGGGGCCTTCGCGGACCGGATCGGGGAGCGACCGCTGCTGGCCGTGGGCCTGGCCATCCAGGCCGGCGCGATGCTCTGGATCGCCGGCGTGGTCGACACTGGCTCGGGCTACCTCGACGTCCTCGGGCCGTTCGTCGTCGGCGGCGTGGGGGTCTCGCTGGCCGTGCCGTGCGGCCAGAGCGCGGTGGTCTCGGCGGTCGACGACCGCGACGTCGGCACGGCTGCTGGCGTCAACGCGACGATGCGCGAGCTCGGCGGCGTCTTCGGGATCGCCCTGACCGTGGCGGTCTTCGGGGCGTACGGCGGCTACGGGTCGCCCCAGCAGTTCGTCGACGGTTTTGTCCCGGCGATGGTTGCTGCGGCCGCGCTCTCTGCTGCGGGAGCAGCGGCCGGTCTGGCGGTGCCCGCCCGGCGCCGGGCGACGGTGCCGGCGATCGCGGTGCCGGCATGAGCGTCGGTGAGCGGTGGGAGGATCCGACGGTGACCGAGGAGTCCGCCCTGCTGAGCGCCGCCCGCGGCGGCGACTCGGCCGCGTTCGACGCGCTGGTCGCCCCGTTGCGGCAGGGGCTCCTGCTGCACTGCTACCGGATGCTCGCCTCGTCGCACGACGCCGAGGACGCCGTCCAGGAGACGCTGCTCCGCGCCTGGCGGAGCCTGGACCGGTTCGAGGGCCGCAGCGCGCTGCGCACCTGGCTCTTCACCGTCGCCACCAACGTCTGCCTGCGCGAGATCGAGCGTCGCGGGCGTCGGGTGCTCCCGGTCGACCTGTCGCCCGCCTCCGCGGCGGGCACGACCCTGGCGGCTCCGTTGACGGAGACGGTCTGGCTCGGCCCGCTGCCCGGCGCGGGCTTGGTCTGGGAGTCCTCGCCCGTCGACGCGGTCTACGAGCAGAAGGAGGCGGTCGAGCTCGCCTTTGTGGCCGCGCTCCAGCAGCTGCCGGCCCTCCAGCGAGCGGTCCTGGTGATGCGCGACGTCCTCGCCATGCCGGCCGCGGAGGTCGCTGCCGCGCTCGACACGTCCGTGGCCGCGGCCAACAGCGCGCTCCAGCGGGCCCGGGCCGCGATGAGCGCCCGGCTCCCGGACCGCAGCCAGCAGCGGGTGCTGCGCGACCTCGGCGACGATCAGGTCCGGGCGACGGTGACGGCGTACGTCGCCGCCTGGGAGCGCGCCGACGTCGCCGCCGTGGTCGCGCTCCTCGCCGAGGACGTCGTGCTGGCGATGCCGCCGTACGGCGAGTGGTTCGCCGGGCGTGCCGCGGTGGGCGACTTCTTCGCCGCCTTCCCGATGCGGGCCGGGCGCCGGTGGACCTGCCGGGCCACGACCGCCAACGGGCAGCCCGCGATCGTGGAGCACATCTGGGACGACGAGGTCGGCGCGTTCCTGGCGCACAACCTGACGGTGCTGACCCTGGACGCCGGCGGCCGCATCGCCGCGATGGACTCGTTCCTCGACCCGTTGCTGGTGACCTGAGTCAGGCCTCGGCTCTGGCCTGCTTCCCCGGCAGCAGGAACGACAGCCCGACGGCGAGCACCGTGAAGCCGATCGCCCACCAGAAGGCCACGTCGAAGGCCTCCGCGATCGCTGCGAGTGAGGTGGCGCCTGCGGCGTTGCTGGCCAGGATGACGGCGAGGACGGCGACGCCGAAGGAGCCACCGAGCTGCATCGCGACCCGGGTGATGATGCTGGCGTGCGGGATCTCGTCGCGCTCGAGACCGAAGTAGGCGCCGGTCATCAACGGGATGGTGACCGCACCGAACCCGAGTCCGCGGACGAAGAGCGCCGCCATCAGGAACGTCTCGCTGGTGGTCGGGGTGGCGAACGCGAACGGGACGGTCGCGACCGCGAGCACCGCGAAGCCGCCCACGGCGACCCAGCGACCGCCGATGGAGTCGGTGAGGCGACCGGCGAGGGTGCGCGAGCCGAGCGCGCCCACGCCCTGGGCGATGAGCAGCAAGCCGGCGCCGAGGGCGTCCTGGCCGCGCACCTCCTGCCAGTAGAGAGGCAGCAGCAGCATCGATCCATACAGGCCGAGGCCGGCCAGGAACAGCAACGCGGAGGACGACGTCAGGGCCCGGTGCCGGAAGAGGCGTACGTCGACCAGGGCACGCTCGCCGGCGTGGACGGACCAGGCCGCGAAGGCCGCGAGCAGCACGAGGCCGATCACCAGCGGGGCGATCACGTCGGCACGCCCGAAGCCGCCCTCGCCGCCGACGTTCGTCAGACCGTAGATGACCGCGACGACGCCGGGGGAGACGAGCAGCATCCCGACCACGTCGAGCGGCACCGGCCGGACGGTGTCCCGGTCTCCCGGGAGCAGCCGGACGGCCAGGAAGAGCCCGACCAGGCAGAGCGGGACGTTGACGAGGAAGAGCCACTCCCACGACAGGTAGTTGAGGATCAGGCCGCCGATGACGGGGCCGAGGATCGGGCCGAGCGCGGCCGGGAGGCTGACGGCGGCCATCAGCCGGCCGACGTTCTGCCCGTGCGCCGCCTGCATCAGGATCGTCGTCATCAGCGGCATCATCACGCCGCCGCCGAGGCCCTGGACGACGCGGAACGCGATCAGGCTCTCGACGTTCCACGCGAACGCGCAGAGCACCGATCCCACCAGGAACAGCGTCAGTGCCATCAACCACAGCCGTTTCGCGCCGAGCCGGCTCTGGGCCCAGCCGGAGAACGGGATCGCGACGAACATGGCGAGCAGGTAGGCCGTGCTCACCCACTGGATCGTGCTGACCGACGCGTCCAGCTCGGTCCCGAGCTCGTGGATCGCGACGCTGACGATCGTGGTGTCGAGGATGACGGCGACGGCGCCGGTAATGACCGCGGCGGCGATGCGCTTGAGCTGCGGGTCGAGCGCGGCACCGGGTGCCGGCGCGGCGGTCTGCTGGGACATGGGCGGGCTCCGAAATGAATACCGGGATTAGATACGTTGCTGTCTCTTGCGGCCAGACTAGGTCGGCGCGTTAAGATACGCAAGTGGATCTTGAGGAGCGAGCCGTCGTACGGCGCCGCCGCGGCGCAGAGCTGGAGGAGGCGCTCCTCGAGGCGACGTGGGACGAGCTCACCGAGGTCGGGTACGGCGCGCTGACCTTCGACGCCGTCGCGCAGCGAGCCGAGACGAGCCGGACCGTCGTCTACCGGCGGTGGGCGACCAAGCCCGAGCTGGTCGAGGCCGCGATCACGTTCATGGGGCGCCGCAACAAGGCCACGGCACCCGACACCGGGAGCCTGCGCGAGGACATGCTGGCGGTGATGAGGCACACCAACGAGAAGCGGATCGGCCTGATGGCGCTGACGGTCGCCTTCCTCGGCGGCTACTTCCAGGAGACCGGCACGACGCCGTACGACCTGCGCCGGCTGGTCCTGGACGACGGTCTGACGGTCCTCGACGTGATGATCGACCAGGCGGTCGAGCGCGGCGAGGCCGATCGGGCGCGGCTGACTCCCCGGGTGGTCAACGTGGCGTTCGATCTCTTCAGGCACGAGGCGCTGATGAGGCTGGGCAAGGTGCCGGACGAGGTCATGGTCTCGATCGTCGACGAGGTCTTCCTGCCCCTGGCTACCGGGCGGGGCTAGCTGCGTCGTACGCCGCGGGTGGGCGGCTCGTGGGTGGGGTCCTCCGGCCAGGCGTGCTTGGGATAGCGGCCCCGCAGCTCGGAGCGGACCTGCGGATAGCCGGAGGCCCAGAACGACGCCAGGTCCGCGGTGACGGCGGCCGGCCGCCGGGCGGGGGAGAGCAGGTGCAGGAGCAACGGCACCCGGCCGTCGGCCAACGCAGGGGCGGCCGTCCAGCCGAAGACCTCCTGGATGCGTACGGCGAGCACGGGTTGGTCTCCGTCGTAGTCGACTCGCACGCTGGACCCGCTCGGCACCTGCACGCGCTCGGGCGCGAGCTCGTCGAGGCGGCCGGCCTCGGGCCAGGGGAGCAGCCGGCGCAGCGCGGCGAGCACGTCGATCCGGCGGAGGTCACGGGTGCCGCGGATCCGCGCGAGCTCGGGGCCGAGCCAGGTCTCGATGCTCGCGGTCAGGGCGTCGTCGGACACGTCGGGCCAGGGATCGCCCAGAGCCCTGTGCAGGAAGGCCATCCGCGACCGCAGCGCCGTGGCGGCCTCGGTCCACGGCAGCAGCGCGAGCCCCTCCTGGCGCAGACCCTCACGGACGGCGCCGGCCACCAGCTGCGGTGACGGGTCGTTGATCGGGACCGAGCTGAGCTCGATCGCACCGAGCGCGACGACCCGGCGGGCGACCACGCGACCGTCGGACCAGGCCACCTCCTCGGACTCGTGCCACAGCGCGATTGCCGCCTCGAGCGCGAGTTCCTCGCCCAGGGGTGCCGCCGATCGGATCGTGGCGTCGCGGACACCCGGCCTGCGGTCGGCGTCGGCGATCGCCAGCCAGGGCAGACCCGCGAGCGAGGAACCGGAGGGTACGACGGCGCCGGTCCCGGAGGTCATCAGGTACGCCGTACCGCCCGGTCGCAGGCGGGCGACGCGGTCGGGATGCGCGAGCGCGACGACCAGCCCGACGGCGAGGTCGTCGCCCATCCGCTCCCCTTCGGCGCGTCCCTGGGTGGGGAGCGCGGCCTGCAGCTGCTTCACCGCTGCCATCCACGCGCCGGCGCTCGGCCCTCCACGCCGGACGTCGCGCAGGGCCGCCACCAGGTCGCCGCCGGGAGCGCGGACGTCCTCCGAGAGCAGGGCGACGATCTCGGCCGCGCGGCGGGGTCCCACGACCGGGGCACCGTCGAGCAGGGCGCGGGCGAGCCGCGGGTCGGCGGCGATCCGGGCGATCTCGCGGCCGCGGGCGGTGACCGAGCCGTCGTCCGTGACCGCTCCGAGTCCGACCAGCGTCGACCGGGCGGCAGCCATCGCCACCGTGGGTGGCTGGTCCATCAGCGCCAGGTCTGCCGGGTCGGGATGTCCCCAGGTGGCGATCTCCAACGCGAACGACGTGAGGTCCGCCGTCGCGATCTCCGGCTCGGGGTGGGCCGGCAGGTGCGCGTGCTCGGCCTGGGACCAGCAGCGGTAGACGTTGCCCGGCCCTTCGCGTCCGGCCCGGCCGGCCCGCTGCTCGGCCGCGGCCCGGCTGACGCCGACCGTGACGAGCCGGGCGAGCCCACGACGGTGGTCGGTGCGCGGCTGGCGCGAGAGCCCGGCGTCCACGACCGCGCGTACGCCGGGGACCGTCAACGACGACTCCGCGACGGCGGTCGAGACGACCACCCGGCGCAGGTCGCCTGGCGTCAGCGCGAGATCCTGCTCCCGGGCCGGCAGGCGTCCGTGGAGAGGCCGGACGTCGGCGTCGACCCCCGTCAACCGGCTCACGACCGCCGACACCTCGCCCACGCCGGGCAGGAAGACCAGCACGTCCCCGGACTGCTCGACGAGGGCTCGCCGTACGCACGCGGCGACATGGTCCAGGAAGCGCGGCGTCAGACCCCGGTCGTCGCTGCGGCGTACGCCGGCGGGCGTGGGGCACCACACCTCGGTCACCGGGTGCAGCGCGCCGGGCACGTCGACCACGGGCGCCGGGCCACCGACGAGCGCGGCCGTGCGCTCGGCCTCGACGGTCGCGGACATGGCGACCAGCAGCAGGTCGGGCCGGAGGTTGGCCCGCACCTCCACCAGCATCGCGAGGGTGAGGTCGGCGTCGAGCTGACGCTCGTGCACCTCGTCGAGGATCACGGCGGCGATGCCGGGCAGCTCCGGGTCGCGCTGGAGGCGGCGGAGCAGGACGCCGGTCGTCACGACCTCGATCCGCGTGCGGGCGCCGACCTTGCGGTCACCGCGCACCGAGTGGCCGACGGTCTCGCCGACCGGCTCGCCCAGCAGCTGGGCCAGCCGCCGGGCCGCCGCCCGGGCGGCGATCCGGCGCGGCTGCGTGACGACCACGCGGCCGTCGACGAGGGCCGCAACCGCCGGTGGGACCAGCGTCGTCTTGCCGGTGCCGGGCGGCGCCTGGACGACGACGGTGCCGGTGGCCTCGAGGGCAGCGGCGATGTCCGCCAGCCCCGCGCGCACCGGCAGATCGGGCGGCTCCGCGAGGAGGCGCTGGATCGGGTCGGCGGGCACGGGGACAGTCTGGCGGGTCAGTAAGGTCGGGGTCGTGCCCGACCTGCCAGTCCTCGACCCGGAGGAGCAGCGCGTCCTCGGCAGCCTGCTGGAGAAGCAGCTGACCGTGCCGGCGTCGTACCCGCTGTCCCTCAACGCCCTGCGCACCGCGTGCAACCAGTCCAGCAGCCGCGACCCCGCCACCGACTACGACGAGCAGACCGTCGAGCAGGTTGCCCGTCGTCTGAAGGACCGCGGGCTGGTGCGGATCGTGTGGTCCGACAGCGGGCGGCGGACGCTGAAGTACCACCAGACGGTGGACGAGCAGCTCGAGCTCGCCGACGACGAGCGGGCGCTGCTGACGGTGCTGCTGCTGCGCGGTCCACAGGCGCCGGGCGAGCTGCGGAGCCGCACCGAGCGGCTGCACGCGTTCAGCGACCGCGGGGCGGTCGAGGAGACGCTGCGCCGGATGGCCGAGCGCGGGCTGGTGTCCGAGCTGCCGCGGCGCAGTGGCGACCGGGACAGCCGGTGGATGCACCTGCTCGGCGACCCGCCCGAGTCCGCGCCGGTCGCGGCCGTCCCGGCTGTCGACCGCGAGAGCGTGCTCGCCGAGGGCGGCGCGGCTCGCGATGCCCGGGTGCGAGCGTCGTACGACGCAGTCGCGGAGGTGTACGCCGAGCAGATGGTCAACGAGATGAGCGGCCTGCCGTTCGAGCGTTGGCTGCTCGACCGCGTGGTCGCCCACGCCGACGGGGGACCGGTGGTCGAGGCCGGCTGCGGACCCGGTTACACGACGGCGTACCTCGCCGCCGCGGGTGCCGACGCGACCGGCATCGACCTGTCGCCCGGGATGATCGCCGAGGCACGTCGCCGCTTCCCCGAGGGCACCTACGAGGTCGGTGACCTGCGCCAGCTGATGCGCCCGACCACCGCGCCGGGCTGGTCGGCGGTGCTGGGCTGGTACTCACTCATCCACCTCGCCGCCTCCGAGCTGCCCGATGCCATCGGCGCGCTCGCACGACCGCTCGCGCCCGACGGCTGGCTGGTGCTCGGGATGCACGCGGGCACCGCCGTACGCCACAACGCCCTGTGGTTCGACGTGCCGATCGACCTGGACTTCGTGTTCAACGAGCCCGAGGAGGTCGTGGCCCTGGTCGAGGCGGCCGGGCTGGTCGACATCGAGTGGTACCGCCGCGGCCCGCTCACCCACCGCGGCGAGACCACCAACCGTCTCTACGTCGTGGGCCGCAAGCCTCAGTAGCTCGTGTAGTCCGGCAGGTAGGGGAGCAGCACCGGCTGGCGTCGGTCCGGCGCCGTGACGCCCAGACCGGCCTGCGTCAGGTTGTGGCGTACGGCGTCGACGGGGTGCGCCGCCAGGTCATCGAGCAGCTCGACCTCGTCGGCATGCAGCAGGGGACCGAGCTCGGCCGAGGCACGTACGCCGGCCGTTCCGGCGTCGGACGCCACGACGTCGAGCAGCGCGTCGAGCAGCTCGCGCCGTACGTCGTCGGGCAGCCCGTCCGCCGCGAGATCGCCGACCCCGACCGTAGCGGCCAGGCGCAGGTAGCCGTCGCCGCGCAGTCCGCGGAGCAGGGCGTCGGTCCGCAGCCGCTCGGGAAGGACTGCCGGATACATCAGCAGGTTGGCGACCGCCTGGACGTCCGACCAGGACTCGACGGCCGCGGCAGCGGCCCCGCTGACGTCGGGCGAGGCGACGAGCGCACGGGCGTCCGAGAGCTCGTCGAGACCGGTGGCCGCGAGGAACACCTCGATCGGGCTGGGGGTCGCCGTCACGCGCCGACCACGACGGTCTTGTCCGGGTGGGCCTTCTTGAGGGCTCGCCGGACCTTCTCCGGAGCCACCTTCTTGTCGTTCGCGTCCACGACCTCGTACTCGTCGTCGTCGATCTCCTCGAGGACCCAGTCGTAGAGCTCGAGCACGTCGCCGACCTCGTCCTTCCCGAGGAGCGCGATCCAGGCGAGCAGCAGCTCCTCGGTCTTCTTGGCGTTGTGGCCGAGCTTCTTCTTCGCCTTGCCGCTGCCGTTGACCCCGTCGACGAGCTGCCGCGCGGTGACGTTGTCGGGGACCCCCATCCCCTTGACCGGGAAGTCCAGCGCGACGTCCTTGCCGAGGTGGTGCAGGAACTGCATCAGCTGGATCTCGCTCGGCCGGTAGTGGCCGCTCTTGTTGGAGATCCAGTCGATCTTGCCTGCGGTCGCCTTGATCTCGCCGGCCATGGAGACCGGCTGTCCGCCGAGCAGGCTCGAGTGGTGGAACTTGCCGATCTTGTGGGAGGCCATGTGGATCTCGTTGTTCATGCCGACCACGAAGATCTCGGCACCGACGCCGGTGAAGTGGGTGACGCCCGCCTTGGTGTCCACCGGAGTCTTCTTCTCGTCGTTGCGATGCAGCTTCTGACCGCCGACCAGCACCAGGCTGCGCTCCTGCGCGGCGTCGTCGTCGTACTCGACCAGGCGGCCCGTGATGTCCCCGACCTGGCCGTCCTCGGCGATCGGCAGCTCCTGTCGCCGCGCCTTCTCCAGGGTGATCGCGTGGAAGTACTCGAGGTGCTTGAGCGCCGTCTCGACGTCGTACGCCTGGTGGATGGCGTGCTTCTCGTCGAAGACCTTGAGGATCGCGACCATGCCGCGGTGGTCGCCGAGGTCGAGCTTCTGCATCTCACGCAGCGCGACCCAGTACGTCGCGATCTCCTCGCCGAGCTCGCCGATCGCCTTGGCCAGGTCGCCGCGCTGGGTGGTGCGCTCCTCGGCGTACCCCTTCTGGAGCTGGGAGACCAGCCAGGCCCGGTGCTTGCGGACCGCCGGCACCTCCTTGGCCGGACCGCCCTTGCCGGGCTTGCTCGTGGCACCGGTCTTCTGGGCGTCGACGGTGTCCTTGACCTCGTCCTCGACGAGGTTGGCCAGCCCGGGGTCGAACGACGTGACGCTGTAGGCGCCCTCGACGTTGTTGTAGGGGCCGGTGTCCTTGTCGTCGTCGTCGACCTGGAAGAGCATGCCGGTGTTGTAGGCGCCGCGGGCGTTGCCGTAGCCGGCGTTGTTGTAGCCCCCGCCGTCCTTGTCGTCCTCGGGTTCGAACCTGATCGCGTCGACGTTGTTGTAGTTGTAGTTGGCGGTGTAGGGCGCCTTGTCGTCGTCGGGTTGGAGGAGCATCCCGGTGTTGTAGGCGCCGCGGGCGTTGCCGTAGCCGGCGTTGTTGTAGCCGCCGCCGTCCTTGTCGTCCTCGGGCTCGAACCTGATCGCGTCGACGTTGTTGTAGTTGTAGTTCGCCGTGTACGGCGACTTCTCCTCCTCGACCTGAGGGGTCGGCGTAGGTGTGGGCGTGGGCGCCGAGCTGCCACGGGAGACCCCCAGGCCGCGTCCGCGCCCGATGATCGGAGCCTGCTGCCCGGACCCGCCTGGGCGGGACGCCTGCCACTTCTGCATCTCCGCGATCGGAGCAGGCGTGGTCAGTGACGGGCTCTTCGCGCGATGGTTGCCGATGACCGGCAGCGGCACCGGCTTCGGAGGCCCGAGAGTGGGTGGCCCGGATCGGTGGCCGCCGATCTTCGGCGCCGACGAGGTCGACGCGTCCTTCTGCTCGGTCGGGCTCTTCGCCTTCTTCTTCGGCTTGAGAGCCTTCAGGAAACCCCTGGCCATCGGACTCCTCGTGCGATGTGTGATCGGCGCACAGGATTCCACAGGCGAGACGTCCAGACCGCCCGGTTGGCGAACGTGTCGGAGGTGGTCTGAACCGCCTCGACCGCAAGGGGTCAGGCGGTCGTCAGCACCACGTCGCCGAGCACGGGCGCGCCCTCGCGCTCGCCCCCGGAGACCGTCGCCGAGCCGATGATGCGGCCGTCCTCGAGCCAGCCGCGCACCCGCATCGTCTCGCCCGGGAAGATGACGCCGGCGAACTTCACACCGAAGCCGGCCACCTTCGT
>Ga0164307_10001258_pt1 | contig 11403 bp, 10 predicted proteins | sample Whisoiple_243_MG_FD_110214 | JGI IMG/M metagenome (GOLD analysis project Ga0164307, IMG submission 110214) | Soil microbial communities amended with fresh organic matter from upstate New York, USA - Whitman soil sample_243_MG | ecosystem: Environmental > Terrestrial > Soil > Unclassified >...
ACGACGAGACGTACGGTCCCGCCGCGGGCGCCCCGCGCTGGCGTGCCGTCAGCCCCGCGATCGGCAGCGTCGACGCCCGGGGAACGTTCACCGCCCGCCGCAGCGGCGCGACCGACGTCCGGGCCGAACGCGCCGGAGCCCACGGCGGTACCCGGCTCACCGTCCTCGACCGGCTGGCCCGTATCCGGCCCACCACCCCGCGCGTCGGCCTGGCGGACGAGAAGGCGACCGGCACCTTCGGCATCGTGGGACTCGACTCGCACGGAGCGAGTGCCCCGGTCGAACCGGCGGACATCGACCTCGACTACGACCGCACACGGTTCGCCGTCGCCGGCGACGGCCGGGGCTCCTTCACCGTCACGTCCCTGACCGGCTCCGGGGCGGGACGGATCACGGCCACGGTGGCCGGGGTCAGCACCACCCTCGCGGTGAGCGTCGGCCTCACCGAACAGACGTCGGCGGACTTCGACGACGCCGGATCATGGACGTTCAGCCAGGCCCGCGCCGACGGTTCGCTCGCCGCGACCCCCGACGGGCACTCCGGCACCGGCCTGCGGCTCACCTACGACTTCACCCGCTCGACCGCCACGCGCGCCGCCTACGCGACTCCGCCGCGGCCCCTCGTCGTGCCCGGCCGGCCGCAGACGTTCACCCTCTGGATCAAGGGGGACGGCAACGGCGCCTGGCCCACCCTGCACCTGAAGGACGCCGCGGGGTCCGACCAGCTGCTGCGCGGGCCCTACATCACCTGGACCGGCTGGCGTCAGGTCACCTTCACCGTGCCGCCGGGTGCGCCGGCTCCCCTGACCGTGCACCGTTTCTACCTCGCCGAGACCGCCGCGGCCCGGCAGTACACCGGCGAGATCGTCATCGACGGCCTGACCGCCCAGGTGCCGCCCACCGTCGATCTGCCCGAACAGGCCCGCAACGCGGACCCGTTGATCGACCCGGCCACCGTGACCGAGGCCCGGGACTGGCAGTTCGCGGTCATGTCGGACGCGCAGTTCGTCGCGCGGGACCCGGACAGCGCACTCGTCCGGCAGGCCCGTCGCACCCTGCGCGAGATCAAGGCGGCCCGGCCCGACTTCCTGGTCGTCAACGGCGACCTCGTCGACGAGGGCTCGCCCGCCGACCTGGCCTTCGCCCGACAGATCCTCGACGAGGAACTGGGCGACTCGCTGCCCTGGTACTACGTACCGGGCAACCACGAGGTGATGGGCGGCAGGATCGACGACTTCGTCGCCGAGTTCGGCCCGGCACGGCGCACGTTCGACCACGAGGGGACCCGCGTCATCACACTCGACACCTCGGGTCTCAGCCTCCGCAGCGGCGGCTTCGACCAGATCAAGGAACTGCGCGCCCAGTTGGACGCGGCGGCCACGGACCGATCCGTCGGCGCCGTGATGCTGATCGAGCACGTACCCCCACGCGATCCCACCGCGCAGCAGGGAAGCCGGCTGAGCGACCGCAAGGAGGCGGTCCTCCTCGAACAGTGGCTCGCCGACTTCCGGCGCACGACGGGCAAGGGCGCTGCCTTCATCGGCAGCCACGTGGGGGTCTTCGACGCCTCACGCGTGGACGGAGTCCCGTATCTGGTCAACGGGAACGCCGGCAAGGCGCCGGCCGGCCCCGCGGACGAGGGCGGATTCACCGGCTGGTCGCTGGTCGGCGCCGACCGGGTCCTGCCCGGGGAACAGGCGGCGGCGCGCCGGCAGCCCTGGCGGGGCGGCCCCGACTGGGTGTCGGTCCAGACCCGCGCCCACGTCGACGCCCTGACCCTGACAGCCCCCTCCCAGCTGGTCAGGGGCCGGAGCGCGGCAGTCACCGCCCAGGTCACCCAAGGCACACGTACCGTGCCGGCGGCGTTTCCGCTGAGCGCCGACTGGACCGGTTCGCCGAACATCCACATCGGCGATCCCGACGGCGCCCGTGCGCGCCACATCGCGACGCTGGACCCCGCCACGGGCACGCTCACCGCGCTCCGGACGGGCACCGTCACACTCGCGGTGACCGTCAACGGCGTGGTCCGGCGGGCGGAGATCATGATCACGGCCGGGGAGGTGGCGCCGGCCGCCTGACGACCTGAGCACACGGCTCGCGCTGGGCTCCCCGGGTCGGCCCGGGGAGCCCAGCGGTGCCTCGCGTACGCCACCGCGCCGGGCATCCCGCTCACCGGTGCCCGGCGTGGCACCGCTCAGGTCTTGCGGTAGCCGTACGCGTCCGTCGCCGCTGCCTCCACGGCGTCCAGGTCGCCCCCCGCCGACGCGGTCACCAGGGCGGAGATCGCACCCTCCACGAACGGGGCGTCCACCAGCCGCGCGCCGTCGGGCAGTTCGTCGCCCTCCGCCAGCATGGACTTCACCGTGAGCACCGCGCTCCCGAGATCGACGAGCAGGGCCACCCCGGCACCCCTGTCGACCTCTCTCGCAGCCTCGGAGACCAGCTCCGCGCTCGTCCCCAGGCCGCCGGCCGAGGTGCCGCCCGCCGCCGCCATCGGCGCCGTCGCACCACCGGCCGCCAGACCCCTGGCCAGTTCGACGACGGCTTCCGCCACCGGCCCGCTGTGCGAGACCAGCACGATCCCGACCTGCCGCTCGTCGCTCACCCGGCGCTCCCGTCGCTCGACCCGGCGGCCTCGACGAGCGCCCCGACCAGCAGCGCCGACGAGGCGGCCCCCGGGTCCTGGTGCCCGATGCTGCGCTCGCCGAGATAGCTCGCCCTGCCCTTGCGCGCCCGCATGGGGACGGTCTCCAGCGCACCGGCCAGCGCCGCGTCCCGGGCCGCCTCGAACGAGGTACCGAGCACCTCGACGGCCGGCAGCAGCGCGTCGAGCATCGTCTTGTCCCCGGCCTGCGCCCCTCCGAGCTGCGTCACCGCGGCGACACCGGCCCCGAGGGCGTCGGCCAGCTGATCCGTGGTCACCTCCGTCGCGTCACCCAGGGCCTTCCCGGTACGGCGCAGCAGCGTCCCGTACAACGGCCCGGACGCTCCGCCGACCGTCGAGATCAGGTGGCGGCCGGCCAGCGTCAGCACCGTCCCCGGCGTCCGAGGGTCCTCCTTCTCGAGAACGTCGTTCACGGCGGCGAAGCCGCGCCGCATGTTGCTCCCGTGGTCGGCGTCCCCGATGGCGGCGTCGAGCTCGGTCAGCCGGTCCGCCTCACGGTCGACGGTGGCCGCGGTGACGGCCATCCAGCGACGGAAGAAATCGGTGTCGAGCACAAGATCTCCTGTTCCTCGTACGGTGGAAGGTCCGGCGGGAAGTCCGTTCACCGGCCCCAGCGCAACGCGGGCGTCTGTACCGGCGCGTCCCAGAGCCGCACCATCTCCTCGTCCACCTGGCAGAGCGTCACCGAGCAGCCTGCCATGTCGAGCGACGTCACGTAGTTGCCCACCAGCGTACGAGCCACCGTCACCCCCCGCTCGGACAGCACCCGCTGCACCTCGGCATTGAATCCGTACAGCTCCAGCAGCGGCGTGGCGCCCATCCCGTTGACCAGCACCAGCACCGGGCCGGCCGGGCGCAGATCCTCCAGTACCGCGTGGACCGCCACGTCGGCGATCTCCCCGGACGTCATCATCGGACGGCGCTCCCGGCCGGGCTCACCGTGGATTCCGATACCCAACTCCAGCTCGCCCGGGGGAAGATCGAACGTCGGTGTCCCCTTGGCCGGAGTGGTGACGGAGCTGAGCGCCACCCCGAAGCTCCGCGCGGACTCGTTCACGCGCCGGGCCATGGCCTCCACCCGCTCCAGAGGCGCACCCTCGTCGGCGAGCGCACCGGCGATCTTCTCGACGAACAGGGTCGCCCCGGTGCCGCGCCGGCCTGCCGTGAACGTGCTGTCCGCCACCGCCACGTCGTCGTCGACCAGGACCCGGGCGACCTGGACACCCTCGTCCTCGGCGAGTTCGGCGGCCATGTCGAAGTTGAGCACGTCGCCGGTGTAGTTCTTCACGACGAACAGCACGCCCGAGCCGCTGTCGACCGCGGCGGCCGCCCGCACCATCTGATCGGGCACCGGTGAGGTGAAGACCTCCCCGGGACACGCCGCGGACAGCATCCCGGGCCCGACGAACCCCGCGTGCAGCGGCTCGTGTCCCGAACCGCCCCCGGACACCAGCCCCACCTTCCCGGCGACCGGGGCGTCACGCCGGACCACGACCCGGTTGTCCACGTCCACCACGAGGTCCGGGTGGGCGGCGGCCATTCCGCGGAGTCCGTCCGCGACGACGGTCTCCGGCACGTTGATGAGCATGCGCAAGGGTTCCTCCTGGGGGAGCAACGACCGGCCGGGGGTACCGACCGCCCGTCGGTGCGGGTCCGGTCCTGCGTACGGCACCAGTATCGAAGAGACACCGGTGATCCGGAAGCGACGCGTCGGGGAGACGCGTGTCGGACGTGCCCGGGTGTCGCCGGACGGCCCCGGACCTTCTTACGGTCGGGTGACGTGGGCGCGCCGGACCGCGATTCCCGTCCCGGCCGGTCCTAGCGTGGCGGCCATGCGCGTACTGGTCACCGGCGGAGCCGGGTTCATCGGATCCCAGATCGTCCGGACACTCGCCGCCGACGGGCACGAGCCGGTGGTCCTGGACGCACTCCTGCCGTCCGCCCACGGCGCCTCCGTGCCCCCGCCCCCGCCCGGTGTCCGTTCGGTCGTCGCGGACGTACGGGACCGTGAGGCCGTCGCCGGGGCGCTGACCGGCATCGACGCCGTGTGCCACCAGGCGGCCATGGTGGGTCTGGGCAAGGACTTCGCGGACGCACCGCAGTACGTCGGCTGCAACGACTTCGGCACGGCGGTGCTGCTGGCGGAGATGGCGGCGGCCGGGATCCGGGATCTGGTGCTGGCCGGGTCCATGGTGGTCTACGGCGAGGGGCGCTACGACTGTCCCCGGCACGGCGTGGTCCGCCCCGGCCCCAGGTCGGTGGCCGACCTGGACGCGGGCCGTTTCGAACCCCGGTGCCCTTCCTGCCGGTCGGAACTGGTGCCCGGGCTCGTCACCGAGGACGCCCCCGTCGATCCGCGCAACGTCTACGCCGCGACCAAGCTCGCCCAGGAACACCTCGCCGCAGCCTGGACCCGTGCGACGGGCGGCCGGGCCGTGGCACTGCGCTACCACAACGTGTACGGGCCGGGGATGCCGCGCGACACGCCGTACGCCGGAGTGGCGTCCTTCTTCCGCTCGGCTCTGGCCCGCGGCGAGTCGCCCCGGGTGTTCGAGGACGGCGGCCAGCGGCGCGACTTCGTCCACGTCCGGGACGTCGCCACGGCCAACGTGACGGCGCTCGCGGCTCTCCGGGAGCGCGGACCCGGCTCGTTCGACGCCTACAACACGGGCAGCGGCGTCCCTCACACCATCGGTGAGATGGCCTGGGCCCTGGCCTCGGCGCACGGCGGCCCGGCCCCTGTCGTGACCGGTGAGTACCGGCTCGGGGACGTGAGGCACGTGACGGCGGACTCGCGACGGCTCCGCGAGGAGCTCGGCTGGAAACCGGCGACCGACTTCGTCACCGGCATGAGGGAATTCGCCACCGAACCCCTGCGCGGCGCCGGGTAGCCCTCCCGGGTCACCCTCCCCGCGCCGCGGGCAGGGTGACTTCGAAGCAGCAGCCGCCCGCCACGTTCCGTACGCCGGTACGGCCCGCGTGCGCCTCGACGATGCCCCGCACGATGGCGAGCCCGAGACCCGCCCCGGCCGGCGGGGTACGGGCGTGCGTGCCCCGCCAGCCCGTGTCGAAGACCCGGGCCAGGTCCTCCTCGGGGATCCCGCCGCAGGCGTCCGTCACCGAGAGGACGATGCCCTCCGGCGACCGCCGCGCCGCGACCGCGACCGTCCCGTCGGCGGGGGTGCGACGGATCGCGTTGATGAGGAGGTTGGCCATGACCCGGCTCATCTCCTTGCTGTCCACCTCCACGGGCACCGCGTCGATCCGACCGCCCACCAGCCGCACCCCGCGTTCGCGTGCCAGGGGATGCGCGCCGGCGAGTGCGTCACCGACCAGGTCGAGGGCGGAGACACGGGAGGGGGTCAGGGCCAGCGACCCGGCGTGGATCCGGGAGAGTTCGAACAGGTCGCCGACCATGTCGTTCATGCGCTCGACCTCCGTCCGTATCTGCCGCAGGTAGCGGCCGGAATCGGGGGCCATCCCGTCCTCCAGCGCCTCGGACATGGCACGCAGCCCCGTCAGCGGGGTCCGCAGATCGTGGGAGATCCAGGCGACGAGTTCGCGGCGTGACCTCTCCAGCGCCTGCTCGCGCTCCCTGGAACCGGCCAGTTTCGCGCTGGTGGCCGCGAGTTCCCGGGTGAGGGCCGCGAGTTCCGCGGTGGCCTGGCCCTCCGGTGCGGCGAAGGTGCCCCCGTCGCCGAAGGACCGGGCGGCCAGGGCCAGGTCCCGGCTCCGGGCGGCCACCCAGCGTCCCAGCAGCACCGCGGTCACGAGGGAGACCACGGCGGCCATGGCCACCACGGTCGTCACCACCGTCAGATCGTGCGGGGACAGGAACATGGCCCACGCCACCGTCAGGGTCCCCGCCAGCATCGCCGTCACCGCCACGGCCGCGACGACCGTCAGCGACACGACGAGGGTGCGGTGTCGCAGCAGACGCAGGGCGAGCGCTCCCAGCAGGCCCGCGGCGGCCGCGCCCAGGAAGGCGAAGAGAGCGATGAGCGCGATGTCGGCCACGCCGGTCAGCCCGTCACAGAGGGATCGCCGGACAGGTCGAAGCGGTATCCCACGCCCCAGACCGTCTGGATCAGGGCGGGCCGTGCCGGGTCGGTCTCGACCTTGCCGCGCAGGCGCCGCACGTGGACGGTCACCGTCGACAGGTCACCGAAGTCCCAGCCCCAGACCTCCCGCATCAGCTCCTCCCGGGTGTACGCCCGGCCCGGATTCCTCAGGAAGAACGCGAGCAGGTCGAACTCCCGGAGGGTGAGGCAGAGGTCCTCACCGCCGCGGGTCGCCCGCCGGGCCAGGGGCTCCAGGACGATGCCCGCTCCGCCGATCCCGGCGGAGGGGCCGGGCTCGGTCCGCCGCCACCGGCGCAGGACCGCCTCCACGCGCAGCACGAGTTCGCGTGGGCTGAAGGGCTTGGTCACGTAGTCGTCGGCACCGGTCTCCAGCCCGAGGATCCTGTCGTCCTCGTCGCCTCTCGCGGTGAGCATGATGACGGGCACGGGTCCGCGGGCGCGGATCCTGCGGCACACCTCGAAACCGTCCATGCCGCCCGGCAGCATCAGGTCGAGCACCACCAGGTCCGGTCGCAGCGCCGCGACGCTCTCCAGAGCCGCGGGCCCGTCGTCCGCCCGCCCCACGTCGTAACCGGCGCGTCCGAGATATCCGGCGGCCACCTCCGCCACGGTCGGGTCGTCGTCCACGACGAGCACGCGGCCGTACGACACGCCGCCCCCGGCACCGGTCGGTGGAACGGTCCCGGGGCCCGGAGGAGAGGAGATGTTCTGCATGGTGACACTGTGGCAGCACCCGCCGTTCGAAGGGCTGTTCACCGGCCGCCACACGGTCGACGTCCACGTTTCGTAAGAACCTGAAGACCGAAATGACGGATTTGGCTCCGTAGGGTGACCGGCGTGACCGATTACGCACAGGCTGATCCCGCAGCCCCCGTCCGAGCCGACATCGTCCTGCCCTGCCTCGACGAGGCCGAGGCCCTGCCCAGCGTCCTGGCCCGCGTCCCGGAAGGATGGCGTGCCATCGTCGTCGACAACGGCTCCACCGACGGTTCCGCCGCGATCGCCCGTTCGCTGGGCGCGACCGTCGTGCACGAACCGCGTCGCGGTTTCGGCTCCGCCTGCCACGCCGGCCTGCTCGCCGCCGAGGCCGAGTACGTGTGTTTCTGCGACTGCGACGGCTCCCTCGACCCCGGGCTGCTCACCGGGTTCGTCCGCCGCGTCGCCGAGGGGCGGTGCGACCTGCTCCTGGGACGGCGACGTCCCACGACGAGAGGCGCCTGGCCGCCGCACGCCAGAGCGGGCAACTTCGCCCTGTCCCGGATGGTGCGTCGTCGCACCGGACTGCGCCTGCACGACCTCGGCCCGATGAGGGCCGTGCGCAGGGAGACGCTGCTGGCCCTCGGCCTGACGGACCGGCGCAGCGGCTACCCCCTGGAGATGGTGGTGCGCGCCTCGGACGCCGGACTCCGCGTCGCGGAGACCGACGTGCCCTACGCGCCCCGGACGGGCAGGTCCAAGGTCACCGGCACCTGGCGGGGGACGTGGCACGCGGTGCGGGACATGCGCGAGGTGCTGCGGCAGCCGGAGTACCCCACGCCCCGGAGCATCAGGGCGGAGGCGACCCGATGAGCAGGCCCGCACCGTGTCCGGGAGTGACGGCACTGCTGGTCATCGCCAAGGAGCCGGTGCCGGGCCGGGTCAAGACCCGGCTGACGCCGCCCTTCAGCCCCGTCGAGGCCGCGGAGCTGGCCACCGCGGCCCTCGAGGACACCCTGCGGACCGTCCTCACGCTGCCCGCGCGGCGGCGCGTCCTGGTTCTCGACGGACACCCCGGCCCCTGGACACCCTCGGGCTTCGACGTCCTTCCGCAGTGCGCGGGCACGCTCGACGAACGCATCGCGGCGGCCTTCGGCACCTGTTCCGGGCCCGCCCTCCTCATCGGGATGGACACCCCCCAGATCACGTCCGCCCTGCTGGCGCCGGCGCTCGCCCAGGACGCCTGGGACGGCTGCGACGCCTGGTTCGGACCCGCCGAGGACGGAGGCTTCTGGGCCCTCGGCCTTGCGGTGCCGGACCCCGGCCTCGTACGGGGTGTGCCGATGTCCCGCCCCGACACGGGCGCGATCCAGCGGGCCCGCCTGACGGACGCGGGGCTCACGGTGCGCGACCTGCCGCCCCTGCGCGACGTCGACACGGCCGAGGACGCCCGGTACGTCGCCGGCGCCGCGCCGCACGGAGCGTTCTCCGCGACGCTCGGCCGCCTGGAGCGGGCGGTGGCCCGGTGAGCACCGTACTGCCACCGGCCGGTACGGGCGCGGCCACCTGGGCCGCCGACCCGTACGGGCGGGCGCTGAGCCGGGGCCGGGGCCCCCTCTTCCTCCGCGGCGAGGACGGATGGCTGCTGCCGCTCGACGTCGAGCGCTGGTGCGCGGACGCCGACGCCGCCGACCTGTCCGCGCTGCGCCGTTGCGTGGGACCGGTCATCGACATCGGCTGCGGGCCGGGGCGGCTCGTCGCCGCCCTGGCCGCACGCGGGCACCGGGCTCTGGGCATCGACGTCAGCGAGGCCGCCGTCGGACGCACCCGGCGGACCGGCGGTGCGGCGCTCCGGCGCAGTGTGTTCGAGCCGCTCCCGGACGAGGGCCGCTGGGGAACCGGCCTGCTCGTCGACGGCAACATCGGGATCGGCGGTGACCCCCGTGCCCTGCTCCGGCGGGTCGCGACGGTGCTCGCCCCGGGTGGACTGCTGATCACGGAGGCCGCGCCCCACGATGTGGACGAGCGGGTCCGGGTACGCCTCGACGACGGCCGGGAGCAGCCCGGCACCGCACCCCACTTCCCCTGGGCCCGGGTCGGTGAGGCCGCCCTGCTCGTACACGCGCGATCGGAGGGCTGGGAGCCCGTCGGTCAGTGGGAGGCCGACGGCCGCCCCTTCGTCGCCCTGCGGCGGGCCCGGACCGTGCGAACCACGAGCCAGGACGCCGACACGGCGAACAGTGCCGCCGTGATCAGCAGCCAGTTCCCGAGGAACCTGTCGGGAGACATCCCGCTCGCCGGCTCGTAGCGCTCGGCATGACGGGTGATCAGGGGGAACCACATCAGAAGGAGCAGTCCGGACAGGAGGAGGGGCACCCGTACGAAGTTCACCAGGCCCGGGCTGCGGGAGAAGGGGACCCGCAGGGCGCGGTCCGCCGCCGAGTACAGCGGGACCAGCACCAGGTCGTGCACCAGCGCGGCGCCCACGAACCACACGAGGATCAGGAGGGTGTCCCCGTCGAGCAGCCGTACCCCGGCGTATCCCGCGAGGGCGAAGGAGGAGACCATCAGGAGCAGATGCAGCGGGCCCTCCCCGTACCAGCGGCGCAGAACCCTCATCGCAGCTCTCCGAACGTCAGGCGGCTCACCCATTTGGTGTTCATCACGCCGGGGGCGGCCGGCACGATGACCCGTGCCGGGAACCCGTGGTCGGGTGAGAGATCCTCGCCGTTGACCGCCAGCGCCAGGAGCGAATGCGGGTCCCGCACCTGGTTGTCCCTGAGCGCCACCGACCGGAAGGGACCGCTGCGCTGGAGGGACTCCACGAGCACTCCCGGCGGATCCTCCGGGAAGCCCGCGAGCGCGGCGAGGTCACGCAGACGGACCCCACGCCACCACTGGTCGGACGTCGACCAGCCCTCCACGCAGGCGATCGGCAGTGCCGCGCTGTGCTGTCCCATGGACAGCAATTGAGCCCGGGACAGTTGCGTCTCCCCGGCCGGCCCGACGACCGTGAGCCGCCAGTCCGCCCCGGTCTCCGCCGGGGTGACGCCCACGTGGGCCGCGGTCTTGTTGATCTGGAAGCCGTTGGGCCCCGTCCCCGGTTCGGCGCCACCGCGCGGGGTCAGCAGCGCGGTCTGCCGCACCCCGCCGTCGAAACTCCGCCCGGCCGACGTGACCAGGAGGAGCAGTGAGCCCGCCCCCACGACCGCCAGGGCGCCGCGCCGGGAGACGGTCTCGGCGGCGGGGGCCGGAGAGGCCAGTTCGTCCTGCGCGGCGGGCAGCCCGCGGCGCAGGACCCGCAGCGCCCGCGGGAGCTTGAGGAACGTATGGGTGAGGAACGCGGCGAAGAAGACCCACGCCCCGTAGAAGTGCAGCGGGTAGAAGGACCCGGGGAACAGGTACTCCAACTGGATGTTGAGCAGCCCGGTGACGAACTGGAAGAGGGCGCCGCCCACCAGCAGCAGCACCGAGCAACGCTCCAGGGCGTGTCCGGCCGACCGTGCGGGCGGCAGGGCGAACAGCTTCGGGACCACCGACCACAGCTTGGCCAGCAGGACGGGCACGAGCACGATGCCCACGGTGACGTGCAGCCCCTGGGTCAGCCTGTACAGCCAGTGGGGCCCCGTGGGCCAGTCGAAGAGATAGAAGCCGAGCAGGCCCTTCGCCGGCGTCTTGTCGTTCACCGCGGCGAGGTCGGGGTTGTACGCCGCGTAGGAGAGGAGGCCGGTCACGAACAGCAGGGTGATACCGGCCAGCAGCACCACGCCGAGCACGGCGGTGAAGCGGACCCCGCGCACCGGGCTGCGCCAGAAGGCGGGGCCGGTGGGAAGGGGGAAGAGAGCACGAGGGAGGTGTGGAGCGGTTCGCTGACGTCTGTCGCCCATGCGCCGACGGTATGCCGGGGAGACCGCCCCGGAGGGGTAGCGACTCCTGACGAAAGTCTGACGCCGTGCGCCC
>Ga0164307_10001261_pt1 | contig 11385 bp, 8 predicted proteins | sample Whisoiple_243_MG_FD_110214 | JGI IMG/M metagenome (GOLD analysis project Ga0164307, IMG submission 110214) | Soil microbial communities amended with fresh organic matter from upstate New York, USA - Whitman soil sample_243_MG | ecosystem: Environmental > Terrestrial > Soil > Unclassified >...
ACCGGGATGTTGGCGGCGTTGGCAGAGGCCACCGCGTTGGCGACCGCGTCGCTGTCGGCCGGAATGGTGATGATTCCCTGCACACCTTGGGTGACCAGGCTGTCGAAGTCGCTGACCTGCTTCGCCGGGTCTCCGCCAGCGTTGGTGGGTGGCAGCATGTTGAAGCCCTGGGTTCCTGCCTCCGCGACCACCGAGTTGACCAGCTGCACGGTGAACGGGTTGTCCAGCACCGCGGCCGAGAATCCCACGGTGGCGCCACCGCCACCGCCGGCGGCCGCGCCGCCGCTTGCCGCCGTGGAACCGGCGCCGGCGGCGCTGGCCTTGCTGGTCGCCGCGGGAGCTGCCGCGCTAGTGGACGTTGATGAGGTGTCACCCAGGGAACATGAGGTCAGCACCAGCAGCGCGCTCGCCGAGACCGCGGCGGCCGCGATCCGGCCCCGCTTGGTGGTCCACAGCGTCCGGGACAACGGTGAGGGCATGGGAGCTCCTTTGCTCGGAAAGGTTTGACGTTGGGCGGGGGAGACTGACTGTCTCGTCACCACAAACGATTGCGGTAAGTTTGCACACTGGAAGAGTGGTTGTCAATGGGTTCTGCTGAACGCCTTCGCAATGAAGAGATCTCACTTAGCAACTCGGGGTCGGTTGGCGCAATCGATTCGCGCTCCAGAGCGAACCGACACACTTCAGCGTGGCGCGGGGAAGCCCGGGTGGAAGCCCTGGGGGAATACAGTTGCGCGGTTGGTCTTGCTACCACTGCACGGCGATGTACTTGCTTTCGGTGAACGCCAGCATCCCTTCGTGGCCGCCCTCGCGGCCCAAACCGCTCTGTTTCACCCCGCCGAACGGCGCGGCCGGGTCTGACACCAGGCCGCGGTTCAGTCCGACCATGCCCGCTTCGATGCGTTCGCTGACCCGTAGTCCCCGGGCGAGATCCCGGGTGTAGACGTACGACACCAGGCCGAAGTCGGTGCTGTTGGCGAGTTCCACGGCTTCGTCCTCGGTCGTGAAGGTGGCGATGGGGGCGACCGGGCCGAAGATCTCGGTGTGCAGGATCGCCGCGGTGGGTGGGACATGCGTCAGGACGGTCGGGGGGTAGAAGAAGCCCGCACCGTCCGGGACTGTCCCACCGGTGAGGACCTTTGCGCCGTTGGCGACGGCGCCGTCAACCAGTTCTGCGACTTTGGTGCGTGATGCGGCGTTGACCAGAGGGCCGACGGTGACGCCGTCGTCGGCGCCCGGTCCTACCTGCATGCCGCTCATGGCCGATGACAGGCGTCGGGCGAACTCGTCAGCAATGGACGCGGCGACATAGAAGCGGTTGGCGGCGGTGCAGGCCTCGCCGGCATTCCGCATCTTGGCGATCAACGCGCCCTCGATGGCGGCATCGAGATCCGCATCCTCGAACACGATGAACGGTGCGTTGCCACCGAGTTCCATGGAGCAGTTGATGATCTGCTCGTTGGCGAGGTGCAGCAGCGTCCGGCCGACTTCGGTGGAGCCGGTGAAGGACAGTTTCCGGACCCGAGGATCGGCCAGCATGGCGGCCACGACCGGGCCCGATCGTTTGGAAGGCAACACATTCACCACACCGCGGGGTACGCCGGCCTCGGCGAGGATTGCCGCCAGGGCCAGCGCCGTCAGCGGGGTCTCGCTGGCCGGTTTGAGGATGACGGTGCAGCCGGCGGCCAGGGCCGGTCCGATCTTGCGGGATGCCATTGCGGCGGGAAAGTTCCACGGGGTGACCAGGACGGCGATACCCACCGGCTGGTGTACCACGATGATCTTGTTCGCCCCGCCGGGGGCGGTTTGTATTTCGCCCTTGATCCGGACCGCCTCTTCTGCGTACCAGCGGAAGAACTCAGCTGAATACAGCACCTCGCCGCGGGCGTCGGGCAGTGCCTTGCCGTTCTCGGCCACGATCAGTCGAGCCAAGATGTCCGCGCGCTCGACCATCAGTTCGTAGGCTCTGCGCAGGATGTCCGAACGTTGACGCGGCGCGGTGGCCGCCCATCCGGCGGCAGCAGCGGCGGCGGCGTCGACACAGCTAACGGCGTCGTCCACAGTGCCGCTGGCCACGATCGCGAGCACCTGCCCGGTGGCCGGGTCGAGTACATCGAAGGTTGCGCCGTCGGACGCCGCCCGTTGTTCACCCCCGATCATCAGCGCTTTCGGCACATCACGGACGGCATCTACCAGGGTTGCGGTCACAGGTCTGCTCTCCAGTCATCACGGGGGGACGACCATGCGGGCCATGGCCGAACGTTGAACGAGTCCTCAGCGTCTCGCCGGCCCGCCGCCCCAACGGGAAGGAGGTATCGCGCCGGCACCACGCGCGGACGCCAAGACAGGTCCGACGAGGTCGCCTCATCACACACGATTGCGAAAAGTTATCGATTTTGGGCGGCCTTCTGACGGTCATAGGCCTTCCCGCCCGGGTAGGACACCAGCTCGAACTGCATACCCCAGGGGGCGAGGAAGTACACCCACCGCTGACCTTCGCTGGGTCCTCTGCTGGCTGTTGGCTCACCGAGGACGGTCACCCCCTGGCCGCGGAGATAAGCGACTGCAACATCCAGATCATCGACATAGAGAGCCACGTGATGCCCGCCGAAATCGCTGTTCCTGGGTAGTTCGGTCCGCTGGTCCGGCGCCGAGTACTCGAACACTTCGAAGATCGCCCGGCCACCACACCGGAAGAACCGTAGCTGCTTCATCACTGCTCTGACGTGCAGATTCATGTGATCTGCCATCCAGGTGCCGGTGGCGTCCTGAAAGGGCCCGAGGGAATACATGTACTCGCATCCCAGCACTTCGACCAAGAACTGGTGCGCCTGGTCAAGGTCCGGGACGGTGAATCCAATGTGATCCACCCCGGTCATTCCGGGCAGGCCTTCGGTGGTCACCATGAACTCCCTTCGTGGTCATCGACGCCCAAGTTCATCGCTCACCAAGGGCGTTCCGACTGAATGTGAGGTGACAAGTCCTCCGTCCGCAGCCCTCGGGACTAGACGCACGAGCAACCTTATGGCAGTCTGCTGTTAAAGCGCAACCGTTTGCGGAAAAAGGGGTCATCGATGACAGAGCACAACCGCTTGGACGCTGCCGCTCCGTGGGTGGAGGTGGTCGCAACCGATCAGGATTGGGACACCGCCGATCCGGACCTGCTGACGAACATGTTCAGCCAGCTCGTTCTGATCAGAACATTTGAGGAGTTCGTGCTCGAACTCGCCGCCGAGGGATTGATCCACGGGCCGGCACATTCGAGCATCGGCCAGGAGGGCGGTGCCGTCGGATCGGTACTTGCGCTGACCGCCGAGGACACGGTGAACGGCTCCCATCGTGGGCACCACCAGTTCCTGGCCAAAGTCCTGTCGTATCTGGCTCCGAAGGGCTTCAACCCGACCGAAGATGTCGATGACGACGTCCGCGCCGTCCTGCTCCGCACACTCGCCGAGATCTGCGGCCTGGATAGGGGATTCAGTCACGGTCGTGGCGGTTCAATGCATCTGCAGTGGAAGGAGGCCGGCGCAATCGGGACCAACGCGATCGTCGGCGGCGGTGTCCCACTTGCTGCCGGGTCCGCCTGGGCCCATCAGTTCGCCGGAACCGACGCTGTCGCTGTCACCTACTTCGGTGACGGCGCGTCGAACATCGGCTCCACCCTGGAGACCTTCAACCTCGCTGCCGCGTGGAAACTGCCGATCTGCTTCTTCATCGAGAACAACCAGTACGCGGTGTCGACCAATGTCACGGAGGCGACGGCCGAACCGCGGTTGTCAGCGCGCGGCCCCGGGTTCGGCATCGCCAGCTGGAAGGTCGACGGGATGAACCCGCTGGCCGTCTACCTCGCCATGCAGGAGGCCGTCGCGCACATGCGCGCCGGGAACGGACCGACTGTTGTTGAGGCCGACGTCTACCGGTACTTCCACCAGAACGGGCCGTTCCCGGGCTCGGCGTTCGGGTACCGCACCAAGGCCGAGGAGAAGGCCTGGAAGCAGCGTGACCCGATCCTGCAGGTAGCGGCGCACCTGTTGCGTCGGGACATCCTCACCCAGGATGAGATCAACGGCACCACCGAGCGGGCCAAGCAGCTGATGGCCGCCATCGGCCGCGAAATCCTCGAGCCCCTCCCCGGTGGCAAGCCAGGACAACGGCGCATCAAACCCGCGGAATGGCCCGACCCGAACTGGGTTGACTTCGGTGTCCGTGGGGATCTGCGCGAGTTCGACGACGCCCGCACGGCCGACCGCGAAGGGTTCACCGGTGAGGTCGCCGAGCAGAAGTTCATCGAAACCATCGCCAAAGTACTGGGTCGGCGGATGGAAACCGACCCGTCCATCGTGGTGATGGGGGAGGACGTGCACCGGCTCAACGGCGGCACCAACGGGGCAACCAGAGGCCTCAAGGACGCGTTCCCGGACCGCGTCCTCGGGACACCCATCAGCGAGAACGCCTTCGCCGGCCTGGGTGGTGGCATCGCCCTGGACGGCCGATTCAAACCGGTGGTCGAATTCATGTACGCCGACTTCATGTGGGTCGCCGCCGATCAGCTGTTCAACCAGATCGGTAAGGCACGACACATGTTCGGCGGCGAGGACGACGTGCCCTTCGTGCTGCGCAGCAAGGTCGCCATGGGCACCGGCTACGGATCCCAACATTCCATGGACCCCGCCGGGGTATTCGCCACAGCCGCCGGCTGGCGGATCGTCGCGCCATCCACACCGTTCGACTACGTCGGGCTGATGAACAGCGCCCTGCAATGCAAGGACCCGGTGGTGGTCATCGAACACGTCGACCTGTACGCCTCCCTGGGCGACGGACCAGTGGACGACCTGGACTACTGCATCCCGGTGGGCAAGGCAGCCATCCGAAAGACCGGCAGCAAGCTCACCATCCTCACCTACCTGGCCATGACCAACTACGTCCTGAAAGCCGTCGAGGAACTCGGGATCGACGCTGAGGTCATCGACCTGCGGTGGCTGGATCGAGCATCCATCGACTGGGACACCATCGGCGACAGCATCAAAAAGACCAACAACATGCTCATCGCCGAACAAGGCGCACTCGGAACCTCCTACGGCGGCTGGCTGGCCGACGAAATCCAACGCCGATTCTTCGATTGGCTCGACCAGCCCATCCAGCGGGTCACCGGCGGGACCGCATCACCCAGCATCAGCAAGGTCCTTGAACGTGCCGCCATCGCACAGGACGCCGAAGTCACCACCAAACTCAACGAGATTGCGGGGCACTGACCATGGCCAAGCTGCTCCGAATGCCAGAGATCTCAGCCAACGCAACCGAAGCCGTCCTACAGGAATGGTCCGTTCAGGAAAACACCCCGTTCGCGGCCGACGACACCATCGCAACGATCGAAACCGATAAGGCCGCCGTCGACATCGAGGCAGAAGCCGACGGCGTCATCATCAAGATACTGGTCACCGCCGGCGCAGCCGTCGAGGTCGGGTCCCCCATCGCGCTCCTCGGCGACCCCACAGAAACCGTCACCGACCTCGACGCACTACTGGCCGAGCTCGGCGTCTCTGCCACCGTCCCCTCCAAGGTAGAAGAACGTCGTGATGTCCCAGACAACACTGCGCCCGCGGACGGCGAACCTACCAACGGTGAGGCGATGCGGTACGCCACTGCCCCAGCTGAAGCACCCCAGCGACCAGAAGTCGAAGACCGCGGTGATCGAGTATTTGCCAGCCCACTCGCCAGACGGCTCGCCAAGGACGCCGGAATCCCCGTTACCGAGATCCCCGGCACCGGCCCGGGCGGCAGAATCACCCGCAGCGACGTCGAGGCAGTCGTGAGCGAAAGAGCAGTCCGCCCAACACCATCTGCACCCGCGGCGCCGCCGTCCGCGCCGCCCAAGGTCAGCATCCCCGAGGCGACACCGGCGCCATCGGCCGCCGCGAAGGTCGCCGGATTTGCCGACATTCCGCACTCCCGGATCCGCCGGGCAGTCGCTCAACGGCTCACCGAAAGCAAGCAATCAATCCCGCACTTCTACCTTCAGGGCTCGGCCCAGGTCGACAAGCTCCTGAAGCTACGGTCTGAGCTGAATGCTGCTGGCGGAGCGAAGATTTCAGTCAACGACATGGTCATCAAGGCAGCTGCACATGCCTACAAGATCATTCCTGCGATGAACGTCATCTGGACCGCAGATGCCACACGGCAATTCGACCACGTGGACATGTCGGTAGCTATTGCCACCGAGCGCGGACTAGTGACGCCTGTCCTCCGTTCAGTCGAGCAGCTCAGCATCGGCACCGTTGCCACCACGGTGAAGGATTTCGTGGAACGTGCCCGCGAGGGAAAGCTACGGCAGAACGAACTCGAGGGAGGCGCATTCAGCATCACCAACCTCGGGATGTTCGGAGTCGAGGACTTCTCAGCGATCATCAACCCGCCGCAATCTGCGATCCTCGCCGTCGGAGCCGCCCGCCAGGAACCAATAGTCCGAGACGGCGAACTGACCGTCGGCACGGTCATGAAATTCACCCTGTCCGTCGATCACCGTGCGATCGACGGGGCACTCGCAGCCGAATGGTTGCGGGCATTTGTCGCCGTTCTCAGTGACCCGATCCAGGTGCTGCTCTGACAGTCACGGACACGGCTATGCGCCCGCGGGTAATCGGTTGACGGAGCACCAAGGCCGGAGCACCAAGGCCAGTCGCGTCCTGTCTGAGTTGTTGTTAGACGGCGACAGGATCGGATGATGCCGACGATTTGCCGACATTCGTCGCCACGTGCCTGACCGGACCGATGCGACCTGGCCAACAGCTGGGTGGGCCCAGCACGTCAGTGACAGCGAACGTCGACGAGGGAGTCGAAGTGGCCGATACCAATCGCCTGCCGTTGCCGATAGCGGAGAACTATCAGTGGCAAGGGCAGGCCGCATGCCGAGGAATGGACAGCGCTAAATTCTTCCACCCGGAAGAGGAACGCAATTCCGCCCGCAGGGCCCGAATCGCAGAGGCCAAAGCGATCTGCGGCGTGTGCCCGGCACTCATGGAGTGCCGGGCACACGCCCTCGAAGCCCGCGAACCCTACGGAATCTGGGGAGGGCTGTCCGAAGGGGAACGAGCCACCATGCTGGGGCTTCATTCGCTGCGGTACCCCGGCCGCGCCGACAATTCCGAACGACCGGGCATCGAACGGTCCGCGGGCTGACCGGATCAAGGTCCACTATGAACGGGCAGCGCCTTTCCACAGCTAGGTCGGGCGCCCCCATCAGGACAGGGTGACCCCAATTCTTTCGCCATCCGTGGAGAAGCGCAGGAAAGTGGTCCATCGCGGCGGGATCGTGACCTGGGCAGGATGCGCGCTTCGTTTGAACGCTCGCTTGGACTGCAGAGATGACAACCCCGGCGGGTTCACCTAGTGGTGGTGGCGGGATCAACAGATAGATGGCGGATCAGTTCGAGTCGGGTGCGTCGGATATGACTCCAGACAGTGGTCTTGGCGCCTTCGACGTCCATGTGCTTGATGGCCTCGATGAGCAAGCGGTGTTCGGCGTTGATGACCCACAGTCGATCCCTGCCGATAGCGGTCGTGTATGCCCGTCTGTACTGCCTGGTGGTGTTCCAGAACCGTTCCACCATGGCGTTCAATGGTTCGATTCGGCAGCCCGAATAGGTCAGCAGGTGGAGTTCGCGGTCGAGAGTGAGGAACCGCTCGACTTCAGTTCCACGATCTATCTCCGCTTGTATTACTTCAAGGCGCTGAATATCGGCGTTCCTCAGGTTCGGGATGCTTTCGGCGATGGCCAGGGGTTCGACACATTCACGTATCTTGTAGATATCGATGCATTCCTGGTGGCCAAGTTCAGCGACCCAGGCTCCGCTGTTCGATCGCAGGGTGACCAGGCCTTCCGACTCCAGGATCCGCAATGCCTCGCGGACGGGCAACCGGCTGAATCCGAAACGGGCAGCGAGCTCTTCCTGCATGATTCGCGCACCGGGCGGAAGCGTTCCGCTGATGATCTCGGCTCGCAGGTGCGCGGCTACTCGGTGGCTGGCCACCGTCGGCACGCCGCTGGGCGGCCCAGTCGTGGCGTGATCAGCCATGCTTGCCATCCTTCGCGGAGCGGTGGATCGGTCATGTAGCATTTCACCTTAGTGGCATCATTCTTTCGAAATTATTTGTCACCGCCCGCGGCGCGGTGAGGACCGTAACCCGGCCCCCACCTGCGAAGTAATCAACGGACTGTTCACGGGCACCCCGCGGTCACCGAATTGCGGCGCGTTCCGGCGGACCAGCAGATCAAAGGACACCGGGCAGAGGAACGCGTCCTCGGCCGAGCGGAGGCGAGCCAGTCGGCGTGCGCCGGCGCGTCAGGCAATAGACCTGAACACATAACGCGTGAACACGCCCGTACTTGATTAGATGTGTTTGAGTTCAATACCTAGATCTGATGACGATGACGAACCCCAGACACGGTCGCCGGACTTCCGGCCAGCCGGTGCGTTGAATCAGAGAGACCTACGGCGCCGAACCGGAGCCATCGGGCTGCCTGGGCGTCCGGAGTTCGCCGCCTGCACAGCGTCCATACAAAGGGTGCCGATGGTGTTCACGGTCACCTGCTCGATCGGCTGATCGGTCAGGGCTGGTGCAGCAGCCGCGGTCATCGTGGCTCCCGATGCAGGTCGTCGAGGGTGGAGGTAATCGGCCGCTCGGAGTTCCGATGCGGGTGCGCTGGGCAGATCGTTGAATAGGGTGACGGGCGACAAGATTTACTGGACGAGATCTGGACCAACCCTGGTTGGCGAGGGGGCGTACACCCACATCTGATCAAGTCGGTGAAACCGGGCTGTCGGTGGTGTTCGCGTCACGTGATCAGCGGTTGTCCCAGTGCGGGGGTCCCCGGCCGGGTTAGTTGTGCTGGTGTTTGGCGAGTTCTGTTGCGACCGAGTCGAGCAGCTCGTTCCAGGAGGCGATGAACTTGTCCACGCCCTCGGTTTCCAGGACGGTGAACACGTCGTCCAGGTCGACGCCGACCTCTTTGAGGCCGGAGAACACCGCAGCCGCCTGCGCGTAGGTGCCGGCAATGGTGTTGCCGCGGACCACCCCGTGATCTGCCACGGCCTGGATGGTTTTCTCTGGTGCGGTGTTCACAGTGTTCGGGGCGACAAGTTCGACGACGTATCGGGTGTCGTCGTACTGCGGGTCTTTGACCCCGGTGGACGCCCACAGCGGTCGCTGCTTGTTGGCACCGGCAGCAGCCAACGCGTCCCACCGGGTACCGGTGAAGGTCTGCTCGTACGCCTGGTACGCGAGCCGGGCGTTCGCAATCGCTGCCTCACCCTCAAGGGCGGCGGCCTCGGGCGCCCTCATGGCCTTGAGCCGCTTGTCGATCTCCAGATCGACCCGGGACACGAAGAATGAAGCGACGGAATGGATCTCGGACAGGTCGTGACCGGCGTCTGCGGCCTGTTCCAGACCGGCGAGGTAGGCATCCATGACGGCGCGGTATCGGTCGAGGGAGAAGATGAGGGTGACGTTGACGCTGATGCCTTCGGCGATGACGGCGGTGATCGCGGGCAGGCCGGCCAGGGTTGCCGGGATTTTGATCAGCACGTTGGGCCGGTCGACGATCTTGTGCAGCTCCCGGGCCTGGTCGATGGTGGCCTGGGTCTGGTGGGCCAGTCGGGGGTCCACTTCGATGGATACCCGGCCGTCGATGTGTCCGGTGGCTTGGAAGATGCCGGTGAACAGGTCGCAGGCGTCCCGGACGTCGTCAGTGGTGACCCCGCGGACGGTGTCGTCCACGGTGGCGCGGCGGGCGGCCAGCTCGTCGAGTTGTTTCTGGTAGGACGCGCCGTCCTTGAGTGCGGCTTGGAAGATCGATGGGTTGGTGGTGACCCCGCTGATGTGCCAGCTGTCGATCAGGTCTTTGAGGTTCCCGGAGTGCAGGCGCTGACGGGAGAGGTCATCGAGCCACAGGGACACGCCCTGCGCGGTCAAAGCGGCCAGTCGGTCAGTCATTGGTGTTCGCCATTGGGGGTTCACTTTCCTTATGTGTGGCTGATGAGGGGGCTCGCGGTGAGCGGGTCGTTCACCAGAACGGCCGGCATATCCGCGGCGCAAACGGCAGTCTCGGCCGCCGCTCGCCCTGACCGCCGGTGCCGGGGCTTTCGGGTCCCCGCGGTGTCTGGGTCCCGGAGCCAGGCAGAGGCGGTCTGGTCCGCGTTGGCCGGTATCGACCAGACGCTGGTCGATACCGGCCTCGGCGGTGGATCAGGGGGAACTGGAGTTCCTGTTGTGGTGCTGGGGTTATGTCTGGTCGTGTTCGGTGTGTCCGGCGGCGCCGACCTCTTCCAGTTCGCCCTCGATGACCTCGCGGTCATGCAATCCGACGGTGGCGCGCTGGGTCTTGCTGCCGGTCTCCGGGAGGGTGAAGTAGACGAGCAGGCAGAGGAAGACGATGACGATCATGTAGATGGCGACCCACATGGGGTGGCCGGCGGCGACGAAGGCGGCGGCGACGAGCGGGGCGGTGCCGCCGAAGATCGCGATGACGAGTTGGTGGGAGAAGCCGATGCCCGATACCCGGACGGAGGCCGGGAACAGCTCGGCCTGGATGGTCGGGTAAATGGACTGCCAGATTCCCAGGACAAGCCAGCCGGATGCTGCGACGACGACGTAGACCCAGAATCCGTCCTGGTTCAGCAGCAGCATCAGCGGGTAGAACAGCACGATCATGCCGATGGCGCCGACGATGGGGAAGATCTTTCGGCGGCCGAGCCGGTCGGAGAGCGCGCCGCAGATCGGCACGGTGATGACGAGCAGGACGAGCCCGATGACGCTTCCGGTGAGGGTGGAGGCGGTGTTCCGGCCGGTGGTGAGGCTGGCGTAGGTGGGCAGGAAGGTGGCCCAGGTGTAGTACGCCACGGCCGGGGCGGACAGCGCCGCAGTCTGCAGCAGGGCTTTGGGGTGTTCTTTGATCATGGCCTTCAGTCGCGCCGGTGCGGACTTTTTGTCAACGATGGAGGCTGCTTCGAATTCGGGGGTCTCGTCGGAGTTGCGTCGAAGGAATAGTCCGACCAGGCCGAGGATGCCGCCGATGAGGAAGGGGATGCGCCATCCCCAGTCGGCGAGTGTGTCCGGAGCGAGGAGTGCCGTCACGAGGGCGGCGGAACCGGTCGCTGCGAGGGTGGCGAGGCCGCTGGCCATGTTGGTGAAGGATCCGAACAGGCCCCTGCGGTTCGGGGGTGCGTGTTCGACCATGAAGGTGATGGCGCTTTGCTGTTCGCTGCCGGCCGAGATGCCCTGCAGGATGCGGGCGATGACGAACAGGATCGGCGCCAGGTAGCCGATCGTGACGAATCCGGGGGTCAGGGCGATGATCAGTGAGCCGAGCGCCATCCCGGAGACGGTGAG
>Ga0164307_10001263_pt1 | contig 11379 bp, 10 predicted proteins | sample Whisoiple_243_MG_FD_110214 | JGI IMG/M metagenome (GOLD analysis project Ga0164307, IMG submission 110214) | Soil microbial communities amended with fresh organic matter from upstate New York, USA - Whitman soil sample_243_MG | ecosystem: Environmental > Terrestrial > Soil > Unclassified >...
AGAGCGTTCAGCATGAAACGCCTCAAGTCCTTCGCCTGGGAGATCTGGCTCCCGATCGTCCTGATCATCGCCTGGCTCGTCCTGTCAGCAGGCAGCAAATCGTTCTACTTCCCCGCCCTGAGCTCGATCCTGCAAAAAACCCGGGAAGTGTGGTTCTTCAACGGGATCGTCGAGAACCTGCTCCCCAGTCTGGTTAGAATCTTCGCCGGGTTCGGACTCGGGCTGCTCTTCGGCGTCGTCGCCGGCACCATGCTCGGACTCCTCCCCCGCATCGAAGGAGCCATCCGGCCCCTGCTGGAATTCCTCCGCTCCACCCCCGGCGTCGCCCTCCTGCCGATCGCAGTCATCTTCCTGGGCATCGGCGACGGCATGAAGATCTTCATGATCGCCCTTGCCTCGATGTGGCCGATCCTGCTGAACACCATCGACGGCGTGCGTTCGGTGGAACCCGTTCTCCTCGACGTCGCGCGCAGCTACCGGCTCCGCCTCGCCGACCGCATCCGCTTCATCTACATCCCCAACGCTGCGCCCCAAATCTTCGCCGGTGCCCGGGTGTCCCTGGCGATCGCCGCCGTGGTCATGGTGGTCACCGAGATGATCGGATCCCCAGGCGGCATCGGCTACTTCATCCTGGATTCCCAACGCACCTTCAAAATGCTCGACATGTGGTCCGGCATCGTGGTCCTCGGCGTTGTGGGATTCCTGCTCAATCTCGGATTCCGGCTGGTCGAGGCCCACGTCCTCGCCTGGCACTACAAGAAAAACGCCTAGGAGCCTGGCATGACCACCCCCAAGACCCACACCCCCGACCCAACGACTACCACCGGCCCGACCGACGAACTCCTCGTCGTCGATCATCTCGGTAAGACCTACGGCGACCACCAGGTCCTCGGGGACATCAACTTCACCGTCCGGTCCGGTGAATTCCTCTGCATCGTTGGACCCTCCGGCGCCGGCAAAACCACGCTCCTGCAATGCCTGTCCGGGCTCATCGAACCAACCAGCGGCTCCGTCGCGCTGCGCGGACAGACCGTCACCGAGCCACCCGCCGAAATGGCCATCGTTTTCCAGGACTATTCCCGTTCCCTCATGCCGTGGCTCTCGGTCCTGGACAACGTGGCCCTACCGCTGCGCTCTGAGAAGACCAGCAAGGCCGAACGCATCGACAAGGCCATGGCCGCCCTCATCGAGGTCGGCCTCAAGGACCACGTCCAGAAGTACCCCTGGCAGCTCTCCGGCGGCATGCAACAACGCGTCGCCATCGCCCGGGCCCTGGCCTATGCCCCGGCGATCGTCCTCATGGACGAGCCGTTCGCCTCGGTGGACGCCCAGACGCGAGCAGACCTCGAAGACCTGACCCGCGCGGTCAAGAACCACCTGGGTATCACGATCATGCTGGTCACCCACGACATCGACGAGGCCGTGTACCTCTCCGACCGGGTGCTGGTCCTGGGCAACAAGCCGACCCAGGTCGTCGACCTCATCGAGACCCACCTCGGCACCGACCGCGACCAGATCACCACCAAGGCCACCCCTGAATTCACCCAACTGCGCAGCCGGGTCTACCAGGAAATCCGACACGGCGACATCCCCAGCTCGACAGGATCCGTCACGACCTCAACGCGACTGGCATAACGGTGCAACTGACCTGGCTCTAAGGCCGTCGCTCGGATTCTGGTTCCAATCCGCAGGTTGGAATAGCTGACCTTCCCACCTATGGTCCCCGGCGATCGTTGACTTGGGAACTGCCGGGTCCCACATCGGAGCCACCAGCGCGGCCTCTGGGTACCGTGCCCGCGAGCCACGTCGGCCCTGCCCCGCACACTGGTCTTGGCCCGGCTCGTCATCACCACGACAACGGTGTTGCCTGCACTTGCCTGCATGTCGCCGTCGCGCTCGGGGCGGGCGTCGACCCAGTGCCGGCCTATCGGTGACTCATGTCGCCGTCGCGCTTGGGCCGGGCGTCGACCCGAGGCTCCGTGGGATGGTGCCAGAGGTGACCGCATTTCTATCTGGGACCTGAATTTCGTTGTCGGGACATTTCAGCCGATCACCACGTCAGTGAATAGGCATGAGTTCCAAGCCTCGAAGCTATCGCGAAGGTTTGGTGCCACAGTCGCCAACTGTGGGGTCGTGACGGCGGCCGCGGGGCCATTCACCGAACCCCCTACGCAGCCGCGAACCCCGTCAACAGGATCGCCCTGTGCCCCTAGCTAGATGGTGCAGTTGGAAAGTTTCGCCGCTGGTCTCCTGGATGTCTGCCAGGAGCACCGCAGGTCGGTGCTCGAAAACGCTACGTCACAGCCGATCTCGGTTGATCGGGGGCCGTACCATTCTCGCTTGGTCATGTGTTTGACTGGTGGTCAAGAGTTGTCGTGACCTGCGCGGTTCAGTTGGGTGCGCTAAGTTGGATTCCGGGCAGCGGCTCAATGGTCCAGCGGTGGAACCTGAACATGGCGCGACCCCCGTACTGGTGGAGGATTCTGGCGGCGTGTTGCTCCTCACTGTTGTTTCGCACCGGCACAAAGACGATGGCCTGATCGTTTCTCAGGGCCGATTCGTGAAATTTCAGCGTTTCTCCCTCAAATGCTCCACCACGCTGCAACACCCGCAGCACACGCGCCCAAACGCCATGTCCAGCGCCATCAAGATCAAGCAGTCGGGCTCCTTCCCGCCCACTGAGCACATTCACTCCGGTCAAGTCGAACCCTGCCTGTTCGAGCTGAGGCAATGCTGCCTTGACACCTGAGAGGTCGGCAAAAATCGCGGCGACCCGGTTCATCGGATACCGGTAGAACTGATTCACGTTGAACCCCGCTCCCGGTGTTGACTCCGATGAACCGGCAGCACGGAGCGGCCCCACCAGCTCAGCGACCGGAGCCTTCACAGCGGCATTCTCGTCGTACTTGTCAAGCTTCCGCGAATCACGATTGGTGTAGCGGATGACGAGTCCGCCGACGCCGGCGACGGCCGCTAGGATGAAAAGGGTCGACGTCACGGCCCAATCACTCGAGCCGATACCTGCCAGGACACCGAAAAGACCGAGCACGAGGGCCAGGTTGATCGTGGTGTCGGAAATGTCGGGTGAGGCAATCGTTTTCTCATTGCGCCTCATTTGATCCTCCTTTGTTATCATTTGGTTCTCAAGGTATGCAAGTTTGCTGGCGGCCTTAAGGTGTTGATAGCTCCAGCAATTCAATTCAATGACCACGACGAGTATCGTGGCCACGTTTTGCGCAACCCGCAGCGCCAGGTACAGAAACAGGACACACTCTGTGCCGAGCAGACGTCTATCAGCGCGACCAGAAGCTGCGAAAGCCATCTTTGACCTGCGCTGCAATGCACCCCGGCAGGTACAAACTCAATCAGCAGGCTGCGTTGAATCCTCAGGTTTCGGATTGAACCGCTGCGTGGGATCGAGCCGGGCCAGAATGCATGCGGTGATATCGCGTAACTGCTCGATCTGCGCGGCCGACAGCGAGTCGATCACCAGCTCGCGGGCCGCCGCGACGTGACCAGGTGCTGTTGCCCGGATGTGCAGCCAACCGGCATCGGTGAGGTGAGCGTTCGTGGCCCGTTTGTCCTGCGGGCAGGGGATGCGCTCGACGAACCCGCGGCTGACCAGCCGGCTGATCACATGGGACAGCCGGGCCAGCGTGGAATTGGTCTGCGCCGCAAGTGCTGTCATCCGCAGTGTGCGGTCGGATGCTTCGGACAGCTTCGCCAGGACCATGTATTCGAAGTGGCTGACCCCGGCGTCGCGTTGCAGTTGACTGTCCAGTGCACCCGGCAGCAACTCCACCACACCGATCAGCCCCATCCAGGCGTCCTGCTCGGTTGGGGAGAGCCATTGGGTTCTCTTTCGAGCCACGGTTACCTACCGCTCCTGCTGGTGACCTCGATGCGGTTGAGCCACGGGTCGTCGAACCCGAGGACCCGGCCGTCGTCCCGCTGGGGCAGGCCGTGGTGGTGCAGCCGGTCGCTCAGGGAGGACAGGTCATCGTCGGTGGGGACCTCGATCCGGACCAGGCCCAGCCCCAGCGCGAGCCGGCGTTTGCCGGCGCCACGGCTGTTCCAGGTATTCATCGCCATGTGATGGTGATAGCCGCCGGCACTGACAAACAGCGCCGAAGAACCCAGCTCCGCGGTGGTCTGGAATCCGAGCCGATCAACGTAGAAGTCGCGGGCGGTGGCCACGTCTCCGACACTGAGATGCACGTGCCCGACAGAGGCCGGACCGGTGGTGTCCCGCGGCTCAGGGGATTTGAATTCCCGCAGGAAGGCGTTCGGGTCGAGCATCAGGGTGTCCATCTCGACCCGGCCGTGGGTCCAGCTCCACGCGGTCCGGTCCCGGTCCCAGTACAGCTCGACACCGTTGCCCTCCGGATCGTTGAAGTAGAACGCCTGACTGACCAGGTGGTCTGCGCTGCCGGTGAACGACCCTGGGTGACGCGACGCGACGGCGTAGACGGCGTCGGCGAGGTCGCTCTGGGTGGGAAACAGGATCGCCGTATGGAACAGCCCGGCCTCCCGTGGTCCTGCGTGCTGCAACGCGGGTGCGTGCTCCAAAATGACGATCGGCGTGGCGCCTCGGCCCAGGACGCTGCGGCCCTGCCCTTGCGCGAGCAGAGTGAGGGTCACCGCATCCCGGTAGTAGGCCGTCATCAGATCAAGGTCGGCGACCAGCAGGGTCACGGCGCCCATCGACGTGTCAGCGGCGAGCAGGTCCGTGGCACCGGCAGATCCGGCAGTACTGGTGTTCGTCATGTCGTTCCTCCGTCGCGATGGGGGCTGATCGGGTTACCGGACGATGCCGAAACCACCGGTCCAGCCGACCTTCTCGCTGGCTGCGAGGGTCAACTGGAGGAATCCGACGGCTTCCAGCTCGCGGGCCCGACTCAGGCTCCCGGCGTCGATCGCGTCGACACCACCGGCCGAGATCGCCGCCGCCAGCTCCGACTTCGCGTCCGCGTCGTCACCGGCGATCAGCACGGTGGTCTTGTTCGGGCCGACCGTCTTGGCACCCAGGGTGCCGGCAAAGGTCGTGTTGAACGCCTTGAGCACCTTCGACGACGGCAAGGCCGCCGCGAGCTCGGCGGCCGCGGAGCTGTCCGCGGGAACCGTCAGGGAGTCGAAGGTTTCGAAGTTCAGCGGGTTCGTAATGTCCACCACCGTCTTCCCGGCCAACTGTGGACCATAGGTGGCGACGATGCCGGACAGCGCCGGGTACGGCACCGCCAGGACGACGATATCGCCGGAGACGGTTGCGTTCGTCTCGGTGGAACCGACGTGCTCGACGTCGGCTCCGCCCGCGCTCAGCACCCCCGCGATGGCGGAACCCATGTTGCCGGACCCGAAGATCGTCACACTCGTCATTTTCTGCTCCCATTGTCGTGAGCCAACAGGCTCAATTTGGTTGTAGCTACAACTATAGCACATAGTTGTAGCTACAACAATGTCTGTGGACATGCTCGATTTTTGATCTTCGTGACCGCTGATCTCGAGCCCGGTGCCCGACAACCTCACCGATCGCTTTCGTGGATAAGTGACCCGGCCGCATCTCTGACACAGGCGTGACCATTGGATCCTTCAGATGCGGGGTGGCGACTCGTTACGCGACTTCCTGGCGGGGTTGCCGATGCTGATCGGGAGGATCCAGGGCGATCGCCATGAACAGCGACATTGGGCGCGCACCCGGTTCCGGTCGTCGGTGACCAGGGTTACGGCATGCGAGATGGATTCAGGTTTCCTTCTGATCGGGTCTCAAAGGGCGAAGTCTGTGCGAGCACTCCGGCTGTACGTCGTTCCGGTTCTTTGACGCGGGGATCGATCTCGGCCAGAAATTGTCGATTCCGGCGCTGTCTTCGAGGTCGTCGCGTCGCCGGGCCCACGCCTGTTTCGCGTGGTCCCTGGTGTACACCGCCCGGATCTGCACCGGCGTCGACGGCTCGGCCGGTTCCGCCACCTCGTCGTTGACCGGGATCCGTCGGTGCGTGACGAAGTCGCCCGGCGTCGACAGCACCCTGATGGAACTTTCTGCCCCACCGATCACCGCGCTCGATCTCCACCCGCGACAGATGGGAGCCGAAGCAGCCGTCATGCTCGGCGCCGCGCTAGATGGTCAACGGCAGAAGAATCAGGCAACAGTGCCCGTCGTTCTCAGACAGCGCGCTTCAACGCTGAGAATCAGGTGAAAGCGGATCGGGCACAACCACCTTGACCGGGTGTGCGGCCGTCATCGGCGCCTGAAAGAAACGCGATCATCGCCTCCTGGCGGTGTGGACCGGGTTCTTGCCGTTCTTTTGACAGCAACACGGTAGCCAGATCGCTGCACCCGACGGCCGTGGGGGTGCTTCGAGTCACGGAAGCCTCAAGTCAGCTAACCAGCTGACTGTCACCGCACGCCCGGCTTGAGTGTGCTCTCGTCGTGGGTGGCCCGCAGCAGCCGCACCCGTGCTGCGCCGATGCTGTCGAGGGGCAATATCTCAAGCCGCTCGTCTCCGTTGAGCACCCTTCCGTCAATGAACCTTCCGTGTACGAGCCGCTGTTCGACGACCTCGTCGATCTCCACCACGCCCTCACTGACGGTGAAGTCGACGGCGAACCCCTTCCCGATGAGCAGCAGTTCGTCATCACCGGTAGAGATGATGATGCCGAACGGCCGGTGGTCCGACGGGTCGAAGCGGTGTGCGGCAGGTTTGCGCTCGTTCACAACGGTGTCCGAAAAGACAGGGAGTTCGACCCCAGCGTCGAGCAGCATCCGGCGCAGGAGCCGGGCGCCGTGGCGGGCGGTGATGGTGAGCTCGCCGAGTGTCAGGTTCAGCTCGTCGCTATCGCCGTCAATGAGCACTCCCCGGATACGGTCGTTTGCCTGTGCGGCCGTGATGACGTCGGACGCGGCTCCGATCAGTCGCAGCGCGGTCACGAATTGGCTGTCCGCCCTCGCCTCGTCGATGCCGAAGGCGCAATATCCAATCGCCGCGTGCGAGCCGATGGCACTAAACAGGTTGCCGGCGTTGAGTTTTGCCTCCGGGACGAACAGCGGGTTGTCGTCGGTGGTGTACGCGGCCAGAACGTCAGCGACGTCATCGATGTAGATGTCCGGGGACAGAATGTCGATGGCCGGGGCGGCAAGTCTCCAGATGTTTCGCATCCGGGCGGTCGGGCCGCCACTGGGGTACTGGCCGGGCCGCTCCTGGCCGGGTTGCGGCCCGAGCCAGGCGTTGACATAGGTGGGGAGCGGATGGATCTCCTTCCCGGCAGCGGCGAGGTCGCCCACATAAGAGGCAAAGCCCCAGGCCATGAATGCCTCGTCGGTAGTTGGGTCGTCGACGAGAAAGTCGTTCCAGGTCCCGCCACCGCTTCCGGTCGACGTCCGAATGCTCAGGGGTGTGCCATCACCGAGAATGGGCCCTGACCGCACTGCCTCGGCCAGCGCGGGCGGCACTTCGCTGTGCCAGGCAGAATCTGCGATCACCGACCGGTCTCTGCTGTCGCCGAGCAAACCGGTCTCGTTCTCCACCTGAATCAGCACAACGGTGTGCTGCGGATCGTTGTCCCGTAGGTGAGCGAGCATGGCACAGTAGGCGGTTCGGTCAGCAGCACGTAGCTCCGGGGAAAAGACCGATAGCACCGGCTTCGGTGTGGCACCAACGTAGGTGAAGCCCCTACGTTCCCCGGGCCGGACGACCGCGCGGGGGAACCGTTGTCGGTCGGCCCGCACCCATCGGGGAGCATAGGTGGAAGCGGCATTCTTGAACGCTCCGAACCAGATCAGCACCAGCCGGACCGAGTTCGCGCGCGCAGTGGTGAGGAGCTCGTCGAGCACCGCGAAATCGAAGCTGCCTTCGACGTTTTCGACCTGGTCCCAGCTGACGGTGGCGATCACGGTGCCGACGCCAGCGGCGGAAAGATCGGCGAACACCGGATCGAAGGACCGTGGGTCCGAGGACGTCGAGTTGAAGAGCTCGCCGCCGAGTGCGAGGTACGGACGGTCGTCGACGATGAGCTGTATGCGGGAGCCGTTGCGCCGCAGGTGCGGGATGGTCATCAGTCGGTTCCTATCGGTGAGTTGTAGTCGGTGGCGGCAGTGCTGTTGGCCGTGCCGGATGAGCTCCCGGCAGGGAGGTCTCGAGGTTCTCCTGGCGGAGCAGTTGCCGGCGAACTTCGTCCATCGTGTCCAGGACTGCGATGGTGTCGGCCAGTGGCCGGAGCGGATGCTCCCGGAGGCCCTGCGAGACGGCATCACTCACGGCGCGGAACATTGGTACGTATCCGGCGCCTTCCAGCGGCACGCTGACAGTCCGTGGCGTTCCGGTGGGTGGCGTTTCGATGCGGTACGTACCGGTCGCCATGAAATGCCGATCAAAGGCGATGTACCCGCTGCTCCCACCAACGCTCGCGGCCGGGTTCACGAATCCGGCAAGCGATGTCGTCGCTTGGGCGAATTGGCTGTTCGGGTATCGGAGGAACACCGAGGCGGTGATGTCCAGTCCGTCGTCCCGCATCTCTCCGATCGCCTGCACCGATTGCGGTGTTCCGAGCACGATGTGAGCGAGGGTGAGCGGATAGATGCCCATGTCGAGCAGCGCGCCGCCGCCCAGTTCCGGTCGCCACTGGTTGAACGACTGGGGGAAAGGGATACCGAAACCGGCTTGCACGAGTCGAACGTCGCCGATGGCGCCATCGGCCACGTCAGCAAGCATCTGGCAGAACGCGGGGTTGAAACGCATCCACATTGCCTCCATGAGGAAGCGGCCCTGCGCGGCCGCCAGTGCGGCAAGTGATCGCGCTGCGTCAGCTGTTGTGGTGAAGGCCTTCTCGACGAGTACGTGTTTGCCGGCGAGAAGGGCACGCCGGGCCAGTGCGGCGTGGGTGGATATCGGAGTGCCGATGTAGACGACCTCGACCTGATCGTCGGCCAACAGTGCGTCGTACCCGCCGTAGGCGCGGGGTATGGCGTGGGTCGACGCGAAGGCTTCGGCGTTGGCAGCGGTTCGGGAGGCGACTGCCACCAGATCGAGGTTTTCGGTCTGCTGCAGATCACCGATTGTCATGCGGCTGATTCCACCGGTTCCCAGCAACCCCCAACGCACGCGTCTCATGTGGCCAGCAGGTCCTCGCTCCAATCCCCCGGGCCCTGACCCTCCCCCGACGCGATCATTGCAATGCCGTCACTTGACGAGCCGTCGCCGAACAGTGCGATGGGATCGTCAGAACCCGCATAGTCGAACGACCGCAGCACAATCTGGCCGCTGCTGCAGAACGCGCCGATCATCCGGCCGGTCATTCCGCCTGCCACCTCGGTCGACAGGTAGCGGCCGTCCAGACGGCCGAGCGCCGTGAAGGTGCCCTGCTGGTTCAGACCCACGTCGACCCGATCCGGGCCGCGGGACGTCGAATAGGCGCTGCCGATTGCTGGTGTCATCCTGATTTCCAGGTCGATCGATTCGCCGGTCGGCGTCGCGGCATCTCCGAGCACGGAGCGGAGGTCGCCGATGTACGCGACAGCAACAATGCGCTCCGAAGTGCATTCGAGGCGCAGCGAGTGCCGCGGATCGATCCACACGGCCAACCCGCCCGCACCGTCGATGTCCAGACTGGCCCGAACGCGCGCGAACAGGTGCTCCTGCCGCCGACCGACGAAGACCGGCTCATCGCCGCTAGCGCGAACGTGCCAACCGTCGTTCTGCCGATCGAGGAACTGGCCGGGGAAGCGTGTGGCCCCCACCCAGGACCGCGACAGTTCCGCCGCACTGAGGTCTGCGTGGACAACATGGTCGGTGCCGGCAGTCGGCTCGATGTGCTCGGTCAGCACCGGCCAGCCGTCGACCCAGATGACCTCCTGCGCAAAGGTTTCGCGTCCCAGAACGTGCCATTCCGGGCTGGAACCACGGGCACGAACGCCGTGATAGACGACCGCCCAGCTGTTGTCGGACCGCCGGACCAGATCGGCGTGCCCGGTGTTCTGCACCGGCTTGTCGCTGCCGCGGTGCGTCAGGATCGGGTTCCCGGCGAAGCTCTCGAAGGGGCCCTGCGGTGACGGACCACGGGCAATACTGACCGCGTGTCCGCGCTCGGTCCCGCCTTCAGCGATCAACAAATACCAGTAGTCGCCGATCCGGTACAGGTGCGGCCCTTCCGGGAACTTGTCCCCGGTTCCGGTCCAGAGCCGACGGCGGTCAGTGAGGATCTCACCGGTGGGGTCGATGATGGACTGCACGATGCCGTCTGAGCCGCCCGGCCCGAAGCCCGCGTAGGTGAGATAGCAGGTGCCGTCCTCGTCCCACGCGAGGTCGGGGTCGATCCCGACCGCGGCCGGGATGCGGATCGGATCCGACCACGGCCCGGCGGGGTCGTCGGCCCAGACCAGGAGCTGGCCCCCGCTGTCCGACCAGTTGGTGGTGATCATCCAGAACCGGCCGTCGTGATACCGCAGGGTCGGTGCGAAGACGCCGCCGGATGCATCCGCACCCGAGACGTCGAGCTGGCCGGGCCGATCCAGGACATTCCCGATCTGCGTCCACGACCGCAGATCGGTGGAGCTGAAGATCGGCACGCCGGGTGCGTACTCGAAGCTGGAGGTGACCAGGTAGTAGGTATCGCCGACCCGGCAGATGCTGGGGTCCGGATGAAATCCGGGAATGATGGGCCGTTGCTGCAGCGCGGGGCTCACGGCTGTGCCTGTACCAGCGTGGCGACGCGGTGCATCAGTCCGGGGACGTCGCCGCGGACCCCGTCCTGCAACCACCGGCCGAGTTGCAAGGATGCCTCGACCACCTCGGAGGCGCGGTCGAACCGCCGGTCCATGAATTCCTGCCATAGTTGGTCGTCAAGCGTGCTGTGTTCGAGTAGCACCTCGGTGAGCACCAGGGCGTCCTCCAGGGCCTGCGCACCGCCCTGGGCCACCGTCGGCGGGCAGACGTGAGCTGCGTCCCCGATGATCACGACTCGGCCGCGGTTCCACGGCGCCGGCGCGACATGGGTCTCGAACCACGTGTAGTTCACCGCACTGGCGTCGGTGATCGAATCGCGGATCTCGTCCCACGGACCGTGGTAGGCGGCGGCCAATTCGCGAATGACCGACACCTTCTCCGCCCCGGTGAGAGAGAACCGGTCCTGGGCCTTCTCCACCACGTAGGCGTAGAGAGTGTCCGGGCCGGTCGGGCAGTACCCGGCGATGTAGCTCGGGCCGCCGTAATACAGGTCGGTGCGGGTGACGCTCTCCGGGCGATCGGTGAACACCCGCCAGATGCCCATGCCCGTCGGGGTTGTCTGCACGTCGATACCGATCGCCTGCCGGGTCCACGACCGCACCCCGTCGGCGCCGATGACGACGTCGTACCGGCCGGAGGTGCCATCGTCGAACTCCACATCGAC
>Ga0164307_10001266_pt1 | contig 11375 bp, 9 predicted proteins | sample Whisoiple_243_MG_FD_110214 | JGI IMG/M metagenome (GOLD analysis project Ga0164307, IMG submission 110214) | Soil microbial communities amended with fresh organic matter from upstate New York, USA - Whitman soil sample_243_MG | ecosystem: Environmental > Terrestrial > Soil > Unclassified >...
GTTCCGCCAGCACCTTGCCGGGGCCGGGGCGGTACTGGCGCACGAGGATGCCCCGGCCCTCCTCGGTGAAGGCGACGAGGGCGACCGTCGGCGAGCCCTGCAGGATGTCCCAGTCCGACTCCTTGCCGTCGGGCTGCAGGTAGGTGCGGCACCGGACGGTGAGGTACCCGGCGGCTTCCGGACGCTCGCTCTTCAGCGTCCACGTCATCGCTTCACGACTTTCCGTCATGAACCGCATCATGTCCCGCCTTGGGCATGGCAAACGGGTGGGAACGGGCGTGCGGGCCCGCCGTCAGCCCGGGGACGCGGCCGGCGCGGTCCCCCCGTCCCGCAGGACGGGGCCGGACCCGGCAGGCGCGCGGTGGAGGGCCAGCACGGCCTGGTCGTCCTGGGGCCGTCCACCGACGTGACGGCGGACGTCGTGGATCAGCATGTCCAGGAGCTGCCCCGGCGAGAGACGGCCGCCCCGCGCGCGCCTGACGAACACGAGCGGCAGGCGGGCGACCGGATCGTAGAAACGTCCGGTGGCGTCGCGGGACTCGGTGATGCCGTCGGTGTAGCAGAGGAGCGTCGAGCCGGCCGGGAAGGGGAAGCTGTCGACCGGGGAGGACCAGGCGCCCAGGTCGCTCATCCCGAGCGGTGGTGCCTCCTCGGACGCTTCGAGGAGCGTGGCCCGGCCCTGCGCGTCCATGAGGACCGGGGGCGGATGGCCGCGGTTGACCAGGCGCACGGTCTCCAGGTCCTGGGAGAACTCGGCGATCAGGGCCGTCGTGAAGCCCTCCTCCTGCTGCTGGCCGCCACGCCGGCCGCCCTCACGCAGCAGGGCGCGCTCCAGACGGTTCACCAGCTGGGGAAGGTCCTCGGACTCGTCGGCCGCGTACCGGAACGCGCCGAGGTCGGCACTGACGGCACTGACGGCCCCGAGGCCCTTCCCCCGTACGTCGCCGACCATGACCCGGATCCCGTACGGGGTGCTCTGCACCACGTACAGGTCCCCGCCGATCAGGGCCTCGCTCTCGGCGGGCACGTACCGCGCCTCGATGTGCAGGTCCCCCAGACGGGACGGAGGTCTCGGCAGTACGGCCCGCTGGGCGACGGCCGCGACGTGCCGAGCGCGCCGGGCACTGTCGTCCTGTCGGCGCAGTGTGCGGTGGATGAGGACGGCGAGCGCGGTGAGGGCCGCCAGGGTGAGCTGGTTGGCGATGCCCGCGCGCCAGCCGAAGGTGCCGTCGACCCGTGCGAGGAAGGCGTGGACGATCATCGAGACGAGGCCGGTCACGATGATCCCGCGGACCCCGAGGAGGGGTGCGGCGGCGACGGGCGCCGCCATCAGGAGCGGCGCGGATGTCACGTCGTGCGGGGTGACCAGGTCGACCACCACGGCCAGCACGATGAGGCCTACGGGGATCCACCGGGTTCTCAGCAGTTGCGACACCCCACCACGCTGCCCGCCGGCGCCGTCCTCCGCATCTCCGGGCCCCACCGCAGTCCGGCACACATGGCGGGGCTCCTGACGGGCACGAGTCCTCCGAGGGCGCGTGACGGGCCGGTCGTCCACCCCGTGCGATGATCTTCGGTCCGGCACGCCACCTCGCGGAACGATCGCGTGTATTGCACATGGAAGTGCTCGTACGGAGCAGCCGGTCCTCGTCCCGGGGGAACTCATGCGCCTTCAGAAGACCTACGTCGCCTTCGCCACGGCCGCGACGGCAGCCCTGACGCTCACCGCCTGCGGCGGCAGTGGCAGCGGTGACGGAACCGACGCGGCGGCATCCGCTCCCGCATCGGCATCGGCGCCCTCGTCGCCGGGTGCGTCCACCACGGACAGCTCGGGCGGTCCCCCGGCCACCGTCGGCCCGGGTTCCTCCACCGGGCCCGCGGCCACGGAAGGATCCGGCGGAGGGGAGGTGCGGGCACCGGCCTCCGCGACCTCGCCCGCCGCCGGGGCGCCGTACGGCGACATCTGCCGGACGGCGGACCTCTCCTTCAGCAGTTCGGGCGGGATGGCGGAGGGCGAGGTGCTGATCAACCTGAAGAACACCGGATCCTCGTCCTGCTCGATGCACGGTTTCCCCGGCCTCGACCTCGAGAGCGAGCAGGGGACCGTGAGTGCCGGGCGTAGCAGCGGCCGGACGATCCCGACGGTCGCTCTGGCCCCCGGGGAGGGCACCAACTTCTCCCTGCACTTCCCGCCGGACACCGGGGGCGGCTCGGGTGTCACCTTCACCTCGGCGATGGTGACACCGCCGGACGAGACCCACGCGCACCGCGTGCCCCTCGCCGTCGGCATCCCCGCGGACACAGGCTCCGGCTCCCGCATCACGGTGGATCCGGTCGGCTCGGGCAAGTAGCGGTGACACATCCTCAGGGCCTTCTCACGGGCGGCTGCTAGGGTCGCTCCGGACCTTGACACCTCGACGAGGAGACCGGACATGGCGGGAGACGACGACATCTCCGGGTGACACCCGGACGTGTGAGCGGCCGACGGCGGATGCGACAGCACCCCCTTGCCGTCAGGCCCCTGTGTCGTTCCCCTTCACCGTGCCCGCCCGGGGCGGACGTCCGTCCGCCCCCCCCTGTCACGCGAGGTCCTGCCTGTGTCCGACGTACCCACTGCCCTGCTCGCACGCGACATCGTCCGGTCCTTCGGTACCGGCCGGGTCGTCGACGGCTTCTCCCTGACGGCGTCCCCCGGTCGTCGCATCGGACTGATCGGGGAGAACGGGGCCGGCAAGTCGACGGTGCTGCGCCTCCTGGCCGGTGCCGACCAACCGGACTCGGGCAGCATCACCCGGCCCGCCGATGTGGGCTACCTGCACCAGGAGATGCCCTTCGACGCGGCGGCCACGATCGCCGACGTGCTGGACGGCGCGCTGAGCGAGGTCCGGGAGGGGCTCGCCGAGCTCGAACGGCTCTCGGTGCGGCTGGCGCGCACCGAGGAGGAGGACCCCGGCCGTGCCGCGCTGCTCGACGCCTACGCCCGACGGCTCGAGCACGCCCAGGACGAGGAGGCGTGGGACGCCGACCGCCGGGCCGGGAGGGTGCTTGAGGGCCTGGGCCTCGGCGGGATCCCGCAGGACCGCACGCTCGGCTCCCTGTCCGGCGGCCAGCGCGGGCGGCTGGCCCTGGCCTCCCTGCTGGTCCGGCGGCCCTCGGCCCTGTTGCTGGACGAGCCGACCAACCACCTGGACGACACCGCTGCCGCGTTCCTGGAGGCGCAGGTGTGCGCTCTGCCCGGGGCGATCGTCCTGGCGAGCCACGACCGGGCGTTCCTCGACGCGGTGTGCACGGATCTTGTCGACCTCGACCCGGCGGCCGAAGGGCCGGTGCGGTACGGCGGCGACTACACCGCCTACCAGGCCGAGAAGCGCGCCGAACGGCAGCGCTGGGAACGCCGCTACGCCGAGGAACAGGAGGAACGGGAAGCCCTGCACCGGTCGGCCGGCACGACCGCGCACCGGGTCGCTCCGGACCGCGGGCCCCGGGACAACGAGAAGATGGGCTACGGGGTCCGGGCGGGCCGCGTGCAGAGCCAGATCTCACGCCGGGTGCGCAACGCCTCCCGGAGGCTGGACGAACTGGAACGGCACCGGATCCCCGAACCGCCCCGGCCGTTGCGCTTCCGCCGCACCTCGCTCACCGGGCCGACCGCGGACGGGACGCTCGTCTCCCTCCGTGACGTGCGGGTGCCGGGGCGCCTCACCCTCGACCGCCTCGACGTGTCGGCGACCGAGCGTCTTCTCGTGACGGGTGACAACGGGGCGGGGAAGTCGACGCTGCTGGCCGTGCTCGCCGGCCGGCTCGCCGCGGACGGCGGCGTACGGCGCAAGGGCGGCCTCTCCGTCGGGCTGCTGACCCAGGACACCGTGTTCGAGCGGCCGGACCGCACGGTCCGGGACACCTACGCGCAGACGCTCGGCGGTGAGCGCGCGGAAGCCGTGCCACTGAGTTCGCTGGGCCTGCTGAGCGAGGCGGACCTGGGCCGGCCGGTCGGCCACCTGTCCGTGGGCCAGCGCCGCCGCCTCGCGCTGGCCCTCCTGGTGGCGCATCCGCCCGAGTTGCTGTTGCTCGACGAGCCCACGAATCATCTGTCGCCCGCCCTGTGCGACGAGTTGGAGGCCGCCATGGGCGCGGGGCCCGGAGCCATCGTGGTGGCGGGTCACGACCGCTGGCTGCGGAGGCGGTGGCAGGGGCGTGAGCTACGCCTGTGACGCCGGCCGGAGGGTGATGCCGAGAGGCCGCGCGACAGACGAATCCTGGACAATCTGTCCGTATGTCGAGACGGGTTTGCAGAGGCCCCTGCCTGCGGCGTCTGATCGCGCCTGTGCAAAAGGAACAGATAACCCCTGATCAACCGGTGTCCGACGACAAGGCGGCGCGGCGCGCCGTCACGGTGTTCCCCGTGCTCGTACTCGTGGCGGGCGTCGCCGGTCTCGTCACTCCCGGCACGTTCGACGGCTGGACGGGATCCGTTCCGTACCTGCTGGGCATCGTCATGTTCTGCATGGGCCTGACGATGACCCCGGTCGACTTCAGGGGCGTGGCCAAACGCCCGTGGGCCGTGGCCATCGGACTGGTCGCGCACTACGTGATCATGCCGGGACTCGGCTGGGCCATCGCCCATCTGCTGGGGCTGCCGCCCCAACTGGCGGCCGGCCTCATCCTGGTCGGCTGTGCGCCGAGCGGCACGGCGTCGAACGTCGTGACGTTCCTGGCCCGCGGTGACGTCGCCCTGTCGGTGTCCGTGGCAACCGTCTCGACACTGGTGGCTCCCCTGGTGACGCCGCCGCTCACGCTGCTGCTCGCGGGCGCGTACCTGCCGGTGGACGCCGGGTCGATGATCACGGACATCCTCAAGACCGTCCTGCTTCCGGTCCTAGGCGGTCTGGTCGTGCGGCTGGTCGCGGGCAAGCTGGTCGACCGGGTGCTGGGCCTCATGCCCTGGCTCTCGTCGGTGGCCGTCGCCGCGATCGTCTGCGCGGTCGTGGCGGGAAGCGCCGGTGCGATCAAGTCGGCGGCCGTGACCGTGCTGATCGCCGTCGTGCTGCACAACGGCCTCGGACTCGCGCTCGGATACGGCGCGGGCAAGATCTCGGGGCTCGGCCGGCCGGCCAGCCGCGCCATGGCCTTCGAGGTCGGTATGCAGAACTCCGGGCTGGCCGCCTCGCTGGCCACCGCGCACTTCAGCCCGCTGGCGGCGCTGCCGGCCGCGGTGTTCTCCGTGTGGCACAACATCTCGGGCGCCCTGGTCGCCGCCTGGATGTCCCACCGGTCGCGGCGCGAGGAGCCGGCGCCTCCGGTCGCCGGACCCGCGCCGAGGACCGCGGTCACCGAGGAAGCCTGACGGGCGGACCGCGCCTGTCGGCGGGAGCCCTCCGTCCCACCCGCCACCGCGGGCGGGACGGAGGGCTCCCGCGTGCGGCCCCCGGGGCGACCGCTTCCGCCACGTCCGCCGGGCGGGCGGGACCGTGCGGGAAAGTACGACACAAGATGTCTTCTTTCGGGTCGAGCATGGTGCCGGAGAGCGGTGCCGGTGAAGGCATCGACCAGGACACGCGCACGGACAAGGGAACTCCATGGAACTCACGCCCGACAGCTCGGCACCGGACCTCAGCGGAAAGATCGCGCTCGTCGCGGGGGCCACACGGGGAGCCGGGCGCGGCATCGCCGTCCAGCTGGGCACGGCAGGCGCCACGGTCTACGTCACGGGCCGGACGACACGCCAGCGGCGCTCGGAGTACGACCGGCCCGAGACGATCGAGGAGACGGCCGAGCTCGTGACGGCGGCCGGCGGAACCGGCATCGCGGTGCCGACGGACCACCTGGTGCCGGAGCAGGTCCGCGCCCTGGCCGAACGCATCGACAGGGAGCAGGGCCGGCTCGACGTACTGGTCAACGACGTCTGGGGCGGTGAGCGGCTGTTCGCGTTCGACAAGCCGGTCTGGGAGCACGACCTCGACGACGGGCTGCGGCTCCTCAGGCTGGGCGTGGAGACCCACGCGATCACCAGCCACTTCGTGCTCCCGCTGCTGGTACGGCGGCCGGGCGGGCTGGTGGTCGAGATGACCGACGGGACGTCCGCGTACAACAGCACGCACTACCGCAACTCGTACTTCTACGACCTGGTCAAGAACAGCGTGCTGCGTACGGCGTTCGTGCTCGCACACGAGCTGGAGCCGCACGGCGGCACGGCGGTGGCGCTCACCCCGGGCTGGATGCGGTCGGAGATGATGCTCGACGCGTTCGGAGTCACCGAGGACAACTGGCGCGACGCGCAGGCCGCGGTGCCGCACTTCTGCATCTCGGAGAGCCCGGCGTACGTCGGACGCGCGGTCGCGGCGCTGGCCGGCGACGCCGATGTCGCGCGCCGGAACGGCCGGTCCCTCTCCAGCGGTCAGCTCGCCCAGGAGTACGGCTTCACGGACCTGGACGGCTCACGTCCGGACTGCTGGCGCTACCTGGTCGAGGTCGAGGGCGCGGGCAGGCCGGCCGATCCGGCCGGGTACCGGTGACCGCGCTGCTCCCGGGGCGGGGCGTCGGACCACGTGCGCGGTCCGACGCCCCGGCCGCTCAGGCGGGGTCGGCGGCCGTGCTCCCGATCAGGCTCTTGGGCCGCAGGTCCGTCCAGTTCCGCTCCACGTGGTCGAGGCAGGCCTGGCGCGTGTCCTCCTGGTGGGTGACGGTCCAGCCGGCGGGCACCTCGGCGAAGGCGGGCCACAGCGAGTGCTGCCCCTCGTCGTTTACGAGCACCAGATAGGTGCCGTTCTCGTCCTCGAAGGGATTACTCACCGGTGCTCCTTGACTTAGGTAAGGCTATCTTGACTTCGCTTGGTCACCATACCCGGATCACGCCTCGTCGGCGTATGGAACGCCGTGAATTTCCCCGCGGCTGACTCGCGTCCACGGGACGGGCGTGCGTCGGGGCCGAGGCCTGCGTCCCCGACGCGGTACGCGTGGTGACGTCGCGTCAGCAGGCGTGCCAGGCCGCCTCCACCACCCGGAGGACGCCCCGTGTGCCGGGGCTCCGGGCCCCGCCCGTGTCCATCCCGCTGACTACGCGGGCCGTGCCCCGTGGCACTCAGGTAGGACCCAGGACCCATAAAGAGAGGGATTCGTGGAACCCCCGCCCGCCCCTACCGTCTTGATCAAGGGCGGCTGCCGACAGGAGTCGCCCCTGACGGTGTCGAAGACAGGCGAGACAGTGAGCGGGTGGCGCGGGTGGATCAGCGGAAACGGCCGACGGACAAGGCGTTCGCTCCCGAATACCAGGGAGCACTCGGCTCGTTGTCGGTGAACTCCTCCCTCACCGACGTGCTGGCGAAGGGGGTCGAGGAACTGCGGGCCGCCGAGCAGGCCGGGGAGCGGCGGGAGATGGCGCGCTGCGGGCTCGCCGTGGCGGAGGCGTCCAGGCGCCTGGGGCGGGTGACGGAGGCCGACTCCGCCTGGAAGGCGAGTTACCGCGCGGCACGTTCGGTCGACGACGTCGGGGCGATGGCCTGGGCGCTGTGGAGCGGCGGGACACTCGCCCGCCAGCGGGGCTCGCTGGCACTGGCCTACCGGCTGCTGCGGCTCGCGGCCGACCTCGGCGAACGCGGGGGCGACGTGGTGGTGCGCGGTTACTCGCTCGCCGGTCTCGCGGAGACGGGGCGCATCCAGGGCGACTACCAGGCGGTCGGCGAACTGCACGAGCAGCTGCTCGCCGAGGCCCGCAGGCGCGGCGAGGCGCGGCACACCGTGTGGGCGCTGGAAGGCATAGCCCAGATGCACCGCAACACCGGCTCGTACGACAGGGCGCTCGCCCTCTTCGAGGAGGCGGCGGCGACCGCGGGCCGGGCCGACGACCGGCGCGGCCGGGCCTGGGCACTGCGCGGCATCGCCGACGTGGCCTCCGTACGCGACGGCGATGTGGAGCGTGCGCTGTCGCTGCTCACGGAGGCGGAATCCCTCTGCCGTGGGATGAAGCTGTCCAGCGCTCTGGCGTACAACCACAAGATGCGCGGCAACGTCCACTACCGGGCGGGGCAGTACGCGCAGGCGCGTGACACCTACGCGCAGGCACTCGCGGAATTCCAGGAGATGAACGAGCCGAGGGGCACCGCGCTGTCACGGCTGGGGCTCGCCAAGGCGCTGGCGCGGCTCGGGCGCAACCCGGCGGAGACCGTCGTGGAACTGGCGGAACTGCGCCGGGACCTGGACCGAATAGGGCTGCGGCACGCGCGGGACATGGTCGACAAGGCGACGGCCGAGCTGGGGGTGGGCCCACTGCCCGACGTCGGGAACCCCGCGGAGCGGGCAGTGACGCGATGACCTCCCGGACGACCGTGCGCACCGGTCTCCCGTCCGGCCTCGCGGCTCACGGCAAGGTGACACCCCCGGGCACCGGCTCGCGGGAGAGCGCGGACGGCGCCCACCGCGTACTCGCCCGCTGCCGTGACCTGGTGCGCCCCTCCTTGGCCGCGGCGATCGGGCGGCTCCATCCGTGGCAGGGCGAGATGGCCGCGTTCTCGCTGGGCTGGTGCGAGGTCGGCGGGGCACCCTCCGACGGCTCACGCGAGGGCAAGGGCGTCCGCCAGGCCCTCGCCGTGCTGTGCGCCGAGGCCGCGGGGGCTCCCCCGGACAGCGCGGTGGCCGCGGCGGTGGCCGTGGAACTGGTCCACACGTTCTCGCTGCTGCACGACGACATCATGGACGGGGACGGGACCCGTCGGCAGAGGGAGACCGTCTGGAAGGCGTACGGCACCGGTCCCGCGGTGCTGGCGGGCGACGCGCTCCTCGCCCTGGCCGTGCAGACCCTCGCCGAGGCACCGGGTCCGCCCACCGCCGTGGCCGTGGGGCGCCTGTCCGAGACGCTGAGCGGTCTCGCCCGCGGCCAGGCGGAGGACCTGCTTCTCGCCGCTCGCCCCTGGACGGGGCCCGGTGCGGTGCGGACCGATGAGTACCGTGCCATGGCGGAGCTCAAGACGGGCACGCTGCTGGGCTGCGCGGCGGCGCTCGGCGGACTCCTGGGCGGGGCCCCCGAGCCCGTCGTGGCGGCGCTGGACCGGGCCGGGCGGCACCTCGGAGTGGCCTTCCAGGCCGTCGACGACCTGCTGGGCATCTGGGGCGATCCGGCGGTCACCGGCAAACCCGTGCACAGCGACCTGCGGGAGCGCAAGAAGACCTACCCCGTGCTCGCCGCCCTCGGTCGTGACGATCGCCGCTCGGCGGAACTCGCCGGAATCCTGGACTCCCCGGTGCCGCTGGACGAGGCCGGCGCCCTGCGCGCGGCCGCGCTCGTCGAGGCGTGCGGGGGCCGTGACGCCACCCTGGAGGAAGCGCGTCACCATCTGGACGCCGCCCGCGTCTGCCTGCGGAGTGCGTCCCTCGCCCCGCGCGCGGCGGGCGAGATCGAGGTGCTGCTCGGATTCCTGCTCCGCCGCAGGATGTGACCGTGCCGGCATCAGGCGAATCGGCGGCTGTCGCGGGCGTGGGCGCCGGCACCGGCGGCGGGGTGAGGTGCGCGTATGTGCTACCCGAGGAGGGCGGCCACGGTGATCAGGGCCGGGACCGAACCCAGGGTGGACAGCAGTATGGACTCCCGGGCCAGTTGCTCGGCGACGCGGTACTGCGAGGCGTAGGTGTAGAGGTTCTGCGCGGCGGGCAGCGCCGAGGTCACGACCACGTCGAGGAGCGCCGCCCCGTGCAGGTGGAAGACGCCGGCGCCGATGCCCCAGGCGACGACCGGCTGGAACGCCGTCTTGAGGACGGCGGACAGGACGATGGCGGGACGGTTCTCGCCGCGGGCGGGGACGCCGCTGCCGCGCAGCGAGATCCCGAAGGCCAGCAGGACGGCGGGGACCGACATGTTGCCGATGAGGGTGAGGGGTTCGAGGGCGGGTGCCGGGACGGTCCACCCGGTGGCGGCGACGGCGACGCCCGACAGCGAGCCGAGGGCCATCGGGTTGCGCAGAGGCGTCGTCAGGCGCCGCAGGAGGGAGCGGGGCTCGCCCGGCCGGCTCAGGTCGAGGACGGTCAGGGCGAGGGGGGTGACGACGATCTGCTGGAACAGCAGGACGGGGGCGACGAGCGAGGCGTCACCCAGCACGTAGACGGCGATCGGGATCCCGAGGTTGCCGGCGTTGACGTAGCTGGAGCACAGTGCGCCGATGGTGAGTTGCCCCGGGCCCCAGCCCCGCAGAAGTCCCACGGCGACGAAGACGGCGGCTGCGGCCGCCGTCGCGGCCGCGGTGACCAGGAGCCGCTGCGAGAAGATGACCGACAGGTCGGCCCGCGCCAGGGTGGTGAAGAGCAGTGCGGGCGTCGCCACGTTGAAGGCGAGCCGGGTCAGGACCGTTCTGCCGTCCTCACCCAGGTGCCCTCGCCGTCCGAGGACGTAACCGACGCCGATGACGACGGCGATCACCGCGAATCCGGTGAGAACTCCCTGCATGGACTTCCTCGCTGAGCTACCCGACCACCGGGTCGGGCAGGGGCCTCGGCGCTCCCGCCCCCTTCATCGGTGCTGGTCAACGGCTTGGGCATGGGGAGTCTAACGGGACGGGGGGCAGGGACGGAGGTGCGGGGTCGGAGGGCCGCGCCGCGTCCGGCACGCGGTCATCCGCCCCCGGGTCCCTCCGTGCTCTCACGCAGCACCAGCCGGTGGGAGACCACACGGTCCTGGGGTGACTGGACGCCGCCGGACCCGGCACCGGACGCCTCCGGGCCCTGCGCCGCTTCCTCGATGCGCCGGTGGAGGAGCTCGACGGCGACGCGGGCGACCGCCGCCTTGTCGGGTGCCACCGTGCTCAGCGTCGGCACGCTGAAGCGGCCCCCCTCCACATCGTCGAAGCCGATCACCGCCACGTCCTCGGGGACGCGGAGGCCGGATTCGTACAGGGTTCGCAACGCTCCGAGGGCGAGCTGGTCGTTGAGGCAGAGCAGTGCGTCGGGCCGCTCTCCGGCGCGCAGGACCCCGGCCACCGCGCGGGCGCCGTCGGGCATCCTGAAGTCGCCCACGGGCAGCAGCGCTTCCGGGCGGTGGGGAATTCCCGCCTCGGCCAGGGCGGCCAGGTATCCACGGGTGCGCGCCTCCGCGGTCCCGAGGCCCGGCGCCTCGACGCCACCGACCGCGAGGATGTTGCGCCGCCCGAGACCGATCAGATGCTCCGTGGCCTCACGCGCCGCCTTCTCGTTGTCGATGGCCACGTGATCGGCACCCTCCTCCAGGAGCTCCCCGAGCAGCACGGTCGGGGGAGCCCCCGCCCGGTCGCTGACGTCGTCCGCCGTGAGGGCGAGCGGGCTGAGGATGATCCCGTCGACGAAGTCCGAGCCGAACCCCGCCAGCGCGGCCAGTTCGTGCTCGCGGTCCGCCCCGCTCTGGTGGATGAGCACCGTGA
>Ga0164307_10001267_pt1 | contig 11373 bp, 8 predicted proteins | sample Whisoiple_243_MG_FD_110214 | JGI IMG/M metagenome (GOLD analysis project Ga0164307, IMG submission 110214) | Soil microbial communities amended with fresh organic matter from upstate New York, USA - Whitman soil sample_243_MG | ecosystem: Environmental > Terrestrial > Soil > Unclassified >...
GCCCGCCCGACGTATCCGCCGTCGGCGAGCGCCCCCAGGGCCTCCAGGGTGGAGCCGACACGCAGGGTGCTGTCGCCGCGCCCGTGGACGAGCTGGAGCAGCTGGACGGCGAACTCGACGTCCCGGAGCCCTCCGGGGCCGAGCTTGAGCTCGCGGTCGACGCGGTCGACGGGGATGTTGTCGACGACGCGGCGGCGCATCTTCTGCACGTCGCCGACGAAGTTCTCCCGGTCGGCGGCCTGCCACACCAGCGGGGAGACGGCTTCGAGGTACTGCGCCCCCAGCTCCGGGTCGCCCGCGACGGGCCGGGCCTTGAGAAGGGCCTGGAACTCCCAGGTCTTGGCCCAGCGCTGGTAGTAGGCGAGGTGCGAGGAGACGGTCCGTACCAGGGGTCCGTTGCGGCCCTCGGGGCGGAGGTTGGCGTCGACGGGCCAGATGGTGCCCTCGACGGTGGTGTCGGAGCAGATCCTCATCATGTGGGCGACCAGCCGGGTGGCGGCCTGCAGTGCGCCGCTCTCCTCCGCGCCGTCGACCGGTTCGCCGACGAAGATCACGTCGACGTCGGAGACGTAGTTCAGCTCGTGTCCTCCGCACTTGCCCATCGCGATGACGGCGATGCGGCACTGGGCGGCGTCGGAGGGCGCGTCGGCGCGGGCGATGGCGAGCGCCGCGCGCAGGGTGGCCGTCGCGAGGTCGGCGAGCTCGGCGGCGACCTCGGCGACGTCCGTCGTCCCGCAGACGTCACGGGCCGCTATCGACAGCAGGGACCTGCGGTAGGCGACCCTCAGCGAGTCCGGGTCGACGACGTCGCAGAGCATCTGCTCGAACTCGCGGACCCCGGGGTGCAGATCGGTGGCCTCGTAGGTGACCAGCACCTGCCAGTCGCGCGGATGCCGTGCCAGATGGTCCCCGAGCGCCTCGGAGGCACCGAGGGCCCCGAGCAGCCGGTCCCGCAGCGGCTTCGCGGTGACGAGGGTGTCCAGCAGGATCTGCCGCTCGTCGGGCTCCTCGGCCTCGACCAGCCGCACCAGGCCGTGCAGGGCCAGATCGGGGTCGGCCGTCGCGCCGAGGGCGTCGAAGAGCACGGGATCGGCGCGCACGGAGGAGAGCTCGGGCAGGTCCAGCAGCCTTTCGGCGGCCGAGGGATCGGTGAAACCGTGCCGCAGCAAGCGGGTGAACGTACTGCTTCTGCGTCCCGGCACCGTCGTCATCCCGTGTCTCCTGCCCGCCGCTCACATATCCGCCCTACGAGCCTAGCCCCGCGCAGTTGAATACGGAGCGGCGGCGTGGCCCGACCGCGGGGCCGCGACCGGTGCAAAGGCCACGCACACCGCCATACCCGCCCGGGTTCCGCCCGGCCGTCTCCTCGCCTACCGGGGTCTGGTGCCGATGACGACGGTGGCGTACAGCTCCTCGGAGACCACGACGCGCGCGGCCAGTCCGCCGCCGCGCACCGTCTCCTCGGCCGCCGGCGCCTGCCGCTCGCTCGTCTCGACCAGCAGGCTGCCGCCGGGGGCCAGCCAGTCCGCCGCCTCGGCGACGACGCGGCGCATCACGTCGAGGCCGTCGCCCCCTCCGTCGAGCGCGACGAGCGGCTCGTGGACGCGCGCCTCGGCGGGCAGCAGCCCCACGTCGCCGGTCGGCACGTACGGCACGTTGGCGAGCAGGACGTCGACCCGTCCCCGCAGGGCGCGGGGCAGCGGCGTGAAGAGGTCGCCCTCGTGGACGGTCCCGAGCGCGCCGACGTTGCGCCGGGCGCAGCGCACGGCCGCGGGCTCCACGTCGGCGGCGTGCAGTTCCACGTCCCGCAGCGTCGAGGCGAGCGCACGGCCGAGCGCCCCGGTACCGCAACAGAGGTCGACCACGACCGCCCGGTCGGGGGCGAGCGCGGCGGCCTGCCGCACGAGGAACTCCGTACGCCGCCGGGGCACGAAGACCCCCGGGTCCACGGCGATCCGCAGTCCGCAGAACTCGGCCCAGCCGAGGACGTGTTCGAGGGGGTGCCCGGCCACCCGGCGTTCCAGCATGGCCGCGAGTGCGGCGGGGTCGGCCGCTGTCGAGAGGAGGAGTTCCGCCTCGTCCTCGGCGAAGACGCAGCCGGCGGCCCGGAGGGCGGTGACGAGGGTGGCGAAGGTGAGCGGTGGGGCGAAGTCCTGCACGGTGCGGAGCCTTTCGGGAGTACCGATGGGCGCTCCGCGATCGCTCAGGCCCGGTCGGCCCTACGACGGCGAGGGGTGAGCGCCCAGCCTGCTGAAGCGGTAATGGGTCTCACCTCCTGGGTCGGTCCCGGTCTCGGGAGGGGTCACACTACCCGAGACCGTCCGCGCCGACACCGGCCGAGACGGCGCACGACCGCTTCCCCTCGCCCCGGACCTCAGACCACGACCCGGTAGTGGGTGGTCAGCCGCCCGTCGTCGTCCAGCACGTGGAAGGCGAGGCCGGGAGGCTGGTCACGGTCGGCCGCGTGGTCGCCCTCCCAGGGCATCCGCAGCGTCCAGGTGACCGCCGGCCCCACGATCAGGGGGCGTCTGGCGAAGGCGGAGGCCGCCGCGGTGTGGGCGTGTCCCGTGAGGACGGCGGCGACCTCCGGATGCGCGTCGAGCAGGGCCGCCAGATCGCCGGGACGCTCCAGCATGCAGGAGTCCGGCAGCGGGTGGTGGAGCTCGACGGGCGGCTGGTGAAAGGCGATCAGGGACCGTGTGCCGCCGGGGAGTTCCGTGAGGGTGGTGTCGATCCAGGCGAGGGTCTCCTCGTCGAGGCGGCCCTCGTCACGCCCCGGAACGGTGGAGTCGCACATCAGGATCGCGACCCCCGCGATGTGGTGCACCCGGTTGACCGGTCCGGTTCCGGGCTCCTCCCCCAGCAGCGCCGTCCGGTAGGCGGGCCGGGCGTCGTGGTTCCCGGGGCAGGGCAGGACCGGGAACGGCGCGGCCAGGATCCGCGCCGCCTCCTCGTACTCCGCCTCCGCCCCGTGGTCCGCGATGTCCCCGGTGACCAGCACGGCGTCGACGGGGCGGGGCAGGGCCCGCAGGTGGTCCATGACGCGCTCGGCGCGCCGGGTCGCCCTCTCGCTGCCGTCCAGATGCAGATCACTGATCTGCGCGAGCAACACGGTCATGCCATCCCCCTCCAACGGTTGCTCCACGGTATCCGCCGGCGACCTCGGGGTGTGCCTGCCATCACGGTCAACCGGCCCGGACGGCCGCGTCCTTCACGGACCGCTGGGCGGCACCGGAACGCGCGAGCACGGTCCGCCGGGACGGCGCAGGCGATGCCGGGAGGCAGGCGGCCCTGCTCCGTTCCACGTCCCGCGATACGCACTTCCGCTGCCCGACCCATGAGTGTACGTTCGTACATGCTGAGCCCCGGGGTGACGTCCGCCCCGTCGCATTCTCGTGAAAGACGTGCCTGATGGACCTGTCCACCCGTCGCCGCAGGACGGCGTTGTTCCTCTTCTTCCTCATCCCCGGCCTGTCGATCTCCTCGTGGGTGACGCGGACCCCCGACATCAGGGATCAACTGGGCGCTTCCACGGCCCAGATGGGACTCGTCCTGTTCGGCCTCTCCGTCGGCTCGATGCTCGGCATCCTGGTCTCAGGGGCTCTGGTCGCACGGTTCGGCACCAGGCCGGTCATGGGCCTGGGGGTGGCGCTGGTCATCGTCAGCATGGTGGTCATCGGCTTCGGGGCACAGATGCAGTCCGCCCCCACCGTCACGGCGGGGCTGTTCCTCTTCGGCGCCGGGATGGGCGGTGGAGAGGTCGCGGTCAACATCGACGGGGCCGAGGTCGAGCAGCTCATCGGCAGGACCGTACTGCCCACCCTGCACGGCTTCTTCAGCCTCGGCACGGTGGTGGGGGCCGCCGTCGGCATCCTGTTCACCGCGACCGAGTTCCCGGTGCAGTGGCACCTCGCGGCGACGGCCCTGATCACGGCCGGGATGTTCCTCTACGCCTTCCGCGCCATCCCTCCCGCGGTCGGCAGGACCAAGGGGCTCCGGCCGGCCGACGGCGGCACCGCACCGGCGCGGAGCGCGGTGTGGAAGGACAAGCAGCTGCTGCTGATCGGCGGCATCATCCTCGCCATGGCCCTGGCGGAGGGCGCCGCCAACGACTGGCTCCCCCTGCTCATGGTCGACGGCCACGGCGTGGACCCCGCCCTCGGATCGGCCGTCTACGCGGGCTTCGCCGCCGCCATGACGATCGGCCGCTTCTGCGGCGCCTTCTTCATCGACCGCTTCGGCCGCGTGCCCGTGGTGCGGGCCAGCGCCCTGTCCGCCGCCCTCGGACTCGCGCTCGTCATCTTCGCCGACTCGCCCGTGTTCGCGGGCGCCGCGGTGCTGTTCTGGGGCCTGGGTGCGTCGCTGGGCTTCCCCGTGGCCCTGTCGGCGGCCGGCGACTCGGGTCCCGACTCGGCCGCCCGCGTCAGCCTGGTGGCGATGATCGGCTACATCGCGTTCCTCGTCGGGCCCCCCGGGCTCGGCTTCCTGGGCGACCACTACGGGCTGCGCTCCGCCATGATCCTCGTCCTCGCCTTCGTCGCCGTGGCGGTCTTCCTGGCCCCGGCCATCGGCACGCGCCGGACCCCGCAGCCGGAGGTGCACCCGGCGCAGCCGGCCGCCCCCGACGCCACCCCGGACGTCACCCGGACGGCCCAGGGCGACTGACGGACGGGCCGGGGGCCGGCCCCGATACGGCGACGAACGGTACGCCGTGTACCGGACCCGCCCCGCGCCGGACGGCCCGGGGACGGCCCGGACGGCAGGAGGGCCCGCGGCCGGTGGCCGCGGGCCCTCCACCGGACGTGCCGTTACAGCACCGGCAGCAGGTTCTTCAGCTCGAAGGCCGTGACCTCGCTGCGGTACTCCTCCCACTCCTGCTTCTTGTTGCGCAGGAAGAAGTCGAAGACGTGCTCGCCCAGCGTCTCGGCGACCAGTTCGCTCTTCTCCATCAGCGAGATCGCCTCGCCCAGGTTCTGCGGAAGCGGCTCGATGCCCATCGCGCGGCGCTCCGAGTCGGAGAGGGCCCAGACGTCGTCGTCGGCTCCGGCCGGGAGTTCGTAGCCCTCCTCGATGCCCTTGAGACCGGCGGCGAGCAGTACCGCGTACGTCAGGTAGGGGTTGGCGCCGGAGTCGATGGAGCGGACCTCGACGCGGGCCGAGCCGGTCTTGCCGGGCTTGTACATCGGGACGCGGATCAGGGCCGAGCGGTTGTTGTGGCCCCAGCAGATGTACGAGGGGGCCTCGCCGCCGGCGCCCGCGGAGCGGCTGGAGCCGCCCCAGATGCGCTTGTACGAGTTGACCCACTGGTTGGTCACGGCGGAGATCTCCGCGGCGTGCTTGAGCAGCCCCGCGATGAAGGAGCGGCCGACCTTGGAGAGCTGGTACTCGGCGCCCGACTCGTAGAAGGCGTTGCGGTCGCCCTCGAAGAGGGAGAGGTGGGTGTGCATGCCCGATCCCGGGTACTCCGAGAACGGCTTCGGCATGAAGGTGGCCTGCACCCCCTGCTCCAGCGCGACCTGCTTCATGACGAGGCGGAACGTCATGATGTTGTCGGCCGTGGAGAGCGCGTCCGCGTAGCGCAGGTCGATCTCCTGCTGGCCGGGGGCGCCCTCGTGGTGACTGAACTCGACCGAGATGCCCATCGATTCGAGCATGGTGATCGCCTGGCGGCGGAAGTCCATGCCGACGTTCTGCGGGGTGTGGTCGAAGTAGCCGGAGCTGTCGGCCGGGGTGGGGCGGCTGCCGTCGACCGGCTTGTTCTTCAGCAGGAAGAACTCGATCTCGGGGTGGGTGTAGAAGGTGAAGCCGAGGTCGGAGGTCTTCGCCAGGATGCGCTTGAGGACGAACCGCGGGTCGGCGAAGGAGGGCGAACCGTCCGGCATCAGGATGTCGCAGAACATCCGTGCCGTCCCCGGGGCCTCCGCACGCCACGGAAGAATCTGGAACGTGCCGGGGTCCGGCTTCGCGATCATGTCCGATTCGTATACACGGGCGAAGCCCTCGATCGCCGAGCCGTCGAAGCCGATGCCCTCGTCGAACGCCTGCTCCAGCTCTGCGGGGGCCACGGCGACGGACTTGAGGTAACCGAGAACGTCGGTGAACCACAGCCGTACGAAGCGGATGTCGCGCTCCTCAAGCGTCCTGAGGACGAATTCCTGCTGCTTGTCCATAGCCACATCCTTGCAGTTCAGACGGTCCGTGCACCACCGCCCGGGGTAGGGGGGACACCTCAGTATCACGACCCGGGATTTCACCCAGATTACGCACACGGTGTGAGAGAGAGCACGCGGCCACCCACTACGATCGGCGCCCATGGTGTGCACGGGTCGCAGCCTCCGCGCCACGGCCCGCCACGACCAGGTTCCCCACGCTCCGCTCCCGTCCCTCCCGACCCCTTGGCAGAAGGACCCGACCTCATGAGCTTCGACCGCAGGACCCGCATAGAGCAGATGCGCAGCGCCGACCGTGCGCGCGACCGCCGCAACAAGGTCCTCGCCATAGGCCTGAGCGCCGTCGTGGTGGCCGGCCTGCTCGGTTTCGGCTCGTACATGCTCCTGGAGAAGTCCGAGGCGAAGGAGAAGACGGAGGAGAGCCAGGCGCAGGACGCCAAGCAGACCGAGCAGGAGAAGAAGAAGCTCGCCACCGAGCCGATCGCGGACGAGAAGTCGTGGGACGCGAAGAAGCTGACCCGTGACCACGTCACCACGGAGGTGACGTATCCCATGGAGCCGCCGGTCGGCGGGAACCACAATCCGGCCTGGCTGAACTGCGACGGCGTCGTATACGAGAAGGCCGTCCCGAACGTCAACGCCGTGCACGCCCTGGAGCACGGTGCGGTCTGGGTGACGCACAACGCGAAGGCCTCCGCGAAGGACGTCGACGCGCTGGCGTCGCGCGTCGGGAGCACCCCGTACTCCCTGATGTCCCCGTACGAGGGCCAGGCCGGGGCGATCATGCTCAGCGCCTGGGGCAAGCAGGTCACGGTGGACGGCGCGGACGACCCGCGGGTGGCCCGGTTCTTCGCGAAGTACGTCCAGGGCGCGCAGACGCCCGAGCCGGGCGCCCCCTGCACCGGCGGGGTCGACGGGTGACCGCCTCGCTCACCCGTCGTACGCGGTGGGCCCTGGGGTCCGCGGTGGCCCTGGCCGCGCTGTTCGCGGGGGCGGCCACGGTCGCCTCCGCGCGGGGGGACGGGGCGGCGTCCGCGCCCCTCACGCCCGCCGCGGACTCGGCCGACGCGGGCTTCGCGCGGGACATGGCCGTCCACCACCAGCAGGCCGTGGAGATGTCCTTCGTCGTGCGGGACGTGACCGACGACGAGGACGTACGGCGTCTCGCCTACGACATCGCGCAGACGCAGGCCAACCAGCGCGGGATGCTGCTCGGCTGGCTCGACCTGTGGGAGCTGCCGAAGACGGCGCCCGACGGGCAGGGCCCGATGTCCTGGATGCCGGACGCCCACAGCGGCCACGACATGCAGGACATGAAGGGCATGGACCACGACGGGGCCCTGATGCCCGGTATGGCCACCAGGGCCGAGCTGGCGCGGCTCCGCTCGGCCCGCGGCGAGCAGGCCGAGATCCTCTTCCTGCAGCTGATGACCGACCACCACGAGGGCGGCGTCGCGATGGCCCGGGGCTGCGCCGAGCGGTGCGCCGTGCCCGTGGAGAAGCGGCTGGCACAGGGAATGGTCGAGGCCCAGCGGTCCGAGCTCGGCCTGATGGCCGACATGCTCGCGGAGCGCGGGGCCGCACCCCGTCCCTGAACACGGAACCGGCTCGGCGTACGCCCGGACGAGTGACAGCACTCGCGTGCGCCGGGCGGTCCCGGCACGATGGAAGGACTCGGGGACCGTCGAGCAGTGCCCATCGGCACGCAGGAGGCAACCCCATGACCACGGCCAAGGACATCATGCACCCCGGGGCCCACTGGATCCCCGCCCACGAGACGCTCGACCGCGCCGCGCAGATGATGCGCGACCACACGGTGGGCGCCCTGCCCGTCTCCGCCGGCGGCGAGAAGGACCGGATGGTCGGGATCATCACCGACCGGGACATCGTGACCAAGTGCGTGGCGTCGGGGCACGACCCGTCGACGGTGACGGCGGGCGAGCTCTGCGACGGCACTCCGCGCTGGATCGAGTCGTCGGCGGACGTCGACGCCGTGCTGGAGACGATGCAGAGCCGACGTATCCGCCGGCTCCCGGTGATCGAGGACAAGAAGCTGGTCGGCATGATCAGCGAGGCCGACCTGGCGCTCCACCTCTCGGACGAGCAGGTCGCCGGCTGGGCGGAGAAGGTCTACTCCCGGGCCTGACCGCCGCCCCCGCCGCCCGGCACCGCGCACGGCGGCCCGTGGCACGGACGAACCCGTGGTGCCCCGGACCGGGCCGTCGGGTGTCGGGTGCCGTACCCCTCTACCTGACAGGGGTACGGTGCGCAATATGTCTGAAATGCACACTCGCCGCGCCGTGCTCGGCGCGGGTGTCGCCCTGGCCGGAGCAGCGGGACTCGCCTCGCAGGCCGTCACCCCCTCCCGGGCCCACGCCGCTCCCCGCCGCACGCCCGCCCCCTCCCCCGCGCGAGCCGCCGACCAGTACGTCACGCCCGACGGCCCCGAGGTGGTGGACGCCGAGGCCCGCCGGGGTGCCGGCCCGGTGCGGAAGGTCTCGCTGACCGCCACCTCCTCGCGCCTGGAGCTGGGCGGCGGCCTCACCGTCCCCAGCTGGGCCTACGGCGACCGCCTGCCGGGTGAGGCGATCCGGGTCACCGCGGGCGAGATCCTCGAACTCGCCCTGGCCAACAACCTGCCGCAGGCCACCACGATGCACTGGCACGGTCTCGCCCTGCGCAACGACATGGACGGCGTGCCGGCGCTGACGCAGCAGGCGGTGAAGGCGGGCGCCGACTTCACCTACCGGTTCGCGGTCAGCCACCCCGGGACCTACTGGATCCACCCGCACTCGGGCGTGCAGCTCGACCGGGGCCTGTACGCGCCGCTGATCGTCGAGGACCCGAAGGAACCACTCGCGTACGACAAGGAGTGGGTCGTCGTCCTCGACGACTGGCTCGACGGGGTGGACGGCTCCACCCCCGACGCGGTCCTCGACGAGCTCACCGAGGGCCGGGGGTCCGCCCATGACGCCACCGGCCACCAGGCGGCCCGCCGCGCGGCCGACGGCGACGCCCCCTCGCGGCTCCTCGTCGGCGCGAGCAGCGATCTGCTCGGCGGCCACGCCGGCGACGTCGCCTATCCGCACTACCTGGTCAACGGCCGCAGGGCGAGCGACCCTTCGGTCTTCGAGGCGGCTCCCGGCGACCGCATCCGGCTGCGCGTCGTCAACGCCGGCGGCGACACGGCGTTCCGGCTGGCGCTCGGGGGCCACCGGATGACGGTGACGCACACGGACGGCTTCCCGGTGCGGCACACCGAGACCGACACCCTGCTGCTGGCGATGGGTGAGCGGTACGACGTGCTGGTGACCGCGGGGGACGGGGTGTTCCCGCTGACGGCGCTCGCCGAGGGCAAGGAGGCGTCGGCGCTGGCCGTGCTGAGGACGGGGCCGGGAGCGATCCCGCCTGCCACGGTGCGGCCCGCGGAGCTGGACGGCGAGCTGGTCACGGCCGACCGGCTGGCCCCGGACGAGGCGGTGGCACTGCCGGAGCGCGCACCCGACCGGACCGTGCGCATGACGCTCACGGGTTCCATGGACGCCTACGACTGGGCCTTCGACGGCAAGCCCTACGACCCGGCGGTCCGGCATCCCGTCAAGGCCGGGGAGCGCGTGCGACTGGTCTTCACCAACCGCACCGCGATGTGGCATCCGATCCATCTGCACGGCCACACGTTCGCGATGGCCGGCACGGCGCTCGGCGCCCGCAAGGACACCGCCGCGGTCCTGCCCGGACGCTCGCTGACGGTCGACTTCGACGCGGACAACCCCGGCCTGTGGATGCTCCACTGCCACAACGTCTACCACGCCGAAGCCGGGATGATGACGGTCCTGGGCTACCTGCGCTGACCGGGCGGCGTGCCGCCGTCCGGGGGCGGTCCGCCGCTTCCGGACGGAGATACGCCGGGACATAGCGTCAGTCAGACGATTACACTGGCCACGTGCCTCAACTACGTCTCGCACTCAATCAGATCGACGCGACGGTCGGAGACCTCGCCGGCAACTCCGAGTCGATCCTCCACTGGACCCGGCACGCCGCCGAGCAGGGCGCCCACCTGGTGGCGTTCCCCGAGATGGTGCTGACCGGCTATCCCGTCGAGGACCTGGCCCTGCGGTCGTCCTTCGTCGAGGCCTCGCGGCGGGCGCTGCGCGCGCTCGCCGTCCGCCTCGCCGACGAGGGCTTCGGGGAACTGCCGGTCGTCGTCGGCTACCTCGACCGCTCGGAGCACCCCGCGGTCCGCTACGGCCAGCCCGCGGGGTCCCCGCGCAACGCCGCCGCGGTGCTGCACCGCGGGCGGGTCGCGCTGAACTTCGCCAAGCACCACCTGCCCAACTACGGCGTGTTCGACGAGTTCCGGTACTTCGTGCCGGGCGACTCCATGCCGGTCGTGCGGGTGCACGGCATCGACGTGGCGCTCGCGATCTGCGAGGACCTGTGGCAGGACGGCGGCCGCGTCCCGGCCGCGCGCGCCGCCGGAGCGGGGCTGCTGCTGTCGGTCAACGCCTCCCCGTACGAGCGCGACAAGGACGACACCCGGCTCGAGCTGGTCCGCAGGCGGGCCCGGGAGGCCGGCTGCACCACGGCCTACCTGGCGATGACCGGCGGCCAGGACGAGCTGGTCTTCGACGGGGACTCCATCGTGGTCGGCAAGGACGGCGAGGTCATCGCCCGTGCACCGCAGTTCTCCGAGGGCACCGTGATCCTCGATCTCGACCTGCCCGCCGCCTCCGCCGAGGCACCGTCCGGTGTCGTCGCCGACGGGCTGCGGATCGACCACGTGGTCCTGAGCGAGGAACCGCTGCCGGCCTACGAGCCCGAGCTGGCCGGCGGGTACGCCGAGCGGCTGGACGACGACGAGGAGCTGTACTCGGCGCTGGTCGTGGGCCTGCGGGCGTACGCCGCCAAGAACGGCTTCAGCAGTGTGCTGATCGGGCTCTCCGGCGGGATCGACTCGGCGCTGGTCGCGGCCATCGCCTGCGACGCGCTGGGCGCGCAGAACGTGTACGGCATCTCGATGCCGTCGAAGTACTCCTCGGACCACTCCAAGGGCGACGCGGCCGAGCTGGCCCGCCGTACCGGGCTGAACTTCCGCACCGTACCGATCGAGCCGATGTTCGACGCGTACATGGACTCGCTCGGGCTCACCGGGCTGGCGGAGGAGAACCTCCAGTCGCGGCTGCGCGGCACGATGCTGATGGCC
>Ga0164307_10001269_pt1 | contig 11354 bp, 11 predicted proteins | sample Whisoiple_243_MG_FD_110214 | JGI IMG/M metagenome (GOLD analysis project Ga0164307, IMG submission 110214) | Soil microbial communities amended with fresh organic matter from upstate New York, USA - Whitman soil sample_243_MG | ecosystem: Environmental > Terrestrial > Soil > Unclassified >...
CGCCTTGCCGCAAGTCTGCGAAATACGGCTGCGGCCAGGTGTGCACATCGTAATCCTGGACATAGGCGAACGGTCGCCGCTCGAACGCGACGATGCGCATCACCATCAGCGGATTGCCTAGGTCCTCTTCGAGCAGCGCGTATTGCTCGGCCGGCTCGCCCCACCAGCGCACGACTTCCGGCGTCGCAAGCCATTCACGCAGTATCGGCAGATCGGCGCACGTGGCCGGGCGAAAGGTGTAAGGCATTAGGCCCCGTCATGCCGGGCTCGGCCCGGCCATCCACGACACGATGATCCCGCCGCGCCTTTGCCTTCGTGGATGCCCGGCCCAAGGCCGGGCATGACGCGCGCTCTACGGCGGCAGGCCGGGGCTCTCGCTGACGCGCTTCAGATTGGCGAGGCCGGTCTCGAAATCGCGGCCAACCATGCGGTCCATGTTCACGACGAGCCCCATCGTCTTCATCATGGGATGGGCGCGGCCATGCATCGCCCAGGTGACGCGGGTCGCGACACGGCTTGCGGCGCCGGCGGCGCTGCCAGCCGGTTCCAGCGTGAACTCGGCTTTGTTGCGCGCCTCGAACGGTTTTAAGAAATGCAGGTCGATGAGCAGCCGCAACGGCGGGCTCGTCTCGACGATCTCCATGCGCCCGGCGCCCACCGCGCGGTTGCCGCGCCAGGCATAGACGGCGCCCTCACCCGCCGGCGCGCCGACATAAGTGCGCTTCATGGCGGGGTCCTTGCCCTCCCAGGGCGACCACTCGGCCCAGCGGCGGAAATCGTCGAGGAGGGGGAAGATCGCGTCCGGGTGGGCCTCGATCTCGGCCGTGCGCTCGATGCGGAAGGCGTCGGGGCGGGTCTGCGCATAGGCAAACGCCGCAAGTGGGATGAGGATGAGGAAGAGAAGGACGACGCCAAGAATCGTCAGCATGTGCCCCCCGCATGCGCTGCACGCGTGAAAGAGACCATCCGATGCGTGAAAAGGCCAGATGAAAAAGCCCGCCGATTGGCGGGCTCTTAGGCAAGCGGTTATGCGGGAGAGACGCGGCGCTAATCCTCGTCGTCGCTCATCGGGTCGAGCGCGCCGCCGGCAGCGGCCGCACCGGCTGGCGCATAGGGCGAACCGTACGGCGCCGGCGCATATTGCGGTGCCGCCTGCTGATAACCGGCGGGCTGCTGATAGTTCTGCTGCTGGTAGCCGACCGGCTGCGCCGCCTGCGGCGCAACGGAGGCGACCGGACCAAAGCCGTCCTTCTGATAAATATCGTCGCGGAACTGCACGATGCCTTCCGGCGTCGCCCAGGCGGTGATGTAGACCCAATAGACCGGCACCGGCTGCGCGAGCTTGGCGTCGATACGCTCTCCGGAGCGGATCGCCTCGTCGATCTTGTCGCGCGTCCAGCCGGGCGTCTCCTTTAGGAGCCACGTCACGTAATCCTTGACGTTCTGCACGCGCATGCAGCCTGACGAGACGAAGCGGAAATCGTCGCCGAAAATGCCCTTCGCCGGCGTGTCGTGCATGTAGACGCCGTAGGGGTTGGAAATGTTGATGCGCACGAAGCCGAGCGAGTTCACATCCGCCGCCGGATCCTGGCGGAACTTATAGTTCACCGCTTCGAGCGAATGCCAGTTGATCTGCTGCGGACTGACTTCCACCCCATCCTTGTTGAAGATGCGGATTTTATTGTCGCTGAGATAGTTCGGATCCTTTTGCATTTTCGGGATCAGATCCTTGCGGATGATCGATGCAGGAACGGTCCAGAACGGATTGAAATTGATGTCCGTCGCCTTGGTCTGCATGATCGGCGACTGGCGGTCGATCTTGCCGACGCCGGCAGCGTGGTGGGTGACGACCATGCCGTCTTCCACCGTCTCGACGGAGGCAGCGGGGATGTTCGCCGTGACATAGCGGCGGCCGAGATTGCCGGAGAAGGACCGCAGCCGGATGAGATTCGTCTCGAGCTGGCGCAGCCGCACTTCGGCCGGCACGTTCAAGGCGGCGAGCGTCTGCTCGGAAACGACGCCTGTCTCGCCAAGGCCATGGCGGGCCTGGAAGCGCTTCACGCCAGCCTCGACATAAGAATCGAAGACGGGCGAGGCGCCTGCCTCCGCATCAAGGTCGCCCGACCCGACAAGGCGGCGGCGCAGCGCCACGACCGCGGCCCCGTTCGAGCCGATTCTCAACGTCGTGTTCGGCATCGCCGCCCAGCCGCCACTGGCGACGATCCGCTGATATTGCTGGATGGCATTTTCGGTCGCAGCCAGCGTCTGCTGCGAGAGGATCGGCGTCGTCGAGCGCGGCACGGTCAAGCGCGCGTCCGCGTCATAGCGCTGCGCCCATTCCGCCTGCTCGCCGAAGAGACCGCCGGGCGCAGCGAAGACTGCGGAGGCCGCGACGCATATCGTCGCGGCGCTGAGGCCGCCAAGGAGGCTACGCCTGGAGAAAGGAGAGGAAGCTTTGATCACCAAGGGCTCCATACCGTCACGCGAACCCGGATTGGTCCGCCTTTTTCGTGTGTTGTTCCGCTGGCGGCCAACCTTAGGAGGACGTCGCGGATGAGAGGAGGCCGCGGGTCCCTCGACGCTGAGTTTTCCGCCTGATCCGTGCTTATCAGCACCATGGTTAAGAAGCTGCGAATAGGAGGCGTTTTTGTGACCGCCCTGCCCTCGCACCCGCCTGAAAAAGTGGGCGATTCCACCTTCACAGAAGAGTGTGGCTATCTTGCAGCGCAGCCCGGCCGATCAGGGCGCGCTCCGATAAAGGAACGCGAGGCGCGCCGTCTCCTCGATGAGGCCCTCCGGCGAGCGATGGTGTGCCGCAGCCTGGCGCTTCGCCTGGCTCTCGAACTCGTCGCGCAGGCAGTGCCCGAGATAGCGCCCAAATCGGACAATCCGGCGACCGACCGGCAGGCGCTGCGCCTCGAAAAGGCGCAGCCCCGCATCGATTTCGCCTGCCTCACCGAGCGCATTCGCGAGGGCATGTGCATCCCCGGCGGCCTTGAACACGCCGGCGCCGACATGCGGCCGCGCGACAAAGGCCGCATCGCCGATCAACGCGATGTGACCGCGCGCCATGCGCTCGCATTCGAAATCGTAGATCGGCTGCAGGAAGGGCTGCGGCGCCAACGCAACCAATGTGCGGAATTGCGGCGCAAGCGCCTCCTCGGCATGGGCGCGCATCGCCGCCGCGACTTCCGGCCGGATCAGCGGCGGCGGGATCGAGCCCGAATGCGTGGTGCCCTGCGCATCGGTGAGCAGCGCGGACAATTGCCTGCGCTCGTGTGCCGGCACATACCAGATGAAGTTGAGCCAGCGATGGCCTGGGCGCAGATCGTCGCCGGGTCCGGCAACGGGGTAACAGAGAATCTGCTCGCCGGGCGGCAGACAGAACGTCATGCTCGCGAAGAGCTCGGCGTGCAGGTCGGGCGGAATGTCGCGCTCATGCACGAGCCCACGCCAGCCGACATAACCGGCGTAAAGCGGCTCCGCGTCGGGCAAGATGAAGCCGCGGATCGTCGAACGAATGCCATCGGCACCGACGAGAAGATCGCCGGATGCGCTCGTGCCATCGGCGAATTCGATGCCCACGTGCTGAGCGTCGGCAGACATCGCTGTGACGTTCTTCCCGAGGTGGTAATGCTCGCGTGGAAAGGCATCGCCCAGCATGTGCAGGAGCCGCGTCCATGACGTCGCGATCTGCGGATAACGAAAACGCGCGACGCGCTTGCCGTCGCGATCGACGACGCGCCGGTCTTCGATGGGCACGCCGAATTCCGTGCCGGTGTCCGCGCCGGCTTCGGCGAGCAACGCCAGCAGTTCCGGATGCGACACGATGCCGGCGCCGCGGCTGGTCAATTCCTCCGACGAGCGTTCGTAAATGTCGACGCCCCAGCCGCGCTGTCTGAGGAACAGGCCGGCGCACAGGCCCGCCATCGATCCGCCGACGATCAGGGCGCGGCGCGACATGGATGTTCCTGCGGAGAACGGGCGGGAGCGGCGGTCGACAGAGGCAAAGCGCCGGGATTATGATTGGCGCAAAGGGAGAACGCCATGAGCACTTTGAAGGCCGCCGCCGATTGGCCCGACCATGTAAAGCAGGATTTTGAGCGCAACGCGTTCAACGGTTGCGTCGGCGACACGCTGCTCTCGGAAACCGATCGCGTGCGCGTCTGGAAGATTACGCTGAAGCCCGGCGAGCGCATCGGCTTTCATCGCCATGTCCTCGATTATTTCTGGACCGCGGTGACGGCGGGGCGCGCCCGCTCGCACGTTGGCGACGGCACGACTTACGAGGCGACGCATTATCCCGGCGAGACGAAGCACCTTCACTTCGGCAAAGGCGAATACAAGCTGCACGACCTCGAGAACATCGGCGACACGGATCTGATCTTCACAACCGTCGAGTTTTTGGATAGCACCAACGCGCCGCTGCCGATCCCCAACGCGCATAAGCTGAAGGCGGCGGCGTAACGATCCAACATCATGGCGTAACCAGTTCGACGGTCGGGAAGTAGCTGCGATATCGCTGTGCGTCGCGGGTGAGCAGGATTAGCTCGCTCACCGCGGCGTGTGCACCTATGAAAAAATCCGGAAGTACACCGTAGCGGAGTCCACCCGCCAACCGGTAGCGCTCGAACACTTTACCTGCAAGAAAAAGTGCGGGCCGCGGTATCGTGCGCATCGTTATGCCTACACCAGAAAGAAAACTTTCAAGACGCTCGATCGAGTCAAAACGTACCGAAAGTTCAGCATAGATAACGTCGTTGATTGCGACGGTTTGGTTAAGCGCACTTACTTCCAACTGCAGAGACGACCATTCGAACCATGTTGAATCGTTCGTGACTACATCCAGCAGGACATTAGTGTCGGCCAAGATCAATCGTCACCACGGGTCAGCGCCATGATCTCGTCGGTGGTAAGCCCCTCACCGGCAAATCCTCTGAAGGCTTCGAAACGGTTAGCTGGCTTTGATGCTCTGCTACCCACCTTCGTCAGGGTGACGCGGCCATCCGGCGTCAGCTCAAACTGAACGGCATTTCCAGGTTTTATGCCCAGCCGGTCGCGCAAGGGTTTCGGAATCGTGACCTGTCCTTTGCTCGTCACCGTGGTGCTCATGCCGAACCCGAGTAATACCTCATTTATCTAAGTATTACCACAGAACGAAACCGCAGTCTAGCAGACGGTCTTGCTACTCCGCAGCCTTGCTCGTCGCCCGCGCCGCATTGACGCGCGGCATCACCTTCTCCGCCATCAGCACCATCGAGCGGCGGCCGAGATCCCGGTCGGCCCAGTCCTTGCCCGCATATAACAGCGTGCCGAACTCGCCCACTTCGTCTTGAAACGCGAGGAGCTTGTCCGCGACTTCATCCGGCGTGCCGTAAATGATCAGCTTGTCGCAAACGGACTCGAGCGTCACTTCGTGATCGGGCTGATCGCGATGCGTCTTGAACAGGTTCAAACGCCCGCCGGCCTTCAGCTTGGTGAACAGAGAATAATAATACTGGCGATAAGGGCTGTTTTCACGCGTCGCATATTCGCGTGCCGTTCGCGCATCATCGGCAACGAAGATGCTCTTCGCTACGCGCCAATTCGCCGGGTCGGCAGCGCGCCCGCCGCGCTCGCAGCCGTCGATATATTTCGACCAATGGCTCTTCACCCAGGCCGGCATCAAAAAGTTTGCCGAGATCGGGTCCCAGCCGCGCGCGGCGGCTTCCGTCACGCCCTGCGAAAATGGCGCTACTGCTGTTATTATTATTGGCGGGTGCGGCTTTTGCAGCGGCCGCGGCACGATGCCCTGGCCGATATCGGCCATGAGCGTCCGCGCGGTCGAGATGTTCCAGTACTTGCCTTCGATGTTGTAGGGCGCCTCGGCCGCCCAGAGCGCGATGACGTGATTGATCGCCTCCAAAAACATCTCGTTACGCTTATTATCAAGATTACCGAAAATCTCGGCGTCCGATAGAAGCCCGCCGGGGCTGATGCCGAAAATCAGCCGCCCGTCGAGCATGTGATCGAGCATGGCGATCTGCGAGGCGACCGTCACGGGATGGCTGTTCGGCAGATTGACCGTGCCGGTGCCGAGGCGCATCCGCTTCACCGCGCCCGCGAGCGAAGCGATGAACATCGTGCAGGAGGTGATGTTCTCGGCCAAGTCGGTTGCATGCTCGCCGACATAGCCCTCGACGAAGCCCAGTTCGCCGGCGAGCAGGAAAGCCTCGCGGTCCTCGCGTAGTGACACCCGCCAGTCCTTGCCGACGGGATGCATGGGCATGGTGAAGAACCCGAGTTCCATAACGTTTCTCAACGCATCAGCCGGGATTACGTAAGCGCTGCAGTAACGCAAAATCGCGAATTGGCGAAATGCATCGGGCTTTGTGGTGAAAGCCTGCTCCGGTTGACGATGCTGTCCCCGCGCGCCTAAATCAGTTCCGACCAGGGGAGCCCCGGCAAGGGGCTGAGAGGCCGACGAGGTTTTAAACCGCCGCGGCGACCCTTCGAACCTGATCCGGATCACACCGGCGTAGGGATGGTGAGCGCCAAGTGCCCAATTCTCCGTCATTTTCGCGAGACCGAGCTGGCCCGACCGTGCGCGTGATCGGCGCCGGCATCGCCGGCCTCACCGCGGCTTACGAGCTCGCCCGCCGCGGCGCCGCGGTCGAGCTGATCGAGCGCCGCGAGGCGCCCGGGCGCGGCTGCTCGTTCTATGCCGGCGGCATGCTCGCACCGTGGTGTGAGGGCGAGAGCGCCGAGCCGCTCGTCGTCCGCCTCGGCCAGGAGGCGCTGACCTACTGGACGCAAACCGTGCAGGTCGCCCGCCGCGAGGGCAGCCTCGTCGTCGCGCCGCCGCGCGACAAGCCCGAGCTGGCGCGTTTTGCCCGCCGCACCACCGCGCACGAGGCGATCGAGAGCGATTCCATCGCCGCGCTCGAGCCCGACCTCGCCGGCCGTTTCGACCGGGCGCTGTTCTTCTCCCAAGAAGCACATCTCGATCCGCGCGCCGCGATGGCGGAACTGACGCGGCGGCTCTCGGCCATGCCGAACGTCACCCTCTCCTTCGGCGGCGAGACCGCGACCAGCTCCCCCGCCGACTGGACGCTCGATTGCCGCGGCCTCGCCGCGCGCGATGCGCTGCCCAATCTCCGCGGCGTCAAAGGCGAGATGCTCGTGCTCGAAACGCACGAAATCGCCCTCTCCCGCCCCGTGCGGCTCTTGCATCCGCGCTGGCCGATCTACGTGGTACCGCGCGGAGGCGGCCGTTTCATGCTCGGCGCGACGATGATCGAGAGCGAACGTGCCGGTCACGTCACGGCGCGCTCGGCAATGGAGCTCCTCAACGCGGCTTACGCGCTGCATCCGGCTTTCGCCGAAGCCGAGATCATCGAATTCGGCAGCGATCTCAGGCCCGCTTTTCCCGACAATCTGCCGCGCATTCGCAAGGATGGCCGCAGGCTCTACATCAACGGGCTCTTCCGTCACGGTTTCCTGCTCGCGCCGGCGCTGGCGCGCATGGCGGCGGAGATCGTCTTCGACGATGCCTTTTTTCCCGAGGTCATGGATGCTGATCAGCGTCAACGGCAAACCGTGTGAGGTGCGGGCAGAAACGCTCGCCGCGCTCCTCGCCGAACTCGAATATGAAGATGCGGTTGTCGCGACCGCGCGCAATCGCGATTTCGTGCGCCGCAGGGATCGCGCGCAAACCGCGATAACCGAAGGCGACGAGATCGAAATCCTGGTGCCGAAACAAGGTGGCTGAGTTGCAGGATTCACGCGAAGACCCCTGGCAGGTCTACGGCACGACCCTGTCGTCGCGGCTGCTCGTCGGCACCGCGCAATATCCCTCGCCGAAGATTCTCGCGGATGCGATCCGCGCCTCGGAAGCCGAGATCGTTACCGTATCGCTGCGCCGCGAATCCGGCGGCAGCGGCGCCGGCCAAAGCTTCTGGTCGCTGATCCGCGAGCTCGGCGTGCGCGTGCTGCCGAACACCGCCGGCTGTCACACCGTCAAAGAGGCGGTGACGACGGCCGAGATGGCGCGCGAAGTGTTCGATACGCCGTGGGTGAAGCTCGAAGTGATCAGCGACGACGACACGCTCGCACCTGATCTCATCGGTCTGGTCGAGGCCGCGCGCATCCTGGCGCGCGACGGTTTTCAGGTTTTTCCCTACACGACGGAAGACCTCGGCATTGCCGAAAAGCTCGTCGACGCCGGTTGCGAAATTCTGATGCCGTGGGGCGCGCCGATCGGCAGCGGCCGCGGCCTCAACAATCCGTATGGGTTGCGGGCGATGCGCGCGCGTTTCCCTGACGTGCCGCTTGTCGTCGATGCCGGCATCGGTACGCCCTCGCATGCGGCCGCGGCAATGGAGCTCGGTTACGACGCGGTCCTGCTCAACACGGCAATCGCCAAAGCAGGCGACCCGGTCATGATGGCGCGGGCTTTTGCGCAAGCCGTCGAGGCCGGGCGTCTCGCCCGCCTCGCCGATCCGATGGAGCCGCGCGACATGGCAGCGCCCTCGACCCCGGTGATCGGCCGCGCTTTCACTGCCGCTTAGAATGCTCGACCGCTTTTATCTGATCGCCGACGCCGCGCATTGGCTCGCGCGGCTGCTGCCCTGCGGCGTCAAGCTCGTGCAATTGCGGGTGAAGGATAAGAGCGAGGACGAGATCGCGCGCGAGATTGTTGAAGCGAAGCGGCTCTGCGCCGAGTACGGCGCGCAGCTCATCGTCAACGATTATTGGCAGGCGGCGATCGATGCCGGCTGCGATTATGTGCATCTCGGCCAGGAAGACCTCGCCGCGGCGGATGTGTACGCGATCAAGCGTGCCGGGCTGAAGCTCGGCATATCGACGCACACGCATGCGGAATTGGAAGTGGCACTACGGGCCAAACCAGATTACGTCGCGCTCGGTCCGATCTATCCGACGATCCTGAAAGAGATGCGCTTCGCGCCGCAGGGACTGCACACGATCGGCGAATGGAAGCGCCGCGTCGGCGCGCTGCCGCTCGTCGCGATCGGCGGCATTACTTTGGAGCGTGCGCCGGGCGTGCTCGCGGCGGGCGCGGATTCCATTGCTGTCGTGACGGACGTCTTGCGCAATCCCGATCCGGAAGGGCGTGCGCGGGCGTTTGTCGAGATGACGCGTGAACAATCGACGCCAATCGTTGACATCCCCTAGCCATTTCCATGCAGTGGCGGGGCATTGCGCCGGAGCAGCAGCAATGAGCAACCAGTTGACGATATCGGCTACAATCTCGGCCGCCTTCGGTGCTGCACGAATCAAATATCATGCATTGCATCTCTTATGGAGAGATGCCTCCATTAGGATCGGATCTCACCTTCCAAATTCACGCTTGACGATATCCGTGCAACGCGTTGGCGACCTCGATCTGTTGATCCGCGCTATGGAAAGCGAATTCTCGCCAAATCCTAACCTCTTCGACGATCATCACAACCAGCTCACGCTATCCGAGATGTGGGTCAGTTCGGCTTATGAAATAGTCCCCTTATTCGTGCAAGAAAATTCGAGCCTGAGAACGAGGATTTGCGCGAGATAGCTAGCCAACTCAAGCTTCTACGCATCCCGATAGACAAGCATGAGATAGCCGACGATCGCAAATTGTCTACGCCGCTGCCGATGCAAACACATCCGGACGATATTGGACGTATTTCGGAGCACACGTACGACAAAACTGACGATCGGCGCTCGCATGTCTTGCCTGTAACCATCTCGGCGCGAGGATCGGCCATTTGGTATGTGATCGACGGGTCTTCGCAATCCGCCCACTAGATTGAAGGGTAGACTTAGCTGATCGAATGATTGCGGCGTTCACCGGCTAATCGTCCCCTTCGCGCAGGATAAACGTGGTGTAGCCGGTGGTACTCTGCTCCATATGTTCCCCTCACCTCCCCGGCGCGCCGGCGCTCATCTCCGCCCAGTCGAACTCTTCCTCCAACACGTGATAAGCGTCGTCGCCGATCGCGCCGCTCACCCGCAACTCGTATGTCGTGCGGCGCGCGACCGCGATGCCGCGCAATCGGAGCGAATCGAGCGGGCCCTCGAATGACGTGCCGTCCTGGCTCTCTTCCGCCTGCGCCAGCACTCTCGAGAGCTCCTTGCGCAGGAGCTTGGCATCGTCCGATGAATCGCCATCGAGGGTGGCGAGCGCAGCGCGGTACGCCGCGACGCGCGCCTGCGCAACTTCGTGCGCGACCGGATCGTATTCGTCGAATTTCAGCCGCTCGATCAGAGGCCGCAGCGTCAATCCCTGAATAGTCAGCGTGCCCAGCACCACGCAAAAAGCGCTGAGCAAAATCAGATCGCGATAGGGAAAGTTCTCCGGCAATGCGAAGGCCGCGGCGAGCGTGACGATGCCGCGCATGCCGGTCCACGACAGAACAAGCCCGCTGCCGACGCTCGGCCGCAGCATGGGACGCGGCGGATTGAAGCCGCGGCGCGAAATTCTCGCGCGCAGCGCCGCATTGTAGGTCATCACCCAAACGATGCGGACGATGATGACGGTCGCAAGCATGGCGAGCGCAAAGAATCCGTAATGCAGCTTTTGCCACGGATCGAGCCGGTCGAGGATCGGCCCGACCTGCATGCCGATCATGACAAAGGCGAGCACGTTCAAGACGAAAACGGCGGTCTCCCACACGGCGTAAGCGGGAACGCGCAATCGCGCTGGCGTGCGGATCGGTGCCGTCCAGGCGATCGTCATCGCATAGACGACAAGGGTGAGGATCGCTGAAAGGCCGATTTCGTCGGCGAGAATCCACACGCCGAACGTCGAGCAGAACTGCGAAATGATCGCCATCGGCGCCTCGCGATGCAATGCGAGCACGCGCAGCGAAATCCGACCGAGCAAATAACCGGCAACGAGGCTTGCCGGCACGGAAATGGCGAACGTGCCGATGATCTCGCCGAACGTGACGCCGCCGCCCGCAACCGAGATGAGCGCGACACGGTAGATCAACAGCGCGGTCGCATCGTTGAGCAGGCTCTCGCCTTCGAGAATCTTGGTGAGCCGATGCGGCACCCGCGCCTGACGTGCGATCGCAGTCGCCGCCGCCGCATCGGGCGGCGCGACGATGGCGCCGAGCGCAATTGCAGCGCCCCACGGCATGTCCGGCACGACACCGCGCGCCACCAGCGCAACGGCGGCCGTCGTTAGCCCAACAGCGATGACGACAAGGCTTGCGATCGGCAGCCAATTGTCGCGCACATCGCGGAGCGACGTGTCATAGGCCGCATCGAGCAGCACCGGTGCGACGAACAGTGCCAGCGCCAAGGTGGGGTCGAGCGTCCAGTGCGGCCCATTCGGGACAAAAGCGAGACAGGCGCCGCCGATCGCGAGA
>Ga0164307_10001270_pt1 | contig 11351 bp, 9 predicted proteins | sample Whisoiple_243_MG_FD_110214 | JGI IMG/M metagenome (GOLD analysis project Ga0164307, IMG submission 110214) | Soil microbial communities amended with fresh organic matter from upstate New York, USA - Whitman soil sample_243_MG | ecosystem: Environmental > Terrestrial > Soil > Unclassified >...
CGCAGATTTGGGGGGTGCGATGCGTGTCGCATTTTACGCAATCACAATCCTGTGTGGGTTGGGCTCCGCTGCGGCAGCCCAGCAGCAAGCGCCCGCGGCGGCGGCAGTCGGCGTCATTACCGCGCAACGAAAGCCGATTGGAAAGACGCTCGATTTTGTTGGCCGTGTCGAAGCAATAGAGCGTGTCGAGATCAGAGCCCGGATCACCGGATATCTGGAATCGATTAATTTTCGGGAGGGCGATCTCGTGCGGCAAGGTGCACCCCTTTACGTCATCGAGAAAGGGCTTTTCGAAGCAGATGTACAGCGTGCACAGGGGGCGTTGGAGAGAAGCAAAGCGTCGAAGCTGCTGAGCCAGGTCCAGCTGCAACGCGCCGAAGAGCTCCTGGCACGCAATGCAGGAACGCAAGTCACACGGGATCAAGCGCTCGCCGCAGATCAGCAGGCCGAGGCCGCCATTCTCACCGATGAAGCGAATCTTCAAACGGCGAAAATCAACCTAAGCTACACCGATATTACCTCTCCGATCACCGGCAAGATCAGCCGCACCGCCGTGACCAAAGGCAATGTGGTAACTCCGCAAACGGCGCCGCTGACCACGATCGTTAGTCAGGATCCGATGTACGTCGCGTTTCCGGTCAGCCAGCGAGAGTTTCTGCGGGCGCAGAAAGGCGTTAAGGCCAGCGACCTAAAAAGCATCAAGGCACAGCTGCGCTTTGGCGACGATTCCGTATACAAATATCGGGGCACGATCAATTTCGTCGACGTCAGCGTCGATCGGGCAACGGACACGGTGCTGGTACGTGCGACATTTCCTAATACCGAGTCTGGGCTGATCGATGGTCAGCTCGTACGCGTCGGACTGGAAAGCGACAAGCCCGAGGACAAGATCGTCATCCCGCAGGGCGCTTTGATCGCCGATCAGGAAGGCGTGTACGTGTTCGTCGCGGACGACGGTAAGGCTGTCATCAGGCGCGTGACACCCGCGGGCGAGAGTGGGACGGGCGTCGTCATCGACCAGGGTCTCTCCGGCGGCGAGCTCGTCATCGTCGAGGGACTTCAGAGCCTGCGCGCGGGGATGCCCGTGCGCGCAAGCCCTGTCGCGCAGGCGATCGACCGGAGCTGATCCCATGCTGTCTGCGATCTTCGTCGATCGGCCGCGGCTCGCAATCGTCATCGCGGTGATCACGACGATCGCCGGCGCGCTCGCCTTCATCGCGATGCCCGTCGCGCAATATCCCGATATCGTTCCGCCGCAGGTGTCGGTCACGACCATGTATCCCGGCGCGAACTCGGCGGTCGTCGACGCGACGGTTGCGCAACCGATCGAAGCGCAAGTTGTCGGCGTCGACAAGCTCATCTACATGAAAAGCACGAGCGGCGACGATGGCAGCTATACGCTGACCGCATCGTTCGAACTTGGAACAAATCCCGACATCAACACCGTCAACGTCAATAACCGGGTGCAAACGGCATTGTCGCTGTTGCCGCCAGAGGTCCAGCGGCAAGGCATCAACGTCAAGAAAAAGTCGACGGCAATCTTGGCCTTCGTGACACTGTATTCGCCGAAGCATAGCCGCGATCCTCTGTTCCTATCGAATTACGTCACGATCAATCTTCTCGACCAGATCAAGAGCACGCCGGGCGTCGGCGATGCTTTTCTCTTCGCGGCGCAGGACTATTCGATGCGCGCGTGGGTGAAGACCGACCTGCTTACCGGCCTCAATCTCACGACCGGCGACATCATTAAGGCCATCGAATCGCAGAACATCCAGGCGGCGGTCGGGCGGGTCGGCGCACGGCCGATCTCGAGCGATCAACAACTGCAACTCAACATTCAGACCAAAGGTCGTTTAAGCTCCGCGGAAGAGTTCCAGAACATCATCATCCGCACCAATCCCGACGGCTCGGTTCTACGTCTACGCGATGTCGCGCGCGTCGAGCTCGGCGCCTCCAATCTCGACCGAGATACCCGCTATAATGGCGAGGATGCGGCGGCGGTCGTGGTCTACCAGTCGCCGGGCGGCAATGCTTTATCGACCGTCAAGGACATTCGCGCGAGGTTGTCGGAGCTGGAGAAGCGCTTTCCGGAAGATCTCGCCTGGAAGATTACCTACGATCCAACAATTTTCGTGACCGACACAATGCATGAGGTGCAAAAGACGCTGATTGAAGCGTTCGTCCTGGTCGTGATCGTTGTTTTCCTGTTTCTCGGCAGCCTGCGCGCAACCCTGATCCCAACCCTGGCAGTTCCGGTTAGCCTGATCGGCACTTTCATCGCGCTCAAGGCTGTAGGCTATTCCGCAAATACCGTTTCGCTGCTAGCCATCGTGCTGGCGATCGGGATTGTCGTCGACGACGCTATCGTCGTCGTCGAAGCCGTGGAAAAGGTCATGGAAGACCACCCCGAACTGTCGCCCGGGGAGGCGACCAAAATCGCCATGGGGCAAATCACCGCGCCGGTCATCGCCATTACCTTTGTTCTGCTGTCGGTCTTCGTGCCCGTTGCCTTCATTCCCGGCATATCGGGGGAGTTGTTCCGGCAATTTGCCATCACCGTCGCCGTTGCAATGCTGCTTTCGGCGGTCAACGCATTGACGCTTTCACCGGCGCTCTGCGGAGTGATGCTGAAAGCCCATCATGGGCCACGGCGTGGCATCATGGGCTACGTCATGCGCTCGATCGATTGGGTACGCGATCGATATGGCGCGGTCGTTGCGCGCCTTGTGAGGTTCTCGGTCATCGGGATCGCAATGGTTGCCGTCGCCGCTTTCGGAGTCGTTGGCCTCGCCAAGGTCACGCCGACGGGCTTCCTTCCCGAGGACGATCAAGGTGCAATTTTCGTTATCGTTCAGCTGCCTGGTGGCTCATCGATCGGGCGCACGTCGGACGTGATGCGCCAAGCGGAAAGGATCGTGAAGGAGGATCCTGCGGTAGCCGAGTATACGTCGATCGTGGGACTGAACTTTATCGATAATTACTCACAACCCAATGCCGGCTTCATGGTCGTCACATTCAAGCCCTTCGAAAAACGTAAAGAGGATTCGCTTGGCGCCAAAGAGGTGATTACTCGTCTCAGAGGGAAATTTCGAGAAATTCAGGGAGGCACGGTCATACCGCTCGCACCGCCACCCATTGTCGGGCTCGGCACCGGCGGTGGATTTACCTATGTCCTGCAGGACCTGCGCGGCGCCGATCCCAAGGAGCTGGCGCAAGTCCAGCGCGGGCTCGTCGTGGCGGCAAATCAAGATACGAAACTGCGAGGCGTATTCAGCACGTTCTCGGCGACAAATCCGTCCATCTATCTCGATATCGATCGCGACAAGGCGCAAATTCTCGGCGTCCAATTGAAGGACGTCTTCCAGGCGCTGCAAGCGTCGCTCGGCGGATATTTCATCAACAACCTGAACCTCTTCGGTCGGACGTGGCAGGTCCAGGTTCAGGCGGAGGCTGCCGATCGCTCCAGCATCGACGACATTTATAGAATCAACGTCCGCAACACCGAAGGGAAAATGATTCCGTTGCGGAGCTTGGCCGAGACACGCGTTGTCGTCGGTCCGCCCGCGCTAATCCGCTACAACAATCGGCGCGCGGTCACGATTCAAGGTGGTCCAGCTCCCGGCGTGTCCTCCGGACAAGCGCTGCAAGCGATGGAACAGGTCGCGGCAAAGACGCTGCCGCCGGGCTATGCCGGCGAGTGGACGGACACCGCGTTCCAAGAAAAGCGGGCCGAGGGAAAGACAGCCATCATTCTCGGCTTCGCCGTCCTGTTCGCATATCTTTTCCTGACGGGTCTCTACGAAAGCTGGACGATCCCCGTTCCAGTCCTCCTGTCAGTCACGGTCGGTATTCTTGGCTCTTTCGCGGCAATCGTTTTCAGCGGACTGACGCTCGATCTCTATGGTCAGATCGGGATGGTCGTGCTGATCGGCCTTGCCGCCAAGAACGGCATTCTGATCGTCGAATTCTCGAAGGAAATGCGTGAACGCGGCATCCCGCTGCGCGAAGCCGGCATCGAGGGCGCGCGCCTGCGGTTCCGGCCCGTCATGATGACCTCGTTCGCGTTCATCCTCGGCCTCTATCCGCTGGTAGTTGCAAACGGCGCCTCCGAACTCGCGCGGCGTGGGGTCGGCACACCGGTGTTCGGGGGCATGATCCTGGCGTCCTTCGTCGGGATTTTCGCAATACCGCCGCTCTACGTGATGTTCCAAGGTATTCGCGAGCGGTTGCGGCCAGGCGCACGGCCCAAAGAACCCGCGCATGACACGGACGTGAGCGCGCCAGCAGGAGAAATCCATGCTTCTGCGCCGGCCGCGGCGGAATGAAAGACGATGGAGCCGGCCTTCGCACGCGCAGGAGAGCTATGCGACCCCGTCATGGTCCACTGAACTGGGCGCCTTCTGCGAGCCTGTGAGTTGATTGTAGCGATCACGCAACAGGCGATCCAAGTGAGCCACCGCAATCGCAATAGCACCCATGTTCTGTTCGCTTCCCCTGCCCTCGACCGCGTCCATCGATACCCGTTCAACGGCCGCATTGATTCGGCTGCGGATTGAATCGAGCTCCTCGGCCGAACCGGCGTTATCGATGGCCTGAATGACTTCAGGAACCTTTGCCAGAAGCGGCGGCTCCCGCATTATCCCCGATATTCCGAGGAAGCGCAGAACCGCAATCGCCGCCGAGGCGAGCGCGCCGAAAATAATCGGTCCGATGTAGACCCAGTCGCCGTATTTTTCGACGAAGGTCTGCTCCTCACCGTCGTAATAGACCTTCGCTCCTGGATGCACCGGAATGGCTGCATCCTTGTCCGTACTCGCCGCCTTCACGAAAGAAGCCAAAGCGGACTCCGCCACCATCTTCTGGCGGTCTTCGAAAAGCGAACGGGTCAATTGTGTGATCTGTTCCGCCGGTACATTGCGGTCGGCGATGAGGTCCGTCGCCACTTCCAGCGTGGTGACGTCCTCGGGTGGAAGCAGCGGCGAGCCGCCGAATTGGCCGGAGCTGATCTCGCCCTCCTCATAAGCGGGTGCGGAGGTAGCAATAGCCTCAGCTTCCTCGATGGGAATGAAACGAAACGACATGCCGCTTGCTTTTCGGACGGCGTGCCAGGCATCCGCGACCTTGCTGCTTCGCACGATGGGTACGACAAACAGCAGCGCGCTGACCTTCTGATCGCGAAGGGCTGCTGCGACGCCGCCGGCCGATTGCTGCACGTCAACGGTTTGCAGGCTAGTGCGATATTGCCGCCGCAGAGTGTCGAGGAGGGCGCTATTGGCCTCCGGCGGGCCGATGATCCCGATCAATCGCCCGTTCAAGTCGGTAAACTCCATCGCGCCGGATCGGGTGGTCGCGAGAATGACCACAGGATCGCTGTGGAGTCTGGCAACTGCTCTCGCAGAATCGCCGACCTTGATGTCGGTTCTTGTGATCGCAAGCTGAACTTCCCCGCGTGTAAGCTTTGTGATGGACTCAATCGGCCCGCCGGTGTGAACAATGGAAAGGCGTACCGGCGATTTGTCGGCGGCCAGGAGCCGGGAGAAAGCTTCGGCCAATTGCGCATCGTCAAAGCCGGGCGGGCCGACCGCCAGAGACAACATGGCGGGCCGGGTCGCCCACCGCCACGACCAACCGGTCAGCGCCGCGCAAACGCACATGGCTGTCACGACTATTGCCCATCGCCAGAATCGGGTCATGCCCTCAAGCCTGTATTACCGGCCTCGAAACGATAACCGAGTTTCGGTTGCCCGTCTCGCCGCATCGAGCACGTCAGGACAGCTGCATAATGATATGGACCACGCGCGGCTCGCGCTTCGTGGTAACCTGCAACCCACTTTGATAAAACACCTTCAACATGGCGGCATTCTCCGGCAAGACCTCGGCGATTAATTGCTTGAGACCGGCCTGCCGAGCAACAATGATAAGATGACTCAGTAGCGTCGCACCGATTCCTTGGCCCTGATATTGATCGGCGACCACGAAAGCGACTTCTGCCTTCGAAGGCCCTGATACGACGTAACGGGCGCCTCCGGCGATGACGGGCTGCCCGTCTTCTTCGAGAATCGCAACTAAGGCGACATGTGCGATGAAATCGACGTCGAGGTAATGCTCAGTTTCCTGCTCGCTGAAATGGCGCTTTGCGCCGAAAAACCGGCGATACAGGGAGGCATCGCTGGTCCGCTCGACCGCCGCCATGAAGTTGGCCCGATCGTCGGCTCGAAGCGCCCGGATTTGTGTGTTTCGTCCATTGCGCAGCGGCGCGATCGCGGAATATTTGGCTGGATCGGCCACGGATCAACTCCATCGCGGCGCCGAGGTGGTCACATTTCCAGTTCCTCGAAACGCTCGATCGCCGTGCGCGCATTGAACAGCAATCGCTCCCGCCCGAGCTGCTTATCCAACCCGGAGCGGCGCACCATCTCCAACACGCCGGGATTGAGCCCTGCGAGCCAAACGTTGGCGCCTCTCTCCCTCGCGCGCTTGTCGCCATCGATGATCATCTGCAGCGCCGAATACTCAATATCAGGCACGCGACTGAAATCCAACACGACCACTCGCGGCTCGTACTGTGCCTGAAGGGCGGCGATCTGGTCCGCAACTATTTGCGCATTAAGGAAATAAAGACGCCCCTCTGGACGCACGATCAGGAGTCCTTCTATCGTTTCGTCTTCGGGATGATCCGGCGAGAGCGGCCGCAAGACGTCAACCCCGCGCTTGCGCCCAATAATGGATACACGCGGATTGGCCGTCTGGCTGGCGAGACCGATGAGAGACAGGATGATGGCAAACACTATGCCCTGCAGGGTGCCGAACGCAAGCACGCCGACAGTGGCCGCAACAGCCCACCAAAACTCCATCCTGCGCACGCGATAGATCGCGGCAAACTCCGCCGGTTGAATGAGACCGACGGAATAGACGATGACGATCGCTGCCAAAGTGGCATTCGGCAGGAGCCCGAGGATCGGCGCGAGCAACAACATCGTCGCGAAAGCGGCAGCCGCCGTTACTAGGGTCGCTTTCTGGGAGCGGCCGCCCGCCGCACGCACGACGCTTGTTTGTGAGGTGCCGCCGCCCGCAGGCATTGCGCCCAGCAGCGCGCCGCCGATATTGGCGGCGCCGGTGGCGATAAATTCGCGGTTCGCGTTGATGGACGGTTCGCCGCGGCGAATGAAAGCGCGCGCAGCGGCGACGCTCTCGGTGAAACTCATCAGCCCCAGTCCTAGCGCGCCCGGCAGCAGTGCCCAGACGAGATGAACGTCAGGCAAGGTGAGCGATGGCAGTCCTTGCGGAATATGGCCGACGGTGGAGACGCCCCGCGCAGCAATGCCAAGAAACCAGGATACGCCGATGGCGCTTCCAACGATGACAAGTGGGGCAGGAGCATGCGGTAGCAGAACTTCCATTGCAATGAGCGCGGCCAGCGTCGCCGATGCGACCGCAAGCGTCGGCAGGGACGTCTCGGGAATGTGCTGAACCAGGCTGAGGGCGTCCTCGAAGAACGACTGCTTCGTGACGTGCAATCCGAGCAACTTTGGCGCCTGATCTAGTAGAATGACGAAGCCGATCCCCGTCTTGAAGCCCGTCAACACCGGCACGGAAATGAAATTCGCGGCGAAACCGAGACGCAGGAGCCTAGCTACGAGCAGTAACGCGCCGACGATAAGCGTGAGTGTCGCCGTCGCCGCGATGAGCTTCCCCGGATCCTTATCCGGCACGATTAGGTCGAGTTCGGCGCCAGTCAGAATTGCCAGTGTGGCGGTCGAGGTGACGCTGAGCACGCGTGAAGAGCCGAGCAGCGCATAAATGATTGCGGGCGTGAAGGCGGTGTAGAGGCCCACAGCCACCGGCAGGCCGGCGACTGTCGCGTAGGCCATTGCCTTGGGCAGCACCACGGCCGCGGCCGTGAGCCCAGCGACGACGTCAAATCGGGCCTCGTTGCTCCCTGGCCCCCCGTCTGTCGAAATCGCCAATTGTCGCCTTCATCGTCCGACGCGGTCCCGTATGCTACACTATCCTCCAGACATTGCACTGGGAGGGTGGAGGATGAGCCAGCCCGCGCTTGCCGCTTTTGCGCCGACACCATTCTTGCGCCATGCATTCCAGTGGTGGCTTGCGCAGCTGAAACATGTGCTGCCGCCCACGGTCTTTTTCTTCGTCGGGTTCAACCTGATCTTATGGACCAAGCGGCTGATCCTGGAAGAGCACGGCGTCGAGTTCAGCGGCTTTTTGACCGCAACATTAGCGGCATTGCTGGTTGGAAAAGCGGTCCTCGTAACAGACAATCTGCCCTTCATGCGCCGTTTCGACGGGGCACCGATCATCCAACCGATCTTGTTCAAGAGCGCAATTTATTGGCTATGTGTTTTCATCGTGCGAATAGCCGAGGGACTCGTTCATTTCCTCTGGGACGGCGGCTCGTTAACCGATTTTCCCACCTACCTCATCGGGCATTTTTCCTGGTCGCGATTCTTATCGATTCAGATCTGGTTGATGGTGTTATTCTTGATCTATGTCACCGCACACGAACTGAATACGCTTTTCGGCGACGGTGAGCTCAATCGCCTCTTCTTCCGATGGCGAGCATCCGAGGCGAAGCTAACCCGCCGTCACCGCATACGGCTGCTCACGCGGCTCAATCGATTGACCGAGGCCAATCCGATCGAGGCGTTTACTGAGCGGGGCTCGCCGGCGCACGTCGAGCTAGTCGATATCCTCCACCAGCTCGCATCGCCGCTCCTCCCGGTGCGCACTTAGTCACCGCCCGTTCCTCCCTGGGCATCTCTCTGACCCGAAAGCCTTTGAAATTCTGCGACTACGGCCGCGATCAAAACGGCCGATAGTACATAGCCGGTCAGCACCTCGATGCTCGCAACCACTCTGCCGAAACCCGCAGGTGCGACGTCGCCATAGCCCAGCGATGTCCATGTAACGACCGAAAAGTATAGAGCAGTCAACCGATCCGGATGCTCCACGAACACGCTGTTCTCATTTAAACCTAAACTCTCGAAAATGATGCCGTAGGACATGATCAACAGCGGAAACACGGAAATAAAGATGAACCAGACCACCGATCGATGCTCATTAGACCATCTTCCCGCCAGGATGCCCGCTGCCAAACCGAGCGCGATGATCGCGATAATCACGGTGTTCAGTGCGAAACGCACCGTCGAAAAATTGGAGAAAAGAAAGGACCGCAGGTGCTCGGGAAAATCAAAAGCATAGTACCAACCCATCGTGAGATTTATGATAGTAACAAGCGTCGCAATAAAGGTGAGAAATCTGAGCGGCGTAGTTAAGGACCGTCGTTTTCTCGGTTTATGCTCGCTGCTGCTCACCTCTGAAGCTTCCTAAGCGCGCGGATTGGCAAGGCATGGTCAAAACGAATACGATCGGTTCAACCCTGAGAAAAGGTTGCCCAGTATAGCTCAATCGGCAGCGGATGTCCCCTTTAGGGGACCAGCTAACGCGGAGCGCTGGCGGAGGGAGCGTCCAGGCGATTGGCGCAACGTGGGGTGAAATAGATGTCGAGCGCCGGCTTTGGATCGTGCCAGCCCACAGGATGAAGGCGCAGCGAGAGCACCGTGTTCCTCTTTCTGATCGAGCGCTTGTGATCCTTTCCGAAATGGAGGCGGCGCGGCAAGGCGAGTTTGTGTTTCTGGGCAATAGGGCGCGGAAACCGCTTTCCAACATGGCACTTTCAATGGTGCTGCGCCGCATGGGGATAAAGGACGCGACGGCGCACGGTTTCAGATCGGCATTTCGCGATTGGAGTGCCGAGCGTACCTCATTCCTGCACGAGCTTTCGGAAATGGCGCTTGCGCACGCGATTAAGAGCAAGACTGAGAAGGCCTACCGGCGTGGCGATCTACTCGATAAGCGGCGGCAGCTAATGACAGCCTGGGGGCGGTTCTGCGCTTCGGGCAGTGCGGCGAGCAAGGTTGTGAATTTCCGAGGCCAAACGGCTTAGACGACGAACGCACGGGGACCTAGGCCTTTCTGAGATGATCCAGTCGGCCCTACTGGGTCTATGCGTCGAACTGCTTTTGAAAGCCGCACAAACCGCCAAGCGGGCCGACATTGTCGACACATGGCATCAAGTCGTCGCGCGTTTGCCGCGAGCGAGATGAAGGCAAGATAAAGCATCCGGTCTCTCCTCATTTTGTCAAGAGGTGCCGGCGAGCCTCTCGTCATTTTGTCAATAACACGCCGTCGTAGGACTGTTCGCGTCTCAGTGCTGACGGAGCCCCGCAAGGAAAGCACGGTCAGCCCATTCCTCAGGAAGTTCGCGAAACTTCCGCCGCTCAATCTTCAGGATGCGCCTTGTCTCGCGTTTTTTCTCACGCAGAGCTGCTTGCGCAGCCGCCGTGTAATTCCCGTGCTTCAGCGCGTTTTGATCGGGCAGAAAGCTCCTGTGCCCGAGGCGCATCCAATAGGATTTTCGCAGGATTGTGCGTCGTTGAGCGGTCGTCGCGCGGAAATGCCCCTTTGCTCGGCGTTCCCTGGCCAACATTCTCTAGAAACGCTTCGATAGATTCGGCCCAACGATCAAGACGGGCGGCGGAAACTTTGGCGCGGGGGTCTGCCATGGTTTCGGCCCGCGCCTTGCGAATTTCCACAAGCAACGGCCCTAGACCTCCTTCGCGAGTTCCGATCTTCTCAGTCACTGAGGAACGACCTCGCCCGATTGGTTGTGGCAAGAAGCGCGATCGCCCCTGCAACGGTAGCGGCCCCTACGGCTGCCCAGAGGCGCTCTCCGCTCATGGAAGTGTCACCTATGAGGTTCAGTCCGGCGAGAACCCATGCCGACCCAAACATGAAAAGAATAACGGCCGTAACGTTTGAGAGACTCTTCATTTTCTGCTTCCCGCATCCAACACTGTCGCCCTCACGCTGTCAAAAGTCCTGCTCCGTCAGAAGATAGGATCCCAATTTTCCGCGCTTGTACGATTTCTCAGCTGCGTCATGAATGTCGCTCCTGTAGCCGTCAAACGCAGCCAACAGTTCGCCCTCGCTGACCGCCTTCGGCTGAAAGATGCGGAGCGCACGCGCCTCAACAAAAAAAGATGCTTCCATAGCGCCGTCATGCCCCCAGAACCGCACTGCGCGTCTGGTTAAATCATAGCTGCGGCTCGGATTTGGAAAGCGCAACATCGGCCTACCCCCGCGCCCTCTTCAGGTGTGCAGCTGCAGTGGCATTCTTGATTTCGTCCTCAGCCCACATGAGAATGCGTTCATGTCGGATTTGACGCGTGGAGGGGAGAGGAATTCGCTTTCCGAATCGGTGAGAGATAGGCATGTTGTGAACTCCTGGGTCGTGAAACGAACTAGCTCCTGATTGCGAGACCAAACAAAGA
>Ga0164307_10001272_pt1 | contig 11349 bp, 9 predicted proteins | sample Whisoiple_243_MG_FD_110214 | JGI IMG/M metagenome (GOLD analysis project Ga0164307, IMG submission 110214) | Soil microbial communities amended with fresh organic matter from upstate New York, USA - Whitman soil sample_243_MG | ecosystem: Environmental > Terrestrial > Soil > Unclassified >...
ACCGCTGTCCGGCCTTCGCGCACGGCACGTGAGGTCGGCGGACCTCCTCGACTCCACCCGATTCCGGACGGTCGGGTCCGCACCCCACCCCCATCGACCGCTTCCGTCAACAGGGCGGCGATCGCCTGCTGAAAGTGCCGCCACAGAGTTCGGTACGCGTCCTGCTCGGCCGGATCCAGTTCCACCGGCATCAGCTCCACCGGTGGTGGACCCCACGGGGCCGCCCGATGCAGCGTCAGCGGCGGGTCGTTGTCCGCCAACCAACCCCTGACCTGCTCGGTCGCCTCCTGTTGCATCAGCGGATCGGCCGCCGCCCTTTCGTTCCACCCCCATTTTCCGAAGGTCCCCTTGACGATGGGCAGTCCGACCCCGGCCAGCCGGTCCCCGAAGTCGGACCACTCAGCCGGCCGCTCGCCGCGCAACTGTGCGACCACCGGTCCGAGGTAGGTGAGTTCTGCCGGGTGCTGACCAGGCGTGGCGCTCGCCAGCAGCAGGAACGGTGCCTTGGCCGGTGGGTCGTCGAACCGCGCGACCCGCTGGAAAACCTCGGTTCGACGAGTGCTGGTGTTGCGGTAGAGGTGACACTCGTCGGCGATCACGATGTCCCAATGCACCCAGGGACGGCCGTTGCGCGACAACAGCTTCGGCAGTTGGTCGGGCGACGAGATCAGAATCCGATGGCCACCGTCCCCGACTGCGGCGATGGTGTTTCGCCAGTGCGGAATGGTGATCGCGGCCGGACGGTCGACCAGCACCAGGATCCGGCAGGGGTCGGCGCGGCGGGTACAGATCCGATCCGCGATCGCCAGCGCACCGAGCCAGAGGGTGATCGTCTTGCCGGTCCCGACGTCATCGCAGAGCAGGAACGCCCGCCAGCCGTCGGCGGCGGCCGTGTCGATGGCCGCGGCACCGGTGAGCTGCATCTGGCGCGGGACCTTGGGCGCCACCCCGCTGAGCGCTGCACCCGCCGACGAGTTGGCCTCATCCTCCCACCAGCGGAGCCGGCTGTAAGGGCGGGCCGCGAACGGAGCCAGCTCGACCGGCAGCTCCGGGCCGGCGTAGGTCCAGGCTTTGCGGACGCGGTCGTAGCGGGCACCGGGTAGTGGCGTTCGGAACGGCGGATCGAGGAACCACAGCCGTTCGCCCGCGGGTGTGGCCAGTGGTTGCGGCGCCGCCCGCCGGCGGCGTCGGGCCCTGCGGGTCGGAACCGTGACGGTGCCGGTCATTCGGCCGGCCGGTGGCAAACGGCCTCGACATTGTTTCCGTCCGGGTCTCGGACGAAAGCACCGAAGTAGTCCGGGTGGTACTCCGGCCAGACCCGTGGCTCGTGCAGCACCTCGCCGCCGAGTTCGGCCGCAACCCGGTGGAAGGCCAGCACCGCGTCCCGATCCGCGGCGCTGAAGGCGATGTGCGTCTGCCGGCCGCCGGGATCGCTCGCCGTACCGAGCCAGAACGCGGGGATCCCGTCGACCGGGCCGTACCCGGCGACACCGCCGAAGTTCATCACCCTCGCGTACCCCAGCGGCGCCAGCACGGCGTCGTACCACGCTGTCGCGGCGGCGAAGTCGTCGGTCTGCAGGCTGATGTGGTCGATCATTCGCCCACCCTGTCACCCGACGCCGACAATCAGCGCGAGACAGCCCCGACACGGCGCCGGTGCCGGACAAGGCGCCACCGAAAGCCCTGCAGCAGGCCGAATCTGACAGGCACCGTTGGCGAGCACGCGACACGCTGATCCCGGACGGACTTGTCGGGCTCTTCACCCGCATGAGGGCGACTGCGGCACCCGATCAGCGCACAATGAGCCCCACCAGCGGACTTGTCCCGGGCGCGTCGCGTGCCAGCCCCCTCCGCCGGCCTGCTCGACCGTCCGGCACGCATACCCTCGGGTCCATGGACTACCGAACTCTGGGCAACAGCGGCTGCGCTGTCTCAACTCTGGCACTCGGAACGATGACATTTGGCGCGGAGGCGGATGCGGAGGCAGCGCATGCCCAACTCGACACGTTCATCGAAGCTGGCGGAACGCTGGTGGACACGGCCGATGTGTACTCCGCGGGCGCCTCCGAGGAGATCATCGGCCGGTGGCTTGCCGACCGTCCGCAGGATGTGACGGACCGGGTGGTGCTTGCCACGAAGGGGCGCTTCCCGATGGCGGACGAGCCGAACGGTGTCGGACTCTCCGCCCGTCACCTGACCAGAGCTCTGGACGCTTCACTGCAACGACTCGGGGTCGATGCGGTCGACCTCTACCAGGCCCACGCCTTCGACCCGCATACCCCGCTGGAAGAGACCCTCCGCACCTTCGACGGCTTCATCCGGGCCGGCAAGATCCGCTATTACGGTCTGTCGAACTTCACCGGTTGGCAGCTGACGAAAGCGGTTCAGCTGGCCAGGGCGATGAACCTGGCGGAACCGATCACCCTGCAGCCGCAGTACAACCTGCTGGTTCGGGAGATCGAATGGGAGATCGTGCCGGCTGCCCTGGACGCCGACCTCGGGCTGCTGCCGTGGTCACCGTTGGGCGGCGGTTGGCTCTCCGGCAAGTACCGGCGCAACGAACGGCCCACCGGCAGCACCCGGCTGGGTGAAGACCCGGGCCGCGGCATGGAGGCGTTCGGCAAGCGCAACCAGCTGCAGCGCACCTGGGACGTCATCGAGGCGGTGCAGTTGATCGCGGAGGGTCGCGGGGTTTCGATGGCCCAGGTCGCGCTGGCCTGGGTGACCAACCGGCCGGCCGTCACCTCGACGATCCTCGGCGCCAGGACCCTCGACCAGTTGACCGACAATCTGGGATCGGCCGGACTGCGGTTGCAGGGCGACGAACTGGACGCCCTGGACACCTCAAGCCGGCTCCCGGTCGGCGACTATCCCTACGGCGAGCTCGGTGTGGAGCAACGGCAACGCCGGCTCTCCGGTGGGCGCGGCTGACCGACCCCGTGGCAGATGACCTGAACCCTATTCGGGAGATTGATCCGGCGGGGCGTTGAGCGCCTCGTCGATGGTCCGGAAAACGTCGTGGTGGAACGCTTCGGGAACCGCGCTCCGCATGACGTCCCGGAACTGTCCGATGTCCCTGGCGATTCGCAGCTCGATGCCGTCCCGGGCCAGCGAACTGGCCAGCTGGGCCAGCATCTCGGCAGCGCTGATGTCGATGAACGGGCTGGTTTCCGCGTCGAGCACGACGATCCGGGTCTGCGGCGTCCGCAGGGCTTCGATCCGTTCCCGCACATGGTCGCTGTTGGCGAAGAACAATCCCGATTCGACCCGGACCACCAACCTGGTCGGGTCGGCGTCGAGGTCCTCGTGCCGTTCCACGTCGAGCCAGGCCCCGTCCCGCTTGGCCAGACCGGCCACGTGTGGACGGGAGACCCGGTACAGCAACAGCAACATCGACACGCCGATACCGATCACCAGTCCGGGGAGGGTGTCGAAGATCAGCACGCCGAGCATCGCGGCGATCGCGGCGGCGAAATCGGCCCGGGCGGCGAAACCGTAGATGCTGCCCAGTCGATCGGTCCACACCCGGTAGAGCCGGCGCAGCGCCGGGAAGTCGACGAGCTCGATCACGGCCGCGATCACCACCGCCGACAAGGTCGCTTCCGGCAACTCCTGGAAAAGGCCGGTGAGAAACAGCAGGGTGATCAACGTCAGTACTGCCACCACCAGCCCACTGACCTGGGACCGGGCTCCGGCGGCACCGTTCACCGCGGTCTTGGACAGGCTTCCGTTGACCACCATCCCGGCGCACAGCCCCGATCCCAGGTTGGCGGCGCCGAGGCCGACCAGCTCCCGGTTGGCCGAGATCTGGTACCCGGCCTTGGCTGCATAGGTTTTCGCCGCACCGAGTCCCTCGGCGAACCCCACGATCAGCACAGCGACCGCCGGGCCGGCGAGATCGATGTAGGACGAGAGCCCACCGGCGTCCGGCAAACCGAAATCCGGCAGACCGGAATCGATCTCGCCGACGATCTCGACGCCCCGGTCCTGCAGCCCGAACATCACCGACGCTGCCGTCCCCAACAACACCGCGAGCAACGAACCGGGAACGAGTGGGAACCATTTCTTGCAGGCCAGCACCAAGGCCAGACTCGCCGCGCCGACCAGCAGGGTCAGTGTCTGGGTGTCGCCGAGATGCGTGATCAGTCCCCAGGTCTGCTCGAAGAAGTCACCCTCGGACTTCGGGACGCCGAAGAACTTCGGCACCTGCCCGATCATGATCGTCAGCGCCAGCCCGACGATGAAACCCTTCAGCACCGGCTCGGAGATGAACGAGGCGATGAAGCCCAGCCGCAGCAGACCGGCCAGCAGACCGGCGATCCCGGTGACGACGGCAAGGGCGGCGGTGAGCGCCACGTACAACGCGGAGTCGCCACCGGCGAACGGGGCGACGGTCGCTGCCGACAGGGCTGCGGTCGCCGACATCGGGCCGACGACGAGGTGTCGAGAACTCCCAGCGGCCGCATAGAGCACCAACGACGGGATCGCCGCATACAGGCCGACCACCGGAGGAACCCCGGCGATCGTCGCGTAGGCCAGGGCTTCTGGGACCAGGACGGCCCAGACCGTCAGCCCGGCAACGACATCGGCCCGGATCCAGGCGCGTCGGTAACCCTGGAGCGAGCCGAACACCGGCCAGTTCCTGCCGGCCGTCGCGCTCATTTCTGATCGACCACGGCCTCATCCGTCGCATCCGGCGGCGCTGCCTTCGGGCCAGGAATTTTCCGCCGATCGGCCCTCGGCGGCTTGTCCTTGAACACCGGCTTGTCACCGAGGAACAGTCCGAGCCACTGCGCGTCCGGGTCCATGTCCACCATCAGGGCCTTCACCAGCAGGCTCGCCGGAATGGCCAGAATCGCGCCGATCGGGCCGAGGATGTACGCCCAGACGATCAGCGAGAGAAAGCTGATCGTGGTGGTCAGACCGACTGCGTCACCGACGAATTTCGGCTGCAGCACGGATTGGATGATGAAGTTCAGCACGCAATAGACCACGATGACCGAGATGGCCAAAGTCGGCCCGCCGACCAACAATCCCAAGATGGCCGGCGGGATCAGGCCGATGATGAAGCCGATGTTCGGGATGTAGTTGGTGACGAACGCCAGCAGTGCCCAGAGCCCGGCAGCCGGGATTCCCAGGATCAGCAGCGCCGCGCCATCCAGCACGGCGACGATGCCGCCGAAGATGGTGGCGACCCCGAAGTACTTCCGGGTGCCCTTCGCGAACACCCCGAGGGCGTCGAGGACGGGTTCCCGGCCCGCGCGGACCTTCGCCATGCGCTGGTCGAACACGGTGCCGTCGACGGCCAGGAAGATCAACACGACCACCATCAGCAGGACGAACGTGAAGATGCCCGAGATGCTGGAGAGCAATCCCTCGGCGAAGGACGCGATCTGACTCGGGTCGATGTTGCTGAAGATCGACTGGATGTCCGCCTGGGTGACACCCATTCCCTCGAGCCAGGATTGGACGCCGGCAAGCTGCTGCTGGACCTGATCGGCGTACTGCGGCATCAGCGTCGCCAGTTGGATGATCCCGATGATCGCGGCCGCGAACAGTCCGACGACGATCGCCAACACGGTGAGGAAGACCGCGAGGGAGGCAATCGCGCGGGACGCACCGCGCCCGATCAGCCACCAGCGAATCGGATTCACGGTGATGGTCAGCACCAGGGCCAGGAAGATCGGACCGATGATGTTCGGAATGGCCCGCATCCCCGCGACCGCCACCACGATCGACGCCAGCCCGAGCATGATGATCAGACCCCTCGGCACGTCGTAGCGCGCCGACGAACGGATCCGGCCGGGCGGATCGTCGGGGCCGTCCTGGGATTCGATCGCTGCGGCTGGGGTGGTGGGGGCTACGGGCTCGTCCGTCATGACTAGCGAGTCTGGTGCATCCCGGGTGACCGGACCGGATCGGGGCGACGGAGCACCCGGCATCTGACGCCAAAACTTCGGCGGCCACCGGTCAACCCGACCGCTCCGGCTGGCCGAAACGGACATCGGTGGGCAGTATGTCGGAAATGGGAAAGAAAAAGCATCAGCCGGCGACCACCGCGTCGAAGCAGCTCAAGGACAAGCCGAAGAAGCTCAAGGAAAAGCCGTACCAGCGCGAGCTCCGTGACCTGCACGTCGAGCTGGTGCAAATGCAGGAATGGGTGAAGCGCACCGGCGCCAAGGTCTGCATCGTCTTCGAGGGCCGGGACACGGCCGGCAAGGGCGGCACCATCAAGGCCATCACCGAACGGGTCAGCCCTCGGGTGTTCCGGGTGGTGGCACTGCCGGCACCCACCGATCGCGAGAAGAGCCAGATGTACGTGCAGCGGTACGTGTCTCATTTCCCCGCTGCCGGCGAAGTGGTCATCTTCGACCGCAGTTGGTACAACCGGGCCGGCGTGGAGCGGGTGATGGGATTCTGCACACCCGAAGAAACGGAATACTTTCTCGGTCTCACGCCAGACGTGGAAAAGGCGATGGTGAATTCCGGGATCATCCTGCTGAAGTACTGGCTGGAGGTCGGCCCGGACGAGCAGACCCGGCGGCTGAAGAACCGGATCAACGATGGCCGCAAGACATGGAAACTCTCGCCGATGGACCTGAAGTCCTACGCCCGCTGGTTCGACTACTCGCGGGCCCGCGACGCGATGATCCTGGCAACCGACACCCCCTGGGCTCCATGGTTTCTGGCACACACCGACGACAAGAAGCGGGGTCGACTGAACATCATCACCCACCTGCTGAGCCAGATTCCGTACCAGCCCGCGCCGACCACCCCGGTGAAGCTGCCGCGGCGACAGCGCGCCGGAAATTACCGGGAGATCGACTACCCCTTCAAGTTCGTTCCGGACACCACTAGATAAATTCCTTCGCGGGGCGAAGGGTGGCGCACCGTCACGGCGAGACGCTGCGCTAGCGTGATCCGCAGCGGGTCTTATTCGCCCACTTGAGATGTTGCACCCATGGGTACGAGTTGCACCAGGACTGGAGCCGGATGACGAACCGTTCGGTACCGGGAGTCGTTTGCCGAGGTGGCTTCCTGATGGGTGCTTTCTGATGGGTGCCTTCTGATGGGTGCGGTGATCGGCGAGATTCTGCCGTTCGCCCTCGGCATCGCGATCTCACCCGTCCCGATCATCGCCGTGATCCTGATGTTGTTCTCGAAGCGGGCGGGCAGCACCAGTGTCGGGTTCCTGATCGGGTGGTTGCTCGGGATCATCGTCGCCACCGGCATTTTCACCGCGATCGCCGGAACACTGCAGTCAGGTGGCGCCCCGTCGTCCGGCTCCTCGTGGATGAAGATCGGGCTCGGCGCCCTGTTGCTGTCCGTCGGCTGGCGGCAGTGGGCGAAACGCAAGGGGCCCCACACGACGCCGAAATGGATGGCCGCGATCGGCGACTTCAATCTGGTCAAGGCGCTCGGGCTTGGCTTCCTGCTCTCCGCGATCAACCCGAAGAACCTGATCATGGCCGCCGGTGCCGGCGTGATCATCGGGTCCGCCGGGCTCAGCGTGGGCAGCGAGGTCGGGACGATCGCGGTGTTCACGGCGCTCGCCGCCTCGACCGTGGCCGTCCCGGTGATCGCCTACCTGGTGGCGTCGGAGAAGATGCGCGGGCCGCTGGACCGGCTTCGGGCGTGGCTGGATGCCAACAACTCCGCGGTGATGGGCGTGCTGATCCTGGTCATCGGCGTGTTGCTGATCGGCAAGGGGATCACCGGGCTGTCCGCCTGAGACCGGCATACCTGCCGCGCCGCAGTAGACCGAGCCGGCCGGGAGGATCAACCCCCTCCTGCGTCACACCCGCGGCGGCGCCGTGGTGCGACCGGGCAGGAACGTCGTCGGCAACACCACTCGGCGGCCCTGCGTCCGACGAGCCGGATTGAGCAGCATCCGGCCGGCCTGCCGACCCTTCTCCACCACCGGTTGCACCACCGTGGTGAGGTGGGCGTCGATCGCCCCGCGAATCCCGTCGAAGCCGGTGACCGAAACGTCCTCCGGGACCCGCTGGTGTCGACGGGTGAGCTCCTCGATCGCGCCGAGAGCCAGCACGTCCGAAGTCGCAACCAGTGCGGTGATGCCGGGATCCAGCGCCAGCACCTCGGCCGCGGCCGAGGCACCCGCTTCCACCGAATGCTCGAACCGCTCGACGACGGGGATCCGGTCCCAGGCGACCCCGGCAGCGGTGAAGGCCTCGCGCAGACCGGTGAGCCGGTTCCGCTGCACGTGGTAGTGCGCGGAGTTCTGTCGGACGATCGTCACCGGTCCGTCGAGCCGCGCCCGACCGAGCCGCATGCAGATCACGCCGATCCGGCGGTGACCCAGCTCGATCAGATGGGCCGCGACGTCACGGATTGCCGCCGAATCGTCGATGCCGACCAGGTCGGCACCCGGGAATCCCGGTTGGTCACAGATCACCGAAGGCACCGGCCGGGCCAGTGCGGCCGCCAGGTGCGGATCGTCGTCCGGCATCGAATAGACCACGAAACCGTCGACGGCCGCGCCCGCCACCCCGAGCACGTCTTCCGACTCCGGCCGGGCCGGCACCAGCAGCAGGCCCACCCGCGCCTCGTCGCACTCCAACGTCAAACCCTCGAGGAAGGCGACCGCGCCCGGGTCGCGGAAGGCGTACGACACCTGCTCGGTGAGCAACAGCCCCACCGCACCCGCCTTGCGGGTGCGCAGTGATCGCGCCACCGGATCGGGGCCGGGATAGCCCATCCGGCGGGCGGCCTCCATCACCCTGGACCGCAGCTGCGGGGACAGCTGATCCGGCCGGTTGTAAGCGTTGGAGACGGTGGTCCGAGAGATGCCCAACTCGGCGGCCAGCGACGCCAGGGTCGCCGGCGGCCTCGTCCTGGGGGGTCGATCCACCCTTGACACGGTATCGGTTCAGTACCGGTGTGGTCATCAGTGGGTGTGGCCGCCACCACCACCCGCGATTCAGCTCCGCCGCGGCGCTCACCAGCGAGGATCCCCGGGTTCGGGAAAACGTTTTCCCGGACTCTTCCTATCGCGGCGATCCTCGTTTAGGGTTCAGACGATCAGCCACCCGACTCCGGGTCGTACGACCGTGCGGCCCGGCGCAGAACTCGACGGAAAGGACGTGGCAATGGCCGACGTCAAGTACGAAGGAGCCTCTCGGATCTATCCCGGCAGCCCCCCGGTTCGCGCCGTGGACACCCTCAATCTGGATATCCCCGACGGCGAATTCCTCGTCCTTGTCGGCCCGTCCGGCTCCGGGAAGTCGACCGCGCTGCGGATGCTCGCCGGGCTCGAGGACATCAACGAGGGCCGGATCATCATCGGTGGCCGTGACGTCACCAACGTGCCGCCGAAGAACCGCGACATCGCCATGGTGTTCCAGTCCTACGCGCTGTACCCGCACATGACCGTCGCCGAGAACATGGGCTTCGCGCTCAAGCTGCGCGGGGTCAACAAGACCGAGATCGCCAGCAAGGTCCGCGAGGCCGCCGGCCTGCTCGACCTGGAGAAATACCTCGATCGCAAGCCCAAGGCACTCTCCGGTGGCCAGCGGCAGCGGGTCGCCATGGGCCGCGCCATCGTCCGCGAGCCGTCCGTCTTCCTGATGGACGAGCCGTTGTCGAACCTGGACGCCAAGCTCCGGGTGGAGACCCGCGCGAACATCGCCGACCTGCAGCACCGGTTGGGCACCACCACCGTCTACGTGACCCACGACCAGGTCGAGGCCATGACGATGGGCGACCGGGTCGCCGTCCTCAAGGACGGCATCCTGAACCAGTGCGACACCCCGAGGACCCTGTACGACAAGCCGGTCAACGTCTTCGTCGCCGGGTTCATGGGCTCGCCCGCGATGAACCTGCTGACCGTGCCGTTGGTCGCGGAGGGCGCCAAGCTCGGTGACACGGTCTTCCCGCTGCCGCGTGAGCTGCTGGCCGAGGCTTCCGGAATGGGTCTCAAGGAGGTCACCTTCGGTGTCCGTCCGGAGAACATCACGCTGTCCGACAAGGGCGTACCGGTCACCATCGACCTGGTGGAAGAACTCGGCGCCGACTCCTTCGTGCACGGGCACACCCCGGACGGCGACCGCCTGGTGATCCGGGCGGATGCCCGCATTCACCCGTCACCGGGTTCCGTCGTGCACGCCATGCCGACCGACGCCGATCACTGCCACATCTTCGATCCGACGTCCGGGCTTCGGCTCAAGGCTTCCCGCGCCGTGCCCGCGGATGCCTCCCTGGCGGCCCCGTCGACGATCGATCTCGGCAAGAGCTGACCGAGGTCGGACCGGTCAGGACGGCCGGACCACGCCTGTTTCGACGGGCGCGGTCCGGCCGTTCTGCTGTTTCCCGGCGTCCTGATTCGCGGCGTCCTGATTCACGGGGAGCCGGCGTCGTGGCACCCAGCCGCGGCGCATCCTGCGGTTGCCGGCGATCCGGCAGATCACGTAGATCGCGAACGAGATCGTGGTGACGTAGGGGCTGATCGGCAGGCTGCCGCCAAGGGCGATCAGGATTCCGCCGACCACGGACACCGTGCCGAACACCACCGACAGCACCGGCACCCACAGCGCCGACGCGCTCACCCGCATCGCGGCCGCAGCGGGCGTGACGAGCAGAGCGAGCACCAGCAATGCGCCGACGACCTGCACGGCCATCGCCACCGTCAGCCCGAGCACGATCATGAAGATCGGCGACAACGCCCGCACGGGCACCCCGCGCGCCGCGGCGATGTCGGGATCGACCGTGGCGAACATCAACGGCCGCCACATGATCGCCAACGCCGCCAGCACGACGACGCTGACCCCCAGCATCCAGAGCAGCTGCGGGTCGTCGACGGCCACGATCTGGCCGGTGAGCAGACCGAACTTGTTCGCCGATCGTCCCGGGTACAACGCGAGGAACAGCACCCCGAGCCCGAGACCGAACGGCATCAGCACGCCGATGATCGACGAGCGCTCCCGCGCCCGCACCCCGAGCACCCCGATCACCAGAGCCGCGATCAGTGACCCGAGGATCGACCCGATCACCACGTTGAAGCCGACCAGCAGCGCGAACGACGCCCCGGCGAACGAGAGCTCACTGATCCCGTGCACCGCGAAGGTCAGATCGCGCATCATCACGAAGACGCCGATCAACCCGCCGATCAGACCGAGCAGCGCCCCGGCGATGATCGAGTTCTGCAGCAGCTGCAGGAGTTCGCCGTAGTTGTCGAAGTTGAACATCCGATCCCAGATACTCACCGGCCGACTCCGGTCCCGCGCTGCCCCTGGTCGCGCTGTCTCACGGCTCGAGCTCCCGGAAATCCGGCTGCCCGTGGTCCACCGCGCAGTTGTCGTCCTCGGAGAGGTGATAGACGGTGCTCGGGTC
>Ga0164307_10001273_pt1 | contig 11347 bp, 13 predicted proteins | sample Whisoiple_243_MG_FD_110214 | JGI IMG/M metagenome (GOLD analysis project Ga0164307, IMG submission 110214) | Soil microbial communities amended with fresh organic matter from upstate New York, USA - Whitman soil sample_243_MG | ecosystem: Environmental > Terrestrial > Soil > Unclassified >...
GAGCGACTGAGCGCCGATGAGTCGGCTGACCGCATCGTCGAGCCCGTTGAGGAACAGCCCGCTCCGGCGCGTGCGCCCTTGGTCCGGACGCCGAAAAGATCCTGCGGCTCGTCGCAGAGAAGTCCGACCTCGAACTCGATGAACTCCGATGCCACTACGTGGCCCCGAACCCAATTTCCTCGAAAGGCAGGTCCCAAGATGGTCATGGCACACACCAGGCTCGACAACTTCCACGAAACAGCCACCGCGCGGCGATCCGACCGACTGGCTCGGGCATTCGTGCACGCGATCAATGCCGCCGACGATGCCGCGTTGGACACGGTTTTGGCGCGCGGGTTCCTGTCGTACGCCCACGACGGTGTGCGCAGCCGCACGCCAACGAAGAAATACTATGAGAGCCTGCGGAACTCGTTCTCAGACCTGCAATTGCAGGTGGACGAGAACATTGGCGTCCTGGTGGAGAACGACATGATCGCCCTGCGCACGATCATCACGGGAACTCACACCGGCGACCACGCCGGGGTGACGGCCACCGGCCGCCCAATCCGAACGTCCGCGTCACATTTCTTCCGCGTGCGCAACGATCGGCTCGTCGAGCACTGGCAGGTCATCGACACCTACCAAATCCTGACCACGATCGGTGCCATCCCCAGAGTCGGAGCACAGTTTCAGAAGATGCTCGAGGTGCCCGAAGCACCCGACGGCATCTTCGTCGAAGAGCTCGACACCCCCTTCGACGCCGCCCGCACCGAACGACGCAGTACGCGTGAAGGATCACGTACCGTCAGCCGGCGCCTCTACGACGGTGCGATCACCGCCGGCGTGGCCTCCGACGTCGACGCCGTGGCAGAGAACTACATTCAAAACAACGGATGGACACCGCACGGCCGAGAGTATTTCGGGCGGGGCTGGACGGTCGGGCGCGCCGCGATGCCCGACGGGCTGGCGGTGCAAACGCACGTGGTGGCCGAAAATGACCGCGTCGCATCGATGAGCGTTTGGGACGGCACCATCACCGCCAGCGGCCAAACCGTCGACTTCGCCTCGGCCGACTTCCTGCGCATCAATGGGGTCGCCGCCGAACACTGGGAAACCGTCGACTACGTACGGCTGTACCAGGCGTTCGGCCTGCTCCCACAGCCCTTATGAGCCGCGCCGCCTCAGGACACGAGTGAATAGACGGAGGATTGACCATGACTGAGATCATCAGCAACCTGATGGAAGCGAACTTGCTCAGGGTGTTCAACGAACGCGATGCCCAACGCAGGGCCGCGACCATTGAGACCACCTACGCTCCGGGCGTTCGTTGGACCGACGATGAGGGGGTCAGTGTCGGTCGTGAAGCGTTAGAAGCCAAGGCGAAAGCATTGCAGTCGCAGATGCAGGGACTGGTTTTCACCAAAGCCAGTCCCGTCTACCAAACCCTCGGATTCGGGTACTTGGCGTGGAAGCTCGGGCCCGAAGGCGGCGACCCGGTGGCCAGCGGGTTCGACGTGGCCATCGTGCGTGATGACTTCATTTCCGAGCTCTACACAGTGATCACGACGTAGACGACTTCGTGCGGATCTTTGAGAAGAGAGTGGAGATGGCTGATCAGCGAAATGTGACTTTCGCGATAACGGGCGCGGGCGGGACCCGAGTGGCGCGCTACGTCCTGGAATCTCTAGTCAAGGACGACCGCGTCGAGCGAGTCGACCTGATCGTCTCAGCAACGGGGCGAAAGATCATCGCCCACGAAACGGGACTGGACTCAGTCGGCGAAGCGGTCGAGATGGTGCTGGGCGGCCCGTCACCCAAAGTCGTCAACTGGGATCCAGAGGACCTGGCGGGCGGTCCGACATCAGGCAGCTACCCATCCTGGGGGATGTTGGTAGTGCCCTGCGCTCTCGGCGTGGTGGGCCGAATCGCCCATGGCACCGCCAACACGCTCATCGAGCGGGCCGCCGACGTCACCCTCAAGGAGCGCCGCCCGCTCATTCTGTGCGTGCGGGAGACGCCGTTCAACCTGATCCATCTGCGCAACATGACTCAGATCACCGAGGCCGGCGGCACCATTTATCCCGTCATCCCCACCTTCTACAACCTGCCGAGCAGCGTGAACCAGGTCTATGAGGAGTTCACCGCCCGACTGCTGGGCTTCTTGGGCCTGCCACAGACCGACTACTACACGTACTCGGGCGACGAGACGCCCGCGCACCGCGACCGCGTCGAGTCCTGACATGCCGCGGCTGATCGTCGGGATGACCGGTGCCAGTGGCGCCGCCCTCGGTGTGCGGTTGCTTGAGGCATTGCGCCAACTTCCCGATGTGGAGACCCATCTGGTGATGAGCCGGTGGGCGCGCACCACGATCGAGCTCGAAACTCCCTACACCGCTGGGGAAGTGGCCAAGCTCGCAAACGTGACCTACCGGCCCGGTGATCAGGCCGCGGCGATCTCTTCCGGCTCGTTTCAGACCGACGGCATGGTCGTCGTGCCGTGCTCGATGAAGACCGTCGCGGGCATCAGGACCGGATACGCCGACAACCTGATCGGCCGCGCTGCCGACGTAGTCCTCAAGGAACGCCGCAGACTGCTGCTGATCCCCCGCGAAACCCCGCTCAGCGAAATCCATTTAGACAACCTGCTCGCGCTGGCCCGGATGGGCGTCACGATCCTGCCGCTGATGCCTGCGTTCTACAACAACCCCACCTCGATCGACGACATCCTCGATCACCTGGTCGCGCGCGTTTTCGACCAGTTCGGCCTGCCCGCTCCACACGCCCACCGCTGGCAGGGCGTCCACACCGCACGTACCGCTGATAGCGCAACCACAACCCAGTCAACGCTGACGGGTGGTCTGGGCCAACGGTGAAGTCCACACCAGCGCATGTGTATACGAGCCAGTGGAAGGAAGATCCCGATGACGGCCATGACGTCCGACGTCGCAATGATGCCCTGAATAATCGCATCCCATCGTTAGTGCGCCACAGGGGATCCGGTCCGTCGGCCAAGCGGCCCTGCGCCCGAACAGTGTGCGGTCTCGACCGCGCATCACCCACCGGGGAGGCCCGGCCAATCCTTAAGGAGCACCATGCACCCGCCGTTTGATGACCTGCGCAGCTTCCTGACCGCCCTGCAGGCCGAGAAGCAACTCCTACGCATCGAACGCAGCGTCAACCCCGAACCAGATCTCGGCGCGGCCGGGCGAGCGGTTGCCAACCTCGGGACAACCGCGCCCGCGCTGTTGTTCACCAACATCGCTGGATTCACCGACGCTCAGGTAGCACTCAACGTCCACGGCTCCTGGGCCAACCACGCGCTCATGCTCGGAATGGCCAAAACCAGCACTATTAAAGAACAGTTCTTCGAACTCGATGAACGTTGGCAGAAGTATCCCGTAGCGGTGGACCGCCGAGCAGATGCTCCCTGGCAGGAGATCACCATAACCGACGACATCAACCTGTTCGAGCTGCTCCCGGTATTCCGCCTCAACCCCGGTGACGCCGGGCCCTACATCGACAAAGCTGCCGTAATCACCAGGGACTCAGCCGATCCGGAGAACTTCGGCAAACAGAACGTGGGTCTTTACCGACTTCAGGTCAAGGGCCCTGATCACCTGGGGTTGCAGTCCGGGCCACCACACGACTTCGCGATCCACATCGCCGCCTCAGAAAAGAAACACCAGGGACTTCCGGTGGCCATCGCGATCGGCAACGACCCGATCCTCACGCTGGTCGCCTCGACGCCGTTGGAATACGACCAGTCCGAGTACGAAATGGCCGGCGCCTGGCGAGGTGGTGTGCCCTATCCCATCGTCAAAGCGCCGTACACCGGACTTGACGTTCCATGGGGTTCGGAAATCGTCCTCGAGGGCGAAGTCCTTTATGACGCCAGAGAATACGAGGGCCCGTTCGGCGAGTTCACCGGATCATATTCGGGCGGGCGTGCGCTGCCGGTCGTCAAGGTTCACCGGGTGCACATGCGGCGCAACCCGATCTATGAGCACCTCTACCTCGGCCAGCCGTGGACCGAGATCGACTACCTGCTCGCACTGAACACATCGGTGCCGCTGTACCGGCAACTCAAACAAGAGTTCCCTGAAGTCGAGGCCGTCAACGCGATGTACACCCACGGGCTGGTCAACATCATCTCCACCCGCGTTCGACACGGCGGATTCGCGCGAGTGGTGGCAATGCGCCTGCTGACCACTCCCCACGGCATCGGCTACTCGAAGATCGTCATCGTCGTCGACGAAACGGTCGACCCGTTCAACCTCGAACAGGTGATGTGGGCGCTCACGGCCAACGTCAATCCCGAGTTCGACGCCATCAGCATCCCCCGCATGTACGAGATCCCCCTCGATCCCACCGGGAATCCGCAAGGCATCACCACCCGGCTGATCATCGATGCCACCCCGCCGAAAGCCCCCGACATCCGCGGGGATTTCGGAACCCCCGTCACCGCCTACCCGGAATCGGCCGACTGGGAACGCCTACTGAAGGAGATGACCCGATGATCTGCCCCCGGTGCCAATCACCCGATGCCAGCACTGTCGCGCACTCTCCGGTACCGGGAGTGTGGACGATGAACTCGTGCCCGACGTGTTGGTATGCGTGGCGATCAACGGAGCCACCCGCCGCCATCGACCCCGACCTGTACTACCCCGAGTTCCGAATCGATCGCAACGAGATCGCCGCAGCCCCTAAGATCGTGTGAAAGAGCAACGGAGCCAACAGCTGTCGACGGCAGGGACTTCAGCGCCCTGGATCACTCATGAATGGCTCCGAGTTCATCGACGGCGAGGATCTGCTGAAGGGCAGCGGTTACGACGGCCAGGGGATCATCCACGGCGCCCGCCGACCGGAACCCGATGAAGCGGTCGGGTCGGACGAGCACCGCGCCGTCACGGGTGATCTGGCGTTTGCGCAGCCAGGCCAGGCGGGTATCGACCAGCTCGGCATCGTCAGCTCCGACGGTGACTGCCTCGAGTGCGATCCCGGTGCTTTCGGCAATCTTGTGGGCCGCCTCCACCCATGCATTGCCGTCCTCGCCGGCGACGAGGAGAAACTTGCCGCCATGGGTGAGGTTCTGCAGGGGGAATGTCTTGCCGCGGCGGGAAACAAAGGCGTGCGGGAGTGGATGTCCGGGCTTGGTGCTGGATTCGTACAGTCGCACGGCGTCGATCGGCACATAGTCCGGGCTGCCATCGTCGACAACCGCCGCGGAGTGGTAGGTGAAACCGAATTCCAAACCATGATGGTGGAATTCACCGGACTGCAGGGCTAGCGCGTTGTTGACCTGATCGCAGCGTTCGGCGTGCGCGGGATGCGTTTCATCCCAGATCACCTCCACTGAGGCCCAGTTCGCCTCCGCCGACTTCTCCGGGGACAACCCCAGCGCTGCGTCGAGTCGGAACCGGTCTTCTGCGCACTTCACGGAATTGGCGATGTTGCGCAGGATCACCGGGCGGCGTTCGGCCTCGTAGGTGTCGAGCAATCCATCCCCAGCCTGTCCCGCGAGAACCTGAGTGAGCTTCCAGCACAGGTTGTGAGCGTCATGGATCGCCGAATTCAACCCGAGGCCGCTGGTGGGCGGGTGTCTGTGGGCGGCGTCGCCGACGACGAAGACACGACCCGCGCGGAATCGTTCAGCGATGATGCCTTCCATGGTCCAGACGGACACGGCGTGAATTTGGGCTGCGAGGTCGGGCATGCCCAGCAGCGACTTCATTTGTGCGATGACCTTCTCCCGATCGCCGGCGTCCGGGTCGCCGTAGGGATGGCCGATGTGGAAGACCCATTCCTCTGACCGTGTGCCCCACCGGTGCGGGCCCATCGGGGCCAGCACACCACCAGTGAACGTGCCGCCGAAGTCAGGGTTTGCCAACCAACGCAGGAAGACCGAGTCGTCCTCGAGCACACCCGAAAGGTCGGCAGTCATGTGCACCGACACCATGTCGAGGATGTTGCGTTGGCCTTGTAGCTCGATGCCGACGAGCCCGCCGACTGTGCGGCCCCCGTCGGCGGCAATCACATACTGCGACCGGACCTCGTAGTCCTCGCCGGCGCGATGATCGCGGATGGTGCTACGCACACCGGATCCATCCTGCTCAAGTCCGATCAACTCGTGGTGGAACCGGACACCACCGGGATTGAGCTTCTCGGCGTGGTTCTTGAGGACCGGCTCCAGGCGGATCTGCGGCAGGTTCGCCGTGGGGCAGGGACTGGCATCGATGTACTCGGGGTCTCGGTTCCCCGCGCCCCAGAGATCGAGCTTGCCGATCAGGCGGCCCGCGTTCGGATTCGATCCCCTCACACCGGCGTAGAACCCGGTGGCCGCCAAGTTGGCCTGCGGAGTGCTCCGGGAATAGATCTCGTCGGCGACACCGACCTCGGTGAAGATCTCCATGGTGCGCTGCCCCAGGACATGGGCCTTGGGCAGGATCGACGTCGTCGGCAGACCACTGACAAGCAACGATTCGACACCGAGAGTGGACAAGATCATCGACGCGGACAGGCCGGCGCCGCCTCCTCCGACGATGAGAACGGGAACGGTGGTCATGACGGGGTTCAACCTCCTGGACGTAGCGCTACACCGCAGACGAAAGTGACGTAAACCACAAGCTACTCTAGAGAATTACGATTTGACAGAGAAAATCGATCACGACGTCTAATAACGTCTACTCGGCGAATGCGTGCGCACCTGCGGGCACTGACCCATATCAGCAAGCAGACGCGCACTCTGAGTAACGCAGAGGCGTGACCGACGTGGCAGACGTCCAGGCCGGGTTGAAGTGCGAGCATAGGCTGATCGGCGAAATGTGACTCTTGCGACAAGTCCGCGCGGAGCTCTCAACGACTCGGCGGCACGAAGGTGGCTTGTGCGCCGGGTGAGCCACGGGCGGTGGCTACGTCGATGCGCGCGGCGTGGCGGATGAACAACCGCAGTTGGTTCAACTCGGCCGCCACCTCGCGCATGGCCTTGCTCCTTGTCTTGGTGTTGCTGCCGACGTTGTCGAGGACGCTGTAGTCGTAGCTCGGGGGCGCGTCTCCGACTGCGCTGGTTCACTCAGACAATTCGGGATCACGTCGCGCCAACTTGTCGGTGACGGCGGTCGAAATCTCAATCATCGCGTCGAGTTACTCGGGCACTAGCGCACTGATGAACCACTTGCGGACACCTGCGCTCTGCACAGGACTGGCTCTTGCGATGGCATCCCGACCTGTCTTGGTGAGCGCAGCCACTGCGCCGCGGGCGTCGGTGGCAAATCCTTTTCTCTCCACCAGTCCACGCGCCGCCATTCTGCGACCTGCTTGGCAAGGCGCGATAGCTGATGCGGATGATGAAGGCGGCGCGCCGCTTGGGCGGCACCGAGCCACATCCCGGGGCAACGGTCACATGTTTGTTTGTCGAGCCCACCAAGGTCCAGTCCGGGATGTGAGGCGGCTCACCCGGCGCCTAAGGAATCAATGGTTGCCATGTCCACTTTATGAAGTTATGGACATGGCAACCAAAATGCCCCGTAGCCAACCCCGCTGCGGGACTCGTCGGAAGTGTCGCGCGATGGGTACCGGGCAAAACATCATCCAATGGCTTGCGGGGGTCCTCGCCGTGGCCGCCATGGCATCGACGATCGGTCTTGCCCCGACAGCCTCCGCCAAAGGAGTTGTGCCGCCACGGGCGTCCTGCACCGGCGCGGAGATAGTTGCCGACGCCTGTGACAAACCCCCGCAACCGGTCCCAACCCACATGTTGGGTCCGCATGGGTCGAAGTACCAGAAGATGGCTATCGCCGCAGAACCAGAACGAAGCACTTCGATTTCTGATTGTTCAACGCAAACTAAGGGTCGCTCCTGAGATCGATCGCACGTTCTTGTTCGTCGCTTGTCGCCTACCTCATTCGGGTGTCCCGGCGCGTTGCGGCCCCGACGCCGACCTCTACTACCCCGAGTTCCGGCTCGATCGCGACGAAACCGCCGCCGCCCCTCTGATCGTGTAAAAGACCGGGCGAGCCGGCCCTGAACGATTCGGGAGCACGAAAGTGAGCGGCCGCGTTGTATGACGCCCGTACGGAAAAGGAACATGTACGAGCCCGGATGTGTCGGCAACATCGACGGCATGCTCGGCATCAGCGGCTCGGCCCTAGTTGGCGAACTTCACCGTCACCGTCTGGCTCCGAGTTCATTGACGGCGAGGATCTTCTGAAGGCCAGCCGTTAGGACGGCCAGGGGATCATCCACGGCGCTGGTGGACCGGCACCCGATAAAGCGGTCGGGCCGGACACGGGGAACTTCAAGCTGACACAAGCGTTCTGGAAGGGCGAGTACGGTGATCAAACCGTCTGGTATACCCGGTTCTTGGATCGCGACGAAACCTGGGTACCCCAAATGCAGTCCACCGGCCCACTGCCTGCCCCGAGTACCGGTGAAACTCCCAGAGTCGATGTCCCGCAACGCTACCCCGGTGATCCGGCTGCCTCGATTCATGCTCAAACGCAGTATCGGCGCTGGCGATGTCGTCGCGGGTTTGACCGCAGCAGCGGGTATTCCACCCTGTTATCGCTGCTATGCCCGGTCCGACAAGATGACTCGCTGGGCGGTGCTAGTTCCGCGGGATCGGAAGCGCTACAGGCAACGCTGACACCACCGAGTCCCAGACAGCAGGATCGGAGGTCGCGTAGAACCACCCGATCCACAAATATTTGCAATTCCTCGGCGGCACCCACCACCAAGTACTACGTGCCCTGGGCAACCCGCCTCACCGGCATCCTCCACGGCTGTCTGAACCATCACACCCACTACGACGAACACAACGCCTGGGCGCACCGCACAACCACCGCAGCTTGACCCTTAGACGCCTGGGGTTCCTAGCGCAAAGGGATCGTTGCCGTACAGCCACGAGAACGTGTCGATGGCCGATGACCCGGACAAGAACGCGTCGCGCTCCCGTTGTTCGGGACCATCGGGTAAGTGATAAAAGACATTGTTGTCCCAGGAAAGTCGCTGTATTCGGGCGGTATGGTCCAGGCGCGCGTGTTCATATCGCTTGAGCGCCGAGGAGAGATCATCCGGCGCAGCCGAGAGTGCCTGGGTCAGCGCCGCGGCGTCCCCGATGGCCTGGGCGGCGCCTTGAGCGAAGAACGGGAGCATGGGGTGGCACGCGTCCCCGAGTAGCGTGGTGGTCGCCGTCGACCAGCGCGGAAGCGGATCGCGGTCGTAGAGGGCCCAGCGATAAACGGGTTCGCGGACTGCGCCGACAATGCGTTGCACGTTGTCGCACCATCCGTCGAACTGGCTGCGCAACTCGTCGGCAGACCCTGGCATGGTCCAGCTTTCGGCGGTCGGCTCCTGCTCGGGGACCACCGCGACGATGTTGAGATACGCCGACCCGGCGCCCACCGGGTAGGCCACCAGGTGGCGATCCGGACCCATCCAGTTGCGCACTACGTCGTCAAAGCCCAACGCGTCGCGCGCAATCCGTGCGCGATAGGCCGACATCCCGGAAAACCGTGGTGCGGCATCGCCGACCGTCTGCGCCCGCACACGCGAGTGAATACCGTCGGCACCGACAACCAGATCGCCAGCCTCCACGGTGCCGTCGCCCAGCTCGACGGCCGGCCGCCCTCCGGCCTCGGTCACGGCGCTGACGGCGACTCCGAGTCTGACCTCGGCGGTAGACACCCTCGACGACAGCACGTCGATAAGATCCGGTCGGTACATCGTCAGATACGGCGTACCGAACGTGCTCTCCATTTCCGCCATCGACATGGTCGCCAGCGTGTTGCCGTCCTGCCAGCGAAGCCAGCTCACGTGTGACGGGGCCACCCCGAGGTCACGGATTTCCTCTTCCAGGCCCAGGCCGATCAGCACCCGAGTCGCATTGGGGCCCAGCTGTACTCCGGCGCCCACCTCGCCGAAACGTGGCGCACGTTCGATGGTGTACACGTCGAAACCAGCCTGTTCCAGCAACGCCGTCGCGGTCAATCCGCCGATCCCGGCCCCTACGATGAGGATCCTCGCCACGGCCGGCCTCCTAACTTGTCCTCGGCCTTACGATGCTAAAGCAAACTTGCGATTTTGCACACCATTATCGATTGTTAGGCGCATACCCGCGAAACGGCTCAAGAGTCCGCAGCACCGGTAGACGTACTGAAAACGCAGCTAGCAGCGCGGGCAATAGAGCGGGAGCCACCACCGGCCGGGGGTGGTTGAAGGACGACACCAACGTCGCACCGCACGATGGTGAACCGCCGTAATCCGGTGGCCGACCACAGGCTGTGCGGGACTGGGGATTTCGCACAGGGCGGCGCGCCAACACGACGGATCCATGGTGAACCACATCCCCGTCGAGCTCGGGAGTGTCGAGGCAGACCCGGTTGGGCTTGTCGCCGGATGGGACGGCTCCGGTGACATCGACCCGGCGACGGTGCCCACCGCGCCGCATTGGAAGCTGGTGGTCTTCCCCAAGGCACAACAGATTTAGATTTACGCCGAGGGGGACACCGCAGACAATCTCTACATCGTCGTCTCGGAGAGCGTAAAGCTCAGTCGTACATCGTCTTTCGGGCGAACGGTGCTCGCCGTCCTGGGACCGCAGGAAATCTTCGGCGCCTCGTCGGTGTTGGATCCCGGCCCGCGAATGGCTAGCGCGACCGCGCTCAGCGAGGTACGAGCGGCCGCGATAGACCGCCACACAATCAGCTCGATGATTCTTGAGCATCCGCGCATCGCCGAGCAGCTCTTGCAGATCCTGTCCCGGCGGGTGAAGCACGCCCATGACGAACTTGCCGACCTCCTCTTCACCGACGGGACGAATCGGAACGCCAGAAGCGGGCGCGTTGCGGGTCGTGCACAACCTCACTCAGGCAGAGATCGCTCAGCTCGTCGGCGTGTCCAGGGAAACGGTCAACAGGTCGATGTCGGAATTCGCCCGTGGGGTTGGATCAAACATCGACCGGCCAGGCGTCTTGATACGTAAACCTCGAACGCCTCGAGTGGCGTGCCCGCTAGCCATCCGCAGCCACTGGCCTGCGGCCATTAATCGGCTGCCCGGAATCGCCGCGTGACGTGCTTTGAATCTGTGACCCTCAGAGCCGGGCGATTGTCGCGATGGGGCTGGGTGTCCGGGAGCCGTGGTTGCCGCGGCGGTTTGGCGGCGTGAGCCAACACCGTGGCCGCAGGCCTTTCCCCGCTCTAGGCTGAGCCGGTCGAGTTGCGATGAATCCGCGAAAGGGCAAACATGCGCGGCGATCAGCGGCTGCGCCGCGGCGCCACAGCCGTGCCGACAAACGCCGGAGTGCCGTGCGCCGACGGCAGCCCCTCCCAAGGAGTGCACTATGGCACCGCCGGTGTCGGCTAGCCGGGGAAC